>Ga0082335_1000054_pt1 | contig 360388 bp, 402 predicted proteins | sample Subgrocontami58m_FD_72375 | JGI IMG/M metagenome (GOLD analysis project Ga0082335, IMG submission 72375) | Subsurface groundwater microbial communities from S. Glens Falls, New York, USA - GMW37 contaminated, 5.8 m (SPADES assembly) (version 2) ... | reverse complement strand
TCTCCGGATCAAAGGCTACAAACCGCCTCCCCGAAGCTTTTCGCAGGTTAGTCGCGTCCTTCATAGCCGTCCTAGGCCAAGGCATCCACCGTGTACTCTTATGTCTCTCGTACGGAGACCTGAATATCACAATTTATCCAGCCCTAAAATTTAGGGCTGGATACGTTCACACTTTTTACTTTTGCTCGCCCTTCATAGTCCGCGATTAAGCGGACGACGTAGGGCATATTCGTATGTCAAAAATCGGTGTCCCTTTGAAACGAAAACCGCCCCAAGGGGCGGTTTTCGTGTGCTTAGTGCACCCGAGGCCTTACGGCCTTTCCGCTCCTAAAAGTGAAGTTTTTCGGTTCGTAGACACGTAGAGGGAGTATAGAGCAGGGCGATATTGCTGTCAACACAATCCCTACCATTGCGTAATCACATTGGACAGTCCTGTGTATCTACCATCCATAATTTCTGCTATAGCAGATTTAGTGGATACCGACAGAACAGGTCAGGTGGCAGGAAATACTCTGTGCTTCTCTGTGCATACCTGGTATGCACAACAACAGAATTTGCCGCAAGGCTACGGACGAGCAAACAAAACCGCCCGGCGGAGCCGGGCGGTTTTGCGAAACAAAGGACGTTAGTCCTTGATCTCCGACTGGAACCGCTCGAGACAGCGGGCCGCCGAGGCCTGGCCGCCAAGCCCGAAGGCGAGACCGACCGCGAGCGAGACCGCTATGACGACGCCCGTGAAGAGCGTTTGTACAAACGCCGTCGCGACGTTCAGCTGTGCGAGCGCCGCGAGAAGAGCGAATATCCAGATGGCGTATCGCGCCACCTTGCCGAGGAATCCGGCTCCATGGAGAGAAGCCGCCTTCGCCGAGCCGATGACGACGCGCTCTACCGCTTCCGCGACGACCGCCGCGACGAGGAGAATCAAGACCGCAACGATCACCTGCGGCAGGTATCCGAGCACGACCTCGCTGATGAAGAGGTTGACCGTCGACAGGCGGAGCACGTCGAGTGCCGCCACCAAGAAGACGATAATGAAGAACCACTTGACGAGGAACCCGAGGAACTTGCCCGACGAGAGCTCGAAGCCTGCGCGAGAAAGCAGGTGTTCGATGCCGGTCGCCTTAAGCGCCTGATCGACACGCAACGAGTTGACGATCTGCGAGACGACGCGGCCGAGACCGACGCCGACGAGCCAGCCGACGATGAAGATGACTATCGCGATGAGTAAGTTGGGAATGAACGCTACCAGTCCGTAGAAAAGATTCTGGAAAGACTGGCTAAGAACATCCGCCCAGGTGGTGAAAACCATAATGGATAACGCTTTATTTATGTGGTTAATTACTCGCGCCCAACGGGCCCGAGCGCCTGTTGGAATTGTACCATATCTAGAGGCCTATTTTGTCGATAAGGAGGCGGTGTGGATAGTCGAAAACGTCCCGAAGGAGCCTGTCGTAGACCCCGAGGCGATAGCGGAAGTCTTGTGTCGCAAAGGATGCATAGCGTATCTCGCGCCCGAGCTCGGCCTCGAGAGAACGCACGACGAGAACGAGCGAACGCTCCTCGAGGTTGTCTCCCACGACGAGCAGATCTATCTTCGGCTCGAGGATGCCGGTGAAAAAACCCGAGAGCGCGACGAGCCGCAGGCTCCCGACACGCTTAAGCCTCGCGAGGATATCCTGCGGGCGCACGCTGGTCGTCTCGCGGATGAACGTGTCGAGCGCGGCGAGATGTTCGAAGCGAGGATTCGCCTGGTATCGCCCGATCGCCTGCCCGCCCCTCTTACGCAAGAGCCCTGAAGAGAGAAGCTCGGCGACCTCGCGGCGGGCGGCGGGCTTCGAGAGCTTCGTCCTCTGCGCGACCTCGGCGAGCGTAAAGGCCGCCTCCTGGTTGAATACGAACAAGCGAAGGGTCTTAAGCCGCGCCGAAGACCCGAAGAGCTTTGCGAGCAATTCCATATGTCGCCAGTGTACGGGCTTAGGAGATAAAACGCAAAATGCGCCCCCCGCCTTCGGCGGGGGGCGCATTTTCGTGTCCTAGTTACTTCAAAGTGACTTTGGCACCCGCGTCCGTGAGCTTCTTTGCGAGCTCTGCGGCATCCTCCTTCTTCATGCCCTGCTTCAGCATCGAGGGGGCGTTGTCGACGAGATCCTTGGCCTCCTTTAGGCCGAGCGCGAGCGCCTCCTTCACCACCTTGATGACGGCGATCTTGGTCGCGCCAGCCTCGGTGAGCTCGACATCGGCGGTCGACTTCCCTTCCTCCTCCGCCGCGCCTGCGGCGGCGGGGCCGGCGACCGCGACTGCCGCGGCAGAGACGCCGAACTTCTTCTCAAGCACCTTCACGAGCTCGGAGAGCTCGAGAACCGACATGTTCTCGACTTCCTCGACGAGCTTCTTGAACTTCGCGGGCACTTCCGCGACAGTCTCTTCGACTGCCGGGGCGGCCGCAACATTGGTCTCTTCCATAGTAATAGTATTAATCGCTTAGTAACTTACGCTGACTTCTTCTTACTTATCTGATCAAGCGCCATTACGAGCCCCTGTATCGGACTGTTGATGACATTTACGAACATGCCGCGCAGGACGGGCAGAGGCGGGATCGTCGCGATCGCCGTCATCGCCGCCTTGTCGGCAAATGCATTCTCGAACACGCCGCCGACGAGCGTCAGAGCGCCCTTCAGCTTCTTGCCGAACTCGTACACGCCGCGCGCGGGTGCCGTAGCATCGTCTGCAGTCCATGCAACGGCGACTTCTCCCGGCAACTCCGGCAGGTCGCCGGCATATCCGCGCTCTTTGAGCGCGAGACGGATAAGTGTCTTCTTCGCGACGAAGTAGCGCACGCCCGCCTGCGAGAGCTCCTTGCGCAGGCGCGCGGAGTCCTTCACGGCAAGCTTGGTGAAGCTGACGAACGCGACCGCAGACGCTTCCTTGAAAGCGGCGGTAAGCTTCGCGACTACTTCGCGCTTCTTGTCTTTTGATATTGCCATAGTGTTTTCGCACGAACGTACTGAAAGGAGAGTTCGACCTTATGTTGGTCTCCCTACACCGGATTTATGAGTCCTTCGATTACTCTCAGGATCTTCGACCAGTGGTCTTCGGTTCGTACAAAAGCACTCTACCAGAGCCTGGCCGGAACGCAATCTATCGCATCGCGGCGCTCGCGAAGTGGAGCGTGAGAAGCGCGGTCGCGACAATAGCCGCGAATCCGGTCGAGAACTTCACAAACTCGATAAAAAACGGGAGGATGCGCCGCCCGCCGTCACGTTCTCTCTTATTTCTTTGATTGTTCATATGCGGTAATAGCGGCGAGGAAGTTCTGGTCGGTCTCGAGTATAGCGGGATTGCTCCTGCGTATCTCGGCGACTATCCGCGAAGCGGCGGCAGGGTCGCCCGCGAGATACGTTACCTTCGCGAGATCGTAGAGCGTATCGTAGTCGGAGGGATTGTCCTTCGCTAAATCCGCGAGAAAGGGTACGGCATGCCGCCAGTCTTCCGTCGCTATGTAGTATTTTACCGCGGGACGGGCGGCGGCGGTGTCCGACTCCGTGTAGAGCGGGAACGCCTCGTCCGCCCACTTCTTCGCGGTTCCGAAATCGCCGAGCTTGTAATAGAGCGTGGCGAGGATGTAACGCGGCACCGGAAGCGAGGGCTCTTTCTGCGCGTACGTTTCAAGAATGGAGATCGCCTCCCGATAAAGCACCTCCCGATTTTTGTCGCCTGCGGGAAGCGCATCGGCCTTACGGAGCGAGATGTTCGCCGTCATATACCAGGCCTGCGCGCGGAGCGGCGAGAGCGCTATCGCCCGCTCGAGCACCTGCCGGTCGAACGCCTCGTCTACCGCGACCTCCGGCGGCGCCGTATCGAGCACGTGTCCGAGATACGTCGCCGTCCGTGCATCGTACGGATATCTATCGAAGTTTGCGAGAAGCGTGCGGAGCGCGTATTCGTAGGCGGCGAGACGTTCCTCGCCGGAGAGCTGGGGAGCCTGATGGTCGGTATACATCGAGTAGGCCTGATACCCGTATTCGAGATCGGCGTAGGTGCCGAGCGCGAGCCCCCGCTCGAAATATGCGTTCGCCCGATTCACGTCTATGAGGTGCAGGCGGTAGCCCTTGGTTAAGAAGATATTCGCCGTAAGCGGCAGGACGATTGCGGGGACGAGAAGGAGCGCGGCGAGCGAGGCTACGAGCGCGGGAGCGATGGGCGGCAGACGCCGCTGAAACGCGACGTGTGGGGCAGAAGATGCGCCAGATAAAAGAAGCGCGAAAAGCGCATAAAGAAGCCAGAGTGAAGACGGTGTATCGAACACAAAGAAGTTTTGTATCGCATAGACGAGAATAAGGAGGAGGAAAAGAAATCCCTCGTTCATAAGGCCGGGCGGAGTACGGCGATACAACCGAAGCGCGGCGGCGGCAAACGCGCCGATAAGCGCGAGATACAGCGCGAGGCCGATAACGCCGTACTGCGCGAAGTAATCGAGGAATGAATTGTGCGCTCTATCGAACCATTGCTCGATTATCTTCCCCGGGTCGTAGACCTTGTCGAATATCTGCGCGATATGCTCGGCGCCGTAGCCGGCGAGCGGGCGTTGGAGCGCTTCCTCGCCGATGTGCCGCCAGACGAAGATGCGGCTCGAAACGGTATTGTCTGAAAGAGAGATTGAAGCGAGACGCCGTACCGGCTCGAAGGGAACCCCCGCGAGCTCTGCGCGGAAAGCGAAGAAAACTGCGCCGACAACGAGGAGCGCGGCGATCCCATAGCGCGCGGCACGGCGCGAGTGCTCCTCTCTCTCCTGCGCGGGGCCCGGCTCGATACGACGGGTCGCCGCGTACGCGAGGGCGGCAAGGAGCGCGGCAAGGAGCGCGAGCATCGTGCCGCGCGTCGCGGCGAGCACTACCGCGAGCACGGAGAGAACTGCGGCGATCTTGTAGAAGCGGCGCCACGCGCGCGGCGCATCCCGGAACGCAAGGATGATTATAAAAATCGCCATGCCGAGATATCCCGCGAGGAACGCCGCGTTGCCGAAGGTGCTCCCGATACGTCCCGAGACCGGCGGCAGGAACGACGCCTCTCTTCCGAATATCGCCGCCGTCGCCCATTGGAGCAGGGCGATGACGGCGACGATGGCGGCAGTTATCGCGACAGTCTTCGTAAGGCGCGCGAAGAACGCGCGGTCGGCCGTAAGAAGGATTAGATAGAAGAAAACGGTGATGACGGTAAGCGTCAGGAGCCCGTCGCCGCGCGCGAATATCCCCCAGAAACTGCGGTAGAAATCGATGCCGAAGATCGAAGCGATATACGCCGTCGCGAGCAGTGCCCCAGGTATCCAGCTCGAGGGTGCGCGCAACCGCGCATAGAAGAACGGCCGGCCGGAAAGCGCGAGATACGCGAACACCGCGAGCGCTATGATGCCGAACCCCTGAAGCAGGAATATCTTGGGGGCGATATACGGATACACCACGCCGCTTATGTATACGAGCGGCACCACTGCCGGAGCGAGAAGAAGATACGGGAACGCTCGTTCGATGCGGGAGTTCATAACGCTTCCCATTCGGCGCGGAGCGCGAGTATGTCCGGGTCCTGGCCGAGAATCGCCGTTGCCTCCGCGAACGCCTGCTCGATGGCGGCAGTATCGCTCTTCATCCGCGTCGTGAGGAATTCAAGATAGGCATACCACCACTGTTTCAGTCCCGGCTGTACAATCGTCGCCTTCTCATACGCAACGCGCGCCGTCTCGAGAGCGCCGAGTCGTGCCAGAAGAACGCCGAGATTATGCCAGGGGAGGCCGGTCGTGCCTTCTTCATCCGCCCGTATCGCGCGACCGAGATAGTCGTACTGCCGCGCGCCGTTTCCGAGAAGCTCGTAGTTGTTTGCGATACCGACATAGAGCGTGGTGTCCGGATACGTCCCCTTCCCTACGAGATCTTCGAGGCGTCGTATCTCCGCTTCTGCTTTCAGAATAAGCTCCTGATTATCGGTGTAGGCACCCTTGAAGGTCCATGATGCTACGGTATCTCCCTTTGCGAGCGGGAGCGGATGACCCGTCGGTTTATCGGGCGCCTTCGCGGGGATATCCTGCACGTCTGCGGGAGAAGAGACGCTGGACTCCTCTACGATGGGCGAGGCGGATTCTGGCTGGAGCTCCGACGGAGATGGGGGGAGAAATTGGACAATACCAGCGCCAAGCGCGATAAGGACGCCGCCTATGATAAACAGCCGCGAGGTGCTCATACGATGTTAGGAATCATATCACAGCAACAACGCCCCGCGAAAAGCGGGGCGTTGTTGCTTATCACTGCCACTTATTCGGCGTTGACAGCCGCGCGGGTCTTCGGGCCGAAGTAGCCTACGGAGGGCGTGATGCCCTTTGCCTTCTGATATTTGATGAGGGCCGCCTTGGTCAGCGAGCCGAATCGCTCCGTTTCGTTGCCGGGAGAACCAGGACCGTTCGCCGCGATGGTGTATCCCTTAGCATTCAGGAACTCCTGAAGCGCCTTTACCTCGCTCCCGAGCGAGCCGGTAGTGAGATCAGACTTGAACACATGTACCGCGACGCTCGTCACCGAGCCGGCGACAGTCGTCCCTTCAAGCGAGGCCTTCACCTTCGCGATTACCTCCGCGTCCGCGTCAAATGACGCGAGCACATCGAGGATAGACTGTATCTGCGAAGCCGAGAGGCCGGAAGCGGGAGTCGCCGGAACTGCAGGGATCGCCGGGGTCGCGGGGACAGCGGCGGATTCTGCTGTCGCAGGTGTCGCGGGGACAGCCGGAGTTGCCGGAGTCGCAGAAGGACTCGAGCCGCCGCCTGTCGAGCCGCCGCTCCCGCCGCTAGTATCGGTCGAGCAGAGGACGCTTGACGGGGTGATAGTGACGGTAACGGTTTCGGAAGGCTCATACTTAATGATCGATTCGCTGTTGGAACAAGTAAACGTCGTGTTCCCGACATTCGTATCCGCCGAGAGGCGGTTCAAGTTTGGGGCCGTCACCTGGAAGGTCGAGCCGGAAAGGAGCGTTACGCTGAAGTCCGAAGCGTTGACCGTTATAGACTCGACGACGGCGCTCGAGCCGGAGACGTTCAGGGTGATGCCGCCCACACTCAAGACCGTGTCGGTCGTCAGCGTTACGTCGTTATATGCGGCAAGAGCGAACGCAGGGGCGAATAGTCCGCACGCGGTAATGGCTGCTAGGATCTTTTTCATACGCGATGAGCGTTAGATCCCCTAGATGCCGGTCGGACAGGTCACCGTTTTTGCGGCCAATACGCCGTTGAGCGCAACTACTTCCGTACATCCGGCTCCGTCATGGTCTTCGAGAATGATTCTCCCGCCCTTCGCCGCGGCACCTGTCGAGACGACAATGGTTGTCGTCGCAGTCTGGTTCTCGACCATAAGGAGATCGAGCGGAGTGGTCGTGCCGACGCCAACGCGATTCATATCGTCTCCCACGAAGAGAGTCGCCGTGCCGACCGTCGTCGACGCGGAGAGCGTTGTCGCACCGGTGACCGCGAGCGTGGTGGAAAATGAGCCAGACGTGCCGGACAGCGCGCCCGCGAGCGTCAGCGCGCCCGCAGAGCTAAATGTCGATGTCGCCGACCCGCCGAAGTAGGCGGTGTCGTGGACGGAGAATCGCGTCGAAGAGGCCTGAATCATCGAAGTGAGTCCCGTCAGCGTGGATGCACCTGTTACACTAAGCGTCCCTTCCGTCGAGACGTTCGTGCTTATCGTCGTCGCGGCCTGGGCGATGCCCGCGCTTATGAAGACGACAGCGAGCGCGAGCATAAGCGTGCGCGTCGTTCTGGTAATGCTCCCGAGATATGTCCTGAAGCGATTCATAATTAAGAATATTTACGTAAATGGATAATAAGGCCCCAACGCCTTTGTTGGTAAGTGTATCTCGGGAATGCCAGGAACGGTCGTATAAAAAAAGAGACATGTGGATAACCTCGCGAATGTTTTAAAAGTTTCCGTCAGAAAACGCAAAAACCACCCCGAAGGGTGGTTTTTACGCGGACTGCCTTACGGCCGCCCGATGCTAGGCCAATTTCCTAGCTGGAATCATGACGCGTCTCATTAGAAGGAAACGGACTTGTTTCCAACCGTGAGAGGAAGCGTCTTGACGAGATAGTCGCCCATCCAGTCTGCGGTAGAAGCACCCGTCGCGCTCGAAGCGTGGTCAGCCTGGTCAGACCAGTCAGACCATGCGAAGGAGGCGGCAGTGCTTATGCCCTGCGTACCAGCCGCCGAAGAGAAGACAGCCGTCGAAGAGGCGGTCGTCTGCGGATTGGCGATCGATATGCTCAAGTTGCTACCCGCCGCGAGACCGCCGACCGTACCACGAAGTTCGTACGTCTTGTAGTCTCCGGCAGTAACAGTCTCGACGGATGTCGGACGGAAGTGGAGCAAGCCGCTTGTGCTGGTCACGAGGGCGTCAAGACCTCCGAGGAGGCTGCCCGTCGTGGTAGCGAAGGTGCCGGCGATCTGGTTCGAGCCGCTCCAGAGAGCGAGGGTGCTCGTAGCGCCGATCGTTACGGCCGCGGTCTTGTTAACCGTGAACACCATCGAACCCCAGTCGATATCGCCCGCCGCGTCGGCTGTCACCTTCACGCGCGCAAGTACCTGGTCGGAACCTGCGGAGAGCGTGGAGGAGTCAAGCGCGACTGCGGAGAGGGTCGGGATCGACTTACGGACGTACATCGTGCCCTTACCGCCTGTGCCGGCCGAGTTAAGATCGGCGGCGGCGAGCGTCGTGGCCGCTGTACCCGAGGAATCGGATTCGTTGTAGCCCTCGTTTGCGTCAAGCACCGCAGAGACCGCCGCACCGGAAGTTGCTCCGGAGGCGACAGTCGCGAGCGAGACGTAGACGTCGAGCTTCTTGGTAGTGTCCTGCGGGATGTAGAACGTGAGACCCGTGAAGGTCGCCGTTGCATACGTCTGGGCGCCGGAAGAGAGCGCGAGGGTCGCCGACGAGTCAGTCGAGACACCCGACGCATTCGGGTACCGGAGGGTAACCGAGGTGATCGAGGTCGCGGCATTCGCCGGGATCTTCACTGCAATCTTATCTACCGTGTACGACGAGTACTGCGAGGTGAAGTTGAACGAGCCAACCTTCACCATGCTCGTACCCGCGACGACGTTCGCGTTATCAGGCGATACGCCTTCTGCGGTAACGAGGTTTGCTGTAGCGAGCGTGATTGTCTGGAGGTCAGTATCGGTTCCGATAGTAACCGACTGTGCGGTTACCGCACCCGAACCGCCCGTCGTCGAATCAAGAGTCGCCACCCACGCACCGGCATTGCTACCGGACTTGATGTTGCCGTAGATATCTATCGTCTTGGTACCAGAGACCGGAATCGCCAGATTCACCGAGAAGGTGTTGTCTGTCGACGGAGACGGCTTGGTAGCACCGACGATCGCGCCTGTCGCATTATCCTTCAACACGAGGTCCGTGATAGTCGCGGACTCGGCCGAAGAGAGATTAACGACGATGGTATTCACATTCACTCCTTCGGTAGAACCGGCGGAGAGCGTGAAGGAACCGAGGCGCGCGTTGTTGGTACCGGCAATCATAGTCTGGTTGCCGTAACCGGAGTACTTGGTCGCAGTAACAGTCGAGGACGAGATCGTGCGAGAGAGACCTTCGACTTCGGTGACAGCCGTTACGGTATCGCCGGAGGTCATGCCCTCGGTGTCCGCCGCTGCGACTGAAACGCCGACGTCAACCGTCTCGCCATTGACGAGATTGGTCGAAGTTGAAGTCTTGGCATCTGCATAGATCTCGATGATTTCCGTCTGGCCTGCGCGAGCGATGAACGAAGAACCGAAGTCGAACGTCGTGCCCGCTTCGGGGATATCCTTCGTAGAACCGATCTGCACGCCATTAAGGAAGACCTTGCCGTTGTCGAGGCCGCCGACGGATGTGTTCGTTTCCGTGTCAACCGTGATGGTCTCGATCTTGACGTCCTCGCCTGCCGCGCGGAACTCGAATGTCGCGAGCTTCACATTGGTCGAAGCGACCGCAATGCTACCCGACGGAGAGTTCGTCGCGCGAGAGATCGAGAGCGTGCCGCCTGCGATCGTGTTCGCAGTGCCTGCCGCCCACGTGCCGGTGATAAGAATCGGCTGATTGAGTTCTGCATCCACGAAGAACGCGTCCGCCGCGCGGCGAATCTGTACGTCGTAGGTGAGGCTCGAACCGCCGACGATATCGGCGAGCACCTTGATGATGCGCGTGCCCGTCTCAAGCTTGAGAGGGTTCGCTGAGAGGTCGAAGGCAACGCGGTCAGCGGACGACTGCGTAACCGCAGAGCCGACCTGAACGCCGTCTACGTAGAGACGGAAGTTCTTAAGATCGCCATCCTTAGACGTACCCCGCTGTTCGAAGGTAATACCCTTCAAGTTCGCGGCGTGCGTCGAGATGACTGCCGAACCTTCGAAGACGCGCACGTCGCTTGCCGGATTGTCGGTCGCGCTCGACGGGCCGGTGTACGTAATCGCCACCGTGCCGATAGAAGCGGACGAGATCGTCTGCGTGTACCCGTTGATCGGGAACGCCACAGAAGAATCAAGCGTGCCGGACGAAGTGACCGCGGTCATCTGTACGCCGACCTGTTCGCCGGACGTAGATCCTGCGATGTTCGAGAGGACAGAGACCGTGTACACCTGACCCGCCGGTACCGTGAGGATACCCGCGCTGTTGCTGAAGCTGAACGAGCCGTTGCTCAAGCTCGCCGCATCCGTCAGACGGACTACACCATTGTAGAGGTAGACGGATGAGAGCGTCGAGTCAGAGGAAACGCCGATACGCTTGAAGGAGACGTTTGTCACCTTGATATCAGCGCCAGTCGGGTTCGAGAAGGTGAACTTCGCGAGTGAGCCGATTGCCTGGCCCTGGACGAGGGCGATGTTGTTCGGAGAGTCAGACGCGAGCATGACCTTAAGGCCAGTGCCCGTGCCTGCCGTACCGCCCGTTGTGCCGCCCGTCGTACCGCCGGTAGAACCAGTCGAGCCGCCGAGATTAAACGCCGCGCGAGAGATGGAACCGAAGTATCCAACCGCCGGAGCGATGTTCTTGGACGACTGCCAGGAAGCGACTGCTGTCCGCGTCTGGGTACCGAAGTATCCGGTCGCACCAGCCGAGATAGAGAAGCCGCCGCCGATGAGCGCCTGCTGAAGGCAGGTGACATCTGCGCCTGTCGAACCTATCGTGAGGTCACGAGAGAACGAGCAGGACGAGGTTGTCGAGCCGCCGGTCGATACCGGAGTACCGCCCGTAAGCGATGCGCGAACGTTTGCGATGGTTGCGCTGTCTACGCCGAACGCAGTGATGAACGAGATGATCGATTCAACCTGCGCATTGGTCAGCGCCGCTGCCTGCGCCATCGGCGCAAACGCGAGCATTGACATCGCCATCGCGAGTCCGGTCGCTACTGCCGCGACCTTTGCGATCGCTTTTGTAGTTACTGTTTGCATAACAATTATTAAGGATTTAATCGCACATGATAATCAAGTTGGAGGCACACGCACGAAGCACTTTCATTTCACACTACCCCACAGCGCACGGTATCGACCAGCGCGCCATGGATTAGTTGGCAAGGGTTCTGTTCATCTCTCGATGAACTATTTAGTTATCAAAGTACGTCCTACACGGATTGTTCCGTAATCCGTCGAGAGAACATTTGCGAAGCAAATGTTTCAGCCCTTCGAATCAGCGAATGTCCCCCGTAAGGACTGCCTTCCAGTATATAGCGAAGGCAAACGCCTTGAATGCCGGCGTGTGGATAACGTTCCGGAATAAGGCGCCAAAAAGAGGCCTTTCGGCCTTTTCTTCGCCCCTATCCCTTAGTTGCTACCACAGGCCGCATACTAGCAAAGACGGGGCAGATAGTCAAAACTTACTATTTAAGCTAGCTGGTAGGTGCTCCAGCGGCGCTCGCCCTGCTTGACGACCAGTCCGGCGGAGACGAGAGAGAGGAGCTCTCTCTGTATAGTCTTCTCCGAGACGCCGCGTATGAGAGTCGAGATGTCCTTTATGCTCGCCTTCTTCTTATTCCTTATAACGGACAGCACCGCTTCCCGTCTGTCCTTTATATGAGTGTCCGATACGGCCTTGATGTCCTTTATAGGCGCGCGGGGCGCGGGGCGCCTGTCTAGAGAAACGGCGCCTCCAGGAGAGGGGCGGTTTGGCGCTTGAGACACCGCACTCTTGGCGATGTCGGAGAGCGTCGGTGCGTCGTCGAGAAGGAGTCTCGGCTCCTCGTATGCGGCGACTTCTTGAAGCAGAATATGCGCTTCCCTGGTGATAAGCTCTGTGTTCATAAGGGAGAGCAGGCCGCTGGTACGCGCGATAGAGAGCACGCTCGAGAGCGCGAGGAGCTCTCTCGAGAGCACCGTCCGCGAAGCGGCGGGAGGTGCTATCGCCGCGTCGACAAGACCGACCGCGATCGCGTCGATGCGATGTCTTAGAGAGCTGGCGCCGACAAATGCCGGAGAGATTAGGTGAATCGCCTTTGCCAAGCGCTCGGCCTTTTTATAAATAAATACCCTGCGTATGTCCTTTTCAAATACGTTATTAAATATGCTTTTTTCTAGGACGAAATCTTCAGAATGGACATCTTTCTTTTTAATCTGGGTCTGCCGGATTTCAGCATTGTGTCCTATATCTGATAGCTCGTGTCTCATATCCGTATCGGACAGTATACGTCCGAGAGAACGGGGCGCAAGCCCTTCCCCACCTCTCCCGCGCGATACCCGCCGCGCGATGATACAATAGAGGCATCATGAGTCGCGGCAACGGAAGGAACGGCAACGGAACGAGGCGTTCGCGCGGGCGCGAAGAGACGGTAAAGGAGTATGACGCGCTTATCCGCTACGCCTCCGCTATCGTCCTTCTCGCGGCGGGGGTTCTGCTTATGCTCGCGGTCTTCGGGGCGGCGGGGCCTGTCGGCTCTGCCGTCTTCACCACGAGTTACGCGATCGTCGGCGTCGGCGCCTTCCTCCTCCCGCTCGCCCTTATCGCCGTCGGGCTCTACGCGGGCTTCGGTCGGCCGGCGCTCGCGCCCTTAACCGCTTCCGGCCTCCTGCTTATCGTGGCTTCGGTGCTCTCCTTCGCTGGACTCTTCCCCGACACGGACATCGGCGGAAAGATCGGGGTCTGGCTCGGACACGCGCTGACCGGATTCTTCGGTTTCTGGGGCGCGTTTGTGCTCCTCGTCGCGACTATCGCCATCGGCGTCGCGATAGTGAGCGACATCGAGGCGCTCGGGACGCTTCTGCGCGAGAACGTGTCGGCGCTCTGGGAACGCATCCGCTCCCGAAGAGAGGCGGCGGATGCTCTGCCGGAGGAGTTTGACGATGTTGTCGGGGTGCCCGAGCGGGAGGGCGAGGAGTATGCGCCAGAAGAAGCGGAGGAGGCTCCGCCCGCGACCCCCGAACGCGAGCCGATCGTAACGATGTTCGATCGGGGCGACGCTTCGCGCGGAACGGGCATCGCCAACTTCGACGCGGAGTACGACCCTCCCCCGCTCTCGATACTCGGCGCCGACCGCGGCCGCCCGGGCGTCGGCGACATCAAAGCGAACGCGAACATCATCAAGCGCACCTTCCAGAACTTCGGCATCAATCTTGAGATGGACGAGGTCTCGGTCGGCCCGACCGTCACCCGCTACGCAGTGAAGCCCGCCGAGGGAGTGCGCCTCTCGAAGATAGTCTCGCTCGCAAACAATCTCGAACTCGCGCTCGCCGCGCACCCTGTGCGCATCGAAGCGCCTATCCCGGGCAAGTCGCTCGTCGGCATCGAGGTGCCGAATACGACCAAGGCGATGGTCGGCCTCGGCGGGCTCTTAAGCGCGCAGGAGTGGAGCGAGAGCACGAAACCGCTCCTCGCCGCGCTCGGCAGAGACATCACCGGCACCCCGCATTACGTAAACATCGCGAAGATGCCGCACGGACTCGTCGCGGGCGCGACCGGCTCGGGAAAGTCGGTCGCCATCCACGCGCTTATCACCTCCCTCCTCTATCGGAACGGCCCGAACCAACTGCGATTCATCATGATCGACCCGAAGCGGGTCGAGCTTACCGCCTACAACGGCATCCCGCATCTCCTCACGCCCGTTATCACCGACCCGAAGAAGACTATCCTCTCCTTGAAGTGGGCGGCCAAGGAGATGGAACGACGCTACAACATCCTCGAGGCGGAGCGGGTGCGCGATATCGACTCCTACCACGCGACCGTCTTCGAGCCGGCGAAGAAAAAGGCCGGCGACTTGTCCCGAGCGGAGTCGAGGGACGAGATGCCCGAGGCGCTTCCCTTCATCGTCATCGTCATCGACGAGCTCGCGGATATCATGCACACCTACCCGCGCGAGCTCGAAGCCTCTATCGTGCGGCTCGCACAGATGTCGCGCGCGGTCGGCATCCACCTCGTCCTCTCCACCCAGCGCCCCTCGGTTAATGTCATCACCGGCCTTATCAAGGCGAACGTGCCGACGCGCATGGCGCTCCAGGTCGCCTCGCAGATCGACTCCCGCACCATCCTCGACGGCTCGGGAGCCGAGACCCTGCTTGGCGCGGGCGATATGCTCTACCTCTCGAGCGATATGCAAAAGCCCGTGCGCATCCAGACGGCCTTTATCAGCGAGGGCGAGGTGAAAAAGGTAGTGAGCTACATCAAGAGCCACAACGCGGGCGATCTCTCGAGCATCGACTTCGGAGGGAACGGGACGGCCGTAGGAGATGCGGGCGACGTTATCGGGCTCGTCAACGGCGGCTTCGATGACGACGATATCGATGACGAACTCTACGAGAGCGCGCGGACGGCGGTCGAGGAGGCCGGCCGCGCCTCCACCTCCTATCTCCAACGCAAGCTGAAGATAGGCTACTCGCGGGCGGCGCGGCTGATGGACGTACTTGAAGCGAAGGGCGTCATCGGCGCGGCAGACGGCAGTAAGCCGCGCGAGGTGCTGACCGCCGCCCGCGCCTCCGCCGCAAACGAAGAGGAGGCGTTTTAGACAAATGACCAAGCACCTTATCGCCGCGACCCTTGTTGCGCTTGTCGGCTACGGTCTCTTCGAAGCGTGGTCGCTCCTTGCGGGCCCCACCCTCTCTGTTGACTCTCCCGTAGACAACGCTTCGTACCCGGACGGTATAGTGAGCGTACAGGGTGTCGCGGCACGCGCCGCCGCACTTTCGCTCAACGGCGCGCCGCTTCTACACGACCAAGAAGGCGGCTTCTCGTCAACACTGACCTTTCCGCGCGGAGGCTCTATACTTACCTTCGTAGCCGCCGATCGCTTCGGCAGAACCGTGACAGAAACCCGTTCCATCTTCATCCCGTTTTAAATTTTTAAACATTTAAATATTTCACCATGGCATTCGGAAAACCAAAAAAAGAAAAAGTCCTCAAGACCGTTACCGTAGCGAGCACCGACAAAGACGAGCGACAGAAGTCTATCGAGCAGGCACTGAAGGAAATCCGCACAAAGTTCGGCGACGAAGCGATCACCACCTACGGCGCCGGCAAACAGGAAAAGATACCCTCCATCTCGACCGGCTCGGTGGGTCTCGACGCGGCGCTCGGCATAGGCGGCCTCCCCCGCGGGCGCATCATCGAGATATTCGGTCCCGAATCCTCCGGCAAGACGACTCTCGCCCTCCACGTGATAAGCGAAGCGCAGAAAGCGGGCGGCATTGCGGCATTCGTCGACGCCGAACACGCGCTCGACCCCGAGTACGCGCGGCGCCTCGGCGTGAAGCTCACCGAACTGCTCATCAGCCAGCCGGACACGGGCGAACAGGCGCTCGACATCGTCGAGAGCCTGGTGCGGAGCGGCAACATCGACGTGATAGTCATCGACTCGGTCGCCGCGCTGACCCCGAAGGACGAGATCGAGGGCGAGATGGGCCAACAGCATGTGGGTAAACAGGCGCGGCTGATGAGCCAGGCACTTCGGAAGCTCACCGCCATCGTCGCGCGCTCAAAGACGATTGTCATTTTCATCAACCAGATCCGGATGCAGATCGGCGTGATGTTCGGCAACCCCGAGACCACGCCGGGCGGCAAGGCGCTCAAGTTCTACACCTCGGTGCGGCTCGACATCCGCCGCATCGCTAGCATTAAAAAAGGCGAAGAGGTAGTCGGCGGGCGTGTGCGGGTAAAGGTAGTGAAGAATAAAGTCGCCGCACCCTTCAAGACCACCGAATTCGACCTTCTCTATAATGAAGGCATCAGTAGGGAGGGCGAGCTTATCGCGCTTGGCGAGAAGTTCGACATCGTGGCCAAGTCCGGCGCGACCTACAAGATGGGCGAGGTGAAGCTCGGCGTCGGGTACGACGCCGCGCGCACCTTCCTCCGCGACAACAAGGATGCCTCGAAGGAACTCCTCAAACAGATCAAGGCGAAGCTCTCCGAGAGCTAGGCGTCTATAAAAAAGAAAGGAGGCGGCACCTCCTTTCTTTGTTTACCGGAACCAACATGCTACTGCATTAAATGCACCTTAATTCACGCTATAGCGTAAAATAAGGTGCACGGGAAACGTAGCGTATTCCGGTGCAGAATCAGGATGCTGGATTAGGATGTAACGAGATCGAAATGCTTGCGGAATGCGAAGTCGCTTTCGTCGACGAACGACGCCGTGAGATATCGTATCTCCCCTTTCCCGCTTCCGAGGTGCGAGCGAAGTAGAGTAACGAGCTCGTCGCAAGGATACGGCTGTATCCACGCGCTGTCTTGAAAATGAATAAATCCGGCGCTTCGCAATAACATACGGAGAATATCGCGGACTTTCTTCCGCTTCTCCGGCACGTCAAACATGACGAGCCGCCACTTCCCATCCCAACGGACCGGCAATGGGATAACATAGGCGCCTGCATATAAGCGGTCAATGGCTCCCTCTCCTTGCGTGGTGAGATGTATTTCGCGCTTTTTTCCTTCGCCCGTCACCTTTATAAGTCCACGCCCCTCAAGTCGGAAAAGTGCCTGAGCAATACGCTGATTGAACCTAACGGTATTTTTTCGAGAAATCGGATTGAGGTACTCAAAGAGACCCAGCACCTTGGGCGCGACAAGCCCGACAGTGAGCACACCCGACACGCACAGCGTTCCCAGAACAATCGTCTGGAGCGGGATGCGCTTGTTCCCGCGCGCTCGCGCGATGACTCTCCCGACATCCCTACGACGTAGGTCTTCGTTCGGCTCTTTCTTCACTCCTTTCTTCTTTCCGTTACTAATGCTCATTGCACCATATTCTACGCTATAGCGTGAATTAAGGTGCATTCTATTTATGGGAGGTTGTGGAGAAGGGTTGTAGAGAAAGGAACTAACGCAGACCAAGCAAGGCTCGCGAAGAGCTAGGCGCGGGCGGGGGTGAGATAGGAAGCGATAAGGCGGGCGACCTCGTATGCGAGGAAAGCGAGCGAGGCGAGCGTCGCGAGCGTGAGCGCCTGGACGACGAGTCGGGTGTGTGCGAAGGCGGCGAGATAGAAATCCAGCGAGTCGGCGAAGCCGGTCGGTGCGTTCTCGAAGACTCGGGCGACCCAGACTTCCTTGCCGATGCCCCAGAGCGCGGAGACAAGCGCTAGGAGAGCAAGCATTCCTGTGGAAACGACGAGCCACAGTATGCGGATGAGCCGCACGCGACGCATCACGACGCGCTCGATGTCGGATCGGGTATCATTCATAGTGCTGTTCGTCATAGGTTTGTTTAAAAAGTTTTTTCGCCCGATGCACTCGCGTCTTCACGGCGGGGACCGAGAGGCCTTCGCTCGCGGCTATCTCCTCCTGGCTCTTCCCTTCGATAAACTGCAGACGCAGAATCTTTGCCGCGGTTTCAGGAAGCTTCGCGAGAGCGGCGACAACCTCGTCGCGGACAGAGAGGTCTTCGAGAAATTCGGCGCGTGCATCCGGCAGGCTCTCGTAATGCTCGGGCTCCAGTTCTGCCGTTTTCTCCCACTCCTTGCGCCGCGCGGCATACTTGGTGTACGCGACGCGATTAAGGATGGTGTACATCCACGAAGAGAAGCTCGCCCCTTCCTGCGGGCGATATTTATCTGCATAAAGATACATCTTGGTGAAGGCGTCCTGCACCACCTCCTCGGCATCTTCGGGATTCCGAAGTATCGTCCGCGCGCGGCGCAGGAGCGCCGCCTCATACCGGCGGACAAGCAGGGAGAAGAGCTCGGGCTCCCGCCTTGAGCGCGCGAGCACCTCCGCGTCAGACAGCGGGGCGAGATCTGTCGAGCTACTTGAAAAACTCATGGTGTCTGCTAGCATACACGAATCCGCCTTTGGCGGCACTTTTTATAACGATTCTTACCCATCATTAGTTTCAGACCCATGGCCGTACTCTCCTATAACGAAATCCTCAAGGGCAGTGTCATCGACTACAATAATGAGCCGTACGAGGTGCTCTCGGCGCATATCTTCCGGATGCAACAGAGAAAGCCGGTCAATCAGACCAAACTGCGCCAGCTGGTAGGCGGCAAGGTCGTGGAAATCTCATTCCACCAGAACGAGACGGTTACCGAGGCGGACATCGGCACGATGCGAGCGAATTATCTCTACACCAACAAAGGCGAAAGCTGGTTCGCCGAAGAAGGCAACGCGAAAAATCGCTTCGCCTTCCCCGAAGAAGCCGTGCATGACAAGGTGCAGTGGCTCGTGCCCAACTCTTCCGTCGAGGTGCTCACCTACGAAGAGAAACCGATGACGATAAAAATACCGGTGAAGGTCGAGCTCGCGGTAAAAGATGCGCCGCCTGCGGTGAAGGGCAATACCGTCTCGGGCGGCACCAAGCTCGTCGAGCTCTCTACGGGCGCGAAGATTAACGTCCCGCTCTTTATCAACACGGGCGATGTCGTGCGGATAAATACTGATACCGGTGAGTATACGGAAAGAGTCGAGAAGGCCTAGCGCGCAATAAAAAACCGCCCGAGAGGGCGGTTTTTTATTGCGCGCATTCTTTACGCGGCGACGTAGGGGAGGAGCGCCATGTAGCGGGCGCGCTTGATGGCCTGCGCGATGTCGCGCTGTTTGCCGGCGGGGATGCCGGTACGCTTCTTCGAGAGCATCTTCGCATGCGGATTGGTGAACATCTTTAAATAGGCTACATCCTTGTAGTCGGTGAATTTCTTGATCTCTATTTCTTCCCGTTCAGCTTGATATGCCATGGTGAAATGTTTAAAAATTTAAATATTTAAAACGGAATGTCTTCGGGATTGATCTCTTCATCCGGATACTTGATAGCCTCGCCGCCTTGCCCTGAGCTTGTCGAAGGGTCGTCAGCCCCTCGACTATCGCTCGGGGCGCCTCCGGCGCGAGTGCCGTCGGCACCGAATTGGAAGTTCTCGACGATAATCTCGGTGCGGTACTGTTTCTTTCCGTCCTCCTTCCCTTCCCAGGAGCGCGTCGTGATGCGTCCTTCGACGAAAATCGGGCGGCCCTTCTTTACGTACTGCGCGATAACCTCGGCCGTGCGGCCGAAGGCGACGACGTTATGAAACTCGGTCGATTCCTGCTTCTGGCCGTTCTTGTCCTTGTAGGTGCGGTTCGTCGCGAGGCCGAAGTTCGCGACCTGACCTCCGGAAGGGAGCGCTTTCAGCTCCGGATCGCGGGTAAGGTTGCCGTAGAGAAATACTTTGTTGAGGTACATACGTTAATTATACAACGACATTCTCGAGCGCGGCGTCGAGCTCTGCGCCAGCGATCTCCTCCGCATCCTCGGCGCGCTCCGACGCCTTCAGGGAGATCTCGCGCACCTCGACGGAATGTCTCGCCGCATCCTTCGTCGTCAGGAGGTCGATAAAACGAATGATGTGCTTGTCGGCACCCGCCGCCGCGATGATACCAGCATGTTCTGTCGCAGTCGTCTCGTACGCGATCCAGGAGAAGTAAGCTGAATCGAAGTCGCGGCGTCCGGACGTCTCCTGAAGCGAGATGGTGTACGCGAGCTGGATCTTCTCCGGCTCGCCCTCGGCGACGACTGCGCCCTTGCCGGCGATAGCCGCGCGCATCGCTTGGTATGCCTTCTTCGCTTCCTCGGTCGGGAGCTCGGGGTCGAGATGGAAACCGAGTTCGTAGACGCGAGATTCCGAACCCGCGTCTTCGAGCGCATCGTCTGCGAGCACCGCTTCGTCCTGATTCTTAGCCATAATTCCCGCATCCTAGCACGCCTCTACGCCTAACGCAAACATTCGCTCGGCGTTCTCGACGAGCGTTTTACGGACGAGTTCGGGGTCTTCGTCGCGTATCTCGGCAATCTTCGCGGCGACCTCCTCGACCGCGAGCGGGTCGTTACGCTCTCCGCGGCGCGAGACGGGCGCGACGTACGGCGCGTCCGTTTCAGAGAGGATGCTTGCGAGCGGAACGGCCTTAATCACCGCATCATAGTCGCGGGCGAAGGTGATGACCGCAGTAAATGAAACGGTGAAGCCGAGCTCGACAAGCGCCTGCGCCTCCGGCACGCCGCCGACGAAGAAATGGATGTCGCCGCGAAGATTCGGGTGTCCTCTTTTCGCTTCTTTCAAAATCTCTATAAGATCGCGATAGGCGTCCATCGACCCCTTCGAGGGACGCGCATGGACGATGAGCGGCTTGTCGAGCTCGGCGGCCAGTGCGATATGTTGTCCGAAAAGTTCTTTCTGCTTTTCTTTTACCTCGTCGGTTACCTCTGCCGGTCGGAAGAAATCCAGCCCGCACTCCCCTATCGCGACGACCTTCGGGTGTGTAGCGAGCGCGCGGAACCTCTCCGCGTCGAACGTCTCCTCCGTCGCGTGGTTCGGGTGCAGACCGACGGAGGCGAAGAGATGTCCGTGCTTATCCGCGAGCGCGACGGCCTTCTTTGACGATTCATAATCAACGCCGACGACGATGCCCGCGACGCCCGCGTCTCGCATCCGCCCAACGACGGCACTCTCGTCCTGCGCGTATTCGTCAAACTGAATATGGCAGTGCGCGTCGACGTATCGAGCTTTCATTCCTCGAGCGTAGCATACAAAGATAACGGGCGGCTCATGGTCGAGCCGCCTGTGAAGGAACCCGCGAGCCTCGGGAGAGACAGTACAAGCCAGAAACACTATTGTCAGATCCGCGGAAAGAGATTCTCGGGTTTTTTGTGAGTCAGTACCGCCTCTTTTATTTTTGCGCTCGTCGACGGCATGAACGGTTCCAGGTCGGTGGCAATCGCATTCAGTTCGCGTACCAGTTTCGTAATGATTGAGAGAGCCTCGTCGCGAACCTCTACATCATCGGACTTGACTCCCGCAAACGGCTTCTCGACTGCTATCAGCGCGTCACCGTGCCCGATACGCTCCCAGATACTGTCTAGAGCTCGATTAAATTCAAACCTCTCGATATATAGAGCCACGTCAACATCCGGCCGGGTTTCTTGGGTCATCTCCACGGGGTTTGGAAGGTACGTTGTCGCCATTTGCATCACGCGCGCGACGAGATTGCCGAGCCCGTTGGTGAGGTTTGCCGTATACCACTCGTCCAAACGCTCCCACGTCACATCTGAATCTTCCATGGGATTCACGTGTCGTAAAAGCACGTACCGCGTTGCATCTGTGCCATACTTCTTTACCAAGTCGTAGGGGCTGATGACGTTGCCGATAGACTTACTCATCTTCTGGCCGTTGCTCGTGACGAAGCCGTGATAGAACACGATATCAGTCGCTTTTATGCCTGCGGACTTGAGCATCGCCTGCCATATAAGCGACTGGAAACGCAGTTGGTCTTTCCCCGCTATCTGGAGCGTCGTCCCATTCACCCAAAACTTTTCAAACAAATCTGGCTCGCCCCGCGAAGCGCCTTGCGCGGAGTGGGGCCAACCGAGCGTGGAGATATAGTTCGTGAGCGCATCAAACCATACATACATAACTTGCGAATCGTCTCCGGGGACAGGAATGCCCCATGCAAGCCGTTCTTTCTCGCGCGAAATACTGAAGTCCTCAAGACCTCCTTTCACGAAATTGATTGCCTCCTGCCGACGCCATTCAGGCACAATCACGCCAGGCTTTTTAAGGTATTCCAAAAGATAGGATTCATAGTTCTTGAATTTGAAAAAGTAATTTTTCTCTTTGAACACCTGCGGCGCGACGCCGTGGTCGGGACAGATGCCGTTCACTAAGTCTTTCTCGGTCATGAACGCCTCGTGGCCGACGCAGTACAAACCTTCGTATTCTTTTTCGTAAATATCGCCATGTGCTTTGCAGCGATTCCATATTTCCTGCGCCGCAGTGATGTGTTTCGCATCCGTCGTCCGAATAAATGTCGGACTATCTAGACCAAGCACTTCGTTGAGCTTCCGGAATTCCGCCGCGTAGTGGTCAACGTACGCTTTCACTTCCTGCCCTGCTTTCTTCGCCGCTTCAAATATTTTCTGTCCATGCTCATCGGTGCCAGTGTTGAAAAATACGTCGTCGCCGTGCGCACGCCACGCGCGCACGAGCACGTCGGCCTGTACGAATTCGAGCGCATGACCCAGATGCGGATCCGCGTTTACATACGGGAGCGTGGTGGTGATATAGCGCGCACTCATACGACGCATTACACCCCGTGCGACTGAACACGCCGCTTCCGCTTATCGAAGTCGGTGATGAGCTCGAGCAGGACCGCCGCTATCGGCACCGAGAGTACCGCCCCGAGGAATCCGGCGAGCGTGTAGCCCGCGATAAGCGCCACGATAACCAGTAGGGGCGGGATACCGACGATCTTTTTCACGATGAGCGGATAGATGAGGTTCGATTCGAACTGATTGACCACGATATACAGGCCCGCGACGATGGCTCCGAGCGCGACGCCGCCGTCGGAGTATCCGACGATGACGGCTACCGTCCCCGCGATAAGCGAGCCGAAGACGGGGATAATCTCCGCCATCGCGGTAAAGACGGATAGGAGCAGAGCATACGGCACGCCGATGATAAGGAGGCCGAGATACACGAGCACGCCCACGATGACCGAGAGCAGTATCTGTCCCTGCATCCAGAGCCCGATCTTCTTCTGCGCCCGCTTCCAGAGATCGACGACGTACTCTTCGTAGGAGACCGGCATCACCAGGCGGAGGAAGTCGTCGACGCCGGTGTCCTGGAGCGCGAAATAGAAGGAGAGGACGATGATAAGGAGAAGCGAGAAGATGCCCCCGAAGAAGGTGATGAGGAGCTGGAGGGCGCCGCCCGAAGTCGCGGTGAAGACGGACTGCAGGGAGAGAAGCGTCTGCACGAACGACTGTATCCCCTGCTGGCCGCTCGCAAAGCTTGTCGCGTCTGCGATGCTCGAGAACGAAGAAGAAACGTGTATCGTGTCGAGATATCGCGGCATCGCAGAGAGGAAGTTCGCGGCATCGGCGACGACTGGTGGGAAGAAGAAGTAGAAAAGCGAGAACACCGAACCGAAGACCAGGACGTATACGAAGAGCGCGCTCACGAAACGCGGCACGCGGTGCCGGATGAAGAACGCGATGCCCGGCTCGATAGCCGAGGCGATGATGATGGCGGTAACGAGGAGCAGAACGAGCTCCCGCAGGAGCCAGAATATATACGCGCCAACGACGATGCTAAGCGCGACGATGATGGTGTTCGCCGTGATGGAAATCCTGACTTCCTTGTCCATACGGGCATCCTAACATATCCATAATTGGAAGTGCCCTACCAGAAGGGCACTCGACTCTCTGCCGTATAGGTTCTCTGCCGTATGGGCTTTTCTACCGTATGAGTACGGCATTCCGTACTATCCACAACTTACTGCTATAGCAGTATTTATTGGATACCCTTTTGGTAAGGTGGTGGTATGGGATTAATTGAGACCGGTGCGAAGAAAAAGCGACAACGACGTAATGTACGCAACGCGGTGCTCCTAACTATCGGTACGGCCGGGTTCATTGCCGTTGCGGCTATCGCGCCCAACACATTCCAACTTCTCGGCAGGAGCGGCGCGCTCGCGCGACTCAAATATCAAACGAAGGGAGTTCTTACTCGATTAAGAATGAAGGGCGAGATCGAATTCGAAGAACGCGACGGGAAGCGATGTGTGCGACTCACCGAGCGTGGTGAAGAAATGCTTGCTCTCGAACAACAAAGGATGGGCCTCGCAAACGCCAAACCGCGGAAATGGGACCATCGGTACCGTCTCGTTATGTTCGACGTGCCTGAAAGGCGCAAGAAAATCAGGGAGCGCCTGCGCTTTGAGATGCGGGAGATCGGATTCCTACGAATACAAGATAGCGCCTGGGTGTATCCCTATGACTGCGAAGAATTTATCGCGCTCCTCAAGGCCGATCTGCATATCGGCAAGGACGTGCTCTACGCGGTAGTGGAAGAGATCGAGAACGACGGTTGGATCCGCAAGCATTTCGGTCTCCCTCTTGATTAGCTCCGCGATTGATTTCAAATGACCCGAATATCCAAAACATCCTGCTATAGCAGGATGTTTTGGATATTTATTTCCTATAGTGACAAAAAGGATTCGGGCCTATTATGAACCGTGTTCATTCGAGTGCGGCGCGGATGCGAGAGGCGGCTTCGGAGACAGTGAGACGTTCTTGATTGCCTGTGTCGCGGTGGCGGAGAGTAACGGTGTCTTTAAGTTCGGGTGTTTCGCCGAGCGTGTCGAAGTCGATCGTGATACAGAAGGGCGTGCCGATCTCGTCCTGGCGGCGATAGCGCTTGCCGATGTTGCCGTTGTCGTCCCAGGCGATGGCCGGATGAACCTTCTGCAGTTCCGCGCGCACCTCACGCGCCTTCGCGACGAGCTCGGGCTTATTCTTCAAAAGCGGCGAGACCATCGCTTTAACCGGGGCGACCTTGGGCGCGAGCGCGAGATAGGTGCGCGTTTCTCCGCCCATAGCATCCTCGCGGTAGGCATCAAGCAATACGAACAGCACGGCGCGATCAACGCCGCCCGAACATTCGACGTCCCATGGCAATATCTTTTCTCCCGTATCAGGATCGGTATATTCCATCGAAACACCCGAATATTCCTGATGCCGGCGTAAGTCCCAGTCGCCACGGTGGTGGATACCCCATGCCTCTTTCCAGCCGAAGGGGGTCTCGTATTCGATATCCCAAGCGTCTTTCGCATAATGCGCGCGTTCATCGCTTGCGTGTTGCCGCAAACGCAAGTGATCCTTGCGTATGCCGAGACTCGCATACCATTCGAATGCGAATTGTTTCCAATACTCGAATTGACGCTTCCCTTCTTCTTCATCCGGGCGGATATAATATTGTAATTCCATCTGTTCGAACTCGCGCTGACGAAATAGGAAATCGCGCGGCGTGATTTCATTTCTGAACGCTTTGCCGATCTGACCGATGCCGAATGGCATTTTCGGATGCATGGAATCAAGGACGTTCTTGAAATTCACATGCACGCCTTGCGTGATTTCGCCACGGAGGTACGCCTTTGCTGAACTTTTTTCCGAAGCGCCGAGGCGCGTCTCCACGAGCAAATTAAAAACCCTCTGGTTTGACCATTCGACTTTTTCTTTATGGACCGCTTCGTGCGCCGCAATCGCCTCTGGTTGATCGGCACGGACACGCTCATGGCATATCTTGCATTCGACAAGAGGATCGGTAAAAAGCTCGGTGTGTCCCGACGCCTCCCACACACGCTCGGGCATAAGAATCGCGGCACTCATGCCGTAGACGTCGTCGCGCCGCGCGATAAACGAGTCCCAGAAATGCTGTTTTATGTTGTGGCGCAGTTCGACGCCCAGCGGCCCATAATCGTAAATACCGGCGAGGCCGCCGTAGATCTCCGAGCCGGGGAAGATGAAACCTCGCCGCTTGGCGAGCGAGACTATCTTTTCCATCAGGTTCTGGTCGGCCATAGAGAGAGCGTATACGAAATCGGGGCTTATTGCACGACCGCCTTTGCCGAACTGTAGCCCGGATCGCCCTTGATGTCGGTCGTGACGGGATCGGCCGCCGCAGATACCTGCACGCCGGCGAAACGATCGTATCCCGAGAAAATCGCTCTGCCGGTCAAAAGCGGCGCGCTCCCCCTCTGCGAGGTCGAGGGGACGATCGAGACCTGGAAGAAACCCTGCGTAGCGGCGCCCTGCGCGAGGTCGCCGGGACTCCACGAGACGGTGCGCGATACTTCGTTGTAGGAAAAGGAGCCTGCGCCGCCGGTAAGGCCGGTATACGAGACGTAGCCGGGCAGAGTAGCCGTTACCGACCCGCCTGCGACAGCGCTCCCCTTATTCTCTACGCCGAAGACGACCGTGTAGGTCGTCGCTTGATCCGCCTTTGGCGGGATAGGGCCGCTGTTGGAGAGGGACCCGCCGGCGTGGAGCGCGGACGCCGAGAGCACGACCGTGGTGGCGACCTTCGCGGTCTTCGTTATGAAAGCTCTTACCTCTTCCAGCACGTTCGTCTGGCCTACGCGCGTTCCGGAGACGGAAAGGGAAAGAGTGATGGTCGGCGCCGCGCCGAGAGCCTCCGCCGGCAATACCGAAAATGAGAACATCCCCGTTCCCGAGGCGCCGGGCGGGAGCGACGCGAGCGAGGAATCGGTATCTCGGCTGAAGACGACCGTGCGGTCTGCGGAACGATAGAAGCCATTTGTGGTCTTGATGCTGTTGTAATCGACAGCCGAACCCGAGATCGCGACGGCGACTTCCGCATTCGTGATGCTTACCGGAAGCGTGTTCGCGTACGAGACTGTGACGCTCTGACTGCTCCCCGAAGAGACGACCGGATCCGCCTTCGTGTCGCCGCCGAGCGCGAGCGTCGCGCTGATAAAGGGCGCCGTTATCGCGACGGACGCATCCTGCGACATATAGACGACGGCGGGCGTCTGATCGGTCGGCGTGTTCGCCGTTCCAACTGTAAATTTAAAGACGCGCTGTTCCTTGTCCTGCCCGAAGAGCGTGCCAACGAGCGTTACTTCCTTACTCGCACCGGGGGAAATGGTGCCGAGGAGGAAGCTCGAATTATTCAAAGGGAGCGAGGACGACGTCGCAGAAAAGCCGAAGGGAAAGGCTCCCGCAAGGACGACATTGTCGAGCGGCACGGTCGCGTTCGAGCGCACCGTGAGGGTAAAGGTAATCGGCTTGCCGGAGACCGTCTCGGAGAGCGTATCGACCGATATCGAAAGCGGCGTCGAGGAGATCGTGAGCGCATACGAAGTCTTCTTCTCGAACACCGCATTTGAGCGCGGCGTGGCATACGAGATCGTCACCGGCAGGGAGACGCTCTCGCCCGCCCTGCCGAACACAACGGCCTTTATCGATCGGGTGGCCGTCGCGCCGCTCTCGAGCGTGCCGATAGTCCCGCTATAGCGCGGATACGCCTGGAGCACATTCCCCGCCTCCCGCGTGCCGGCCGGAAACTCTATCTCGATGGTCACGTTCTCGAGCGCGACCGGATTCCTGTTTGTAATGATGAGCGAGAACGGGACCGTATCCCCGCCCGCTATCGCCGTCGGGCCTTGTATGTTGATATCCACCTTGTCTACCGAGACCGTATTGCCGCCGAAGTAGAACAGGTAGCCGACGACGCTGGAGGAGGCGAGGAAGAAGAGGAGTGCGGCGGCGAAGAAGATGCCCGCGAAGCGCAGATGCCGCTTGCCCTTCGACGGGGCCTTCTTTGAGCGGCTTTCCCATTCGTGCGGTAATGAGCGTTCGCTTACCCCGCCGAACGGCGCGTTCATATCTTCAAGAACGGCGTGCGGGTCGTAGAGGCGCCGGCGAGCGCGTTCAAGGGAGCTAGTATCGTCGTCTGACTGTGGCGGCATAGACGGATTAAGTATACCGCGCGGAGGAGGCGGGCGGGCGCGGAATCCTCTTACAGCCCCGACGCGGCGATACCGCGATTGATGCGCGCCACGTAGGCGAGACGATCGCGGCTGATCTCGGCGAGAAGCGGGCTAGCAAACGCAGGTTCCCCGCTCGGGAAGCCGCCTGTGTCGAGTCCGAGCGCGGAGAGAGCGCGGAGTACGGCGAGCACCTCGGCGGCGTCATGTTCAGGCTCGGGGAGCGAGGCGAGAGCCTCGAAGAAGCCGCGGATAATCGGAAAGAGGCCGGTATCGCGTTCTTCGCCGGCGACGAGACGGAGAAACAGGTTCGAGACGCGGGCCGCGCGGGCGCGATCTTCCGCGCGCGGCATCCGCACGAACCAATTCTCTTCGAGCACCGAGCCCGCGACGCGCCACCCCTCCTTCCCTCGCACGAGTACCAGAGAGCTATCGGCAAATGTCGCGAGCGCTGGGGCGAGTTTGGCACCCGACGCGCGTACACCCTGCGCGAGAGCGCGCACGAGTCCGAGCTCGCTCGTGAGCACCGTCACGAAAACGCTCTTCTCACCGACCGGCGAGCGGGAGAGCACGATGCCGCGCGTTTCGTATTTATGTCTCACGGACGAGATTGAAACGCATCGTGCCGGTCGACAGCACTGCCGAATACTTCCCCTCCGGGCGCGTCTCCGTACGCACGATATCCCTCGGCGAAAATCCCTCCGTCTTACGCGCATCGGCCACGGCGCGCGCCATCTCGCGCTCGTCGCCTTCTTTGACGAGCTCGGGCGTGAGCGCAGTGTCGAGCGAGAGTCCCGTGCCGATGATTACTTTCTTCACGTTCACCTCATCAGCAAGAATTTGGGCGAGTTCGTCAGGGAGCTTTTCCGGCACCGTAAGCGAAGTGAGCGGCTGGCGCACCTTGATGCCAGCCTTCTGCCGCGCCTGAAGCGCCTCTGACGCGAGCGCGCGCACGCGCGCCATCCCCGCGATGCGTTCTGCACCAGCCGCGTCCTGCACAAAGGAAGGCCATTCGGAGAGATGCACGCTCTGCAGATCGTTCTCTGCCCGCACGCTCTGGAATATCTCTTCCGCGACAAACGGCATCGAGGGCGCCAGAACCGCAGAGAGCGTATAAAACGCGTAGCGGAGCGTCGCCAGCGCCTCTGTCTTTTCAGCGCCCTCCTCCTTGAAACGGTCGCGAGAACGGCGAACGTACCAGGCGGAAAGGTCGTCGATAAACGGCGCGATCGGGCGCGTCGCCTTATCCAGCGCGTAGCTGTCGTACCCTTCGGTCGTTTCTCCGACGAGCTCCGCGAGGCGCGCGAGAATCCATCGGTCGAGGATATTCTTGCTTGTATCTGCGCGTTCCGTTCCATCTTCAAAGAGTTTATAAAACGCGAGCACGTTGCGGAGGCGACCGATATTCTTCTTTGCGGCTTCGTCGACGCCGCCTTCCGAGAACGCCAGGTTCTCGGCCTGCATCACGGGAGAAGAAAGGAGATAGAGCCGGAGCGCGTCGGCGCCATACCGTTCGACCACCTCCATCGGATCGGGGTAATTCTGGAGCCGCTTCGACATCTTCTTGCCGTCTTCGGCGAGCGCGGTGCCGTTGACGATTGCGTTCTCGAACGCGCGCGTGTTGAAAAGCGCTCCGGCGAGCACGTGTAGGTAATAGAACCAGGCGCGGGTCTGATCAAGCCCCTCCGCGATGAACTTCGCGGGAAAGGCCGCCTCAAACCGCTCTTTCTGTTCAAAGGGATAATGCATCTGCCCATAGGGCATCGAGCCGGAATCGAACCAGGTGTCGAGCACGTCTGGAATACGCCGCATGTCTCTCCCGCAGGCACACGGCACGACGATCTCGTCGACGATGTGCTTATGCAGATCGTCGACTTTCTTCCCGCTCGCCTCCTCGAGCTCTGCCCCGCTCCCGAATACCCGTACGCTCTTGCAATCTTCGCAACGCCAGAGAGGGATAACGCTCGCCCAGAAACGTTGACGAGATATAGACCAGTCGCGCGCGCCCTCAAGCCACTTGCCGAAACGCCCTTCCTTGATATGCGCGGGCGACCACGCGATGCCCTCGGCGTTCTCGAGCAGATTCTCTTTTATCTTCGTTACCGCGACGAACCACGAGGAAGTCGCATAATTAAGCAGGGGCGTGTCACAGCGCCAGCAGTGCGGATACGCGTGCGTAATATTCTCTTTTGAAAAAAGCGCCCCGCTGTCCTGGAGATATCTCACTACCGCGATATCCGTCCCGAGCCGCACCGAGTCGTCATCGGAGCGCGGCTTCGCCTCCATGCCGGCGAAGTCCCATGCCTCCGGCTTTATCGTCCCGTCCATATTCACGTGCTGTATAAACGGCAGATGTTCCCTCTTGGCGAGCTCCCAGTCGTCCGCGCCGAAGGCCGGCGCTTCGTGCGCGATTCCCGTGCCGGTATCGGTCGTTATAAAATCCGCCGCGTACACCTTCCAGCCGTTCTCGCGATCTTTCAGCGACGGATCGTTGTAGTAATACCCGAACGGCGGTTCGTATTCGACGCCGACGAGCTCTGAACCGCGCAGAGTCGCGACCGGCATCCCGAGCGTGTCCGCACGATTCTTCGCGGCGATGACGTACCCACCATCTGCTTGATACGCCCCATACTCGATGTCGGCCCCGACCGCGAGAGCGACGTTGCCGGGAAGCGTCCACGGCGTCGTCGTCCACGCGAGAAGATATACTGCGCCGGACAATCCGATTTTTTCCGGATTCTTCACCTTGAACTTCACCGTCACCGCGATGTCTTTCACGTCCTTATATCCCTCGGCGACCTCCTGTTGGGAGAGCGTCGTCTCACAGCGCGGACAGATGTGCATCGAGCGGTAATCCTCATACACGAGTCCTTTGTCGTATATCTGCTTGAAGACCCACCACACGCTCTCCATGAACGGCTTATCCATCGTGCGGTACGCATGCTCCATATCCGCCCAGCGCCCGATGCGCGGGATGAATGTCTTCCAGTACTCGACGTAGGTCAAGACTCGCTCGCGACAGCGCTCGTTGAACTTCGCAATACCGTATGCCTTGATGTCCTTCTTGTGCTTGAATCCGAGCTCCTTCTCCACGATGTTCTCTATCGGGAGTCCGTGACAGTCCCAGCCCCAGACCCGCGGCACGCGATAGCCACGCATCGTGAAGTATCGCGGCACGGCGTCCTTGATGACGCTCGCAACGATGTGTCCGTAATGCGGCGTGCCGGTCGCAAACGGCGGCCCATCGTAGAAAACGTATTCGCCCTTCGGAGACTCCTTCGCGAGCGACTTCTCGAAGATGCGCTCGCGCTCCCAGAACGCGAGAATTTCTTCTTCCCGCTTTGCGGCTTCAGACTTCTCGAGCATATTGCTTTTCATAGTATCACCTGTTATACTATCTGCATCACCAACGGAGAAGATAGCCCTACAAGGTTTCGTCCTTGTGGGGCCTTCTCTTTTTTGCATATTCTAATTTCCCCTCCAACTCGTTCATATACCGAAGGTAGGGGCGGAACGATTTAAACTTAAGCAGAGCTGAAAATCTAAACCTATTCGGAATCAGGACTGCTTCGAGTTTGTTCTGTCCGAGCAGGTACTGTACGAGACAATAAAAATCTCCGTCTCCGGTTACGATAACCGCCTTTCCGTAATTTGGATATTCAATCATCGCATGCAACACCAATTCGGCATCACAGTTGCCCTTTGTCGTTCCATCCTTATATTCGAGTGTTGGTTTGAAAATGCAGATAAATCCCGCTTCTTGCAAAGACGTATATAAGTCGGTGTTCCCTTCGATATATCCGATGAAGAGTAGCGCTTTCGATACGCCATACTTCTCCTTCAGGTAGATGCGGAAACGTCTGAAGTCGAGTCGCCATCCGAGCGTGCGGATAGACAGATTCACATTCTGACTGTCGATAAATGCGTAATTGTTCCTCGCGGGACTCTCGCGCAGAGCGGCTTCGGATTTTTCAGACATGGATTCCATCTTACATCCTCTCCGGGGTGGGGATACCGAGAAGGGTGAGGCCGTTGGTCATCGTGTTCGCAAAGGCGCGCGCGACGCGCTGTTTGTATGCCTCTTCCGGACTCCCAAGCACTTGCTCGCTTGCATAGAAAGAATTCCACGCGCCCGCGAGCTCGGTGAGATACGTCGCGAGGAGGTTCGGCGCGAGCTCGCGCGCGGCGCGCGCGGCGACCTCCGGATAGTGCAGGACGAGCCGCTCGATAGCATAAGGTTCTGCGGGTTCTCCAGTGCTGCCTTCTCCGACAGCGCCATAGGTGAGTATCTTCTTTGCGCGCACGAGCGCGTACTGCAGATACGGCCCCGAGTCGCCTTCAAGCGAGAGCGACTTCTCTTCGTCAAAAATAATGTCCGAGCCAGGTGCCTGCCGCAGGACCATATATTTAATCGCGCCGACGGCCACCTGCTCGGCGACGAGCGGATCCGGATTCTTCTCGCTCGCCTGCCTGACGACTTCTTCGATAAACTCGGCGGCCGTGATGACGTTCCCTTCTCGCGAGGACATCTTGCCTGAAGAGAGCTTCAGGAAGCCGGTCGCCACGTGCGCCGTCTTCGCGGCGAGGAGCGGCGCGACATCGGCAAGCGCCGCAAGCACGGTCTTAAAACGTCCCGTTTGTTCATTGCCGGTAATGACAACGGCCCTATCCGACGGCCACCGCTCTTCCTTCAAGAAAGCGAGACCGATATCCTTTGTCTCGTAGGTGGGCGTGTCGTGCGAGGTGATGAACACCATCGTGTGCACTCCCTTCTTTTCTCCGTTGTAGATAATCGCGCCGTCGCTCTTTTGGAATATGCCTTTCTCGAGCCCGTCGCGCACAACGCGCAGGCCGGTCTCGGTCGTATCACTATCGAAAAACTCAAAGTCGAAATGCGTGCCGAGGAGCTTCCAGATTCTGCGGAACTCTTCCACCGACACGTCGCGCCCTTTGCGCCAAAGCTCCATAAGTGCGCGGTCGCCGCCCGCATAAATCGCCTGATTAAGCGCGTCTATTTCCGCCTTCGCGCTCGGGTCGCTTTCGTATGCGCTTGAGCCTGCGACATAAGCCGCGCCTATCTCGCCCGCAGTCGCGGGTTCGCTCGTACCGGCTTTGCGCAGTCCCCAGAGTGCCTTCGCGACGTTGGGCCCGATGTCCCCGCCGAAGGTGTCGCGAGCGACCGTCGCGCCCGCATTCTCGATAAGGCGCGACACCGCCTCGCCCACCACCGTCCCGACCAGGTGTCCGATATGCATCTCTTTGAATGCGTTCGGATTGGAATATTCCACGAATATGCGCTTGCCGTTCTCGCTTGTGCCCCTTCCCCACTCCTCTCCTTTCGCATCCGCCTCCGCTGTCGCAAGCACGACGGCCTCGCGCGAGAGCGTGATGTTGACGAAGCCCTTTGCCACCTCGATTTTCGCCGCATCGCTTCCAAGCTCGTCGCGCAATTTCTGCGCGAATACGTCGGCCTCCGGCCCGCCGAAAACCGCATAGTCGCCAAACGCGGAGAGCGGCCGCCTGACCGTTATCTCCTTCCCTACCGCCTTTCGTATCCGTTCCTCCATCCATGCAGTATAGCTATAAAAAGTTCGCCCCGCGAATCGCGCGGGGCCGTTGGAGGTTAATCGGAAGCGCCTTATACGGGCGCCATGTCGGGAGACGTGCCGAACCATTTTGCGCGGCGCGATGTGAGAGCGGCGGTATTGCATTCGCCGCCGCATATGTTTCGAAGCCGTCCATCGAGCCTTAATCGCCCCCACGGAAGCGTCAACTTGTCACAAGCGCCACAGGGCTCGATGAGCCTACCGTCCATCGACGGACTTTCTTGCGGGAACTTCTTTTCGACATCCCGCACAGCCGAGAGATTTTTTTTCCCGATACTCTCCCTTAAAAAAGAACAGCGGATTGAGGGCCGGCGAAGCCGGATGGCTACGGACGTACTTCCCGCAACCTAAGCCAATATATAGCACTACCCGAACGATTCGGGAATAGGGTGCGCGAGGGCGATTTTTTTAATCTCCTGCTTTGCGCGCTTCACTGTCGCGCCATCTCGCTTCGTCAGCACGTCAATCATAATCTCTGCGATGCGCGTACAGTCCTTCTCCTTGAACCCGCGCGTCGTTACGGCAGGTGTGCCGAAGCGGATGCCGGAGGGGTCCATCGGCTTCCTCGTATCGTCGGCTATCGCGTTTTTATTAAGCGTGATGCCTGCGCGGTCGAGAAGCGTCTCGGCCTCGCCGCCCGCAATGCCGAATGACTTCCAGACATCGAGCAGGATAAGGTGGTTGTCGGAGCCGCCGGTGAGCATACGCGCGCCGTGTTTCTTAAATACTTTTTCCATCGCGTGCGTATTCGCGATGATTTGTTTTGCATATTTCTTAAACGACGGGCGGAGCGCCTCGCCGAAGGCCACGGCCTTGGCCGCTATTTGGTGCATGTGTGGCCCGCCCTGGAAGCCGGGAAAGACCGCCTTATCTATCTTCTTCGCGAGTTCCTCGCGCTCGCGCACGAGTATCATCCCGCCGCGCGGGCCCCGCAGGGTCTTGTGCGTCGTGGTGGTCATAATGTCGAATCCGTAATCAAACGGGTTCTTCGCCGCTCTGCCGGCGATAAGCCCCGCGATGTGCGCGATGTCCATCACCGCAAGGGCGCCCACCTCGCGCGCAATGCTGACGAACTTCGCGTAGTCGAGCTCGCGCGGATACGCCGAGAACCCCGCGAGGATAATCTTCGGCTTTATCTTTTTTGCGACGCGACGCATATCGGCGTAGTCTATTTCTCCCGTCTCGACGTCCTTCATCTTGTACCGCTGGAAGTTGAAAATCTTAGTGAGGTAGGTCACCGGGTGGCCGTGGGTCAGGTGGCCGCCGTGCGAGAGGTCCATCCCGAGCACCGTGTCGCCGGGCTCTAGCAGGGCGAAGTACATCGCGATGTTCGCGTTCGCCCCGCCTAAGGGCTGGACGTTCGCATACTTCGCTTTAAAGAGCTTTCTCGCTCTCTCGATAGCGAGCGCCTCCACCTTATCAGTGAACTCCTGCCCGCCGTAGTAGCGCCTGCCCGGATACCCTTCCGAGTATTTATTGGTTAAGGACGACGCCATCGCCTCCTTCACCGCGCGCGAGACATAATTCTCGCTCGGTATGAGCTCCAACCCTTCCGCCTGGCGTTTCTCTTCTCCCATGAGCGCGGCGTACAGCTTCGGGTCCTCTTGTTTAAGATGCAGAAACTCCATATGGCAAGTGTAGCAGAAAAGAGAAAACCGGTGCGCCGCAGGCGTACCGGTTCAATCGGGCCGGGGATTTGGTTTAGATGCTCCACAGATCCATCTGGAAAGCAATTTGCCCCGCAACATGATCGACCGAGGTGTTCGCATTTAGACAAACTCCGCGACCGTTGTCGTTGTGGTGGTTCAGATATCCATGCCGGACGCGTCTGTGGAACTCGATTTTTTCTGCGTCGTAAATCGTTTTCCCGTCGCCGCGGTTCTCGACACGCTTGAGCCCGATCTCGGGCCGTACGTCAAGCAGGATGCAATACGGCGGCTCGAGATCACCCAAAACCTCTTTTGAGGCTTGCTTAAGGAACGGCAAGAGATGTTGTCGATTGCGGCCGTAGATCTGATACGCGATGGTGGAAAGCCCGAAACGGTTGGAGACAACCAATTTGTCCATTTCGAGAGCCGGCCGAATGACGGTTCGTACCAACTCGGCACGCGCCGCGAGGAAGATGAGCATTTCCGTCTCTGGCTCCATCGTCGTACCGAGAACAATACTGCGTAGCTTCTCGCCCACAAGAGTTCCGCCGGGTTCGCGCGTGAAGACTGTGCGTTCTGGATCAAGTCTTTTCTTCAAAAGATCAACCTGGGTATCTTTCCCGGAACCTTCACCGCCTTCAATGATGAGAAATGGCATATCATTCCTTTCGTCAAAGTTGAACTTCTATCGGAACACTACGCGCCAAAGGCGCGAAAAGCAAGAAAAACCCGCGCCGAGGCGCGGGTAGATATTCATGCTCGACGCTTAGGTTTCTTCTTTGCACCATGCAGTTTCTCGTTGTAGCCGCCAACGACCGCGAGCTTGGCTTTTATGCTGTCATGAGGATCGTATGCAACCAGCTCTACATACACAGGACGAAAGGTGTCCGGCGATTTAAATGCTTTGGTGAATCGTACCTTCGGGAAAGACCGAGGCTTCCTCTTCAATTGTTCTCTCGCTTGTTCTTTATGATCCTCATAGATATGAAGATCGCCGAATGTGTGGATGAACTCGCCCGGCTCACGGCCGAGGATCTTCGCGATAATCATCGTAAGGAGCGCATAGCTCGCGATGTTGAAGGGTACGCCGAGAAAGACGTCGGCACTACGCTGGTAGAGCTGTAGACACACTTTCCCGTTCTTAATATTCACTTGATACATATTGTGACAAATCGGGAAACGCACTCCCTCGCCGGGCTTTGCCATGCCATAGAGATACTCGGGATTCCATGAGTTTACGAGCGTATTATGTGCGTCTGGGTCTTTACGCAATTCATTAATGACCCAGCCGAGCTGATCTACCTTCCGTCCGTTGTTCGCCGGCCAGCGACGCCACAGCTCGCCGTAGATGTGGCGCAGTTCGCCGTGTTTTTTTGCGAACGCCGCATTGTCGGCGATTTTTGCTACGAACTCTTCTTTCGTAAGAGCCGGCGCCTTCCCTTTCTTAACCTTCTCATTATAGATTCGATAAGGGTAGTCATCCCAAATATGGACGTTATTATCGACGAGGTATTTTATGTTCGATTGGCCGGAAAGGAACCAGTAGAGCTCCTGCAACACGCCGTTCCAATACACTTTCTTGGTCGTAAGGAGCGGCAATCCTTCTGAAAGGTCAAAGCGGATCTGCCTTCCGAAAACGCTGTACGTCTTTATTCCCGTTCCTGCGTCAGTCTGTTCTTCGCCGTTCTCAAGCGTATCGCGTAGCAAATCCAGGTATTGATATTCCGGATGCTTTTTCATAGTCAGGAGCGGGCTAATTTCTTTTTAGCCGCGCCGTTTTTCTTTTCTTTTGTAAAGTGATTCCAGTTATCTTTCGCGAAGCGGCCGACATCGCCATAGGACTGCGATGGCGGCGAGGAGAGCATAGAGAACATAATCTGCGCTATCGGCATCCCGGGGCGGATAATGATGGGCACATTGTTCTGGTTTGAAAGCTCAAGCGTAACATTCAAGAAATGCCCCGGATTGATGATGCCAGCGGTGTTGTGAATCATGAGACCAATCCGCGCGAGCGACGACTTACCGCCGATCTGGATAAGGAAGTGGTCGGAGCCGAAATATTCTTTTGATACCGCAAGCACCGATATCCTCGGATGGAGGACAAATTCTTCTCCGTCTTTCACCGTGAGTTCCCGCGTCTTTGCAAACATCTTCTTCATCGGATCAATGGAGTGAGTTTGGCTCTCTTCGTTCACAATAAACTTATTGCCGAGCCGGATGTCATAGGAAACCGGTTGGAGCTGCTCTTCGCTGAAGGGACGCAGCGTGATGCGACCGTTTCTGATTTCTTTCTTGATGTCTATGTCGGAGAGAAACATAAGGTGCGTATTATACCTGTCGCTCTTCCCCGTGCGAGACGCGGCCGCCCTGATGCTGTCCGCGATACCCGATGACGTCGCCTTCTATCGTGTGGAAGACAACGTTGCAGATGCGCGCGCCCAACTGGAGCTTCACTGGAAATAAGCTAAGGTTAGCAAGCCCAAACGTGAGCTGACCTTTGTATCCAGGATCTGTTTTCGTCGCTAGAAGAAGGAGTCCGGCACGGAATAACGAACTTCTCGGATACACCATCGGCATCAGATCGAGTGGCGTATTGATCGTTTCAGCGGTCTGTATGAGATAATATTCGCCCGGCTCTATGACAAGCTCATCCTGTGTGTCGCCTTCCTTGATACGATACAGCTCTTCCGTCTTCACGCCGCTCCTCTTTCCGAGTCCTGCGGGACCGTCGGCCTCGATATAAGCGCCGCCTTCAATAATCTTATGCACGGCACCGAGCCGCAGGTCGATGCCTGTCCCTTCAGGGTTCGAGAAATCACGGCCGCCAAGACCGGTAATAAGATTCTCTTCCTGTATTCTCCGGATTACCTCTTTAATGCCGATAACTGACATACTGCTAGTATACAAGAGATGCTTAAAAGCAAAGACATTGACATAAGAGACGGTTCTGCTCGTATTTCTCTCATCGCCGCCATCGGTCGGAACCGAGAGCTAGGACGGGACGGGAAGCTCCTCTGGCATCTGCCGGATGATATGCAGCGATTCAAGGAACTGACAATCGGCCATCCGGTCATTATGGGACGCAAGACCTGGGAATCGCTCCCCGAGAAGTTCCGGCCCCTGCCGGGACGTACCAATATCGTCGTGACACGACAGGAGGGCTACGAGGCTTCGGGAGCAATTGTGGTCGACGGACTCTCTGACGCCCTTCTTGCCGCACAAGACGCTCCGGAAGCCGACGAAACGTTTGTCATTGGCGGCGGCGAGCTCTACGCCGCCGCTCTCCCCTACGCGACTCGTCTCTACCTCACGCTCGTCGACGCCACTGCTGATGCCGACACTTTTTTCCCGCTGTATGAAAAAGACTTCAAAATAATTACTGCCGAGACGAGCAAAGACGAGCTATTACATCGCTTCCTTATACTTGAACGAAAATAAGGCGGCGGGAGTATTCCATCCCGCCGCAAGGTCTTCGTCGTCATACTGCTACCGGCGCCGATATGGCTGGCCACGGATCGTATCCCTCCAGGGTGAAGTCTTCGTACTTGAAACCGAAGATATCCTCCACGTCCGGGTTGAGCCTCATCACGGGGAGCGGTAGCGGCTCGCGCGCGAGCTGTAGCTTCGCTTGCTCGAGGTGATTCAGATACAGATGAGTATCGCCACCGACCCAGACGAATTCGCCAAGCTTGAGATTACACACTTGCGCGAACATCATCGTGAGGAGCGCATACGAAGCGATGTTGAACGGCACCCCGAGGAATGTGTCACAGCTCCGCTGGTACATCTGGCACGAGAGCTTGCCCTCCGCCACATAGAACTGGAAGAAGCAGTGGCACGAGGCCAATGCCATCTTCGGAACGTCAGCGGGATTCCATGCCGTCACGATGATGCGGCGCGAATCGCGATTCGTTTTGAGAAGTTCGACTGCCTCCGCGATCTGATCTATCGGGCGATTCACGTAGTATCCGTGCCCCTCCGCAGACAGGCCGTTCGACTCGTACACGTGGTTCGGCCACGAGCGCCATTGATAACCGTATGCAGGGCCGATGTCGCCGCGCTCATCCGCCCACTCATCCCAGATGGTCACTCCGTGCTCCTGCAACGAGCGGATATTCGTTTCGCCGCGCAGGAACCAGAGAAGCTCGTGGATGACGGACTTCAAGTGTACTTTCTTCGTCGTTACCAGCGGGAATCCGGCCGTGAGGTCGAAACGCATCTGGCATCCGAAGACGCTCAGCGTTCCCGTCCCCGTGCGATCTTCTTTTTTCACACCGTGCCCGAGTATGTCCTCGAGCAATACAAGGTACTGTCTCATTGCCCCTCCATTCAGAAAAATTGACAAGGATGACCCGAGCGCACTGTACGCGTCGATGGGGCGAAATGCAAACCGGCGCGATGGCTCTGCCATCGCGCCGGTTTGTACTACGAAATCCTACTTGACCTCGATGCCCATGCTTCGTGCCGTGCCGGCGATCGTGCGGCCGGCCGCCTCGGGCGAGCTCGCATTCATGTCCGGCATCTTCTCCGCGACGATAGCGGCTATCTGCGCCTGGGTGATAGTGCCAACCTTCGACTCCTTCGCCTTGCCCGAGCCCTTCTCGAGGCCGAGCGCCTTGAGGATGAGCCTGGAAGCGGGCGGGTTCTTCATTATGAAGGTGAAGGTGCGATCGTCGTAGACCGAGAGCTCGATCGGGATGATCGTCCCGCGCTTATCCTTGGTTGCTTCGTTAAACTGGGTGACGAACTGGCCGATATTCACGCCAGCGGGGCCGAGCGCGGTGCCGACCGGCGGCGCGGGCGTCGCCGCCCCGCCGGGGATCTGGAGCTTAATCTTTTTTGTAACAGTAGCCATAAGTTCTGTGAGATTACCTTAGAGTTTGCGTATCTGCAAGAAATCGAGCTCGACCGGCGTCTCGCGCCCGAACATCGAGACCATCACCTTCACCTTCCCCCTGTCTTCGTCTATCTCTCCCACCTTCCCTTCCAGATCCTTGAACGGGCCGTCCGCGATGACGACCGGGTCGTCCTTCACGAGGTCGATGCGGTGCTTGGGCGCCTCTGCCGTCATCCGCTTCATCAGCGTCGCGACCTCCGACTCCTCCATCGGCACCGGCGTGTTGCCGCTCCCCACGAAGCCCGTCACGCGCGGCGTATTACGCACCACGAACCACGAATCGTCGTCGACGATCATCTTCACCAGGATATACCCGGGATAGATCTTCTCCTCTTCGACTATCCTCTTCCCTCCCTTCACACGGATCTTCTTTTCAGTCGGCACGACGACATCGAATATTTTTCCCTCCATTCCCAGAGACTCGATGCGCTGTTTCAAGTTGCGCTCGACGGCGTTCTCGTAGCCGGCATAGGTGTGGATGGTATACCAGCGAGCATCCTCTGGATTAGACGCCGTTTCGTCGCGAATCTCCTTGCGCACAACGGGTGCAATATCCGCCATCTGCATTGTTTCGTTTTCGTCCATAAGAAGGAAATTAGACCGCGGTAACGTAGCTCACCGCCAGGCCGAAGAGATAGTCGAGCAAGCCGACGAAAAGAGCGATAGCGACGGCGATGATGATAACGACGAGCGTGTGCGCAATCGCCGTCCGGCTTGTCGGCCAGACGACGTGCGAGAACTCTTCGCGAACATGTTTCAAGTAAGTAAGTGGGTTCATGGTTTCGGTCTAAAAAAAGCCCTCGCGGGCTCTTGATACTGCCAGTGTAGTACGGCACCTAACATAAGTCAAACGCCCCGCATAGCGGGGCGTTTGCTTCACCGCTAAATCAGCGGATCTCGTAGGTGATCGAGACGGAGGCGGTGTAGGTGTTCTCGCCAGCGGGCGTGTTCGGCGAGGAGGCCTTCGACTCGAAGGTGTCGCCGCCCATGCCCATAGCGTATCCGTACATCGGATACGGGTACCCGCCCGAGGACTCGCTGAAGCTCACGATCTTCCCGAGACGGATGCCGAGCTGTTTAGAGAGAAGCGCGGCCTGTGTCTTCGCCTTCTTGATGGCGTCGGCGCGCGCGGCGTCGTAGCCGGCGGTCGAGTCGTCGAGCGCGAAGGCGGGACCGCTTACGTTCTGTACCTCGCGCTCCCCCAGCCCGCCGAGCAGGGCGCCGACTGTCGCGAGGTCGCGTATCGTCACCTGAATCGTCTCCGACACCTGATAGCCGATTATCTTCGGCGCGCCGCCGTAGGCCGGGCACATCGCTCCGAGCGGACACGGGTTCGGATACGAGTACTGCGGAGAGATGTTATACGAGAGCGTCTTCACATCCTTCTCGGCGACGCCCTGCTCTTTGACGAAGTCGAGCGCGGCGTCCGCCTGTTTCGTCGTCGCGGCCTGCGCCTCCGAGACGGTCTTGGCGATGTTCTCGACAGTGAAGGAGACGCGAGCGACATCCGGCGGCAGGGTCGCCTGGCCGGAACCCTGTACGGTAACCGTCTCGGTCGCCGGCATCTCCGGCCGACCGAGGTTCCCCGCGACCGTTATCGTCTGTGCGAACAAGAAGAGCGCCAGCATCGCGAAGACGCCGACAAGCGCGATGCGTGCGCCGCGACTGCCGAACATCTCACTCAAGAAATCATTGTTCATATGCGTATCGGATTAGGTTAATAGGAAAAGTATACCACTTGCGGAGATTATCCTCCCTGCAAAGTCGAAAGGAGCTTACGGAGCGCGGCGGCGGCGGGCAGAGTCGTAACGTCGAGACTGGGATCGGTCCAATTCACCACGCCCCAGTCGATCGCGTCGAAGCGCAGGACGTCCGTCGCGCGCCCGAGATAGTATGCCGTATCGATGACCCCCTCGAAGCGCTCTATCGAGACGACGGTGAAGCGGTGCGTGCCGAGCATGGTAGAAGAAAAGAAGGTGGCGCTTACCGGCTCCCCGGAGGCACCGCCGATAGCCGTCTGCTGAATAGTCGCGAGCGCCGTCGAGGATGCGGCTATCGCGTATCGCCGGATGATGATACGCGAGGCTTCTGTCGAAGAAGCAACGGAGAGCTCATATGCGGCGATGCTCGACCCGTCGGGAATCGGGGCGGGAGAGAACCCTTCCGGCACCGCAAAGGCGATCCCTACGTCGGGGAATGAAACGTTCGGCGCGGGACAAGCCGGAAAGGAACAGGAGGAGCCGGTGCGCCCGACCGCCGTGCCGTCCGGACAGACGAGCGCGTCGACCGGACAGGCTATCGGGCGCGACGGATATTCGATCGCATTTTTATATACGAACCCGCCAACGCCGATAATGATGATAAACAGGATGCCAAGAAATAAACCCTTCATACGCGGATAATACCATGCGCGAAACTATCGGGGCGACTATCGGGAATCGAACCCGAATTGAGAGCTCCACAAGCTCCAGTGTTAACCGTTACACCATAGTCGCCATGCGACGCACGAGATTTTTATAACACGAAAACGGGAAATGCGCGCGCCGCTCCGCGGCGCGCGTCAGTAGCGCGGATTCTCTTCAGCGACGCCCGCCTCGTGATTGGCGAGGCGCGCGAGGGCGAAGAGGAGCGAGGAAAGGCGGTTTAAGTACGCGAGCGTCTCGCCTGAAATTTTGGACAAGTCTGACTTGTCCAAGTTGGTGACGGCGATAACGCGCCGCTCTGCGCGGCGCGCGAGAGTGCGCGCGACATCGAGCAGGGCGGAGAGTTCGGTGCCGCCCGCGATCGAGAACCCGGTAATCGGCGGAATCTCTTTTTCTATTTCATTCACTAATTTCTCCACGCCTTTTACTGCGCCCTCCCCCACCCGCTTGTCCGCCCCCGCGACCTCCGCCTGGATGATGAAAAGCGTCTCTTGAACCTCGCGAATCGCTGTCGCGATTCGCGGCGCGCCTATCGCACGCATCTTCGCGAATCCGAGAAAGGCGTTCAGTTCGTCGAGCGCGCCGAGCGCCTCCGGCAGTTCGGACGACTTTGATATCCGCTGTTGGTTGCATCCAAACGCCGTCGTTGTCCCTCCGTCTCCCTTGCCTGTGTAGAGCATATCCGCCCAGTATACCGCACGCTCCATACTGGGCTTGACTTTTTTATGCCAGGTGATATACTTACCACTGGGTGTAGCTTCCGAAACTCTTAAGGAGAACCGGCATGCTGTACGACGAATTGAAACCCACCAATCACGATGATTGGTTGGAAAGAAAAAGCCTGGGGATTCCCCGACGCCTTCTGATAACGGCAGTCGTTGCCGTCATTGTAATCGGATTCTTTGTGCACTCTCTTTTATGGTATTTGGCTCGCTAGTCCGAGCCAAGAGAGTGCGACAAAGCCCGAAGCGCTTGCGCTTCGGGTTTCATATTTTTATTTATCGCGCCTTGTGCTCTTTGTTGATAGCCGCGTAGATCTCGAGAAGGACGAAGAGCAGGCTCAAGACGAGCGGCCCGAGCAGAAACCCGAGCGGCCCGAAGAACCCGATACCGCCAAGAATAGAAAGGAGGATAAGAAACGGATGTATCCGCATCCCCCGCTCCGCGAGCTTCGGCCCCAAGAAGTTGTCGACAAGCCCGACGGCCGTTACTCCCCAGAGGAGAAGCCCCAGAGAGGAGAGCGCCGCGCCGTTTACATAGAGATACAAAATTGCGGGGAGGAGCACGAGCGCGGTACCGACGCCCGGGATAAGAGCGGCGACCGCCGCGACGCTCCCCCAGAGCGCCGGATTAGGAACGCCGAAGATCGCGAGACCTACCGTGGTCAGTATGCCCTGGACGAGCGCCACGGCGAGACTCCCTCTTACGACCGAGTTGACGGCTATCGCGAGCTTAACGACGATTGTCTCGTCATATTTGTCCTGCAGAGGGCTAAGCGCGATAGCGGCGCTCTTCAGCTTCTCTCCGTCCTTAAAGAAGTAGTACAGGGCGATGAGGAATATAAATACGCTCATCAGCACGCCTGCGAAGCTCGCAAAGATCGAGCCGAGATGCTGGAGCAGCCACCCGAGCCCCTCCTGCAGATACCGGCCCACCTCGGCGGGAGACTCTACCGGCACGGGAGAAAGTCCGGCGAGAGACTGTAGGATACCGCTTACATTCCTCGAAAGCTCGTTCGCGCCGCCGCCCGCGATGAGAGAGGAATACAGCTGTGTCGCCTCCTGGAGAATCTGAACGCCGAGAAGGGAGAGCGGCACGACGACCACGACAAACACCGCGAGCGCGGCGAGGAGTGCGGCGGGCGCGGCCCCACCGCGCACTACGGCAAGCGCCTTCCGATGTACCGGAGCGAATACGACTGCAAAGACTGCCGCCAAGACAAGCGCATAGATAAAAGGTTTAAAGATGAGGAATGCGAGGGTGAAAACGCCCGCGAGGAGCGCTAGCAAGAAATAGAGTTCTGTTTTGGGATGATTCATACTGTGCGTCTCTCCCGCCGATAAAAGAATTTACGAACCTCTTCGACTACGATGACGGACGAGGCGACGAGGATGAGTATACCCCATTCCGCCGCCGTAAGCGGAGCGGTATGGAGAAATGCCTGCATAAAGGGGTGATACACCGCGAGGAGCTGAAGGGCGACGACGATCGCGGTCGCGCCGACGAGGAAGATGTTCGAGAACGGATTCGTCTGGAAAATGGATGCACTCTCGGATCGGCAGTTCCAGGCATTGAACCACTGGAAGACCGCGAGCGTCGTGAGGGAGATCGTCCACGCCTTAGTGCTGTCGGCTCCGATATATCCGCTAAAGAGATAGAGCGTCCCGACGGCCATCGGGAGCGCCATCAGGAACATCCGCTTTGCCATAAGCCCGTCCACGATCCACTTCTTAGGCCGCTCGAAGGAGCCTCGCAGGAGCCCCTCCTCCTTCGGCTCCATCGCGAGCGCAATATCGAGGAAGCCGTCAGTGACGAAGTTAAGCCAGATAATCTGGGCGGCGAGAAGCGGGAGAGGATAGCCGAGAAGGAGCGCCCCGATAATAACAAATACCTCCCCGATACTCGTGGAGAAAAGGTAGAGGATGACTTTCTTAATCGTCTTGTAGATGCCTCTGCCCTCTTCAGCCGCCGAGACGATGCTCGAGAAGTCGTCGTCGAGAAGCACGATGTCGGCCGCCTCCTTCGCCACTTCTGTCCCTATCTTCCCCATCGCGACGCCGAGGTCGGCGGCGGCGAGCGAGGGAGCGTCGTTTACGCCGTCGCCGGTCATCGCCACAATCTCACCCCGCGCGCGATACGCCTCCACGATACGGAGCTTGTGCTCGGGCGTTACGCGCGCGAAGACGGTCGCGCGAGCGAGCTTCTCCGCGAGCTCGCTCGCGGAGAGTGCGTCGATCTCTCCTCCGGTGATGACGCTGTCGCCCTCGCGGGAGATGCCGGCCTCGCGCGCGATCGCCTCCGCGGTGAGGCGATGGTCGCCGGTAATCATCACAACGCGCATCCCCGCCGCGCGGACCCTCTCCACTGCCTCTTTCACCTCGCCGCGGAGCGCGTCGCTCATCCCGAAGAAGCCGATGAATGAAAGCGGCGGCGGCGCGTCCGGATCGACGCTCCCCTCGGCGTCTGGAAGAGCGGCAAAGGCGACAACCCGCGACCCGCCGCGCGCGAGCTCGTGGAACACCTCCTCGAGCTCTTTCTTCCCCGCGTCACCGAGCGGCTCGACGCCGCCAACGCGCCAGCGCGTCGCACAGAGCCCGAGCACCTCCTCCGGCGCACCGACAACGGAGAGGAAATTTTTCCCGTCGACCGCGCGGATCGTCGCGCGATACTTCCGCCGATAATCGAACGGTAGCTCAAAGGTCTTCGGCGATTCGCGCTCCATCGCGTCGCGGCTGAATCCTATCTTCTCCGCGAAGACCAGCAGAGCGGCCTCGGTCGGGTCGCCGGAGATCTTCCATTCGCCGCTCTCTTCCAGAAAGGAGAGGCGCGCGGCGGCGGCGTATGCCGCGATTCGGGCGCTCATCAGGAGTTCCGGATGCGTGAGCGGGTCGATCGTCTCGCCGTCGAGGATCGCCTCCCCCTTCGGCTCGTATCCAGCACCGGTGATCTCGAAACGTTTACCTCCGGCGTAAACGCGCCGGATCAGCATCTCGTTTCTCGTGAGCGTCCCCGTCTTGTCTACCGCGACGACCTTCGTCTGGCCGAGCGCCTCGACCGCCTGTAGGCGCTTCACCAGCACATGACGCTTCGACATCCTCCGGACGCCGGTCGCGAGCACGAGCGTCATCACGATAGGGAGGCCCTCGGGGATGATAGAGACCGAGAGCGCGACTGCAGTCGTGAACATCGCGCGGAGCGATTCGCCGGAGAGCATGCCGATGACGATAAGCGCTGCGCTGATGCCCGACACGACGATGATGATGGCGCGGGAGAGCGCCCGGATATTCGCCCGAAGCGGCACCTCGGTATCAGCGGCGGCGATGCCCTTCGCGATCGTGCCGATCTCGGTCGCGAGCCCCGTCGCGACGACGACTGCGGCGCCGCTCCCGCTTAACACGTTCGTGCCCTTAAACACCGTGTTTCTCCTATCGGCCGCCGGCAGGGCGCCGTCTGGCAATACGGCGGCGGTCTTCGCGACCGGCCCCGACTCTCCGGTAAGGCTCGCTTCATCCGTCTTCAGCGTATTCGCGGAGATGAGCCGCGCGTCGGCAGGAACTTTTTCTCCCTCCTGGAGCAAAACGATGTCTCCCGTCGCCACTTCGGCGTCGGAAATAACAACGTCCTTCCCGCCGCGCACTACCGTCGCCTTCGTCTCGGCAAATGTCTTCAGCGCGCGGAGCGCGCCCTGCGCCCTGCCCTCCTGAATAGTCCCCACGATCGCATTGAAAAGGAGCACCGCAAATATTATCGAAGCGTCGACGGTCTCGCCCGTCCAGAAGACGGTCGCGGCGGCGGCGAGGAGGATGTAGATAAGCGGGCTCTGGAACTGTCGCGCGAAGATGGCGAAGAGACTCTCCGCCTTCCCTTCGGGGAGCTTGTTCGGCCCGTATTCTCGGAGGCGCTCGGCAGCCTCCGCCTCCGTCAGTCCCGATTCGCGCGAACGGACCTCTCCGAGAATCTCGGGAGTAGTCTTCGCGTGCCAAAAACTCTGTTGCGGGGGCATTCCCGACAATCATAACCCGAAACGCGCTTCCGCGTACGGCTCCTTTGTTTTGTGCCCGGGAGAGGACTCGAACCTCCATGCCCTTAACGGGCGCTACCACCTCAAGGTAGTACGTCTATCCAGTTTCGCCACCCGGGCATTACTCTGTCAAACTCTGCCGAAAACGGCTGGCTTATTATACCACTCCCGCTTCGGTCTTCTCTTCGACCGCCGATGCGGCGGTCTCGCCTGCTGACTCGACCTCGATCTCGGCGACCGCCTCCGCTTCGGCGGGAGTAATCGTCTCATCGCTCTTAAGGTTTACCATCCGCGCATTGCGGAGCTGGCGGCGCACCGCCTTAGCCGCCTTCTCGCGGATGAAGTAGAGCTTGGCGCGGCGGACCTTGGAGCGCTTCACTATCTCTATAGAGTCGATGACCGGCGAGTAGAGCGGGAAGGTCTTCTCGACGCCGACGCCCGAGAGAGTCGCGCGGACGGTGAACATCCCGCCCGCCTCGGCGCCGTGCTTGGTCGAGAGCACAAGGCCCTCGAAGACCTGCTTACGGGCGTTCTTGACGGTCTTCTCCTTCTTGTCGGTGCCGCGACCCTTCTTAAGCTCGACGATGTTCTGGACGACGCGCACGGTGTCGCCCGCGCGTATCCCGAGCTTCGCGCGCCCTTCAGCGTTGACGGGGGTGATAACCTTCCTCATATCCCGCGCACTTTAGCATGCGGCACAGCCAAGAGCAACATCTGCGATCTGCGATCTTAGATTCGTTAAACGATCAGCCTATTGTTCTCTACGGAGAGAAATCTCCTATTAAGATAGAGAGTCATGTAGCCTATCCCGATGATGAGGAAACCGACACCAATGAGCGCTACCGGCCAACCAATGGAATCTACGAAATATTCTGACGTCAATTTGATGATGTGCGCTATGAGAAAGAGCGCTCCCAAAGCAAGCATGAACCGGCTTTTGAAATACACGCTTCCGTAGAACGCTCCAAATATAAAGGCGATGAAAATCAAATCGAATGCTCCTCCTATAAATATGCCCGGCCCCAGTATGGCAAGCGTACCGGATCCATGTAATACATTTTGGATGGATCGTTTCTCTTTCTCATCTTGAGCATCCGTGGGTTGCGATAACGATCTGTAACTATAGCTGATGAATAAGTACGAGGCCCCCAGAAGCATGCTCGCCCACCTAAGATCTTCGAAGCCACCGACGCTAAGTACTTTCACAACAAACGAAAGATACGCCCATGAAGCAAAACCGATGATAATAGGAACAAGTATGTTCTTCTTAGAGATGAGGAATGCTACACCGAACACGACCATCAGTGCAATGGAAGCCATCAATTGGACGGACCATGAAAAATCCATATCCGCTTCCCTAAGGAGGACGTACGGCGCAAGCGGCGCAAGTGCCGCCGAGATGGTAAACATCACCTGAGAAAGGGTCCTCTGCCCCGGACTTCTTAGAATCAAACCGAGTATATAGGCAACGAGCGAGATGCCGAGCGTTACCAAAACCCTTCCTCCGAAACCTATCTCATTCCAATTCTGGATAATCAATATCCCGACACCGATGATGGCGGTGATCACTCCGATGCCGTAGAACGTATGGATGACATTCTTGGAATTTTCCTCTTTAATCGGTTCAGCGCCGGCAGATACCGGCACGAATCCGGACTGTAAGGTTGGATCGCTTCCGATAAACTCTAGTAAATCGGCCTTCGTGATCCTTCCTGTCGCCAATTGTCCTTCGATAAATGCAATTATTTGTTGTTTATCCATATGTGATTATTTTATCCAACCGATGAGTTTAAAATTACTGGAGTTCCAACCATCTCCCGCCAGGCCGTTAAGCTTCCTCTTCCCATTGCTCCGAGAGATAAAGTACCCTCTATTGTCGTTACCAGATCCTAAGAGCTCAAAAATACCATTATTCCCATATTGATATATGAGAGTATAACCGTCGGGCGATGATGGTCCCAGATCGATGGAATAGTCCTGCGCTTCTTCGAAAGTGATTTGATGTGCAGAATCTGACCTTACGTCATATACATAGAGAGTCGGGAGGTCCTTAGTTTGAGTGATGTTTTCTCGGGGTGGGACAGCCTCCAAGACGAGACGATCATTTTCTACTTTATATGTGTTTCGGTACTCATAATTGTACGGGTAGTATGCGCTACTTGTTGTGTATATGAAATTATGTTTCGGGTTTACAAGTAGAGATGGTGTAAAAATCACAATCGAGATAGCAAGGATTAAAATAAGCGGAAGTGAGACACCGACAATCAAGGGCAGATATTGGTTTTTCATTAAGAATAATGATGGCCCGTTTTACAGAATTTTGCAACACACAATCACACAAGAGGGTACGAGTGATCCAGTTATACGCCCGAGAGATGAGCGCATGCGCTCTTGAAGTCGTCCGGTAGAGGAGCTTCGAAAGCGTGTCGTTCTCCGGACAGCAGTGTCAGAGAGAGCGAAAGGGCGTGGAGTGCCGGCCGCTTAAAGTCAAAGAGACACGGGCGACCATTCGCGTACAGAGGATCGCAGACGACCGGATGGCCGAAATGCTTAAAATGCACGCGTATCTGGTGCGTCCTGCCGGTCTTCGGGCGCGCCTCGAGATATGAGGCCTTCTCGCCGGTCGCGGGATCCGCGCCGCGCGAAAGCGTCTGCCACTCGGTAATCGCGGCGCGATGCTTCCGGCTCTCCTCCTCGCGCGCGACGCCCCAGCGCGGCGGTACCGAGCGTATACGCACTATCTCTGCTTCTATGACGCCATTATCCTCTTTAGGGTGGCCGTATACGAATGCGCGGTAGCGCTTCTCGGCTGAACGGTCTTCAAACTGTTTTTTGAGAAATGCGTACGCCTCGCCCGTCTTCGCGAGAATCATAACGCCCGAGGTGCCGCGATCCAGCCGATGCACAATACCGGGGCGCGCTATGACTTCGCCCTGCGGCGATGTCCACGACTCGCCAACATCCGCGAGCGCCGGGTACCGCGCGAGAACCCATTCGGCAACGGACGGCTCTTTCGTCCGTCCATCTGAATGCACGATGAGCCCTGCCGGCTTGTCGACGACCAGCACGTCATTGTCCTCATACAGTATCGTCGGCTCGTTCATGTTCCGTGGCGGCGCTCCCGCGCGGCGAATTCGGCGAGAATCGCGTCGAGCTCCTGCGGAGTGAAGTCCGGCCAGTAGGTGTCGGTGAAAAATAGCTCGCTGTAGACCGACTGCCACGGGAGGAAGTTGGAGAGCCGCTTCTCGCCGCCCGTGCGGATAATAAGGTCTGGATCGGGCATCTCTGCGGTCCACATCTGCCGAGTAAGAGACTCTTCGGTGATGTCGCCCGCGCGCGCGGCCGCGCGCGCGGCCGCGACGATCTCTGCGCGGCCACCGTAGGAGAGGCAGATCCAGAGCGTGAGGCCGCCGTTGCCGACTGTCTCGTTCTCTACTTCAGCCATCGACCGCTGTAGAGCTTCGGAGAAGCGTTCGCGCTGTCCGGCGAAACGGATACGGATTCCCTCCTTCCCCAATTCCTTCAGCTCTCTCCGTGTCGCCTCGATAGACAGCTCCATCAGGTACGACACCTCTGCGGGCTCGCGATTCCAGTTTTCCGTCGAGAATGCGTAGACGGCGAGATCGCTGATGCCGCGCGTGCGTGTATGCCGCACGATATCCTTCAGTCTCTCGAGGCCTGCGCGATGCCCTTCGAGCTTCGGCAGACCGCGCGCCTTCGCCCACCGGCGGTTGCCGTCCATGATGATCCCGACGCAGTGCGCGTGCGAAACCCCGCCTGCCGTATCGCCGGTAGCCATATTCATATCAACCGACATATCGCCGCCATTAGTTTCAGCTCCGCAGGGCTAGAGCGGAACAGTGAAGGAGAACACGCTCCCTTTCCCCGGCTCGCTCTCTTCGAGCTCTATGTCGCCGCCCATAGCGGCGATAAGCAGTTTTGAAATGTAGAGGCCGAGTCCGGTGCTCTTCGTCGCGTCTCGCGCGAGCGTGTCCGACCCGGCGGGCTGGAACTTCCTGAAGAGGAGTGACTGGTTCTCGAGAGGGATGCCCGGCCCCGTATCCCTAACGCGAATCCTCACGAAGCCGTCTGTCTTCTCCGCCGAGACGGACACGCTCCCCTCTTTTGTAAACTTTATCGAGTTCCCGACGAGATTGGTGAGTATCTGCTCGACCTTATCCTTATCGCCGAGCGCCTGCGGCAGAGGTTCCGAAGGTTTCTCGAACGCGAGGGTCAGATGCTTGCTCGTCGCGGAGAGCTCGTTCATCTTGATCACCTTCTCTATCACCTCTTGGACGTCAAAACGCTCCTTCTCGAGAGCAACGGTACCCTGTTCGAGCCGCGAGACTTCGAGGAAGTCGTTGACTATCGAGATAAGGCGGACGCTTGCCTCTTCCACATCCGTAAGCATCTCCTGCGTATCCTTATCGATGCTCGCGTTCGGCGTGCCGAGTATCATCTCGATATTCCCGCGAATGGCGGTAAGTGGCGTGCGCAGTTCGTGCGAAGCAACGGCGAAGAACTCATCGCGGCTCCGCTCCATAATCTTGGCCTCGGTGATGTCCTCGATCAGCATCACCACGCCGATAACCTCGCTCGTCTCCCCTTGAGCGATAACTACGGGCGTCAGGAACGCGCGGATGAACTTTGTTCCGAACTGCAAGTCCTTCACATCGACGGCCTTTTTCTCCTTAACGCAAAGCTCGTAGGAACCCTTTAAGTCGAAACTGCCATTCAGCTTTTCGCTGATGGTGTCGAAGAGCGGCTCGCCGTCTTTCGCCTCCAGTATCCGCATCATCGCCTGGTTATGGACGACGATCTCCTGCTTCAGGTTTATCAGGGCGAATCCGAGCGACAGGCTGTTTATCGACGCCAGCATCCGCGCATGCTCTTCTTGGAGCTCATGCGTCCGCTCGACGACTTCACGCTCGATTATCTCCTTAGCCTTCTGGGATTCCGTCACGTCGTGGAACACGACAACCGCGCCCAGATTCTCGCCGTCGTTATCCTTCACGCGCAGGATGACAATCTCGAGTATCTTGTCCCCGAGCGTGATGAGCGACTTCGGGATATCGATGTTCTTCGACACCGCCCTCTCGATCTGCGAACGGATATCGATCTTACTTGAGAGCTTGTCGAGGACGTCAAAGAGCCCTACTTCTGCCTCCGGCAGACCGAGCAGTTTCTTCGCTTGGATATTGATTATTTCCAGTTCCCAGTGGGAATTGAACATCACGACGCCGTCGTTGAGGCTGGAGACGAGGTAGTTCAGCCTACCCTTCTCCCGCTCAAGCACTTCGTTCAGTCTCGTTACCGCCGTAGAGGCCTGCGAGGTAATCGTGTAAAGGACATTGGTATTCTCTTCCGTATACACTCCGGCGCGGGGAGAGGCGACCATGATGAGCCCTACAACCTTCTGGTTGATGATGAGCGGCAGGTTGAAGAACGAATTCACGCCGTCGCTTAGCTCGTCGCTTAATACCGCGCCGCTGACGCTCTCGTCGACCTCTTCAGGCTTAATTGGCTTACCCAAGACAGCCGAGAACGATTCCAATATCTTATGCTCGACCTCGTCGATAAACGCATGATTCACCGGCTCCTTGACATCGGCTTTGAAAATAATCTTTCCTTTGGTTTCGACGACGTACGCGATGACATGATATTCGAGGAGCTGTCCCACGCTTCTCGTGATGATCTCTATGATCTTCGCCAAGTCGAGCGAGTAGCCTATCCTCTCGCCGAGCTCCTTCAGCACCTCGGTCTGATACATCCGCTGTTTGAACTCGTTTGTCATCTTCTTATTCAGATCGGTCTCCTTGCGCAGGCGACCCTCAATCTTCGACAGCGTCTCTAAGAAGCGCCTCGTGGCGATATAGAAGGGTGCGACGAGCTCCTCCGTATAGACACCTCTCTTCGGCGAGGATACGCAGAACACGCCGACCGGTTCGCCGAATAAGACGAGCGGAATGTTGAAATACGAACCGACGTCGGAGTTCTCATCCTCGGGGAGGATATTTCCAACGATATTTTCTTCCAGCTTCAGGCCGGTCATATCTCGATCCAAGATCGCGCCAAGAGAGGCGAGCATCTCTTTCTTCGTGTTCTCAATGAACCCGAGACTGACTTCCCGCTGGGCGACACTCTCGAATACGAGCAAGCCGTCCGGCGACAGGTAAAGATAGGACGTGACATGATGATCGATCGAACCGTCCATCAAGCTGATAAGCAGTTCGAATATCTTCTTACTGCTGAAGTCGGAGTCAATCTGCTTTTCGATTATATCGAGAAGAACGGAGTCGAATTTTTTTGACGCGAGCTCCGTATCTGGGGAGCGCGGTCTCGTATCCCGATTCTTGTCTTCATTCTCTCTGGCGCCGTCTCCCCTGCGATGCTCTCGCGCCGCATAAGAAAAAAGCAGGAAGAGTATTCCCGCCGCCGTTCCAACTAGAAGAAGAAACGATGCCGCATTGCTCATTACTAAGGCGGATTACTGGACCGCAGCCGCTTTGTTTATGTCCGGATACTTCTGCAAGATGGAGTTCAGTATGTTCTGGAATATCTGTCCGGAGAGTGCTACGAACGCGGTCGTCGTATCCCGCATCGCCTGATTCGGATCCTTGATATCGGTGACGGTGCCGTCTTCGGACACGGTGATGCTGCTTATCTTCCGCGCGGTGCCGAGCGCGACAGATGGGCCGAGTATGACCATCTGTTTCTTGATAATGTCCGTCAAAACGCCTTTGTAATCCTCTACTTGATTCATTGTATGAATATTACTTTCTAATAAACCCGATAAGCTTCCACTGACTAAGCATAAACAGCACCAAGGCCAGCGAGAGGACAATGCTCTCCACCGACTCGATGGCGGAATGCGAGAGACTGACCACCTTCCAGCTCTCGGTCAGATTCTCCCATAGGTGTTGAACTCCTATAAGGAGAAGGAACCCCATGACAAGCGAGATGCTCTTCGCGATGAGGCCCCAACTGCCCCGTACGTATTTCAAGTACCAGAAGGAGATTCCGCCCAGTATGAAGACGGTGAAGTGGCTGAAGCCCCACGACTCGAGAGACGCGAGGAGGGGGGACACGGAGAGAGCTCCCTCCAGTATCGGGGTATAGACGAAGATAGCCGCTAGCGCAATGAGCAAGACGGCGTAGAAACGGGCGTCCTTCCACCCTACCCCCTCCTCGATAGCGCCGGAGCTGACGATGCTCTTGATGCGATAGCCGCCCCAGATAAGGGAGAGCATCGAGAGATAGACGATGAGATGCACCCACAGCCCGTGGGACTCCTCGGAGAGATTATAGACTCCGACATCGCTTAAATAGCCGTGCAACAGGTACATCCCGATGAAGAAGATGCTGAAGGTAAAGGAAAGGAACAGGACATTGAGCATCCCCTTGCCGAAAGAGACTACGACGTACGTGCTAAGGCAGAATGCGATGAGAGTGGCGAGATACGTTACTATCTCCAGAGATTCGAGCATACTTCGAATCCTAACATGCCAGAAACGAGAAGGTTCCGATTATGGCGCGCACTGTGGAAAACTCGTACGAAGCCTCCGGCTTTCTCGTCCTAAACTGTTGCTCCGCAACATGTGGGCGATACAGGACTCGAACCTGTGACCTTCCCCGTGTAAAGGGGTTGCTCTACCAACTGAGCTAATCGCCCATCGAACAACAATAGACTCCTTCGGAGGAAGCGTAAATGGCCTTCGGCCTCCACCAACTGAGCTAGTTGCCCTAGTGCTGCGGGGGAGAATCGAACTCCCAATCCCTTGCGGGAACTAGCTCCTGAAGCTAGCGTGTCTACCAATTTCACCACCGCAGCGTTCTCGATACGATAAAATATACACTGTCTTGCGATAATTGGCATAGAATTTATCCGCTTGCTTTGTACTCGAAACTTTCCGGAATCTTCCAGACACCTTTCTCTCTAAAGGCGGGAATCTTCTGCCGGCGAGCGGCATTAGAAAGAGCCGGGCCAGACAAAGAGTGTCTCTTGGTGTAATCCGCAAGCGGAATAATAGTCTCGCTCTTGAGATACGCTATACGCTTGTGCAGTGATTCTGTAAGTCCGAACGCCAGGATTTTCTCCATCGTTTTTGTATTTTTATTGTCACGGTAGTCGCCGAAAGCTTTGTAATAGTCCTTCTTTTCACGGTCCCGAACGATAACGCTCGGGAAGCCAAGCCGCTGAAGTTGGTAATTGATAAGCACACGACCGATACGTCCGTTGCCGTCGTTAAATGGATGGGTGGTTTCAAAATCAAGATGGAATTTCCCGACTTTATCCAAAAAGTAAGAATCGAGATCGCTCGTATATTCAATGAGTGTCGATTCAATCATTCGCTCGACATGCTCCGGGGCCGGCGCGATATGCGTCCCGACGCGAACATATTCTCCTTTGATGCGGAAACGCCCGGCAATCTGATCATTGATACCGCCAATCAACATCTGATGAAGTAACAGGATTGTCTCTGTGTCGATCTCGCTTCCCTGCGACTTGGCGCGAATGTAGCCAACGACACGAGCAAGATTTTTTGCCTCAAAAACTTCCCGCACGGAAACATCGCGCGATACTTCCATATCGAGAAGGATTTTCTCAGTTTCTTTAAGAGTAAGCGTTGAGTTTTCGATGGCGTTGGAGTTATAGACCGCTTCCGGAATTTCAGCCTCATCAACCATCACCAAAAGAGACTCCTTGCCTTTACGGAGAGAGTCGTACTCGGCCTTGAGCTCTTGGATGCGCTTTTTAGTGGGATTATTGGTAGCCATATGCTTATATGATAGTCCTTTAACGGTAAAAAGTCAATAATCCGTGAATTGCGCCAATAAATAAGGCCCATTCACACAATAAATTCTACTTTGTGCCCCCGCGAGGAATCGAACCTCGAATAGCGGCTTAGAAGTCCGCAGTTATATCCATTTAACTACAGGGGCGAAGTGGTGTCAGCGAAGATGCAGGAGCGTATGAGAAATCTACCCTATTTCGGTCCTCATTGCGAAGGATCGGCGAGGCGGTAGACGCCCGTCTCATACTTCTCCCGCTCGCCGGCGCGAGCGGCGAATACGGCGCGAGCGGCGTCGAGCGCCGCGCGGTCGAATATCGGCGAAGCGGCGGGAGCGGGCGCGCCGATGACGCCGCCGCGCGCAACCGTCTCAAACGCCCATACGTTCCACACGACGACACCCAAGAAGGCTACCGTCGAGAAGAGGAGCATGACTAGCCAGTCGCGCACCGGATCGATATCCGCGTCGGAGCGCAGGCGCTTCAGAACCGATAGGGCGCGGAGGAAGAAAGCGTTCATGGCGTGTTTGTCGCCGCATCGGCGGAGATTGAGTTAGCGACCAGCTTAAGGCTAGCCTGCCAGCCGTCCCCTTCGGAATCTCGACGAACCGAAAGCATCGACAGCGAGACGGCGTAGGGCGCGTATTCTATCGCACCCACGGCGCGCAGAACCGCATCGAACGTCCCTTTGACGGAGAGAAGAAACGTGAGCGATGGGCGCGAAGCCGTGCCGGTAGCAGAGACCGAGAGGACATTCACCTTCGCTCCCTGTGCCTTCCCTACGGCCTCAAGCGCGCCGATAAAGGCGACAACGCCGGTCTCGGAGACAAAGTAATTTTGTATCGCCGCTTCGTCGCCGATGGCGCCGGCGAGCGCCGCGCGCGCGGCGGAGATGCGGCCCCTCGTTTCCGTCTTCGTGTCGATCTGATTCTGGAGGTCGGCAACAGCGGCGCTCTTCTCCGAGATGACGCCGTACCACTGCGCGTATCCGGCGAGTGCCGCGACACACACGAGTACCGCACCAAGAATGTGAATGATGGAAGTTTTCATGGCGCGAGAGTGAGCGTAATGGTGAAGGAGATGTCGGTCTCCTTCGCGTATGCGGAGACGGGAAGGTCGGCCGAAGCGGCGAACGGCGCGCCTTCAAGCGCTATCTGGTACCCGCGCAGAGCGTCGCGCGTCGCGGCGTCGCCGGATATCGCGAGCGTGCCGCGAGTCTTCCCTGCGACGGCCGTATACGCGATGCCGGTAATCGCGATCCCCGGGCGCGGGACGGCGAGCGCGCCGCGGACGACTGCGCTCGCCGAGGGCGCGCTCGCGAGCGCAGCCAAGAGCGCCGTCCCGCTCGCGAGCGCGGCGAGATGCGCCGAGAGAGCTTTCTCTTCTGCGGTGGAGAACGCGGATTCTATGCTCGCCAGCTGTTCCTTCTTCGCGGCGGCGCTCTTGGCGAGAAAGACGTAGGTCGGCGCGAGCAGTATCGCAGCAGAGAGCGTGAGTGCGGTCAGAAGAAGAGCCGCCACCGTGCCGAGACGCAGAGCGTACTCGCGCGAGAGGGCGCGCTGACGTTCTGGAGGGAGCAGGTTGATGCGGTCGTTATCCATAGGGGTGTGCGTGGTCGCGCAAGGCGAGGCCGATAGCCGTCGCATACGCGAGCGACTCGGTATAGTCGAGTGAGGGAATCCAGGTGTCGCGGGAGGCGAGATTGGTGAATACGTCGCCAGCAGTAACGGGTATCCCGAGCGCCCCCTCAAGATACTCGGGAAGGCCGCGTACCGAAGCGTTGCCGCCGGCGAGGATGGCGCGCGATACCGGATCGTGTCCGGCGCCCGTCGCCCTCCCCTGCCAATATTCGAGCCTATGAGAGATCTCGTCGCGGATGGCGGAGACGGTCGAGAGCATCGCCGCGAGATAGTCTTCGTTCCCCGGCGTCGGCACGATGCCGCGCTCGGCCTTCACCTTACGCGCCTCGGCCTCCGTCACGCCGAAATGTTTCTGCACCGCGAGCGTGAGCGCGTGTCCGCCGATGCCGAAGGTCGTCGCAAGGCGCGGGATACGGTCGGCGACGATGGTCATCTTGGTTGTCGTCTTGCCGACGTCGATGATAAGCACCGTGGAGGTATCCCCCGCCGGTAGGAGCGCACGCGCCATCGCGAATGTCTCTTCTTCAAGCGCACGCACCGAGACGCCCGCCTCGTCGAACACCGACAACGTGTCGTCGATCATCCTCCGCGCGAAGCCGACGCCAACGAGCTTCTCGTCGCCGTTCTCCGCGCGGCCCGTGCCGACGACGTCGAATACCGTCTCCGACGGAGGGAGAGGAACGAGCTCGTCGAGATGCTGTTCGACCGCGATACGCCACTCCTGCTTCCCCGCGCCCGACGCCGCCGTCTCGAAGAGGTAGGCCTTCGACTCCGGCAGAGCGACCGTCGCGGCGGAGATGTCGGCCGCTTTAGCGGTCGCGGCGAGCGCGGCGACAATCGACGCGCGATCGATGATCTCTCCGTCGGTGAATACGCCGAGCGGTAGACGTTCCTGCGCATACTGCGCGAGCACGAGGCCGTGCGCGCCTTCGGCGAGACGTGCGACCTTGACGCCGCTCGTCGAGATATCGACGCCCGAGAGCGGCGGCGCGATATAGCGCGGCGGCGCGAAAGCGGCTCGCGAACGTTCGCCGAAAACAGAGGACATATCCCGCAGTATAGCGCGCGACGGAGGAGTCGCCGCGTGCTTAGTGTGCAGACGTGCCGGGCGGCACCTCCCTGTCGGGCGTAAGAAAGGCGAACGTCTCGCCAGAACCGACCGCGAAGAGCATCCCGTCGCTCTCGAGCCCGCGTATCGTCCTCGGCGCGAGATTCGTCGCGAACGCGAGCTGGCGGCCGACAAGCTCCTGTGGCTCCTGCACATACGCGGCGATGCCGGAGACGATCTGCCGCGGCCTTGGAGCTCCATCAGCCCCAACCTCGCCGAAGTCGACAATGAGCCGCAGGAGCTTGTCGGTCTCGGGCACTCGCTCGGCACTCGCCACCCTCCCGACCTTCACCTCTATCTTGCCGAACTCGTCGATTGAAATTTTTTCCTTTTGCATGATTAGAGCCTAACGCCTAGATGCCTTTCTGCCTAGTTAAAAAGCCGGTGAGGATAAGCGCGGCGGCGGAAGCGTCTACATCTGCGCGCGACTTCATTGCGCGCGACTTCGCTTCTTTCTCGAGCGCGCGGCGCGCCTGCGCACTCGTAAAGGCTTCTGGCTCGTAATATACCGGCACACCCGCATGCGCGGTTATACGCTCACCGAGCGAACGCGCGCCTGCCGCAACTGGATTCTCCTTGCCTGCGAAGTCGCGCGACTCCCCTATCACCACCGCGCCGACGTTCTCGCGCGCGATAAGCACGCAGAGCTCGTCGGCGACTCTCGGCGTGGCGGGGATGATGGCGTGCGGGAAGCCCATCGTCCCCGCTTCATCGGAGAGCGCGAGACCTATCTTCTTACTTCCGTAATCAATGCCGAGATACCTCATACAACGAGTGTATGGTATTATCCACGGCAATGCACTACTTTTCCCAGTTCTACCCTTTCGCACCGGGGCCGATGGTAACGCTTCTTCCGCTTCTTATTCTGGCTTCGCTCTGGACGATCGTCCTTAAGGGCTTCGCGCTCTGGCACGCCGGGCGCGCGGGACAGAAGGGATGGTTCATCGCGCTCCTCGTCATCAACACCTTCGGCATCCTCGAGATCATCTACCTCGTCTGGTTCCGCCCGAAGCCTTCTCCCGCGCCTGCTCCTGCGATAAGCTCATCACCGCAGGCGTAAGTAATCGGGAGGGGTCGGATAGCGGTTTATTCCAGTGGACTTGAAATCCACCGTACCGTAAGGTACCGCGAGTTCGAATCTCGCCCCCTCCGCAGAAAGAAACTTCCGAATCCGAAAGGTGGGAAGAAGCCCGCGCCGAAGGCGCGGGTGTGGGCAAAAGTCCCTCGGGCTAACGCCACGGGGTATTTATGTGTGAATAAAGGTTGAATTTGATAAAGTGACAAAACGTCTAAAAATGTACTATGCTTAATCTAAAGCAAATTATTAGTTACCAAATATTTATGGAAAAAGTATTAAAAAATAAAAAAGTTCATATCATCACGACATGCGGTGTAGTTGCTGTTGCTGGAATATTATTATTTCAAGGTTCTATACCTAGCGATTCGCGCCAAGTGAAACTTAATGCCATTTCGCCAAACCAGGGCGTTGCCGGAACAGAAGTCGTTATAACCGGTTCTGGGTTTTCATCTTCGGTTCAAGGAATCACTGGCACGAAAGTAAATGACATAGTGTACGCTCCGGGCAACTACGTTTTGTTACAAGGCGATGTTATTGCCGGACCTATTCTTTCTCCTGATGGTAAAACGCTAGCGGTTCGTATTAGCGTTGATTCGGAAAAAGTACGAATGTATTGTGAGGAAAAATTTAGAAGTAAAGAGCCGTGCAAGGTGCAGGCCAAGGTAGTGAACGCCTATAGCAAGCAAAGTAACGGTCAATATTTCACCATATTATATTCAGCCCCTCCCGTAGCGCAGTCGTGCACACTCGCGGTCTCAATCGCCTCGACAACTCCTGCGGCGCAAACAATAAGTCCAGGTCAAAGCGGAGTCACTTTGGTGAAATTCAATGCGACTTCGAATTGCGACGGTACCTTAAATAGTTTTGCTGTCTCTCTATTGCCGATGCCAAGCGGTTACCAGGCTATTTCCTCTTTGCGCATTTACGATGACGTGAGTGGTGTACAGCTCGGCTCAACTCAAAGTGTCTCCAGTGCCAGCGTAAACTTCGCCACGGTCAATACACCGCTTATGACAAATCAAACACGTGTCTTGAAAATTGTTGGTGATGTTAGCCCCTCGGCTATTATTGGTTCTACGGTCTACGGAGTCTTCGGCGGATCTTATGGTGTGACTGGTTCGGGCGGAGTGATCGGGAACAACGCATCAGGTAATATCTTTGCCGGAAATATCATGACGATACGTTGATTCCTGGGCGTGGCATAACCGCCCTTGTACACAAAAGCGCGCGCGCCGGCTCCGCCGGCGCGCGCGCTCTGCTATCATTCTTAATATGTCCGATGCCGCTATCTTAGAATGGGAAGGAAGGGAGTACGACCATAACCCGAAGAGCGCCGACTGGTACTGGGCGCTCGGCATCATCGCGGTGGCCGGCGCGATAGCGTCGGTTCTCTTCGGTAATTATCTGCTCGCACTCCTTATCGTCATCGCGGCCGCCGCGCTCGCACTCCACGGCGCCAAGGAGCCGCCGCTCCATCGCTTCCGGCTCGTAGAACGAGGCATCATCATCGGCGAGGATCTCCACCTGTTCGAGCAGATGATCTCCTTTTCCGTCCTCGAAGACGTGGAAGGGACGCTCCCGCCGATGCTCTCGGTCAAGACTAGAAGCTGGCTCTCGCCGCACCTCATCATCCCGCTCGAAGGCGTCGATGCGGATGCGATCTATGCTTATTTCCTCAAGAATGTCGACGAGGAAGAGCATCAGCACTCCCTCATCGACCTAGTGGCGGCGTGGCTCGGATTCTGATACAGTCAAAACTGCTCCGAACATTTTATTTTAAGATGTTCGGGCGAATGAGGAACATGTTATAGCCCCCGTCGTTCAACGGATAGGACGCGAGCTTGCGGAGTTCGTAATCGAGGTTCGATTCCTCGCGGGGGCACAAATGTAGTATCGTGAGCGATACGTCCTCGTCGTTCAACGGATAGGATAAGCCCCTCCGAAGGGCTTGATGCCGGTTCGATTCCGGCCGAGGACACCAGAAAAGAAAAAGAACGCGCGCCGCTCTGCGGCGCGCGTTCTTTTCTGTCAATTATGCTCTCGCGCGCTTGATGGCGGCGGCGAGGCGCGCCTTCTTGCGGTCGGCGGTATTGCCCTTTATCACGCCGCGCTTCTTAGCCTTGTCGATCGCCTTATAGGCGGCCGGAAGGAGCTTCTCGGCGCCCGAGACATCCTTGGCGGCGAGCGCCTTGGCAAGCGACTTCGTCGTATCGCGGAGCGCATCCTTGCGGCGCAGGTTGAAGACATGCTTCCTCGCCGAGGAGCGTATCGCCTTCTTTGCCGAGCTAGTGATTGCCATATGTCTCCTATATATACGCTATCTCCCACGAACTGGCAAATTTTGCTATACTAGTACTATGGATTTTCAGTCTGTCAGTCGTGTGCTACTCCCGATCGCCAAGAGGGCGCGCGCGCGCCGAATCGCGCTCTTCGGGTCAGTCGCGCGAGGTGATGCAGGAACGGATAGTGATATTGATGTCCTTATCGACCTGCCGCGCCCCTACGGCCTCTTCTCGTTTCTCTCCATCAAATCAGAGATGGAGGATGCGCTCGGCAAAAAGGTCGACCTCATTGCCTACGACACCATCAAACCCGCTATCCGCGACCGCGTTCTGAAGGAGGCTGTCCCGCTCGTATGACGCACGCGCCGCGCGACACTTCGGTGTACCTGTCTGATATCCTGAAAGCAATCGAGCATATCGACACCTATGTAACAGACATGACGTTTGACGCATTTGCGCTCGACGCCAAGACGCAAGATGCTGTCGTGCGCAATCTCGAAATCATCGGCGAAGCCGTAAAACGCCTGCCTGATGATTTTCGTATCGCACATCCTGATATCGCCTGGCGTCCGGCAGCCGCAATGCGCGATTTCCTTATTCACGAATATCCAGAGGTTGATGTAAAAGCGGTGTGGGATACGATCCAGACTGACTTACCTCTATTCCGCCATGCAATAGAAGAGCTTTCAAACAAGTACAGATAACACGAGCGCGGTGCTAGGATACAGATATGATCCGGCAGATACGCGGGAAGGTGCTTGCGGTGACGCCGCTCGGCGCGACGATCGAGGTCGCGGGCTTCGGCGTCGAGGTGCGGATGAGCGCGCCACAGGCACTCGCCCTCGGGAGCGAGGCAGTCCTCGCGACGCACCTCGCGGTCAAGCAGGACGGGATGGAGCTCTACGGCTTCGCCGACACGGCCGACCGCGACTTCTTCGAGCTCGTCCTCACCGTCTCGGGCGTAGGGCCGAAGACCGCGCTCTCTGTCCTGCGCCGCGCCCCGCGCGAGGCGCTCGAGGGCGCCATAGGCAAGCGCGACCTCGACTACCTCACCAAGGTCGTCGGGCTCGGCAAGAAGAGCGCGGAGAAGATGTTGGTCGAGCTATACGACAAAGTCGGCCCCCGCTCCCACGACGGCGCGGACGGCGAAGTATTCGATACGCTCGTCGCGCTCGGCTACACCGAGCGCGAAGCGCGCAAGGCGCTCCAGGCCATCCCCGAGAACGCCGTCGGCAAGGATGCGCGCCTGAAGGCGGCGCTCTCTGCTCGCGCATGAGACACCTGCGCCGACGCCTGCTCGCTCCCTACCATTACGCGTGGGCGCTTTTCGCCGCGCTCTGGTACCACTTCCCTGCGAGGCGGCTCACCGTCATCGGCGTCACCGGCACCAAGGGGAAGTCGTCCGTCGCGGAGATGCTCTACGCGATACTTACCGAGGCCGGACACAAGACCGCGCTCGCGGGCACGATCCGCTTCGCTATCGGTAAGGAGTCGCGCCCGAACCTTTTTAAAATGACCCTGCCCGGGCGCGGCTTTATCCAGAAGTTCTTGGCCGAAGCGCTCGCAAAGGGCTGTACACACGCCGTCGTCGAGCTCACGAGCGAAGCCGCGCTCCAGTATCGGCACTTGGGCCTCGAGCTCGACGCGCTTATCGTAACGAACATCCAGCGCGAACATATCGAGAGCCACGGCTCCTTCGAGAAATACGTCGCCGCCAAGCGCTCTCTCGTCGCGGCACTCGAGCGCTCGCCTAAACGCCGGCGTATCCTCGTCGCAAACGAAGATGTCCCCGAGAGTCGCGCCTTCCTCTCTGCAAATGTCTCAAGGGCGATCGGCTTCGGCGTGCGCGAGCTCGAAGGCATCGCGAGCGACGATCGCGGCGTGCACTTCAATTATGCGGGGACGCCCGTCTCGCTCCCTCTGCCCGGAATCTTCAACGCGATGAATGCTCTCGCCGCGCTGAAGGCCGCCGAGGAGCTCGGTGTCCCGCGCGCGGCGGCGGCGGAGGCGCTTGCGGAGCTTGCGCCGGTGAAGGGCCGTGTCGAGCGCGTCGACGCGGGACAAGACTTCCTCGCCGTCGTCGACTACGCACACACGCCCGACTCGCTTAGAGCGCTCTACGGCGCATTCCCGAACCGGCGGAAGATCTGTGTGCTCGGGAACACCGGCGGCGGACGCGACACCTGGAAGCGCCCCTTGATGGGCCGCATCGCGGACGAGGCGTGCGAGACGGTCATCCTTACAAATGAAGACCCCTATGACGAAGATCCGCGCGCCATCCTCGACGCGATGGCGGCTGGGATGAAACGCGCGCCGGAGATTATCATGGATCGGCGACTCGCTATCCGAAGGGCTTTGCAAATCGCCCTAAGCTTGTCGAGGGGATCGCAATCCCTCGACTCTGCTCGGGGTGCCCGAAATCAAGACGTTGCCGTCTTGATTTCGGGCAAAGGCACCGACCCGTTTATCATGGGCGCGCACGGAACAAAAGCTCCTTGGAGCGACTCTAGCGTCGTGCGCGAGGAACTGGTGCGACTTCATTTCCTTAGGAGCGAAGCGAGTTAGGAAATGAGAAGTGCCCGTGTGGTGCGACTTCTCGCAGAAGTTTGATAGTATTCCCGTATGGAGCATGATGCATGGTTTTTCGTAGGCGTTTTCGTTTTCATATTCCTTATCTGGATCGCGACCGGCGGGCCGCTCCACCCTATCGCCTTTACCGGCCCGACGCTCGAGAAGCCGGGAGCACTCGGCGGAGGGACATATCTCCAGCTCCCGCGCGCGCCCTTCGGCATCGGCGGTTCCGACATATCTCTTCCCGGCTCTTCGAGCGTCGGCTCGGAGGAGCCGCCGCCCGCGCTTCCGGGCGGCGCCGCCTTCGGCACGCTTTCTCCGTATCGCAACATCGTCAGGATGAACCACTACGTTTCCGGCGCGGGCTCTGAAGACCCGAGAAATGAATATATAGAAATCTCCGTCTCGAGGGATGCGGGCATACCGGTCGACCTCACCGGCTGGAAGCTCGTGAGCGGTACGACCGGGGCCATCGCCTCCCTTCCTCAAGGGACGGAAGTGCCGACCTCCGGCGTTGTGAACGCTTCGCAGGATATCGTGCTCCCTCCGGGCGTGCGCGCCATAATCGTTTCCGGCCGCTCGCCCATCGGCGCCTCCTTCCGCGAGAACAAATGCATCGGCTACTTTAGCTCCTTCCAGACGTTCTACCCGCGACTCCCCCAGAATTGCCCCCTGCCGTCGAGCGAGCTCGCCTCCTTCTACGGCCCGAACTACGTCCGCGATGCGGCATGCATCGACGAAGTCGATCAGATCTCGCGCTGTCAGGTAATGCTCTCGCCGCCGCCGACCGTCTCGGGCACTTGTCAGAATTTCCTGATAACCTATCTGCACTACAACGGATGCGTCGACACGCACAAAGACGATGCCGACTTCGCAGGCGACACCTGGCGCATCTTCCTCGGTCGTTCGACCCCGATGTGGCGCACGAGACACGAGATTGTTAAATTGCTCGACATCAACGGCAAGACGGTGGATGCGTTCAGCTACTAGCTTTTGAAAGAAGCGATTGCCTGTTTGAGCAATGCTCTTTTCTCCACATGCTTCTTCCACCTACTGTTTGAACGATTTCCATTCATATACACACCTGGGGAGAAATTGATTTCTCGATCGAATCGCATCAAGTTTTCTTTTCCCACAATTACCACTTCATTCGGCTTCACGACACGAGCCGGTATGTCAAAATCATTAAGGAGGCGCTGTACGAGAACGAGAATCGGAACGTCTTTCTGATACCCACGTACTTGCCGGTGATGTATTGCCGGTCTGAAATCCATGCATCCCTCATCATCAAAAAACGCCTTCAGAAAGGCTCTCTTGCACTCCATGGATAATCCGCCAACTTCTTTCAAGAGATTCAATGTTTTCTCTCGCATGTATGCACTCAACGCCACATTGTGGTAGCTGATGCGAAGCACTCCAGTGAGCTGGTTCAGCCATTGTCTCGGCTCGAAGCTGTACAGAGACTGCATCAGTTTTTCAACATGCTGTATAAGCGCCAGACTTCTATTGTTATACACACAGCTTCCGTGTGTAATTTCACCGTCGAAAAGAAGGTGCGCAACAAGTTGCACGGTGTCCGGAGTCCAGTGATTAAAACGTGAAAACTGCCTAACACTTTTACCCTTCCTCTCCAAAGGATATTTCTTTATTCGAGCCGCTGCTGCTGCCCTGTATTGCTGTATCCGCGCGGGACTCAAAGGAATGTCTTTTATGTGCTGATAAATCGAAGTCTTCGGTCTCCCCGTTATTTTCATAATCTCAATAACACTCTTATCCTGTTTGCGTAGCGCGATGCATTGCTCTTTAAAAGAGTCCATGTGCGCCCGGATGGGATCGGACCATCGACCAACGGATTAAAAGTCCGCTGCTCTACCACTGAGCTACGGGCGCATATTCTCTATATTTTCTTTCGACACACTACCATCTTTAGTATACATCAGCGACTACCTTAGCTAGACACTATACACAGGTTCGTAACTTGTCTACTCACCTGCCCAAAAGACACTGCGATTAAGCATATCCCTATGTGCCACTTCAACGAACTTTCTCATTATCGGAAATTCCTCTGTTGCACGCATCTTCTTACCGACCGAATCTTGATAGGAAAATCTTGTGCGTTTCAGTGTTTTCTCATTAACGGGATCAAGTAGCTCGAATAGAGGCTCGACTTTATCGAGTGCATACGCAAAGCGCGCTTCTGGGCCCTGTCGTGCCTCATAAGAGGACCAGCTGTCATGAGCGATTTGTGCAAGCGGCTGTGGAAAGGATGCAAAAATTGCTAGTGCGTCTTTCCGTTCCTGCTCCTCATGTTCCTTAGTTTTCAGATGATATGGAGTATCGCCGTGTGTTATTTCGCCAAAATCGTGGAAGAGCATAACCTGATACAGCCGCTCCACGTCTAACAGACGATTTGGGTCTTCAAGGGGGAGAAAGTACTGGGCAAGGAAGAACAGAGAAAATACGTGCTCCGCCACCGACTCAGAGTGCGCTGTGAAATCTCTTTTGGTGTTATATCGTAAAGTGCGTTTAAGTTTATAGGCAACCTGCAGCTGGCGAATAATCGCCATTATTTGCTCGTCGCTTCGTTCAGGAATGGGGATTACGATTTCCATACTTCCATTATATCGAAAGTGCAAACCGTTCGAGAGATAGCGACAAGTCGAGGCCGCCCCGCCGAGATTCTTGGAGGAGGTCGATAAGCGCGAGCGAGAGAGAGCGCGCTTCGGCGGGCGGCCACGTGCGACTGCCCTTCGCCATCAGGTCGCGCACCTTCCAGTGGAGGAGGCCGTGAAGCATCTCGGGCGCGTCGCCCAGCCGAAGCGCGCGATTGATCTCAAGCCAGAGCTTCTCGCGATTACGCGCTCCGAGCGCATCCACGAGGGTTGCATTAAATCCCCTCGACGCGCTCGGGGCAAGCCGCAGGTCAAATTTGTATTCCATCTTCGCCTTAGCTACGAGCTTCTTCGCCTTGGTTGCGAGGAGCTTCGGCGCGAGGATGATGATCGCGTTGTCGGACGCCGCGAGCGCATCGATATAGTCGTCAAGCGGCGTAGCGACCTCCTCATTTCCTCCTTCATTTCCGCCTTCATCTCCGCCATTTCCCATGTTGGACGTACCACGTCCAACATAAGGGTCGTCGATGAGGATAAGCAGGCGCGAAACGAAGAGCCCTCCCGAGGACGCGGCATCCTCGAGCGCGGCGGGGGTCAACTCCTCGCGCGCGAGGCGCACATACGCGAGGTTCGGCTCCTTCTTCCTCGCGGCCGCCACCCACTCAAAAGCCTTGGTGCGGGCCTTCTCGACATCCGAGCCGTGGAAGAGATACAGCATATCTAGAGAGCGCGCATCGAGCCCCAGTCGGGTCCCGATTTCATCGTTACGAGGACAGGGACGCCGCGCGTCTCCTCGCTCGGTAATACCGACTCCATGATCTCCCGTATCTTCGCACTCAACTCCTCGCTCCGCTCCGAGCGGATCTCGTATACCAGCTCGTCGTGCACCTGCAGAAGCAGGCGTGCATCGTCAAGCGCCCCTTCTCTCGCGAGTGCTTCATCCGCGCGCACCATCGCAAGCTTGATGATGTCCGCCTGCGTTCCCTGCAAGGGCGCGTTAATCGCCATCCTCTCGGCCTGCGCCCGTACATACGGGAGCGAGGATTTCATCTCCGGGAACTGACGGCGGCGGCCGAAGAGTGTCTCGGTGTAGCCGTGCTTGCGCGCGAAGCCCTTGGTCGACTCGAGATACTCCGCGAGCGTCTTAAACGTGGCGAAGTATTCTTCGAGATACCGGTGCGCCTCGGCGATCGTCGAGCCGAGCTGGGCTCGAAGCGCATTGACGCCCATCCCGTAGAGGATGCCGAAGTTGATTATCTTCGCGCGGCGGCGCATCTCGAGATCGACCTCTTCAGGCGCGACGCCGAACACCTGCGACGCGACTTCGGTGTGGACGTCGCGGCCGCTTCTGAATATCGCGCAGAGCTTCTCGTCTCCCGAGAGGATAGCCGCGAGCCGCAATTCTATCTGCGAATAGTCGAACGAAACGAGCGTGAAGCCCTGCGGCGCGACGAAGGCGTGGCGGATCATCTGTCCGCGCTCGCTGTGAAGTGGGATGTTCTGGAGATTCGGGTTCTGCGAGGCCATTCTGCCAGTCACGGTGCCGGTCTGGAGGAACTCGGCGTGCAGACGGTTGTCCGCGCCAAGCAGAGGCGGGAGATTCTCGATATAGGTCGAGAGGAGCTTCTTCAGCTCGCGATACTCGAGGATATCGCTAACTATCGGGTGCATATCGCGGATCTTCTCGAGCTCGCTCTCGCGAGTGGAGCGCTGGCCGCCCGCGGTCTTTTTCTGTTTTTCGGGAATGATGTGGAGCTCGTCGAAGAGCACCTCGCCCAACTGTTTGGGCGAGCTTATGTTGAACTCGCGTCCGGCCGTTTTATGGATTCGTTTTTCAATCTTCTCGAGCTCCGCGCGATATTCCTTTGCAAGAGCCTTCAGAACGGCGGGGTCGACAAGGACGCCGCGCGCCTCCATCCGCTTGATGACGGGGATGATCGGCTTCTCTATCTTCTCGTACACCTCGCGCACCCTCCCGAGCTCGGCCAACTGCGCTTCGAGCTTGACGTATGCCGCATCGAACGTCCGCTCTTTCGTGAACGCGAGGATGTCGTCCAGAGACGGGTTCGTGAACTCCGATGAGATGAGCCAGAGCATCGCGCCCGCCTCGGCGAGGCGCGCAGGCGCGATTTGTGAAGGCTCCGGCGCGGCGTCTGCGCTGTCGTTATCCGTCGTATGCGGACCCAAAGGCTCATCAAATCGCGCCTGCGCGCCGAATATCTTGTGCATCCGCTCTCGCAACGTCCTGAACCCGAACTCGTCGCACATCAGGAGCAGTTTCTCTATGTCGAGATTCTCGCGCCACGGACGCTCGGGAAGCGCGAATGCGATAGGCGCGTCGCGGCGGATGGTCGCGAGCGATTTTGAAAAGCGGGCATCCTCTTCGTGCTCCTTCAGGAGTCCTATCATGCGCGCCTTCACTCCTTTTCCCAGGAAGGCATCGTCGCCCTTCTTGAGCTGTGCGTATATTTTTTCGATTGAACCGAACCCAGTGATGAGCTCGGTCGCGGTCTTCTCCCCGATGCCGGGGATGCCTTTGATGTTGTCCGAGGGATCGCCGCGAAGCCCCTTCCAGTCAGGGATAAGCGCGGGGCCGAAGCCGAATCGTTCGACCACCGCCTTCTCATCGTACAAAATAGTGTCGTTAATGCCCTTTTTGAGCGTGTAGACGCGCACCCGCTCGTCGTCAACGAGCTGAAGCGTGTCCATATCGCCCGAGGCGATAATCACGTCCGTCGCGCCCTTTATCTCTTCTGCGATGGTGCCGAGAAGATCGTCCGCCTCGAACCCCTCTCGCTCGTATATCGGAATGGAAAAAGCGGCAAAGACCTTACGCGATTCCTGGAGCTGGAGCGCGAGCGCGTCGTCTGTCTTTGCGCGGGTGCCCTTGTACCCCTCGTAGGCCTCGTGGCGGATAGTCGGCTTAGGCAGGTCGTAGCAGGCGGCGATGTAGTCGGGCTTGAGGTCGGTGATAATCTTAAGCAACATCGCCGTAAGGCCGTAGAGCGCGCCGGTCGGAGCGCCTGTGGGGCCGGTAAACTCCGGAAGCGCGTGGTACGCGCGGTGAATAATCGCGTGCGCGTCGAGGAGCACGATGCGTTCCTTCGCGGACGACTTTTTAGCCATATGAGATGGTGCGCGAGCCGTCTTCGTTTACGACAAGAGACACCCGCACCGCAGGCGCGGGGAGCGCGTCGCCCGCCCTTTCAGGCCACTCGAATACGACGAGATTCCCTGCGTCGAGAAGAATCTCGTCGAAGCCGAGCGCCGCGAGCTCGGCTCCGCTCTCAAGTCGATATGCGTCGATATGGATCAGGTGCTTAAACTTGGACATCGGATGTCCAAGTTTATAGATCTTTTCGAGTACGAATGTCGGGCTGGTCACTGTCTCCTCGACGCCGAGCGCGGCCGCGAGCGCCTTCGTAAACGCGGTCTTCCCCGCCCCGAGCTCGCCCGAGAGCGTCACGAGCGTCGCACCCTCCTCGCGAGAAGCGAGAGAGGCGGCGAAGCGCGCGGCCTCTGCCTCGAGCTCGGGAAGGGTCCGTATCGTTATCTCCATACGGGAGATTGTACCGCTGAAAAATGAATTGCGCCCGCTTCCTTCGGAAGCGGGCGCAAATTGGGCGCGAGTCATTGGTGTCTCGGCGGGGGCGGCGGGTACCGATACAAGCTCCCGTCGGCGGCGCAACGGCAATCGCCGCTACAGTACCGCCGCCGGTACTCGCATATCCTGACGTTGTCCATGTTGCGCAACGTCTCTTCCTTCGGGGGCGCCTTCTGCAACTGCGCCGCCGGGGGCGGCGCATTCGACGAGACGGGTTCATCATCCGAGCCGCCCGGTGCCTTCGGCAGAGGTGGGGCCTCATTCGAGATCTGGCCAGGGTACGGATAGTGATACCCGCACCTCCATTCGCATGGATACCGATGCGGAGGATCCTCTCCCGTCGCGCACCCAAAAATACCGAGCATGAGGACTGCTAGTAGCCAGATTTTCATCCTGGCCTCCTTCAAAAAAAGTGCTGGTTAATCGGCACCGTCGTTCTGACGGCTCTATTGTTTATCATATCACCATTCATAGCCATTTGTCAAGTCCTCGGGCGGGAGGCTCCCTGCCGATGGTATGATGTGCCGATGGATCCCCATTTCGACACTGCGGGCGAAGACGCTAAGCTCGCGCTCGTGCGCGAGCGCGAGGAAGAAGATGTGGTGCGCATCCTCTCCGAGAAGTACGGACTCTCGTACGCCGATCTCTCGCTGAAGGAGATCGACACCGATGCTCTGCGCGTCATTCCGGAAGCCGAGGCGCGCGCGGCCGAGGCGGTGGCCTTCGGCAAGACGGCAAAGACGCTCACGCTCGCTCTCCACAACCCGAACAATCCGGCACTCGCGGAGCTCCGCAGAGATCTCGCCGAGAGAGGGTTCTCCCTGCAGGAGTTCCTCGTCTCGAAGAAGAGTCTCGAGCGCGCCTTCGCGCGCTATGGCGATCTCTCCTTCTCTGTGGAGTCGAGAGCAGGCGTCTTCGCCGTCGCGCCGGAGACGCTCGAGAAGCTATCGCGTCGAGGCTCCACGCGCGCCGCACTTAAACAGGAGCTCGACGACGCCGCGACGAACCGCTCGCTCGACCGCATCTCGCTCCTCTTGGAGGCTATCTTCGCGGGCGCCTTCGCACTCCGATCCTCCGACATCCACTTCGAGCCGAGAGAGCGCGAGGCGCTTCTGCGCCTGCGCATCGACGGCCTCCTCTTTGACCTGTATCTCTTCGACCCGAAGACGTATCACCAGCTCAACTCAAGGATCAAACTTCTCTCGGGAGCGAAGCTTAACGTGACGAATCGCGCCCAGGACGGACGATTCAGCATCACGAAGGGCGCGCCCGCGGCGGGCGCCGGAGTAGAGATACGCGCATCCTTCATCCCGGGCAACTACGGCGAGTCGATCGTCCTGCGCATCCTCGATCCGGAGACGACGAAGGTCTCCTACAAGGAGCTCGGCATACACCCGAAACTGCTCGCGCGGCTCGAGACGGAAATCCGGAGGCCGAACGGGATGCTCCTCACCACCGGCCCGACCGGAAGCGGCAAGACGACGACGCTCTACTCCTTCCTGCGCGAGGTTCATTCGCCGGAGATAAAGATCATCACCATCGAAGATCCTGTCGAATACCATCTCGACGGGATCGTGCAGACGCAGGTCGAGGGAAGCGCGTACACCTTCGCCGAAGGGCTCCGCTCCATCGTGCGCCAAGATCCGGACATCATCATGGTCGGCGAGATACGCGACGGCGAGACGGCCGACATCGCCATCCAGGCGGCACTCACCGGTCACTTCGTCTTCTCCACGCTCCACACCAACAACGCGGCAGGCACCTTCCCGCGCCTCGCCGACCTCGGCGCGGACCCGAAGTCCTTCGGCTCGGCCGTGAGCGTCTCGATGGCGCAACGCCTCCTGCGCAGACTCGATCCGGAGAAGCGCACCGAGCGGCCACTCACCGAAGAGGAGCGGGCGATGATCATAAAAGTCTTTGAGCCGCTCGCTGACAAGACTCTTATTCCTGAAAAGATCGAGACGGTCTGGGAGCCCGCTCCGACAAGCGAGGATGAAACGGGCTATAGGGGCCGCATCGGGCTCTATGAAGCGATATTTATGGACGACGAGCTTGCGGCTTTCATCCGCGACAACCCCTCCGAGAACGACATCGCGAAGATGGCGAGCAAACAGGGCTATCTCACGATGGTACAGGACGGCATCCTTAAAGCGCTCGCCGGCATCACCTCCCTCGCCGAAGTCGCCGCCACCGTCGACCTACCGCGCTAACACGATCCGTTAGGTCTTAAGCTTGCTCACCTGCGAAAACTTACATGCGCATGGAGCTTTGTGGCAGACGTGACAGTTGTTGCCGTACATCTTCTCCAATTCTTTCGCGATATCGATGCCTGCAGAATTAGCTACGCCGAAGATGCATGATACGAGATCGGCGATCTCCGATTTTATTTCTCCGAACTGATTCTCGAGATGCTGGCCAAGAAAGTTGTGGATCGCCTCGCTCACTTCGCCGACCTCTTCGGCGAGATGCACGCCGGCATCTGCGAGCATTCTGCCTTCTGCGGGATAAATACTGTTGAACATCTTCTGAAACGCGCCGAGGCTGTGCGGACGGAGTTTGTCATCTCTCTTGAATCGAGCGCGCTTCATCGCCTTGATCGCCTTGCACGCGCACGGGAGTTTACCGCAATAGGAACACCGCATCGGGAAGCGGAGCCACACTTCGTCCTCAACATCGATATGGAAACGATTAGCGATAGCCATGAGCCAGGAAAGCGCGATCAAAAGATTATCTCGGATCTTTTCGGTACTTCCTTTACGTACCCCTTTCAGCGCTCTCATCGAAAATCGCTGTTCCTGGGTGAGCAGATCCCAGACGGAGTACAGCCGGTCGTCCGGCAGTGCGTAAACAGCAGCAATGAACCTCTGAAAATCGTCGATGGTCTGGTTTCTCTTGAATGAGGCCATACCCCATAGAGTAGCCGTATACGCTGATACTGCAAATATTGACTTATCGCCGTTCTGATAAGTAAACGAAAAGCCCACGAAAGGCTTTTCGCGGGCTTGAATCATCGGCGCTTTGAAAGTCGTATTTCGATTCGGCGCTGGATCTCGTCGATCGCTTCGCCGATGCGATCCCGACAATTGATAATCGGTGGACCGAACTCGCCACTTGTGATGGCTGTGACTTCTCGTACAGCTTCCGCGAGACGATTTACAACATCAGCCTCGCGAACACCCGGCCGAGCTCGGATCCTCTGCTCGAGTACTGCGACATCATCAGGGATAATCGGGCAAATGAGCGGATTAATTCCCTTTTCCTTCAATTGGCGGCACCCTTTGATTTCGAGGTCCGCAATCACGAGTCTTGACTGTTCAAGCAACCTTTCCAACATGCGCCGGTTAGTACCGTAGAGGTTTGCACCGTACGGGGCGTACTCGAGAAAATCTCCTTGTGCAATCTGCCGCTCAAATACTTCCCGAGAGAGAAAATGGTAATGGACTCCATCCTCTTCTTCCCCGACTCTCGGTTGGCGCGTTGTCGAAGAGACCGTCTTTACTGCCCCCAGAGGCTTGAAGCGCTCAAGAAGCGCCGTGCAAATGGTATTTTTCCCCACGCCAGAAGGGCCAGTCAGAACCGTCAATAGTCCTCTCATCAGTTGACTCCTTAGGTATGTTCATTATGTGTGTCCTATAAGACACGTCCGCGGGCACTATACAGCTCCTCCTGAATCCTCGCCACCGTCGACCTACCGCGCTAACACGATCCGTTAGGTCTTGAGCTGGGTAGTTCTGTATATAAGTTCCCCTTTTTCCGGATTACTTCGTCTCTCTCTTAACCCACTTCGCGTAGGAGAGATTGGACTCCGTTTCAAGTTTCATTATGCACGGGGTCTCGTAAGGATGTATCGCCTCGACAGCTTTCTTAACCTTCGCCCAGTTCTCCTTCTTCGTCTTGACGAGAGAAACAATTTCCTTAGCGGACACGACCTCCCCCTTCCACCAATATGCGCTTTCGATCGGGAAATAATTCACGCAGGCGATCATTCTTTTTTCAAGCAAATGCTTCGCTACTCTCTTTGCTTCCTTGATATTCGGATGCGTGATGTAAATGATTATGAATTTCATGATATGGACGATAATATCACTCGAACCGGTCGAAGGTGAACCAACGCATCGTTCCCACCGGAATCTTATACCGGTTCTCGATTACGCTTTTCGCGTCTTCATACACAACGTTCTCCCAATCGAGACCGGCCATCCCAGCCGCTTCTTTAAGTCTTTCTATCGAAGGCCCTTCTATTTCCACATACGCCGGCACCCTCGGCCACGTGTCGATATCGAACGTTACATCGACCAGATGGAGCGTGTGGCGCTTTTTCTGCTGTCGACGGTAGGGAGCCATCCCGATCTTTTCGAGCAGGGCCGTCGCGGTTTCTAGATCGCTCACTTCGACCTCAAGCTCGTGCGCTCCGTCTCTCGGGTCTGCGGAATGTTCTTTGTAGGTAAGCACCGTCGTCCCATTCTTCTTGCGTAGTCGGACGAATCTTTTTTCGTTCAGCCAGGAAAGCTCTTTGTCGTAGATGATGACCTCTTCGAGCATTGCTTCGCCAGCGTCGCGAGCGCCGAGTTGTATAAGCCTTGAGATCAGCCGATTCTTGTCAATCTCAAGGAAGCGGACTTCTGTCTCTTTCTGCATGACCGCAGTATACGCCTCCGCGAGACAAAAACAGTAACTGTGCGCGTAATCTAACCCACCATCATTCCCGTTCCACTATCCTCAAAGATTGTCCTATGGGACGAAGTCTGGTCATTGTGCTTATTCGTTATCTCCAATGGTCGTTGGACTTAACGAACATTGAAATTATGCGGGTGCAAAAAGAAATCGCCCGACAGAATCGGGTGATTCCTGTCGGGCGCTGGTTACTGTGCATTCTGTCGACGGAAGTACGCCGTCGAAAAGATAACCATTAGACTGACACAGGCCGCTGCCCCACTACTCCACATCACCGTCGTGTCGCGGATGAAGAATCCGTGAATGCTGAAGGCGGCTTGGAGCAAGACCAGCAAGACGAGAGTAATCATCGAGATCCCCTCCGTTTCCGTCGTCTTCCAGATCTTGACGAGTTGCGGAACCATAAAACAAGGATTGATGATGCCGACGACAAACATAATCCACGTCCAGTGGATCGCCACGGCAACCGCTTCGCGTTCCATAAGACCTCCTTAAAAAGAACCAGATCCCGCTCATAGTCCTCAAGGCAAAACCCGCAATAAATCGCGGGGTAGACGAGACACCTGAGGAGCCTCCCAGTGGCGCGACCGAAATCGCGAACCAGAAGGTCCTTGGGGAAACGCCCGAAGCCGTCAAGCCTTGCCTAGAGGAGTATGAACAGGATGAAGAACTATGCTAGAATGTTAGCATCATCCTATTTTTATGTCAAGACCGTCGATGGACATCCCTCCCCTGCCGAAATCGCTTGACGCGGCGCTCCGACCGAGCCGTTGGGACGAATATGTGGGCCAGAAGCAAGTGAAGGCGAACGTGCGCATCGCTATCGACGCGGCGAAGAAGCGCGGCGGGATGCCCGAGCACATCCTCTTCTACGGCCCGCCGGGGGTAGGCAAGACGACCCTCGCCCACCTCGTCGCCGCGACACTTGAAGCACCTATTAAGAGCACCTCGGGCGTCGCTATCGAGCGCGCCGGCGACCTCGCGGCCGTCCTTACCAACCTCGAACCGAACACGGTGCTCTTCATCGACGAGATCCACCGCCTCTCAAGAAAAATAGAAGAACTGCTCTACCCCGCGCTCGAGTCGGGCCACCTCGATATCGTACTCGGGAAGGGCCCTTCGGCGCGTACCGTCGAGCTCGCGCTCTCGCCCTTCACGCTTGTCGGCGCGACGACGCGCGTGGCGGAGCTCTCCGGCCCCTTGCGTTCACGCTTCGGCGGCGGCGTATTCCAACTCGACTTCTACAACGACGACGATCTGCGCGACATTATTCGCCGCTCGGCACTCCTCCTCGGCCTCGACGCGCCAGAGGAGGTCGTCGAGCGCGTCGCGGCGCGGAGCCGCGCGACCCCGAGAGTCGCGAACGCGCTTCTGAAGCGCGTTCGCGACTTCTCCGAGGTACACGAACGCCCTCTCTCGGCCGAGCTTTGCGACGAGGCGTGCGAGCTCTTCGGCGTCGATGCCTACGGACTGACAAAGGACGATCGCCGCTATCTCGAGACGCTCCAGAAGAGCTTCCGCGGCGGGCCGGCGGGCGTAAGCGCGCTCGCGGCAGGGCTCCACGAAGACGCAGACACGGTGGAACACGTCTATGAGCCATACCTCCTGCGCCTCGGCTTCATCGAGCGTTCCCCGCGCGGGCGTATCCTCACTCTCGCGGGTCGGGAATACCTAGGCAAATAATTGCTTTTTGAAAGAGTTTTGTTATTCTTCCCATCACGTTGCACCGGTTCGTCCGTTGACGTCCGTAAGGGCTAGTAAGCCGAAGTACAGTAGGCTGAAGATCGGTTACGGTTGCAGGTGCTATTGATTCCGGTACCTGATTGACGATTAGGAATCCAAATTCAAGGGACGCGCGCACCGCGTCCCTTTTTCTTTTGTAGTTCTCTTTTGGTATAGTTCACGCATGTCTGGACACAGTAAATGGTCACAGATTAAGCGGCAAAAAGGCGTCACCGACGTGGCGAAGAGCCGCGTCTTCTCGCGCTTCGCCCGCCTTATCGCACTCGAATCGAAGAAGGCGAACGGGGTTCTTACCGCCCCGGGCCTCGCGAGCGCTGTCGCCCGCGCGAAGGCGGCGAATATGCCGAAGGAGAACATCGAGCGCGCAATCAATAAAGGGGCATCGAAGGACTCGAGCTCACTCGAACAAGTTCTCTACGAGGCGTACGGCCCGGGCGGCACTGCGCTACTCGTCGATGCGCTCACTGACAATAAAAACCGCACGACGCAGGAGATAAAACACCTACTCGTCCTACAGGGCGTCGAGCTCGCCGCGCCCGGCGCAGCGAGCTGGGCATTTACGAAAGCGGGCGCGGCCTACGCGCCGAACGAGCCATTGATAGAGGTCGCCGGAGCTGACGAGGAGCGCCTCGGCGCGATACTCTCCGCGCTCGACGAGCACGACGACGTCCAGCAGGTCTTCACCAATGCGCGCGGATACGAAACGACAAACGATGAGAATACTGGCGATTGATCCGGGCTACGATCGCCTCGGCATCGCCGTGGTCGAGGGAGATCCGTCGCGGCCGTCGCTCCTCTGGAGCGACTGTATCCTCCCCGATAAGGGCGCGCACGAGGAGCGTCTCGCGTGCGTCTCGCGTGCTGTCACCGACGCGATCGCCGAGTACGCGCCAAACGCACTCGCCATCGAGACGCTCTTCTTCAGCATAAACAAGAAGACGGCGCTTGGAGTCGCCGAAGCGCGCGGCGCCATCCTCGCCGCCGCAGGCCTTACTTCCCTGTCGGTTATCGAGTGTTCGCCCCAACAGGTGAAACTCGCCGTTACCGGCCACGGCGGCGCGGACAAGACGGCCGTCGCGCGGATGATTCCCAAACTCCTTTCTCTGCCGAAGAGAAAGCGTCTGGACGACGAGCTCGACGCCATCGCTATCGGCATCACAGCACTCGCCTCCGGCAGATAGCCGGCACGGCATGGTACGATTCGAAAATATGGCTTCCGGCCGGAACTCCTCGTGGCGGCACACGATCATCGCGATTATTCTCGCTCTCGCCGGACTTGGATTTCTCGCGGCCGGAGGTATCTTCGTCGCCGTTGCAGTAACACCGGTGCCAGATATCAGCTCCTTCGCTTCTCGACAAGTGAGCCAATCGACGAAGATTTACGACCGGACAGGCCAGATTCTTCTCTACGACTACAACCGCGATGCGAAACGGGAGGTCGTCCCTATCAGCGACATCTCTCCCAACACTATCAATGCAACCATCGCTACCGAGGATTCGAGCTTCTATGAGCACGGAGGTATCCGTCTCACTTCGATACTCCGCGCCATCCTCGCTGACGCGCGGGGCGGCTCGCTCTCCCAGGGCGGCTCGACCATCACCCAACAAGTGGTGAAGAACACCCTCCTCACAAGCAAGAAGAGTATCGTCCGCAAGATGCACGAGTGGGCGCTCGCCATCAAGCTCGAACAAGTGTATTCGAAGGAGCAGATCCTCGAGACTTATCTCAACAGCATCCCCTACGGCGGCACGCTTTACGGCATCGAAGCGGCATCGGAAGCGTACTTCAGGATTCCGGCGAAGGATCTCTCGCTCGCAGAAGCGGCGTATCTCGCGTCGATGATACAGGCCCCGTCGCGCTACTCTCCCTACGGCGCGCACAGAGCCGAGCTCGACGCGCGTAAAGATTTCGTACTCGATCGGATGCTCTCTCTCGGTTTTATCGACGAGACCGCACACGCGGCGGCGCTCGCCGAGAATGTCGCCTTTGCTCCCGCGGGGATGAACGCCATCGTGGCCCCGCACTTCGTCTTTTACATCCTCGATCAGCTCGAAGAAGCGTATGGGTCGAAGGCTCTCGTATCCGGATTAAGAGTAACGACGACACTCGACGCCGACCTTCAAACGAAGACTGAATCCATCCTGAATCAATATGCCCTCGAGAACGTGAAGAAATTCAACGCTTCAAACGCGGCGCTCGTCGCGATAGAGCCCGCGACGGGACAAATCCTCGCGATGGTTGGTTCGCGGGACTTCTTTGATACCGGCATCGACGGGCAGTACAATGCCGCGCTCGCGCTCCGCCAGCCGGGCTCCGCGATGAAGCCTTTTATCTACGCGCTCGCGCTCGCGCGGGGATACACGCGCAATACGGTGGTGTTCGATGCTCCGACGCAGTTCTCGACTGCCTGTCGGCCGTCGGACAACTTCAACAACGACCCTCCTTGTTATGCTCCCACCAATTATGACGGGAACTTCCGCGGTCCGATGACCTTCGAGACGGCCCTCGCGCAGTCGATCAACGTCCCCGCTATCAAGACGCTCTATCTGGTCGGGATACAAAACGCGATCAACCTCGCCACATCCTTCGGGTTATCGACGCTCGGCGATCCCGGCCAGTACGGACTCACACTCGTGCTCGGCGGCGGCGAGGTCAGGCTCCTCGATCTCACCGGCGCCTATGCGGCATTAGCGAACGACGGCGTACGGCTCCCCCCGACCGGCATGCTCGAAGTCGCTGACGCCGGAGGAAGTATCCTCGCCCAGTATGAACAGCACCCATCGAGAGTCCTCCCCGAGCCGATAGCCCGCGATATGTCCGCAATGCTCTCCGACGCCCGCGCACGCCTGCCTGAATACCCCCTAAACTCTCCCCTCTCGTTCCAGGGATACGACGTGGCGGTCAAGACTGGTACGACGAACGATACTCGCGACGCATGGGTCGTCGGCTATACCCCGTCTGTTGCACTCGGCGTATGGACGGGGAACAACGACAATTCGAAAATGGTTAAATCGGTCGCCGGATTCATCGCGGCGCCGATGTGGCACGAAGCGATGGCCTACGCCCTCTCGAAGTACCCGAAGAAATATTTCGGGGAGCCGAGCCCGATATATTCCTCCGTCCCTCCTATGCTCCAGGGGAACTGGCGCATGCTGGATGCACAAGGAAATATCGTCCCCCACAGCCTGCTTTACTGGACGGATAAACGTAATCCGCAAGGCCCACCACCAGTCGATCCGACGCAGGATCCGCAATTTGAATATTGGGAATACGGCATTTCCTCTTGGCACACTCTGCACCCTAATCTCTTCTCGGGCGGCGTGATGCTCCCTGTGCCGATTTCTCCCGCTCCGACGACGACCCCGACGACTTATTGATTCATCGGGGAAACAAGATAGAGAAGTGATGTGTCGTTTACTCCTTTTATAATAAGCGGGCGGCCGATACCAGCCGCGAGCAGAGAAAGACTTTCTGCTGAAGTAAGAGAGAGCGCTGATGAGAGATATCTGTGATTAAAAGAGAGGTCAAGCGCTCCGCCTGATACGCGAGCAGGAAGCGCTTCGGAAGACTCTCCGATATCGGCATTTTTAGCGAAGAATGAAAGCGTCTCTTTCTTTGGATTGAAGCTGATTTTTATCTTTTGGAAGGAATCGGAGAATATACTCGTCCGTTTTAATGCAGACTCGAAGTCTTTCCGTAATACAACCGCTTCGACAATCGATTCTCTCGGTATGATTTGCCGATAATCGGGATACACGGCGTTCGTGAGCCGTGAGACTATCATCCCCATACTCCCGATAAATGCGCATTGGTGCTCGTCGAACGACATAATAATATCTTCATCCGGCAATGCTTGGGCTATTTCAAGAGTATTCTTTGCCGGAATAAGGAATTTCCCTTGGGTGCCTTTATTTGAGAGAGGAATTTTTTTCTCGACAAGCCTGAAGGAGTCTGTCGCGACCGCAGTAAGGACTCCCCCTTCTATAGAGAGATATAGGCTCGCAAGCTCCGGACGGACTGTCGAAGATGAAGCGCAAGAAGAAATAGAGGTGAAGAGATTTCGAAGAAGAATCCCTGGTATAACTATTCTGTTTTTTGAATTTTCCGGAAACGGGATAGAAGGAAAGTCATCATAAGGAACTGTTTTAATGGAGCTTTTCCCCGTACCGCTCGTAATAGAAATAATATCCCCTGTATGATCGAGGACTATATTTCCTTCGTGCGTGAGAGAACTGGCTATTTGTTGAAGAATAGTCGCAGGAACTGCGGCGACGCCGGGAGTAATGATTTCTCCTTTAAGTTTTAAATCAATACCTACTTCGAGGTTGGTAGCCCGCATCTTAATTCCATCGTCGCCGGCGATAATAAGAATCGAGGAGAGAACAGGGAGCGTAGCACTTTTCTTTTCAGTGAAACGCACCGCCGTATGGATCGCATCAGAGAGTATTCTTTTTTCTATTGAAATATTCATACGATTCTTATTAGGGGTGTTGATAAGGGGATAAACCGATAAAAGCGAGTAGGATATTGAGTATTTCTTTTTAAAAAATACAACAATCGTGTTGATAATGAAAGTACATATTTCATACAAGAAGAGAGCGTATATTCTGAATCTCTTTTATCAGCTCGTTGTCCACAAGCAATTCACGCTTTATCTTCTCACAGGAGTGGATAACTGTCGTGTGGTCGCGGCCGCCGAGTTTTGTACCGATAGTCGGGTAAGAGATATTGAAATCCTCACGGAGGATATACATAATCACCTGTCGCGGGCGCACCACCTCCCTTCTCCGTGTTTTTTCGTAGATACTCTCCTCGTCTATCCCGTAATATTCGGCGACCTTATCGACGACATTCTTAACCGATATATTCTTCTGCGGCCTCGTAAAAGACCGGAGCGACTGACGGACTTCTGCTATATCCGGCGCAGATCCCTTCGCCTGCGCATGGCAGACGATACTGTTTACCATCCCTTCCAATTCCCTAATGGAGCCGGATATAGAGGTAGCGATGTATTCAATAACGTCATCAGATAACATAATGTTATTTAGCGCAGTTTTTCTCCTCACAATAGCCATACGCGATTCGGTGTCCGGTTCTCCTATATCGACCGTCATCCCGCTCGCCAAGCGACCCTTTAAACGTTCAGCAATATCGGGAATAGCGAGCGGCGCACGATCAGAGGAGAAGATGATCTGCTTGTTCGTGTCGTGGAGCGCATTAAAGAGATGGAAAAGTTCTTCCTCACTCCGCTCCTTCTTCGAGAGGAACTGGATATCATCCATGATGAGCAGGTCATAATGACGGTATTTCTCTTTAAAGCGGTTTGCCGTCCCGGCCTGCACTGAATCCGTATAATCAACGACGAATTTTTCCGAAGTCAGATAAAAGACTTTCTGCGAAGGATGATTCTTTTTATATTGGTTGCCGATTGCCTGGATAAGGTGTGTCTTACCGCGACCGGTGTCGCCGTAGATAAAAAGAGGATTATAGGTGATACCCGGACGCGCTAAGACGGCCTGCGAAGCTGAGTAAGCAAGGTTATTGAACGAGCCGATAACAAATGTGTCGAACGTGTACCGCGGGTTCAAATTGTCGCTTTTATTTATATAGAACTCGTCGAGTTGAAGCCCCATAGCGCCCTGCACACTCTTGATTTCTTTCGGAGCCTTACGGTTCTCGTCTTTCACAATCAGGTATTCGATATTACGGAACTCGTACGAGACATCCCGGACGATTTTCAGGAGCAGGGAGTGAAATTTCTTCAGGTACCAGTCTTTGAAAAATTGGCTCGGTACGCCGACATACACTACGCCGTCCTCCCCTATCTTCACGATGAAGCTGTTGCGGAACCAGGTGTTGAAGTTTGCCGCCGATATCGAAAGCTCGATTTGGGTGAGCACGTATTCCCAAAGATCTCGCGGGTTTCTCTTGTCCATAGATACCGTCGAGTATACGCCGAGTGCGGACGAAAGGCACCAGTGGCGTTTCGGGGAGAACCTGTTAGTATTATGTGTATAACCTAATCCTCGTCCCGTATGGCAACAAAAAGAACCTATCAGCCGAAGAAACGGAAGCGTGCGAAGACCCACGGATTCCTCTCTCGCTCGAAGACGAGCGCAGGACGCAAGATCGTGCGCGCGCGTCGTCGCGCCGGCCGCACGCGCCTCGCCGCCTAAGCCGCCGTGCTTCCTCGTCGAGAGAGGTTTCCGCGCGCCCTGTTCCCTGCCGCCCTCAAAGGCCGCCGCCTCTCCTCCACTCATTTCTCCATCGTTCTCCCAAGCGCCGGGAAGGGGTATGCGGTCGTTATACCGAATAAAATAGCCCGTCTCTCGGTAACAAGGCACAAGATACGGCGCCGCGTGCTCGCGGCGCTCCGGACGATACCTCTCCCGCCAGCCGCCATCATCTTCCCCCGTTCGGCCGTAAGTAGTGTAAGCTATGAGCATATTCGAATGGAGCTTGCCGACCTTTTCCGACACCAACACTAACGCCCATTTATCGTGATATCGACCTTTTTCCACGCCGCATTCTACGATCCGATCTATAACGCGCTCGTTGCGCTCGTCGCGCTCGTGCCTGGCGGGGACGTCGGTGTCGCCGTCATTCTTCTCACTATCATTATCCGGCTCATCCTCCTCCCCTTCTCCCTCTCGGCCGCCCGCACCCAGCGTTCGATGAAGGTCCTCGAACCGAAAATAAAAGAACTGAAGGGGAAGCATAAGGGCGACAAAGAGAAAGAGGCTCTCGAGACGCTCGCGCTCTACCGCGAGGCAAAGGTAAACCCTTTTGCGAGCATCCTGATGGTATTTATCCAGATCCCCGTCCTTCTCGCGCTCTACTGGGTCTTCTTCTACGAGCCATTCTCGACCATCAACACAGCACGGCTCTATGCACTCACTCCTATCCCCGGTTCCATCTCCCTCGAATTTCTCGGGATTATCTCGGTCGCCGGTAAGAGCATCGTTCTCGCGCTTCTTGCGGGAATCTCCCAATTCTTCCAGGCGCACGTGGCGCTTTCAGGGACGATGAAACCGTCTCCGGAGAAAGGGATGCAGAATGATTTTCAGAGGATTATGGGCCTCCAGCTCAAATACGTCTTCCCGTTCCTTATCGGGACGATCTCCTACACGACCTCCGGCGCTATCGCCATTTACTTCATCACCACGAACCTCGCCGGCACTCTGCAAGAGTGGTATGTCCGACGGGATCTCGATAAGAATCAGACTCCGGTAGCGGCTGTCGGAGTCTGATTCCGGCCCCGCATATGATTAGAGCGAGTAGCTCCAGAGGGAGTCGTCGTTCCTGTTGACGAACACGAGCGTGGTGAGCAGGGGGTCGAGGGCGAGCGCCTCCGCGTCGAGTTCCTCTCCTGTCTCTTTATTAAAATCCAGCACGAGCTGGGCATAGCGGTTTGCGACCTGTATCTTCCATATCCGGTCGGAGAAGCGCAGGGCGCCCTGGTACCAGTCGTCCGGATAAGCCGCGCCCGGAGGAGGATCCATCGGTATGCCGCAATACACCGCCGAGTCGTCTGCGGCCCATGCGCATTTGTCGGCGATAGTCGCTACAGGGAGCGGGAGCTCTTCGCCGGTCGCCGTGTTGACAAGCTCCATCTGCATCTCGTCGTCGAGCGTATAGCTGACAAGCACCCACGCTCCCGACGGGCTCGCGAGCGCGGCGAGCCCGTCGAGCGGGCCGGCGACGCGAGAGAAGCGCCCTGCGCTATCGACGAGGAAGGCGTTTCCAGGGAGCGTCACCGACGGCTTGGTATAGGCAAGGTACGAGTCTTTTCCGGCGAATGAGACGCGAAGAGAAGAGAGCGGCGTCGAGAATATCTCCGAGGCACGCGAGCCGTCGGGGTGTGTAAGTTTCGCGACAGAGCCGTCCGCGCCGGAGGCGAGCAGGAGCAGGCTCGCGGAAGAAACGGCGATATCGGCGAGATTCTGGGGCAGGAAGAATCCGCCGCTTAGGGAGCCGTCTGCGGGGAGCGCGTAGGTGTTGATAGTCGAGGAGTTTTCTCCGGAGAGATAGCGCACAAAGGCGAGCGAAGCGTCCGGAAGCCATGCGGCGGACTGGATGCCTGGGAGAGTCCGGTTGCTCGTCCGCGTGATCGTCTGCGCCTGGAGGGAGTAGGTGAAGACATTGCCACTCGTCTGCTCGATGTAGCTGACAGTCGTTGCAGGAGAAGAGCTCGCATTCCCGGGCGTGTTGACGACGATCTCGCCCCGCGCGACCGGCCCAGCGCTTATCTTCACCAGCCGCGCCGATACGGGGACGGCCGCATCGATCCCTTCGCCTTCCCCTCCCTCCCCTCCTCCGGAGACAGGGAACGTCTCCTGTCCCGCGACGGGCAGGCCCGCGCTCCCCTCGGGCGCGACGACGACCGCCGCGCTTCCGAAGAAGTAGAAATATACTGCGACGCCGATTCCGGCGAGGACTATCACAACCGCAAGGATAATAAGTAAGCGTCGCATATCAGTTTGCTTCGCACGTCAGCGTTACCTTGTAGCATTTGTAAGTAAACGTTGCTGTCGTATCCGCTCCAGGACATTTACTCGCGGTGTAATACGAGGACAGGTTCGTGTCTTTATCCACTTTGCCCCCCTCTGCGTTACAGCCTGAAGAAAACGCCGCTTCTTTTTGTACATCATTTGGCGTCACTTTACCGAGATTCAATAGATCGTTGACGAGTTTCTGAGCACCGCTAATACCGGGAGCATATGATAAAAGACTCGACTCGATCACTTGGTAAGTGACATCCACACTCTTCTCGCAGGAGATAGTGACGGCGGTTCCGTCCTGGCATTCTCCCCCGAGCGGATTGTCAGCGGCGCATGCACCGGGAATATTGACTGTGCCCCCATTTTTACAGCGGTATTTCAGTGCCTCATTTTTATTCGGACAGGACGCTGTTTCTAGATATACGCCGCTTTTTTCGATTTTACAGGTGGAGGGACCTTTTACTTCTGATGCTGTGAAGCCGAAGTTGGTGTCGAGCGGCGGCATATTGAGCGAGAGGTTCAGGATGCTCGGATTGATGATAGAGAAGACGAGCGCCGGCGAGAGGACGAGGATGAGCCCGAAGAGAGCATCGCGGATTTTCCCCTTGTCCTCCGTTATCGCGCTCACCGCGTCTTTATGGAAGATAGCGATGTCGAGCCCAGCCCAGATGATCTGGATGACGGCGAGCGCCGCCGCGAGCCCGATGAGGAATTTGTAGAGATTGTTGAAGAAGTCGGCGAGCCCGGCCGGGCCGTCTGCCACGTTATCTGTAAGCCCCGGGATAGGGGCGAGCGGGACGAACCCCGACTGCTGTGCGAGCGCGAGCGGCGCGGCTCCGAGGAGCAGACAGATGGCGAAGATGAGAATTGTCTTTTTCATATCACAGGCCGAAGAAGTTGAAGCCGGCCGCCGCGCCGAAGGAGAGGAGAAGTTCTGCCGTCGCTCTCGTGTTGCCGTCTGCCGATGCGACAAGCGAGAGCGAGGCGTTCCCCCGCCCGCTCCCCGCCGGCCGCAGGGTGATGGTAGGGCCGGTCTGCGCTTCAGCGCCGTTAAGGAACCATTGGACAGAAGGCTCTCCGGACGTAGTCGGGAGGGAAAACGGCGCGGCGAAGAGGGTCGTCTCCGCATCTCTCATAGCGAAGTCTCTCGAGAGCGTCCGTCCGTAGCGGATACCGAGGAGAGGGTCGCTCTCGTAGATGCGCACCGAGGGAGCAAGAGGGACAAGCGAGGTCGAGTCTCCGCCGATAAGCGTCCCGTCTTGGCTCGTTACCACGACCGAGACGTTGCGCGAGCGGTACTGGAGCGGCGAGGCGACCAGGACAGCCTCCTTGCCTATGCCGGAGGCGCTCGCGATCTGGGCTCCGTCGACCGTCCAGAGATACGAGAGCGTCGTCGGGTCGAGCGGCTTCCCGCTCGCGCTCCGCAGATTTGCCACCGCGACGACCCGCGAGTCTCCCTCGAGCGGGACGAACGGCTTCCCCGGGTATAGGGGCGGCGCAGAAGAGACGGGTTCGACGACGAGCGCGACATCCTGGGGCTGGATGGAGACCGTCTGTTTCTGGCTTATGCCGCCCGAGGATATGGTTATCGTCGCCTTCGTTATACTGCCTGCCTTGCCGAGCGCGACAGACACCGGCTGGACGTTCCCGCGGTAGGTCTCCTTCCCCGCGATAGAGACGGTCATCGTCGCATTTGGGAGGTTAAGAGAAGAGGAGACGAACGAGAGCGTCGCCTGGCTATAGGGCGCCGGATACTGCGGGGTCACCGACACCGTGAAGGAATCATCTCCGCCGAGGGTGCCGAGAGATTGAGCCGCAGAGATTGCCGGCAGAAAGAGGACGAGCGCCGCCGCGAAGAGTCCGTATCGCATATCTCCAGTATAACGCCTCGACGGGGCGATCATGCGGCTTGGTCCATCTTTTCGGGGATTTCGTTGCCCTGCTCCTGCTTTCTGTCTTGGTTCTCGGTGGCTAGGGCGTATTGCGCGTCGTTTGCCGCTTGTAGGTATTCCGCATCGTTTGCTGCCTGCGCCATCTGCGCCGCGCGGACTTGTGTGTTGCGTTCTTGCGTCTGACGAGCGGCCTGCTCCTCCTTCCACTTCTTCATGGCCGCTTCTTCCGCCTGGATCTGACGGCTGTACATTCTCCACACGATGAATGATACGAACGGGAGGGAGCCTAAAACAGGCATTTCAGTCATAAGGAGACTCCCGACAAACCACAGAGTGTTCTTTTTAAATATGCGTCTATTGGTCATAACCAAGATAAGTCCGACAGCGAGCCATCCGACGAGCCCTATCGCGAGCGCCATTATCTCGCCGAAGCCTATAAGCGCCACACTGGCGGCGGTACCGGCCGCGATAGCGCCGGCGGCGCATCCCGCGGTCAACAATTTCCCTATGACCCACACGCCGCCCACGGTAGTTGCACAATATACGCCGACTAATGCCGGCCCGAAAAATACAAGCCCCTCAAACAGAAGACCGAGCGCATCGAAAACGCCTGCGACGACGATAACGGGGATGGCCTTGTTCCAGGTCATCACCTCCGGCGGAGCCGGACTATTGTTCCCTTGCGGCATACCGCTGTTTCTCCTGCTTTATCGCGAGAAGCTGGGAAGGGTCGGAGGTGATGATCTGGTCTTCGGTATAGCTCGCGACGACCTTGATGGCGACATGCTTCAGTCCCGCGAAGAAGAGCCCCTCGCCCACGCCGGCTTCAAGCAAGAGATATTTCTCTTCGTCGGTGAGATTGAAGGTCTGTTTAAGCACGTCGATAGTCGTCGGCGACTGCTTCAGGAGCAGTTGGATCGAAGAGTTGGTGAGAATGGGCCGGCCGTACGGGCTCTTCAAGAAGTCCTCGACATCCTGCGTGATGGTCGCCACGCCCAGATAATATTTGCGCCCGCGCTTGGCGACCGAGTAGAGGAAGGAGGCGGTATCTTCGCTCCGCATCATCCACCACGCCTCATCGATAATAAGGAGGCGCTTCTTCAGCTCGTGGCGGACTGCGTTCCAGATATAGTGCGTGATGATGTACATCGCGACCGGCTTCAGCTCGTCTTCCATGTCGCGCACCGAGAAGACCGCAAACTGCTGTTTCAAGTCGATGTTGGTCGGCTGGTTCAGGAATCCGGCCCAGGAGCCTCGGGTGTACTTCGAGAGGCGTTCGACCAAGGACTCGCTCCCTTCCATGCCGGAGAGCACCTGTTCAAAGTCGGAGAGCAGGGGCGGCTCGGCTCCGGAGAAGTCGGCGTCGCCGGTGATGTCCTTCAGCGCGTACGTCTCGCTTATGGCGCGATCGACGATAGCGTCTTCTTCAGGCGAGAGGCCGCCGAGCATGATGCGGAAGAGTCCGACGAGCGCGATAATGTTGCTCCGCAGGATGTCTTTAGGATCCTCGTCCTCCTTGACTGGCGGCAGATCGAAAGGGTTGATGTGGTGCTCGGAGGAGAGCGAGATATGAAACGAGCGACCGCCGGTCGCCTCGGCGAGCTGGTCGTACTCCCGCTCGGGGTCGATGATAATGACGTCCGTACCGAACATAAGCGACCGCAGGACTTCGAGCTTTGTCGCGTAACTCTTGCCTGCGCCTGACTTCGCGAAGACGACGGAGTTGTAGTTCTCGAGGGAGAAGCGATCGAAGAGGACGAGCGAGGAATTATGGCGGTTGATGCCGTAGAGGATGCCGCGATCGCTCGTGAGGTCGAACGAGACGAACGGGAAGATGGAGGAGAGCGGCGATGAGTTCAGCTTAGAATTAACGAGGAGCTCGTCGGTGCCCAAGGGCAGGCAGGAGCGGAAGCCCTGTTCCTGCTGGAAGAGCGCGGGCTTGGTGTAGACGAGCTTGGCGTCGAGGATCCCGCGGATGTCGCCCTCGACTTTGTCGATATCCTCCTTCGAGTCCCCGTAGAGCGCCAGATAGAGGCCGACATCGAAGAGCTTCTCCTGCGCCTGCTGGAGGCTGTCTCGCAGGCTCTCGAGATCCTGATAGGCGGTATCGAGTAGAGGGTCGCGCACGAGCCCTCTCGCTTCGCGCTCGTTGATCTGGCTCTGTACCTCGGCGACCTTCTTCTGGAAGCCGCGGAGCGCCGACTCGGTATCTACAGGATGGATGAAGATGGAGACGTCGAGCACCTGGTCGAGGTTGATGACCGGCGAGAACCAGCTGTCGGAGAGGAACCGCGGATAGGAGATGGTATAGAAGGCGCGGACGAACTTCTCTCCGAGCTCGAGCTCGCGCGAGCCTATCTTAAGCGCTGTCGGGGCGATGGTGTCGACGAGGTCCAGAGAGCTCTGCCGGTAGATATCCTTCGGCAAGACCGGCACGACGGACGGAGTTTCTTCTTTCTTGCGGTTGAGGAAATCGAGGAGGGACATGATGGAATATTTAAATATTTAAAAATGTGAATGTCATGCGTCGAGGCGGATCGGATTCTCCAACTCGCCCGGGTTGAAGGCGCGATACAGGAGCTCGATAATCTCCTCGGTGCCGAGCGGCACCGCGTGGACGCCCGTTCCGGAGAGTCCTCCGGCGACGAGCGCCATCCTCTGGGCGAGCTGGATGCGGCTCTCCTCGAACGACGTCTCTGCGGCGGCGGTCTTCGTCTGCCCGCTCCCCCGCCGGAAGAAGTTGAGGGTGTCGGCGGCGGAGATGCGCGGAGAATACGGCACGACGATATAGAACGACTTCGTCATGATGTTCGCCTGGTCGGCAAACGATCGGACGAATTCGACGTACTCGCGCAGTTGAATCCGCATAAGCTCGGTCTTCTGCTCCGCCTCCTTCTCTCCGAGGAGCGCGAGATACGGGCGTAGGTCCATCTTGCGCGAGTTGACGACGATCTGGATCGAGAAATCGAGCGTATTGAGGAAATTCTGGAAGCCGAGCGTGATAGCGTGCTGTTCGTCGGCGGACTTGAGTCCGAAGTTAATCGAGGAGCAGATAAGCACGCCTCGGTACCCGCCGTCTTTCAGGATGATGGTGCCGTTTCGTATCTCCTTCACCGAGACGAACTGCTGTGTGGCGCCCGCCGTTTTCGTCGTCATGCTAGTGTGTGCGCTCTATGCGCTCTGCGCCGGCCGCCGGCCGCTGTATGTCGAGCGACCACGCGAGCTCGGAGAGCTTGCCTCGGGTGAGCTTCGGGACGCTTTTCCGGATCGGCTCCTCGGGCGCCGCCGTAGCATCGGGCTTATCTTGGCGCTTCCAGAGAAAGAGCTTCGAACCGGTGTAATAGTTGAATCCGGCTTCGAGCACCTCGATAAACGGCTTGCCGTTTACCTTATAGAAAGCGAGCGCGCCCGCGAATATGACGACGAGCGCCGAGAGGAGAAAGGCGAGTATTGTCGGCGTATACACGAAGAAGACGACGCAGAGGCCCGCCGCTCCGGCGATATAGATGAATTGCTTCAGGGTGAGCGGCCCGACGATTTTGTCTTCTATTTCGATAAACTGCGGTACCTGGTACTCCATTCGCCCCAGTATATCAGCAATATGCGCAGACGAATGCGGCAGGAGTGAAGAACGCCGGTCAAGCACCGCCGGTGATGAGCTTAAACAGCCAAAGGATGAGATTAAAGAACGGCGCCGCAAAAGCGTAGGAGAAGATGATAAGGAAAAGGATGAGTGAGAGGATGTTCGCTCCGCGGACAGCCTGTTCAAAGCGGTTCAGGCCGGAGGAGAGGTGCCAGGGGAGGGCTGAACGCAGGGCGGTGAAGCCGTCAAGCGGAGGAAACGGGATGAGATTGAAAAGGCCGAGGAAAAGGTTGATGAACGCGATAGTCGCGGCCAGAGAAAGTGCGGCCTGGTCTATCCCGATTGCCGGGCCGAAGCGGACAAGGAGTCCGAACACGACGGCGAGAAGGATATTGGTCGCGCTTCCCGCGATCGCGACGAGCGTCTCTCCCCAACGCTGGCTTCTTAAATTGTACGGGTTATAGGGTACCGGCTTCGCCCAACCGAAGAGTATCGGCGAATTCGTAAAGACGAGGAGAGAAGGAAGGACGATAGAGCCCATCAGGTCGATGTGCGGGAACGGATTAAGGGTCAAGCGGCCGGCGAGCCGCGCGGTCGGGTCGCCGAGCGAGTCTGCGGCATAGCCGTGTGCGACCTCGTGGGCGATGACCGAGAGAATAAGAACGATAAGGGCGAGGGCGATATCCATGTTGCTCGTTTCGTATCGTAATGCTACCATGCGGCGACTATGGCACGGCAATGCGAGATTACTGGTAAGAGCACGCAGATCGGCGGGCGGTACTCTAACCGCACCCGCGCGACGCAATTTAACCCCACCGGCAAGGTGCGCAGGAAGGCCAACCTCCAGAAGCGGCGCATCTACGTCGCCGAGATCGGCAAGACCGTCATTGTGGACGTCTCGGTCAAGGGGCTGAAGACCATCAAGAAGAACGGCGCCTTCGCTGCGCTCAAGAAGGCGGGGGCTATCTGACGTTTATATAATCAAAAAAACAAACGCGGCCGGAGGCCGCGTCAGGAGATGCCGAGCAAAAGGCTGAGAATTTTTTTCGATTCCTCCTCTCTACGCATGAGCGCGAAGAGTCGTTCCCTCTGCGCGGGGCACTTGAGCTTGCGGAGGGCGCTCTTGCGGAGCGACACCACCCCCTTCTCGTTGATGCCGAATTCGAGCCCGATGGCTCTCGAACTCTCCCCCTTCTCGCGGTTGATGCCGAAGTACCGCAAGATCACAGTGCTTTTCTTCTGGTCAAGCGCCGAGGCGACGAAGTCCTCGACGGCGGTTATGCTGATGTCTCGCGCCTCGTCAGGGGATATTCCCATCTCCGAGAAAAACTTTTCCAGACGATTCCCTAATGGCTTCATTGCGCCTCCTTCAAATTGCGGATTAGTTCATCTAGCGATGAGTATAATCATCCCCAGCATCTTATCAAGACGATGATACAGTATATGCCTATGACCTACACACCAAAGACATTCAACCTCCCCGCCCTACCGGGGCTGTCAGAGAAGCAGATTAAGGTGCATCTCGCGCTCTACGAGGGCTACGTGAAGCACGTAAATATCATCACAGAGAAGCTCCATGCGGCGCGCGAAGGAACAGCGGAGCTCGATCCTTATATTGCCGCGGAGCTTCGACGCCGCCTCGCGTTCGAGTTTAACGGCATGCGCCTGCACGAGCTCTACTTCGAGCAGTTTGAGGGAAGTTTAACTTCCCTCACGGCTGATGGTGCGCTCGTAAAGACAATAAAGGAAAAGTATGGTTCGACTTCGTTCACCACAGGCGGCGAGAAGAGCTTAGAAGCACACATTCGAGAAGTCGCGGGGAGTCGCGGCATCGGCTGGGTTATCGTGTATGCCGACTCGCGCGCAAACACGCTCCACACTGTTTTTGTAAACGATCACGAACTTGGCCAGCTTGCCGGCCTCCCTATCCTGCTCGCACTCGACCTCTGGGAGCACGCTTATATGGTGGACTATGTACCGGCCGAGAAGAAGAATTATATCGATGCCTTCTTTGCGAACCTTAATTGGTCGGTAGTCGAGAAGCGTTTCGAAGCGGCAAAGTAGATGAGCACCGCATACGCGAGGAGCACGAGCCAGAAGGAGAATAGGGGCAGATCGAACGCCGCGAACGGGAGCGCGGAGCTCTTCTCCGCGATAAAGATGAAATACCGCATCAGGACGTGCGTAGGATAGCCGACGACGACCGAGATAAACGGAACAAGGGGTCCGATGGTCATGCCTACCACGCCAGCGGCGGCGGCAGAGGCCATCGCGAGCGGGACGAGCGGGTTCACCAGGATGTTCGCCGGCAGGGCGACGAGCGAGAAGAGCCCGATGTTGTAGAGCAGAAGCGGCAATACCGAGATCTGCGCGGCGAGCGTCGTCGCGATTGTATTTTTTAAAAAGGGCCACAAGCGCCCGAGACGCGCTTCGATAAGCGGCGCAAGCCAGATGATGCCGGCGGTCGCGGCGACCGAGAGGCCGAAGCCCGGGTCAAAGGCGAGATAGAGCGGATTCCACAGGAGCATGAAGAAGACGGCGACAAGGAGCGCGCGACTCGCGGCGTAGGAGCGGCCGGTCGCTCTCGCATAAAGCGCGATGACCGCCATAATCGCGGCGCGCACCGCCGTGGCACTGATGCCGGCGATGCCGACAAAGAGGAGGAGCGCCGCACCGCCCGCAAAGAACTGGAGCCGGCGCGGCAGTGCAAGGAGCGCGAAGAAGGCCATCACCCATTCAGCGACGATCATCACGTTATAACCGGAGAGCACGATGATCTGCACGAGCCCCGAGCGGATAAAAGCGTCTTGGAGCTCGACGTCGAGCCCCTGCTTGCCGCCGATGACGATACCGCCCGCGAGCGCCGAATCAGGTCTCGGCAATGCGCGGTTGAGTCCGTCGAGAAATGAATGCTTAATGCGCGCTAGAGCGGCCGGGACTGAATACCAGGGAGCCGGCGCCACGGTATGTATCGATCCGTATTGGATAAGAAAGCTGATGCCGCGCGCCTCCAGGTATTTGTCGTAACGGAAGGTTCTGCCGTTATCTGTTTCAAATGCATGCGGCAGAGAGAGCGTGCCGTAGACGCGCACGCGATCGCCGACCTTCACGTCGGCAGATAGGGGCATCACCGCCAACATTCCCGTGTCCCCCACCGCAAGCGCGATGCGCTGATTCTTCTCGCGTACGTCGGGGTCGCCGACCACTACCGCTTCATACTGCACACGATGCTTCAGGTCGCGCACAAAAGAATCCGGCAATGGAGTATCGGTCGCCGCGGTGCGCAGCATCCCGAGCGCGACGCATAAAAAGAAAATCGCGCCAAGCGAGTACGCAAGGCGCGACGTATCCGCAAACATTCTCGGGACGACGACAAGAATCGTCGCGAGCAGGAGTACGAACGCGATCGGTTCCCATCCGAAATAAAAAAGCGAGCGGGAAAATATTCCGCTCGCAAATCCCGAAACGATGGCGATAAGAAAACTCATAAAACGTCGTGCACCTTATTTTACGCTATAGCGTGAATTAAGGTGCGTGGAGATTACGAACGACGATCCATCGCTTCGTTCGCGAGAGCGTCGGCGTCGGAGTTTTGCGCGCGCGGGACGTGTGCGAATGAAACATTCTTAAATGCTCCGGCGGTCTGGAGAAGCCGCGCGTACTGTGCCTTCATCGTCGGATGCTTCACTTTGTAGATGCCTTTCATCTGCTTCACTACCAGCTCGCTGTCCATCTTCACCATCACACTGGTCTCCCCCGCTTTCTTCCCGACAAGCTTTGCAAGCTCGTGGAACGCAAGGATGACCGCCTCGTACTCGGCATAATTATTTGTGCGCGTGCCGAGGAATTGCGAAACGCTCGCGACCGCGTTCCCTAAGTGGTCGCGTATCAGCGCGCCCGCACCCGCAGGCCCCGGGTTCCCTCTCGATCCGCCGTCAGCGTGGATGGTGAAATGCATTTGGGCAGTATACACCGCGAGCCGGCGGCGATTAGATTGGACGTATATCCAGAAGGCGCAGGCGGACGGGATTGCCGTGACTGAACGTGTCGCGCTCGAGGTGAGCGAGCAGGTTTATGCGAGAGCCGTGCGCGAGCGTACTCGCCGCGCGCGCGATCGCGCCTTTGGCGAAAAACGTGACGGCGTCTACAGTGCGCCGACTTTCATCGACATCGATTTTTATTTTCAGATGCTCCTGCGCTTTTCCGAATCGTGAAATCTCTCTTGCGACGACATTGCGGAGCAAGAACACGGGTTTAGGATTATCTTGGCCGAAGGGTGCGAGCCGCTCTATCTTTTTCAGAAAATCTTCGGTCGCTTCGAGGGGCGTGATGACGGCATCGGCGCGAGGCGCGAGATCATCGTCTGCGATTTTCCCTTCCGTCAGTTTCGCGTGCGCCTCGACAAGACGATCCTCAAGGAAAAATACTTCAGTATCGAGCACGGTGAAACCGCCCGCGGCCGCGTGGCCGCCGTATTGTGCGAAGGTGTTCTCTGTCGCTTGCATGAGTTCGAGCGCATGCACCGCGCCTCCGCTCCGCACCGATCCCTTCAGACTCATGTTCCCTTCTCTCCCCCAGAGGAAGACCGGCCGCTCGTATTCGTCGGCGATCGTGTTCGCGACGAGGCCGAGAAGCGCGGGCCGCCACTCGGGGTCGCCGAGCGCGATGATACTCCGCACCTCGCCGCGCTCTTTAATCCGCGTGTGCACCGCGCGCGTGATAGCGCCGGCCTGCGCCTTGCGCTCCCGATTCATCTTCTCCAGTTTTTTCGCGAGCTCGTCTGCCCTGCTCTCGTCGGTCGTCGTGAAGAGCTCGAATGCATCGCGCGCATTCCCGAGACGGCTCGCGGCGTTTACTCGCGGCGCGATCATAAAGCCGACATCGTCTTCAGTAATCGCGCGCTGATCGACGCGCATCCCGCGGAGCAATTTCTGCAGGCCGATGCGCGGCGACTTACGCAGGACCCGTAGACCATAAGTCGCGAGCAGTCGGTTCTCGCCCGTAAGCGGGACCATGTCGGCGATGGTCGCGAGCCCCACCATATCAAGAAGCCACTTCTCCCAACCGAGCGACAGCTCGGTTGCCCCGCGTAGCCTTGGCGAAGTGGGGCCCGAATTATGTAGTATGGTTAGCGTCGCGCAGACGAGCTTCCACGCAACGCCGGAACCGCAGAGGCTTTTGTACGGATACGTTTCGTCGGGCCGCGCGTTCGGATTAAGCACCGCAAACGCATCCGGCAGTTCGAGTCCGGCTTGCCCTTCGTAGCCTTGGCGAAGGAGGGGTAAATGATGATCGGTAATAATCACTTCCATTCCTAATTCTTTTGCGCGCGCTATCGGCGCGACATCTGTGATGCCGGAGTCCACCGTGACGACGAGCGTCACGCCGTTTCTCGCGAGCTTCTCGATGCCGCTTACGTTCATCCCGTACCCCTCTTCGTGGCGGTGCGGAATATAATTTTCAAAATTCGCCCCCGTCTTCTTCAAGAAGTCGTGCAGGAGCACCCCGCCCGGGATGCCGTCGCAGTCGTAGTCGCTCCACACGGCGATTCGTTCCCCTGAACGAATCGCCGTCCCGAGCCGCTCTGCGGCGAGGGACATGTCAGTCATCAGGAACGGGTCGTGCAGGTGCTCGTCGTACGAGGGATTTAAGAATTTCTCTGCTTCTTCTTTTGTCAGAACGCCACGGCGCGCGAGAAGCGCCGCGGTAAGGTCGTCATACGCCGCGAGCTCTTCGCGGAGTGTTTCGTGCAGAGGGTCGTGTAACGGAAACATCGTGCGCGTTATTGTATACTCAACCGATGGAAAACACTTCTACCCCTATCAGTGCAGGCTGTATCTTCTGCAAAATCGTCCGCAAAGAAATACCGGCGCACATCGTATTTGAAAACGACGAATTTCTCGCCTTCCTCGACATCCACCCGCAGTCTCCGGGGCATACGCAGGTGATCCCGAAGATGCACTATCAGTGGGTCTGGGACGTGCCGAATGTCGGAGCGTATTTCGAAACGGTAAGAAAGATAGCTCTCGCTGAACGAAAGGCCTTCGGTACCGAATGGATTCTTTCAAAGATTATCGGCGATGAAGTGCCGCACGCGCACATCTGGGTCTTCCCGAGCGATGAGGCGAATGGCGACAAAAACGATTTCGCACAGAACGCCGAGAAGCTCCGCGCCGCGCTTTCATAAAACAAGTTGCCGGCATCTGTGTAACAGATGCCGGCGTTCGGTTCAGGTCCAGTTGTCGAAGTCAAACTGGGTATTCTTGAGTTCTTCGCGGATGAAAACCGCGAAAACCGCGATCAAAATGCAAATGGCCAATGTCTTGGCGGGGTGGAGGTCGAGAAGAAACTCTGCGACCAACACGATCAAGACAATTCCAATCGCCAGCCATTTCCAGAATTTCATTTCGAACCTCCCTTTTCGGTTGAAACGATTTCGAGCGGCCCTCGCCGCTCCCGCGTGGAATATACTACGTGAATAGGTTGTTGTCTAGGGCCTCTATGCCCGGGAGTGTGCCCTTCGCGAGGAAGTCGAGCATCGCGCCCCCGCCGGTGGAGACAAAGGAGAATTTCGGCAGGAGCCCGAGCTTCTCTATGGTGGCTATCGTGTCGCCCCCGCCGACGACCGAATGTGCGCCCGAAGAGGCTACCGTCTCCGCGAACGCTTCGGTTGCCTCGGCGAATCCGTTTTCATAATTGCCTAGCGGGCCGTTCCAGAGAATCGTCTTTGTTCCACGAGCGATCTTCTCGAGAAGCTCGCTCGTGCTAGGGCCGTGATCGAGGATAACGTCGTCGGGCCGCACCTCTCCCGCCGCCGCGACGCGCGCGTGCGAGCGCGCGTCGACCGCCGTAGCTTTGTCGGCCCTGACGACGAGCGAGTCGACCGGCACTATCAGCTTCGGGTTGGAGAGGATCCTCTCTAGCGCCCGCGTATCGGCGTTCGAGACGAGCGACTTCCCCACCTCCTGCCCTGCCGCCTTAAGGAAGTCGCTCGCGAGCGCGCCGCCGACGAAGACGCGATCGTATACCGCGAGAAGAGCCTCAAGCACCGCTTCCTTCGTACCGAACTTCGCTCCGCCGATGACCGCGAGCGAAGGGCTCGCGGGCGAGAGCGCCCGCGAGAGCTCGCGCACCTCCTCTTCAAACAGGAGTCCGGCGTATGCGGGCAGAAACTTAGGAACGCCGACGATAGAGGCATGTACGCGATGACTAGCGTCGAACGAGTCTTCGACGAAGACGTCGGCGAGCGCCGCGAGCTCCCGCGCGAACGCGGGGTCATTCCTCTTTTCTCCGGCGTTGCGGCGCAGATTCTCGAGGACGAGCACGTGCCCGGGAGGGAGCGCGCGGACGGCCGCGCGCGCCTTCTCTCCGATCGTCTCCGGAAAGAACGATACATTTGGGATAAGCTTCCCGAGCGCCTCCGCCGCCGCGCGGAGCGTCTCGGTATCCTTCGCGCCGATATGACTTATAAGCACCACGCGCGCGCCGCGATCGGCGAGGTAGCGGATGCTCGGCAGAGCGCGCCGCAGGCGGTAGTCGTTTACGACCGTCCCGTTCTCGACGGGGACGTTAAGAGCCGCCCGTATCAGGATGGGAATATCCTTGAACAGCCGTATGTCCCGTATCGTGCGCATGCCGCGGTCAGGAGAGCTGTTTTACGATAAGCGAGAACGCGCGTATGTCGACCGAGGCGTGCCCGACGAGGAATCCGTCGACGCCGGAGGCGGCCGCGAGCGCGCGGATGTTCTCCGGCTCGACCGAGCCGCCGTAGAGGATAAGCGAACGCGCGGAGCTCTTTCCCGGCAGAAGCTCCGCGAGCACCTTGCGTATATAAAGTGCCATTTCAGCGAGGTCATTCGGCTCGATCGCGGCGGCGGCAGTCTTCCCGATAGCCCAGAGCGGCTCGTATGCGACGATGACTTGCGCGCGCTCCTTCGGCGCGAGCGGCTCGATCGCGCGAGTCAGCTCCTCGCGTACCAGTGCGAGGTAGCGGCCCTCGCCGTCGCGCTCGCGCTCGCCGACACAGAGGATGGGAGAGAGTCCGTGCGCGAGCGCGTGTGCCATCTTCTCGGCGACGATAGCGTCGGTGTCTCCCGCCGCCCTCCGCTCGGAGTGCCCGAGTATCGCGTAGGTGGCGCCCGCGCTCGCGTACGCGCGCGCAGTTATCTCACCCGTTGCCGCGCCGCCCGTGGTCGCGGAGACGTCCTGCGCGGCGAAGACGACTCGGGATTTATTCTTTCTCGCGAGCGCGCCGAGAAGCGGCGCGGGGGGCGCGAGCGCGATAGTGTTTTCGGTGTCTCTCGCGAGCCGCTTCGCGCGCGCGAAGAGGCTTCGCGCCTTCTCGAAGTCTTCTACATATGCCTTCCAATTAGCGACAATGAGCATACTTATAGTATAGCAAGCCGGAGGGCTTGCTATACTTCAGCAGTGGTTTGTACAAACAAGAGACGCGGGGTCACCCTGATCGAGATGTTGGTCGCGCTCGCTACCATGAGCGCTGCGGTCGCCTTTGTCAGCATCATCGCCGGGACCATCAAGATTACCCGCGATTCGACCTACGAGACTATCGCGTTTCGCATAGCCGCCGGCAAGTTGAGCGAGCTTCGCACCCTGGGGTACGCCGCGCTTCCCGCGGAAGGCGCCTTCAGCGACCCCGCGCTCACATCTCTGCCGCAGGGAACGGCGAGCACCAGCATCGCCGACTGGAACGCGGCGACGAAGCGAGTGTCGGCGGGCGTCTCCTGGGCGGGCGCGGACGGCGCGTCGCGCGTCGTATCGCTCACGACGCTTGTTACCGAATCCGGCGGCCTCTGATATGTCCCGCGCCTTTACGCTCATCGAAGTCCTCGTCGCGGCCGCCCTTTCCGCAGTCCTCCTGCTCGCCATCACCCGTCTCTACGTCGTATACAATCGCGTCGTTCTCGTCCAGCAGGCATCGATTAAAGCGACACTTGGCGCAAGCGGCATCGTAGACGCCGCGCGCGTCGCGGGGATGCAGGCGAGACAGGTCGTCGCGGCCCACACGTTCGCCGGCGCAAACTATTCTTCGGGAACAACAACCGCAATCTTCGAGCTCCCCTCCATCGACGCATCGGGCGCAATCGTCGGAGGCGCGTACGACTACATCGGCATCCATGCTTCCGGCACCGAGGCATACCGCTTCGCTGATGCCGCGCCCGGCAGTTCCCGCGTCTCGGGGGAGAAGCGCCTTACGGACGTGCTCGATGCGCTTAGCTTCACGTATGACAATCCGAGCTTCCCTTCGGTAACGAGCGTTACGGTCTCCGCGACGACGAGCGCCGCCGTGCGCGGGGAGACGACCTATACGCACATGCGCGAGCGCATCGACCTGCGGAATATATGAAACGGCTCCCTCTCCCCCGCGCGCGGGGATACATTCTTCTCGTCGTTCTTATCGCGAGCGCCATCGCCATGACCGTCACGTCCGCGTTTTTCGGCTATTACGCGAGCGCAGTGCGCGCCGAGCGCCAGGCGCTCGCCGAGGCACAGGCGCTCGCGCTCGCGGAGGCGGGCATCGATGCGGCCGTCTACGGGCTCAATCAAGACGGGAATTATTCCGGAGAGAGTGGGACGGCGCTCGGCAACGGAGAGTTCAGCGTCTCCGTCGCGAGTATCGACGGGAACACGAAACGCGTCACCGCCACCGGCTTCGTGCCGAACAGCGCGAATCCGACAGCCCTGAAAACCGTTCAGGCGACAGTCGGCATCAACACGTCGATTGTCGCCTTCCGGTACGGCGTACAGATAGGAGAAGGAGGCGTCACTATGGGGAACGGGGCGCAGATTATCGGGAACATCTTTTCAAACGGGAATATAACGGGCGGCGGCACGGTTACCGGCGATGCGACAGTCGCCATCGGCTCCGACGCGACAGCCAATCAGCAGATGGAGACGCAGAACGCGAGCTTCAACCTCGGAGACGTATCAGCGCGCGCGAACGTCGCCCAGTCGTTTAAGCCGTCCGTAAGCGCCGAGCTCGTGAAGATACGGTTGTATATGAAAAAGACGGGGAGCCCGGGCGATATCACCATCAAGATAGTCGCCGATAATAACGGCAAGCCTTCGACGACCGTGCTCGCGAGCGGCACGATACCCGCATCGCTCATAACGGGCTCGTACGGCTTCGCCGACTCCACGCTCGACGGCACTCCCCTTCTCGTCGCGGAGGAGAGCTACTGGATTATCGCCATCGCATCGGTGAGCGCGAGCGATTACTTCATCTGGGGGCGAGATAGTAGCGGCGGATACGCAAGAGGCGCCGCGAAGTACAGCAGTAACTGGAACGCGCAGAATCCTTCGTGGAGCGCTATTACCGGAGATCTCGGCTTCGAGGCGTATCTTAGCGGTGCACATACAAAGATAGAAGGGGTCACGGTAGGGGGCGACGCATGGGCGTACACGCTTGTCGACTGCACTGTCGCCGGCGACGCTTCCTATCAGACGATGTCGAACTGCGGCATCGGCGGCGTACAGAACGCGGGCGCGGCGATAACCGCGCCCGCCCCGTTCCCCATCAGCGAAGCGCAGATTGCGGACTGGGAGGCGATTGCGGAAGCGGGAGGTACGATACCGGGGCCATATACTCATTCCGGTCCGGAGACACTCGGGCCGAAGAAGATAGACGGCGATCTCACGATACCGATCAACGACGCGCTCACGCTCTCCGGCCCCGTGTGGGTCAACGGGGACATTACGTTCGGCAACGGCACCACGTTTTCTGTCTCGCCGGGCACCGGCGCAAGCGGCGCTATCCTTATCGCAGACGCGACGGGCGCTACCGCGACGCGCGGGATTATCGATCTCTCAAACAACGTCACCATCAGCGGGAACGGCGGGACAAACAGCTTCCCGATGGCGATAAGCACGAACACGGGGACAAATGCGATCAAGCTCGCCAACAATGCGCAGAGTGCCATTCTCTACGCGCCGTACGGGACAGTCGAGGTAAAAAATGGCGGCGGAGCGAACCAGATAACGGCGTATCATCTCGTTCTCGAGAACAACGCGACTATCACCTACGTAAGCGGGCTCCAGAACGCCAGTTTCTCCAACGGGCCGGGCGGCTCTTGGGCCTTCATCCCCGGCACCTACGCAATCACGAATTAACACCCGGCAAAGTCAGACTTTGCCTGAGGGTTGGGGATAAGTGATGGTCTGTTTAAATCGCCGAGGAGAGCTGGTAGATAGGGGCGATCATCGACACGGCGAAGACGCCCACGACGGCGCCGATAAGGAGCATCAGCACCGGCTCGATGATGGTCGAGAGATCTTTCGTCTTCTCTGCGACGTCTTCTTCATAAAACTCGGCAATCTGCTTCAGCATCTCGGCGACCTTCCCCGTCTCTTCTCCGACGGCGAGCATGTCGCTCATCAAGATCGGATACAGCTTCGTATGCTCGGCGAATGAAGCGGAGAGAAGCTCTCCCTTCTTGACATGGTCTTCAGCCTCGCTCACCACCTTTGCAAACGCCTCCGCGTGCACGACCTCGCGGGTGATAGCGAGCGCCTCTAAGACCGGCACGCCGGCGGAGAGGAGCGAAGAGAGTGTGCGAGACGCGCGCGCGGCGTACGCCTCGCGCACCAGCTCTCCCACAACCGGCGTATGGAGTGCCACGGCGAGCACCGCCCTGCTCCCGAGCCGCGAACGGATACCGAGGATGCTCCCCGCGACAAGCGCCACAAACGCCGAGAATACGAGCGCGACGTGCTCTGTCATCGCGTTTGAGAGCGCGACGATGGCGCGTGTCGCGAGCGGCACCTGCACCCCGAGCGCGGTGAAGGTGCTGGTCAGGGTCGGCACGACGTAGATAAGCATCAGGATACCGACGATGATGACGGCGATGATAACGATCGCGGGATAGATCATCGCGCCGCGAATCTTGCGCAGGAGCTCTTCCGAACGTTCCATCTGGAGCGCCACGACGGAAAGCGAGTCGGCGAGCGATCCGGATTCTTCTCCCGCGCGCGCCATCGCGACGAATATCTCGGGGAATATGCGCGGATAGGCGGCGAGCGCCTCGTGGAATGAGGATCCTTTTTTGACCGACTCGGAGAGTCCGACCGAGACCGCTTTCAGATGCTTATTGTTCGATTGGCGCTCGATGACCGAGAGCGCGCGGGCGAGCGAGAGGCCGGCGGTGAGCATCGCAGAGAGATTTTTCGCGGTGCGGACGACCTCCATCCGCTTCACGCCTGTGCCGATGGATATATTGAAATGAGAAAGCGCCGCGAGCGAGAAGCTGCGCTGTTCCTCTATTGCGGCGACGAGGCCTCCTTCGTTCCGCACCTGGCTGTAGATCTCGAAGCGCGACGCCGCCTCGACGGTGCGCGTCTCGTCCGGCGCCCCTTCCTTCTTTATCGTGACGCGGAATTTCATTCAGGTTAATCGTACCACAAGGCAAACAAAGGCCAAGAACAGCGTCTCGGAAATGCGTCGCACGAAGCTTCTCGACCCTGCGAAGTATCACATCCGTATGGAAATGAACGTCTACGACAAGCGGAAAGTCAGCATCGTGTCGTTCAAAGAGGAGTTTGGATTTATCATCGAGAGCGAGATTATTCACGACAGCCTGAAGAATCTCTTCGAGCTGATGTGGGGCGCTGTCTCTAAGTAACGCGGACTGCGAAGTAACGTTGGTAGTGGCACGCAGAATCGGCTACATCGTCGCAGATGTATGAAACAATTGATTTTGTGGCTTCTCAAACCCCATATTTGACTTAATTTGACGACTCTGATACCATAAACGTATGAAATTTATCCGCTCGCAATCCGTCGAAAAATCATTGGCCCCGGGGCGTATTTTAGTCATATATGGCCCGCGTCGCGTTGGTAAGACGACCTTGTTGAAGGGCTATCTCGCTGGACAGACAGAAAATAAAATTCTATCAACCGTCGGGGACGACATCCGCATCCGGGAGCTTTTTGCTTCACAGTCGCGCGATGCCATTCTGGATTTCGCACGCCCGTATGACATTGTCGCCATCGATGAGGCGCAGCAAGTGCCGCACATCGGTCTCGGCGCGAAGATGCTCATTGATGCGTATCCAGAGAAAACGCTTATTCTCACCGGTTCGTCTTCGTTTGATCTCTCGTCAAAGATTGGTGAACCGCTCACCGGCCGCCACTTTACGCTGACGCTCCTTCCCTCGTCGCAGGGAGAGATGCGTGCCTCGCGTTTTGAACTCGCCGGAGAGCTAGAACAATTTCTTATATACGGCTGTTATCCGGAAGTGCTTACTGCCGCCGACAACGCTTCGCGCGAACGCATCTTGAATGAACTGGTCTCCTCGTATCTCTACAAGGACGTGCTTGCGCTGGACAAGATCAAGTCGCCAGACCTTCTGCGCGATATCGCCCGAATGATCGCTTTGCAGACCGGTAATGAAGTCTCCTTGGGCGAGATCGCTTCCGCGCTTAAGACGGATGCGAAGACGGTCGGCCGCTACTTGGATCTGCTGGAGAAGATGTTCGTTATTCGCCGGGTCCGCGGCTGGAGTCGGAACTTGCGCAACGAGATCACCAAGAAGGCGAAGTACTATTTCCTAGATACTGGCGTGCGTAATGCTGTGATCGGGAACTTCTCGCCGCTCGCTCTGCGCGCCGACGTCGGCGCCCTGTGGGAAAACTTCGTCTTTATGGAACTCGTCAAACAATCGGCGCTCCGCGGTAGCGCAGACAACTTTTATTTTTGGCGTACGCACACCGGCGTTGAAATAGATATCATCCGCGAATCAGGTGGCGCACTCTCGGCGCTCGAATGTAAATGGACAAAGACGGACAAAGCGCCTGCCCTCTGGCAGAAGACCTATCCTGACAGCACATTCACCGTCGTCAATCGCGACAATTATCTCGATCTTCTGCTCGATGCTAAATAGCATCCCGTGCGACGCCGCCTCGACGGTGCGCATCTCGTCCGGCGCCCCCTCCTTATGGGAGGTCATGCAGTACTTCATTCAGAATAACCGTACCATACGGGCACTTCCATTTTACTAACGCTGAGTACAGCGAAGTAAAATTGGTCGTACCATGCTGAAAACAAAAACCGCGCAGTTCCCCCTGGAAACTTGCGCGGCCGTATCCAGGACAATGCGTATTGACGTATGTAGCCCATTTGGGATACACTCTATGTATGCACACCACCAAGTCCACTTTTATCCGCGCTCGCATTGAACCGAAGCTAAAGCGTGGCGCTGAACGCGTGCTCCGCACTCTCGGCATGAACACCACCGATGCCATCACGGTATTTCTAACTCAAGTAACTCTTCAAAACGGACTTCCGTTTGCTGTTAACATACCGAACAAAACTACGGTCGCCGCCCTAGACGAGCGTCTTAATCCGCGTTCTGCGTACAAGAGTGCCGACGAGATGCTCGGCGACATTTTAAAGTCGAGGTAGCATATGCGCGCTCTGCTTACGGCGGAACAATTTAAACGCGACGTGCGGCGTCTCCACAAGAAACATCATGATCTATCCAAACTCATGCGCGTTATCGAGTTGCTTCGACAAGACGGCTCCGTCTCGATGTCCCATGATCCTCATAAACTTCATGGCGAGTGGAGCAACCACTGGGAATGTCATATCGAGAGCGACTGGCTTCTCATCTATCGAGTAGACGCGGCATTTGTATACCTCTATCGTACCGGCACGCACGACGAACTTTTCTAGAACCAGTCTCAATAATCTTTGGAAGTAAAAGACCGCCAGCTCTGCCGGCGGTCTTTTACTTCGATATGGAGAAAGTATGACACACCCGCAGAGCATTAACACTGGGAACGGATGCGGAAGCTATTCGGTAATCGCGCGCAGGACTTCCTCGATGCTCGTGATGCCCCGCGCGGCCTTATAGAGGCCGTCTTCGAGCATCGTGAGCATCCCCTCCTTCTTGGCCTGTGCTTCGATAGCGTCGCTGGTGCTCGAGCGGAGTATGGTCTCCCTGATGGCGGGAGAGACGGCGAGCACTTCGTGGATGCCGATGCGGCTCTTGTAGCCGTCGGGGCACTCGCCGCTCGCGACTGGTCGGTAGAAGGAGAGATCGTTGAGCGTCGTTCCGGCCTTTACTAGCTTCTCTTCCCGCAGGGCTTTGAATGCGACATCGAACTCTGTGGCGCCGGCGACCTTCGCGCGCGTCGCGGCGTCTGCGGCGTAGGCCTCCTTGCCTTCACAGAGCTTGCGCACGAGGCGTTGTCCGACGATGACGCGGATGGTGGAGACGAGCAGGAAGGGCTCGACACCCATGTCGATAAGGCGCGGGATCGCGCCGGCGGCGCTGTTGGTGTGGATAGTCGAGAGCACGAGGTGGCCGGTGAGTGCGGCGTTGATAGCGAGCGAGGCCGTCTCGCTGTCGCGTATCTCGCCGACCATGATGATATCCGGGTCTTGGCGCACGAGGGAGCGGAGTCCGTTCGCGAAGGTGAATCCTATCTGCGGATTGACCTGTGTCTGATTAACCCGCTTCATCTGGTATTCGATAGGGTCTTCGACGGTCGAGATGTTGACGTCTGGCCGATTTAGGATATCGAGCATCGTGTAGAGCGTGGTCGTCTTGCCCGAGCCGGTCGGCCCGCTGATGAGAATGATGCCGGTGGTCTGCTTCAGCGCGTGGTGGATGCGCTCCATATTTTCTCCGTGAAGGCCGAGCGCGTCGAGCGTAAAGCCTTCCCCCGTCTCGCGCAGGAGACGCATCACGGTCTTCTCGCCGTAGAAGGTGGGGAGAATCGAGACGCGGAAGGAAACGCGGTCAGCCTCGGTCTCCATCTTGAAGCGGCCGTCCTGCGGCAGGCGCTTCTCGTCGAGCTTTAAGTTGGACAAGACCTTGATGCGCGCGACGATGCCCGCCGCCGCGGCCTTCGGCAGGGTCATCGCGTCGTGGAGGATGCCGTCGATGCGATAGCGGACCAGCACCTCGGCTTCCATCGGCTCGATGTGGATGTCGGAGGCTCCCTGGACGATAGCGTGCTGGAGAAGCGTGTCGACGATGCGCACGATCGGCAGATCCTCCGCCATCTTCTTAAGGTCGTCGCCGGAAAGGTCCTTATTGTTCTCCGCGATGACGCGGATCTTCAACGCTTCGGCAGAGATGATGTCGCCGAACTCGTCTTTAAGCGATTTCTGATATTGCAGAAGCGCGTACTTGATACTCTCGGTGTCGGTGAGGCGCGGCAGTATCTTAAGTCGCGTCTTCTTGCGCACCGAGTCGATAGCGGCGAGATCTTCGACATCGAGCATCGCCACTTCAAGCGAGTCCCCCTCCTTCTTAAAGGCGATGATGTTGTGCGTGCGGGCTATCGGCTCGGGGATAAGCGCGAGCGTATCGGTCGGGATCCGGAACTCCTTCAGGTTCACGAAAGGGATGCCGAGCACGTAGGCCTGGATGCGCCGGAGCGCGTCTTCGCTCAAAGCGCCGCGCGAGACGAGGATGTCGCCGAGCGACTGTCCGCGCTTCTTCGCCTCCGCATCGGCCGCGTCGATCTCCTTCTTGGCGACGAGGCCAGAGTCGATAATGAACTCCTTCAGCTCCCCTTCTGAAACGTGCATCATTTGATTATAGCGCGCCGCGCCTCCGGCGCGGCGCGCTTTTCACACAGCGTGTTCCCCACAGAGTTTCCATAGAGATTCAAAAAACATTCGGTAGTTCTTGGCGATCTGCTCGCTCTTTATCTTGAATACCAGAACCGGATCGCCGTAAATCTGGAATTGTATATGTTGAGGATAGATAGAAGTGCTGACGTCGCTTCTATTGAAGTCGGGCATAATCCTAAAATCGAAGTGAGGACGCGATTTCTTTGTCGTCTCCAGATACTCCTTCTGCTCACTTGTCCCTATAAATCTGACGGCGATATTTTTCCCGACACTCTTTTCATTATAGATTCGCCGGTTTTCTCCGAGCAATGCGGAGAACGTGCTCCCTTCTCCGCCGACGATATCTATGAAACTGCCAGGCTCTGCTTCCTCGATCATGTGAAGCTCGTTCGCAATAAACTGATCTTCGCCCTGGTACACTTCGAACTCCTGTTCGTGTTGCCGGACAAACATTTTCTCGAGGACATCGCGCATTTCATTAGCAACGATTCTCTTCTCCTCGACGAGCGATTCGATGCGTGCGGGAGGGTTGGCGCTCCATTTCTTCCGATTATTTTTGAGAGTGTGCTTTACCAGGCCTTTATCTTCTAGGGATTCGAGCGCCGTGTAGACATATTGCCCGTGTAGATGGGTAGCGGCGACGATTTTCGAGCTCCCGACCTCTGCTTCCCTGCCGATTAAGTAGAGGTATACTCGGGATTCCTTATCGGTTAGACCGAGCTTCTCAAGACCGTTTAAAAGGCGCCTGTTCTCTTTTTCATCATATTTTCTGCTCATAGTATGTAATATAAGTATATTCTATAACATATTTCTGTCAAACATTTATCATAAGAAAATGTGATAAAATAGTTGACAAGTGTATACTAAAACGTTATTCTGTTAATACGGGTATGGGAGTGCAGACCCCATATCCCCATGACGAATGGTTCCTCGGCCAAGTGGCCAATGCCACCGTCCCGAGGCGCTCGTGATGTCCTGTGACGTCGCGAAGCAGGCGGTATGTCCCGCCAATCCTTTTCCGCTGGTACGAGCCACAGCGCCTTTCCACTCGGTCTTATGGGTGGTGGTAAGAGAAAGGGGATCTGCTGAAGGCGAGCAATGCTCGCCTTCCTTTCAGAGCTTTCGAATCATCGAAATTTCTGAAAGGAACCAATGATGGTTCCAGTTCTTTAAGGAGAAGGAAATGAAACTAGTTATTTCAAGGGAGGCTCTATATGAACTCTTTCTCCTCTGTCTCTTCTGGCAGTGGAACCCGGATCGACTCACTCATGCGTGGACGACGGGTGGAAAAGTTCTTCGGATTCTTTCTGGTCTTGGGCTCATTACGGAGGCGCAGAGAAATCTGTTTCCGGATGATCGCGATATCCAGTCGCTCTTTGCGTTAAAGGGCGCGTACCTTTATAGCCCCGTCCTTGCTATGGATGAATGGCGTGACGGCGGCAAGAGAGGGTGGGTATTAGACGATAAGCGGCACACTATTCTTATCCAGATATTTAAGGGTAAGAGCCCGAACCGGCGGCGTATACTCCGAGATTATCGGATTTATATGACGCACGTTGGCGCTGGAGCCGCTGCCGTTCTTGAGGAGAAATATTCTACTTTTATCGACCGCGATAAGTATCTCGCGGAAGTGAAAAAGCAAGAAGAGTTACTTTCTCCCCGTGCCCGTGCCAGCGTCGTCGGGCGCTATCGTCGACGTGTTACCGAGCAAGTCGGCGAATAGCCCGAGATCCCGTCGCGAGAAAGTATCTCGACGTTAAACCTCTCCGCCCTGCTCGATGGCGTGTAATCGAGTGCTTTATAAAGTTTCCGGACCGTTCGGAAACTTTTAGAGATTTGATCTTTCAACCAACTGGGGAGAGCATAATGTTACGCACCGTATTATTCGTAGTTGCGCTTGTTGCCGCGTCGCCCGTTTTTGCCGCTCCGAATCACGCGCCGACCGTTCCGCAAGGAGCCGAGCTCTCACGCTTCCCTGTCGTCGCCGGCGAGGAGGTGCCGAAGACGGCCAAGCAGGAGTACGAGCTCGAGGCGAAGCTCGGGCTCCGGCCGATCGTTCTCCGGACGTCGCTCAAGGCGTTCAACCACTACCGTCGGGATAACTCTTGGCGGTACGAGGAGATCGGTAAGGGCGCTATCGTCCTTGTCGACTCGACCGGCATCATCCGCTACAAGGCGGACTGCTGGAACCGGCTCGTCGTCGAGCGTTCGTGGCTCGACGGGTTTCTCGCCTGGGGTGGGGGGATGATTGCAGAGTGGTTCCCTCTGCTCATCTTCGCCGCCGGGTTCACGCTCGGCACGCTCTGGAGAAGGCGGAGGCCGCATCAGGTCATACCGGCCCCACCCCATCCAGCGAATCAGTAGTATCGCCGGGCGAGCAGAATTATCGCTCGCCCTCCTTTCAGAGATTACGAACTGTCGCGACTTCTGAAGGGTATATACTGGATAACTATGGAAAGCAATCATGCGATTCCTCGAGGAGTATCGGGACAAAAACGCTGTATGATGAAATAAAAACTGCACGTCCCGCCTGGTGCGGGACGTGCAGTTCGTCTGTCGATAGGTTTTAGTGATTCAATTTTTCCTTAAAATCGGCGGTTCTTTTCTCCATAAGAGTGACAACCAATTTAGCCTGCCGACGTGCTTCAGGGTCATCTGGATTTGAATTGAATTCTTCTTGGATTTGTTCAAATGCTCCATCCCATCCGATTCGGTCAATAAGCGCCTGTACGGGATCAATGACTTCTGCCATATGGAAGGCTGGATCTTTTGCAGACCTGGCCTTCTGTTTTTCCCAAGCCTCTACTCCTTCGAGCATAAGAATATATATAAATGAATAATGCCTATAGTATACACCTTCCCGTGTCCAGAGGTGGAAGCAAAAGCCGACCTGGGGAAGGTCGGCTTGAGTTATGGACTTACGCCCTGCTAACAAAGATCAGCTTGGATCCCATTCTCGAACATACGTGCCGCACACGGTGCAGTAGACATCACCTATGCGGAGAACCGGGTTTATGTCTCTTACCTCCTGCTTAGCCGGCGGTGCATTGCAGTTCGGGCAGTTAGGATATGGGTACGGAGCGCGGGGCTCCTCTCGTTCGTCTTTTGCGCACATGGGGATCTCCTATAGATAGAGAGGTTCGAACAAACTCAATAACTATACTATTGACTCGGGAGGGCCGTCCTGGTATCCTGTGGATAACGGAAGTCCGCAGCGCGGACTTTGTTTTTACAAAGTGCGACATACACAATCCATATGATAGACCTCAAAACAATCAATGCGGTGCTCGGGGAGTTCGAAGACAGGGGTATTAGCCGCGCGACGATGATAGAAGCCATCGAGAGCGCGATGGCGACTGCCTATAAGCGCGAATACGGCAAGCGCGGACAGATTATCCGCGCCAAGCTTGACCTCAATACCGGCACGATCGCCTTCGAGCAGGCCAAGACCGTTGTTGATGAGACCACGGTCAGGTTCCCTGCGCCCGACGAAGTAATCCCCGAGGAGCATAGCCACTCGCACGCCTTCCACGAAGGAGACGAACAGCTCGCCGAGGGCGAGCTCCCCCGCTTCGACGCCGAGAAGCATATCTTGCTTGCGGATGCGAAGCTGATGAAGCGCGGCGTCGAGCTCGGCGAGGAGATCATCTTCCCGCTTGAACCGCAGGACGACTTCGGCCGGATAGCGGCGCAGACGGCCAAGCAGGTCGTGATCCAGAAGGTGCGCGAGGCCGAGAAGCTCTCGATGATGGAGGAGTTCGGCGAGAAGAAGGGCGAGATCGTGAGCGGCATCGTCCAGCGGATGGAGCGCGGGGCGATCTTCGTCGACCTTGGGCGCACGACCGGCATCATCCCCTACGAGGAGCAGATCCCGGGCGAGCGATACCGGATGGGCGAGCGCATCCGCGCGTATCTCTATGCAGTGGACGAAGGCTTCCGCGGTGTGTACCTGCGCCTCTCCCGTGCGCACCCGAAGTTTGTCGTGAAGCTCTTCGAACTCGAGGCGCCGGAGCTCGCCTCGGGCGCTATTGAGGTCAAGGCGCTCGCGCGCGAACCAGGGAGCCGCACCAAGATCGCCCTCGCCTCGCTCGACTCGCACGTCGACCCTGTCGGTTCCCTCGTCGGTCAGCGCGGCGTGCGCGTCTCGACGGTGATGAGCGAGCTCGGCGGCGAGCGCATCGACATCATCGAGTGGAATGATGACGCGAAGGAGTTTGTGAAAGAGGCGCTCTCCCCCGCCACGCCGCTTGAAGTCGAGCTTAACGAGGCGGATCATCGCGCGGTCGTTACCGTCTCTGAAGACGAGCAGTCGCTCGCGATCGGCCGCGGCGGACAGAACGTCCGCCTCGCCGCGAAGCTCACCGGCTGGAATATCGATATCGTCTCGGCAGGCGCCGAGATTTCCACAGAGCGAAGCGACGATGGAAATCCAAGTGTAGTTGCGTCTGCGCAAGCTACCGGCGAAGGAAGTGTGGAGGTCCCGTCCGAGGCGGCCGGACTTATGCCGACCGAGAGCATCGAGACGGTTGTTGATGAAGCACCGCAAGAGACTACTCTCCCTGCTGAAGAAGAGCTCGCCTCGCTTCCCGCGAGCGACGAGACCGTCGCCGATGCGACTGAAGATCGCGACAAAGCAAAAGACGAATAAAAAACGTTTAAGGTATAATCACCCGTATGAATCTACTTCACGATATTGATCCGGGCACGAAGAGCGAGATGAACGTCATCGTCGAAATTCCGAAAGGCTCGCACAACAAGTACGAGATAGACAAGAAGACGGGCATCATCAAGCTTGACCGCGCCATGCACTCCGCGCAGGATTATCCGTTTGACTACGGCTTCGTGCCGCAGACACTCTGGGATGACGGCGATGCACTCGATGTCGTCGTGCTCACGACCTACCCACTCGCTCCGGGTATTCTCGTTCCGGCGCGGCCGATCGGTATTATGCACATGACTGACGGCGGCGAAGCGGATGAGAAAATAATCGCGGTCGCCTCCGGCGATCCGCGTTATGCCGAAGTAAAGGATCTCTCCAGCGCAAATCAACATGTGCTTAAGGAGATCGCCCACTTCTTCGCGACGTATAAACAGATACAGAAGAAAGAGGTGGTCGTCGGCGAGTTCGAAGGCGTGGCCGCGGCCGAGGCGGCGTTCGAGCGAGCGCGGAAGATGTATACCGAGAGCAAATAGCGTATGGAAGAAGACAAAAAACCGATTTCTCCCGCTCCGAGCATGTTCGGCGCCGCTCTCCCCGCGGCACCCTCACCCGCGGCGCAGTCCTGGGGCGTGGTGATCTCGATAATCGTCATCGTGGGCATGATAGTCGTCGGAGCCTTCTATGCCTGGGGCGAGCGGATAGCGCAGGAGAACGCGCTTATCACGCCTCCGGCCGTAGAGTAAGTCTCGGTTATTTAAGACTTTTAACTTTTTACCTATGAAATCTTCACCCCGCGCATCAATGCTTATTCCGATGGTCGTCGAGAAGAGTCAGTTCGGCGAGCGTGCCTACGATATCTACTCCCGCCTTCTGAAAGAACGCATCGTCTTTCTCGGCGGGCCTATCGACGACGATACGGCGAATCTCGTCATCGCCCAGCTCCTCTTCCTTGAAGCGGAGGACCCGAAGAAGGACATATCGCTCTATATCAACTCCCCTGGCGGCTCGGTCACCGCGACCCTCGCAATGGTCGACACGATGAACCACGTGAAGCCGAATGTCTCGACTGTCTGTGTCGGGATGGCGGCCTCGGGCGCGGCGATACTCCTCTCCTCCGGCGAGAAGGGCAAGCGCTATGCGCTCCCGAATGCAGAAGTGATGATCCATCAGCCGCACGGCGGCGCCGAAGGCCAGGCGACCGATATCGAGATTACTGCGAAGCAGATACTGAAGCTCCGCGCCAACCTGAATCGTATCCTCGCCAAGAACACGGGGCAGAAATTGGAGAAAATAGAGAAGGACGTCGAGCGCGACTTCTTCATGACGGCCGATGAGGCCAAGAAGTACGGACTGGTGGATAAGGTGTTTAATTAACACGCAGAATCGTGAAAGTCTGACTTTCACAAAAGAAAACAGCGGGACACATGTCACGCTGTTTTCTTCACTTGACCGTAATATACCAAAGTATATACTTTGGTATATGGCTACCACCACTACGAAAAACACCAAGACATTGCTCACCGTGAAGATCGACAAGAAGCTCAAGGAGCGGGCGAAGAAGACTGCGGCAGAGTTCGGCATCCCTCTCGGGACGATGGTCAATTCATTCTTGCTTAATACCGTCGAGAATCGACGCTTCGTGCTTACGCTGAAGCCAACCGCGCGACTCAAGAAGTCTATTGCCGAGGCAGAGCGTGAATATAAGAGCGGGAAACTCAAGACTTTCGACTCGGTCGAAGCGCTTATTGCAGATCTGCATTCTTAGCCATGCGTCTCGTCCCCTCGACGCGCTTCAAGAAGCACTATCGGAAGCTGTCGCGAGCACTGCAAACAAGGGCTGACGAGCGACTCGCGCTCTTTGCAGAAGATCCATTTCATTCCCTTCTCAATAATCACCAGCTTCACGGAAAGCATCGTGATAACTGGAGCATCAATGTTGGCGGTGATTATCGGATTGTGTATCGTGAAATCGAGTCGTCAGTATATCTGCTTATCGATATTGGCACGCATCACGAGCTGTACGGTTCGTAAAAAGCAAACAGAGCGCGCCGGCTTCGCCGGCGCGCTCTGTTTGTGGTAAAGTCCCCTCATACCGCCTCGCCGACTGCCTGTTACGGAAGCCTCGCCGACTCTCCCCTTTTTAGGACTTTTGTCCCACTCCACCAAAGGGGTGTGGAATAACAAAACGGGCGTATGTCACTTAAAATCATATTAATTATGCTGGCGCTCTCGGGCGTTGGCGGTATCGCGCTCGGCTACGTGCTCCGCGTGCTTATCGGCCTCGCGAGCCGCGGCTCTATCGAGCTCGACATCAAGCAGAAACTGCTCCAGGCGAAGGAGCAGGCGGCGAAGATTATCGCCGAGGCCGAGTTCCGGGGAGAGGTCGTCGAGACGGAGCGCCTTGCGCCGGTCGAAGAGCGGGAGGAGAAGGTCGTTGCGCGCGAGGAGCGTCTCGCCGCCCGCGAAGAGTTCCTCGATTCGCGCCAGCGCGACCTCGACGAGAAGGAAAGCGAGGTACGGGAGCGCGAGCAGGAGGCGTCGCGCGCGATAAAAGAAGCCGGAGAGCTCGCCGCGCGCCGCTCCCGGGAGCTCGCGAATGTCGCGCATCTCTCGGAGGAGAAGGCGCGCGAGGAGCTCTTCGCCGAGGTGGAGCGCGCCTACGAAGATGCGATACTCCTCCGGCTCCAGAAGCTCGCCGCGAACGGCCGCGAACGCCTTGAAGACAAGGCGCGTTCTATCCTCACAAGCGCTATTCACCGCCTCGGGAACGCGGTGAACGCGGAGGTGATGTCTTTTTCAGTCGCGCTTCCCTCGGAGGACGTGAAGGGCAAGATAATCGGCAAGGAAGGGCGCAATATCAAGGCCTTTGAGCGCGCGACCGGCGTCGATGTCGTTATCGACGATGCGCCGGACAGGATCACGCTCTCCTCCTTTGATCCGCTCCGCCGCACCATCGCGAAGGTCGCGCTTGAAAAGCTTATCGTCGACGGCCGCATCCAGCCGGTCAAGATAGAAGAGACGGTGGAGAAGACGAGAGTCGAAGTCGCAGAGATAGTGAAGCAGAAGGGCGAGGCCGCGGCGTATGAGGCGGGCGTCGTAGGCCTCGATCCGAAGCTTACTGCGCTCCTCGGGCGCCTTTATTTCCGTACGAGCTACGGCCAGAACGTGCTCCAGCACTCGATAGAGATGGCGCACATCGCCGGCATGCTGGCCGCCGAGCTTGGCGCGGATGTCGCTGTCGCGCGCACCGCCGCTCTCCTCCACGACATCGGCAAGGCGGTCGACCACGAGGTCCAGGGCACGCACGTGGAGATCGGCAGAAGGATTCTCGAGAAGTTCGGCGTCGATAAGCGCATCATTCTCGCGATGCAGTCGCATCACGAGGAATATCCTTACGAGACTCCCGAATCCGTCATCGTCCAGGTGGCCGACGCTATTTCCGGCGGCCGCCCCGGCGCTCGTAGGGACACCGTCGACCGCTATCTCGAGCGCCTCGGCGACCTCGAGCGCCTCGCCGGCACGTTTGAAGGCGTGGAAAAGGTGTACGCCATAGCGGCTGGTCGCGAGATACGCGTCTTCGTGAATCCCGGCAAGATCTCCGACCTCGCGATGCACAAGCTCGCGCGCGACATCGCGAAGCGCATCCAGGACGAGGTGAAGTACCCGGGCGAGATTAAGGTCAACATCATCCGCGAGAATCGCGTGGTCGAGTTCGCGCGTTAAGCGAACCGTCACGAATTCGTGGTATAATTGCGGCATGAGTCGAAAAAAAATTGCCGATATAAAAACAAAATACGGCACGTTTCGGTGCGTGTTTGAGCATGAGCACGATATGGGCGGCTATGTCGCGACTGCGCCAAAGGTACAAGGAGCGGTGAGTTGGGGCAAAAACCTTTCGCAGGCTAAATCGATGATCGCAGAATGCATCGAAGGCGCCATAGAAGCGCACATCATTGTCCGCGCGGTTAAAGAAGGAAATGTGCGATTCACTGCTCACGCCAAAAGGATTCCGGCGTTTGCATGAGTATCGTCCCAATACTTGCCGCGCGCGTCGTGATACGCAGGCTTATCCGCGCGGGCTTCCACTATGCAAAGTCGAAAGGCAGTCATCAGTATTACTTCAATCCTGTGACCAAACGCATGACAGCGGTTCCCGTGCATGGCAGCAATACGATTGGCCGCAATCTGCTCCATCAGATCCTGAAACAAGCGGGACTGCCCCTCAAAGAGTTTCTGAAGCTGTAAAGACATCCATTAAATACTGCTATAGCAGAATTAGTGGATAGCTGATTGTGCGGTAAAAAAAGAAAAAGAGCGACCGAAGTCGCTCTTTGTTTAACCACGATCACGCCCGGTTCACGGCGGGTAGTCTAAGCTGTTCTACCAGGAAGCTTTTGATAGGGATTCGGTCTCTTATTCCCTTGTCGTGCCCGTGCTTTTCTTCGCCACGAGCGCCCCATTCATTTATTACACGCAGTCAGACTGGGGTCTGCGTGGGATACTTATGCTTCAGGAGCTAGCGTCACGGAGAGCAACTTATTCTCTCGAATTTTCAGAACGGCGTTTCCGTTCTCGTACTCGAGAAGACTTGCACTCTTCCATCCTTCCACACATCCGTACCAATATAGGTCGGAATGCTTGTAACAGTGGGGATGGACCGTACGCCACCAGAGCGGAGCAGGGTCTTTTATTTTTCCAAGGGAGATCTTCTCTCCATCGAAAATCACAATACCCACACACAGATCACATTGGTCTCTCCAGTCCATGCTCCCGCATCGGTATTCCCCCTTCTTCTCAAATTTGATCAGAAGGGCTACAACCGCCACATGCGACGGCTTCTCCTCCATGAACAACAGATAAATTCCGCGATCATGGTGTCCTGAAGCATTGTTAGAAATCGGGTGGTTGTGTATTTTCCACCCTTTTTGCTCCACCCAGAGCACCCCTTTTTCTTTCAGAAGTTTCGCGAGGGTCTTCTCGCTCTCCGATTGCGGGGAGCTGTGGTGGTTGTAGTAGATGCCCATGTGTAGCATACCCATCTCCTTATGTGCGGTGCGAAGAATTTCGCAGATTCGATTCAAGATACTGCTTGTCTGAAGACACTATACCGTAAAAGGCATTGACAGTGAAATATAATGACGTCGCATTGCTTAAATCGTAAAAACAAGGCGCAAAATAAGGATATTTATGCACACGAGAGTGTCTATAAAACTTTACAAATATCCCTTATTTTGCTAGACTTTCGATATGGAAACAGCCGAAATGCTGAAACTGCTTGGGTTGTCGAAGAAAGAGCAGAAGGTGCTGATTGCGCTACAGGCGGGGCAGGATACGCCGGTCAAGCTCGCCAAGGCGACCGATGTCTCGCGCACGGCTATCTATGCCATCCTCCAGAACCTCAAGAAACGTGGCATCGTGGCCTCGCATATTAAGGACGGCAGGAAGACTTTCAGGATCGCAGATGAACGCGAGGTAGAAGAAACGCTCTACGAGGCGAAGAGTGCCCTTCTGAAGATCCCGGAGGGGCGCGAGGAGGTGCGGGGGCTCTCTGACGCGACCGTCATTGTGCATCGCGGTAAAGAGGCGATAAAGAAAGTAATTAATGAGATTTTCTTAAATAATTCGAGTGAAAGACTGTATGGTTTCCAGGGTGATGTGGCGGCCATCAACTGGAATACTGTCTTTTCTGTCCAAGAAACAAAGAAGATCAATCGTTTGATCAAGGAGAAGAGCTTCATCGTCGAGGCAATTTTGCCTGACGGATGGCTTGAACGCTCTATAGAGGAGTTCGGTACCGAGTGGGCCAAAGATTTTGAAGGGCGGACGACTCGCGTGAATGTAATAGAACCTGAATATTTCGCCCACGGCGGGCAGGTGTTCATCTTCAAGCAGTCAATATACCTAATGGCGCTCGGCGAGGAGCTGGTGATCGAGATTCGGAACTCGGAGATCCAGAGGATGCTCCTCTCGTTTATGAAATTCATCCAGGATAACTCGCGGGTAATCGACGCGAACGAGCTCCTGCGCGGCATTATTGCCGAGATGGAAGGCTCTAAACGTGAGTAATAGCCTGGCTCTCTACTCCATAAGGTCGGAACAGTTCTTGTCGCGATGGTTATACGATGAAGGCCAGATAGTTTTCCGGATGGATGACTTCGAAATGCGCGCCCGGGTACGCGATACGCCAGTCTCGCGGTTCTTTCGTCCGTGCGTCTGCTCTCCACTTGAATTCATAGCCGAACAGCGCGCCATCTCGTTCTTCCACTAGATCGATCTCCTTCTGATCATACGTCCTCCAGAAATACTGATTGGCAAAAATATCGGCATATCCCCTTTTCTTCATGCGTTCGGACATAAGGTAGTTCTCCCACAGCGTACCGACATCATCGCGCAGAGACAGCGGGTTGAAGTTCTGTATCAACGCGTTGCGGACGCCGTTGTCATAGAAGTAATAGCGCGCCATCTTGGTAACCTCCTTTCGTAAATTGCGGCTGAAGCCGGAGACGCGATACAGTACAAATGATTTTTCCAATAAATCGAGATATTTCTCCACCGTATTCTTGCTCATGCCAAGTTTTGTTCCCAACTCGTTCAACGAGACTTCTTTGCCGATCTGAAATGCCACGAGGCGCAACAATTGCTCCAGTTTTGCGGAATTACGCACGCTGTCCAGCTCCAGGATGTCTTTAAATAGATACGACGAGAGAAGATCGTTCAGGTAGGAGAGTCGGCGCGTCTTGTCGGCCATAAGCACGACGTCCGGATACGAGCCGTAGAGAAGACGGTCTTCAAGATGGGCGGCCGTTTCATGCCCGTGCTCTATTTGGCCGATTTCCATCTGCGAGAGCGGGAAGAGCGTAAGGGTGGTTTTCCGTCCGGTGAGCGGTTCGCCGACCTTTTGTGCCAGATCGAAAGAGGAAGAACCGGTCGCGATGATGCTTACTCCTGGCAAGTGATCGACAATGAGCTTTAAGTTCAGCCCGATGTTGTGAGCTTTTTGCGCCTCATCGACGATAAGGAGTGTATGGGTGCCGACAAATGATCGTAGTTTCTCGACCGACTCGCTTTCGAGATACTCCCGCACGAGCCGATCTTCGCCGGTAACAGACAGGATGCTCGTTTCAGGGTGAGTGCTTTGCACATGCTCGATGTACTTTCCGAGCATGGTGGTCTTCCCGCATCGGCGCGGGCCATACACGACTACAACCTTTCCGGCCTCTACCGAGGAAATGAGAGTGCCGAGCTGTTTTTGATGAATATACATATATTTAGCTAAATACGGTCTATATATAGACTGTATTCTATAAGATATAGTTTGTCAATAAAATAATATCCCCCAACTTTAATTCCAAGTACAGTGCCCAAAAAACCTTTGGTCGTTGTACTCGATACCAGTAAAGACCCCCTTGCGCAAAACGGCTCATTTCCTATACTTTCTCCCATACCCACCTCTCTCCGGTCGTGGGGATTAGCAATTAGCAGATTCTCATGAACAAAGCAGACATCATAGACAAGGTACACGGCGTTCTCGGCACGACTAAGGCTGACGCCGAGCGCGCTGTCGAGACGGTCGTCGACTCAATCGTTTCCGCCCTGAAGGGTGGCGAAGAGGTGTCGATTTCAGGCCTCGGCATCTTCGCGACGAAGGCACGCCCGGCACGCCAGGGCAGGAATCCTCGCACAGGCGAGACGATCCACATCGCCGCGACCCGCACGGCGAAGTTCCGCGCCGCCAAGGCGCTCAAGGACGCGGTGAAGTAGTTTTCAGTTCGGGAAAGTCGACGCGGCGCCAGAGGCGCCGCGTTGTTTTATCAAGCTGATATACTCTTGAAACCTCTATGAATGCTGAAAAGCGATACTCCATAGTGTCCTATCTAGGAGATCCGGTGTGCGAAAGGGTCCGCGCGGTGCAAGAAAAGCTTTTTGAACTCACTGGTTCAAGAAAGTGTCTGGATGCGTGGATGCCGCATATTACGATTGGCAGTGGAATCATCGTCCCTCAAGAACGACAAGAAGAAACAGAATCGGCTTTCCGTGAGATAGCTGACGAACAATCCGCATTTAGAATTGCTTTGCATGGATTCGGAGGAACAGAGGAATGGAAAGGTGCAAGAGAAGGCGTCACCACTCCTTACGTGCTGTGGGTTAATCCCATCATAACTGACCAGCTTCTTGCGTTATTTACTACAATCGCAGATGAGATAACGTCCAGGTACGAAACGTTCTATCCGCGAATACTGCAGTATGTGCCTCACATCACGGTTGCCTATGGCGACTTGACCAAGGACGGGTATGCAAAGGGGAAGAAGTATCTGGATACGACTAATTTTAACGATGAGATGGTTGTCTCTCACATCGCTCTTGTAGAAAACTTTCCCGATAAAGACGTCGAATATAAGCGGTTCAATTTCCGCAGTGCCTAGCGCAAATACTTCTTTTTCTTTAATTTGTCCGGCAGGTACGATTCAGAATCGGGTTTCATCTCAAATCCTTCGTACCCTTTCCCGTACTCGAGCTCTTTCATCAGCTTGGTTACGGGATTCCGGAGCTTCTTCGGTACGGGGAGGTTGCCGTGCTCGCGCACATCCGCCTGGGCGGCACGAAGCGCATCGTAGGCCGAGCGGTCCTTCTTCGCTTGTGCAAGATACGCAACGCCATGGGCGAGGTTAATCGCGCACTCGGGGTAGCCGATCGTTTCGCAGGCGCGGAATACCGCGTTCGCGACCACGAGCGCAGTCGGCTGGGCGAGCCCGACATCTTCTGACGCAAACACCACCATCCGGCGGGCGATGAAGAGCGGGTCCTCTCCCGCCTCGACCATCCGCGCGAGGTAGTAGAGCGCGGCGTCAGCCTGTGAAGCGCGCATTGATTTTATGAAAGCGGAGATAGTGTCGTAGTGCTCCTCGCCCTTCTTGTCGTAGCGCAGGTGCGGTGACTCAGGTGCTTTGTTCAAGGTCTCGGGCGTTACTTCTCCATAGAGACTTTGTGCGCCTTCCATCATGCCGAGAGCCTTGCGCGCGTCCCCGTTCGCATAGCCCAATAGCCAATCGAATGCATCTTTCTTTACTTTCAATTTCGTACTCCTGACAATCGTTTTCAATGCTTCTTCTGAAAGCGGCTCAAGTACGAAGACTCGACAGCGCGAGAGGAGCGCTGGTATTACTTCGAACGATGGGTTTTCTGTGGTAGCTCCTATGAGCGTTAATTCCCCGCTCTCGACGTAGGGCAGGAGGAAGTCCTGTTGGGCCTTGTTGAACCGGTGTATCTCGTCCAGAAACAAAACCTTTGGTTTTTCAGATAATCCATAACTTTCTGCTATAGCAGTATTTTTTGGATTCTGTTTCTCTACAATTTTTCGGATGTCGTCTTTACCGGCAGAGACAGCCGAGAGCTCGAAGAGCTCGGCGTCGAGAGCGCGCGCATAGATGCGCGCGATAGTGGTCTTCCCTGTCCCGGGCGGCCCCCGGAGGATAAATGAGAATTTATGCCGCTTCTCGACCGCGACGCGCAAGGGCTTCCCCGCCCCTACGAGGTGCTCCTGCCCGACGACTTCTTGAATCGTCTGCGGGCGTATCCTCGCGGCGAGGGGTTCCATAGGGCAAGCGTACTCTTTTGAACGTCTGGTGCAATGAACGTTTTAGGTGTAGGGTTTGCCTGAATTGTCCTTTGAGAGGAGAAGACCATGACGCTTGTGGATGCAGTCGATCAGTTCCGTTCTTACCAGGTCAACCGAATGATGAAACAACTTGAAGCTCTGTGCGACAAGGCAGACGCGAACTTCATCGCGTTTCGGCAACTGGCAGTCGAGAATCTGCCGGAGGCCATTCGCAGGCTTCCCGAATTCATCTCGGCCGCTCGTGATGCAAGCGGCAATCGGGCTTACGAGGGTATGGCTGGCGGTCCTAACCAGGACTGGATCGTGCCGCTCTTTAATGTATTCGGAGAATGCTACACGGCACTTGAAAGCGAAAGCCGAGTCGCAATCCTGAAGCACCTGTTCAATTACTTCAACTCGCTTCGCTATGATTACAGCCAGAACCACGTCGAGCGTATCGAGTCTGCTGCGCTCGTGGCCGACATCGTCGTGAGCAACGGACTCTATTGGCCGGGGATTGACCGGCCGAAGTTCCTGCTCGCGGGGAAAGATGTTGAGGCGCTGAAGCGAATGCCGCGGCAGGAGCTCGATTCTTTTTGGATTGCGCTCGCCATCATCTACAACAACGCATGCGGCACGCCCCCCGTTCGGCAGTGGTACTACAAGGAGTTCCCAGAAGCGGTCGAAGCGGCAATCGGGTATCTCGCAGCTGTCTTCACAGTGAGTGCCGAGGGGGCAGCGAAGAAAGATGGCACCGAGTTCGATGTTGAACTGACGACGCGTTTGAACAAGCATCTTGACCCGGCCGTCCACGAACGCGTTCTGGCCAAGATCACTGAACGGACGTGGATTATTCTCCCTAATTGATTGAACCTTTTGAAGACGGCGCGCGAGCGCCGTCTTTTGTGCGGGATAGGAGAATCGAACTCCTGCTTGTTGGGGATAACACTCCTTTTCTCTTTGATCGAGGGAGGAGCAAGGGAAGTTCATTCCTGGGGGGAAATCATCTTTCACTCAGCCGGTTTTGAGTCTATGAAGTGGTAATTTTGTTCAGAGCGCGGCAATAGGTGTCGCGCCTTTTTGTACCCCTATCTTATTTCAAACATATGCTGGCTCGGGTTGTGTTCGGGGTGGAAGGCGGTCGTGTGGACCTTGTCGCCGCGCGTCTCGTAGAGGGCGTGGGCGGTCTTCCCTTCGGGGTGAAACTCCGTCGCGAACCACTTGCCGTTGCGGACGTTGTAGAGCGGCCGCGTGCTCGGCGCCGCCTTGTTGTAGACAGTGGCGTAGACCGAGTTATTCCGGATCATATACTGCGGACGGACGGAATGTGCGCCGCCTACGTTTCCGTACTGCGCCGTATGTACGAATCGGGTAGTGTTCATAGCGACAGTATAACTCTCTGGCTCGTTTTGTGCGGGATAGGAGAATCGAACTCCTGCTATCAGTTTGGAAAACTGATGTTCTACCATTAAACTAATCCCGCTTTCGCTGAAGCTATGGCGGGGCACGGCCCGCTTTTGCTTAGTGCGAGAATACCATTTTTGCGCTAGCCTTTGAATATGCTGCGCTTCGCGCCTTACTCCGGTATTATCGCCGCGCTCGCTCTCGGTGCGCTCGTAGCGACTCTCTCGGAGCGAGTAATCTCCCTGCCCGTATCCGAGCGCGCCGCGCCGGCCGCCTCCTCGACACTCGCCGTCTTCCCTCCTGAACCTACCCTGCTCGCGCCGGCTCTCTCTGAAAGCGAGTCGACGGCCGATTTACCAGAAACTCCTACCTCTCCAACGCAGGAAACGCCCGCGCCGAAGAAGTCAGTGCCGCCTCCTCTGCCCGCCTCGCCACCCACGTCCTCCGAGCCTGTCCCGACAGCTCCCCCCGCTACTGTCGAGCCGGAGTCCTCGCCTGCCGAAACGAATGCGGCGCTCGACGCTTCTGCGGCGGTGCTCCGCGCGGCGCTCGTGAATATCATCTGTTATGTCCCTTCCGGAAGCGGTCTGCACTCCATCAGCGGAAGCGGCGTCTTCGTCGATTCGAAGGGTATCATCCTCACCAATGCGCATATCGCGCAATATTTCCTTCTTAGGGATCGCGGCGTTTCCTGTCGTATCCGCTCTGGCAGTCCCGCTACAGACAGCTATGAGGCCGCCCTCGTCTTCATCTCTTCCGCGTGGATTAGCGCAAATGCGAGCGTCTTAACCCAAGAATCTCCAATCGGCACCGGCGAATTCGACTTTGCCCTTCTCGCCGTTACGGGGAGCGCATCGAGGAACGCCCTTCCTTCCTCCTTCCCCTCCATACCGCTCGCGACGTCTCCTCCGCCGGCAGGCACGCCGGTCGTCATCGCTTCATACGGAGCGCAGTTTCTCGAGACGAGCCAGGTACAGTCTTCCCTCTTTCCTACGATCGTCTTCGGCTCGGTGAAGGATGTATTCACCTTCGCCGCCAACACCGTCGACGTTCTTGCTCTCGGCGGTTCGGCCGCGGCGCAGGAAGGCTCCTCTGGCGGCGGCATCGCCGCCGCGTCCGGCGAGCTCGTCGGCACCATCACTACGAGCACCGTCGAAGGCCCGACCGACACGCGCTCGCTCGATGCCATTACCGCCTCATACATCCGTTCCGCATATGCGAATGAGACTGGGGAGGCGCTCGATATCCTCCTTTCTAGGCCGATAGATACGGCAGTAAACGGGTTCGCGCAGAAGATTCCTGCGCTCGAGGCTCTGCTCACTGCCAATCTACCCTGATTAGTCGGGCCGCCGAGAATTGAACTCGGTCTACCTGCTCCCAAAGCAGGCGTACTACCGGCATACTCCGGCCCGTCTGTTTTACCTTAGCATCCTCAAACGATTTGCGGCAGATAGCTGACAAGCGCCCTGCCGTCAGATCGGCGGAGCCAGACGAGTATGCCGTCGACCTGCCAGTCTCCCTCCCACCCTTTCTCAAGGACATACCACTCCCCTGTCCTAGCGACCTTCCGAATCTTCGCCTCGTGCAAATTCAATGACGGATCATAGATGTCATAGTCAGCGGGCTTGTCCCGCGAAGCTTCAGCGGAGTGGGGGAATTCGTCGACGAGATTTGTCTTCACTTCGACAAAATGAAGCGTATCTTCTTTCTCCGCGATGATATCCAACTCGCCGGTTTTACGTGCAACATTACGATCACGGATAGAGAATCCATGCCGTTTGAGGTATTCAACAGCCACCCTTTCACCCAGGTTTCCGACTTCTTTACGTGGTAAAGACGAGATATCCACGGCCTTTAGAAATATGGCTCACTTCCTTACTATTTCATGGACTTCCCGAAAAGTCTCCTGTCCTTTATCCACAGTGTGCACAGGTTTGTACACACCTGTAAAGTCGTTTCGAAATCACGTTTCGGTGCGGGTAGGGAGAATCGAACTCCCATCATCTGATTGGCAACCAGATGTTCTACCATTGAACCATACCCGCCTGCGCGACATGATACCACAACGCCCCATTTTGTTTCTAGTGCCTCGGCCAGGATTCGAACCCGGAACAGCTGATCCGAAGTCAGCCGTGATATCCATTTCACCACCGAGGCATGCTTGCATAGTATGGCACACATCATAAAAAACCAACGCCACTATGCTACGATTCGGGAATGCAATATCGTGCCGCTAGAGAAGTTACAGACCTCTCCAAAAAGCTCCGTGATGCCGGACATGAGTCCTATCTCGTCGGCGGATGTGTTCGCGACCTTATTATCGGCCTAGAACCTAAGGATTGGGACATTACTACCAATGCGACACCGGAGCAGATTCAGGTCATATTTCCCGATTCTTTTTACGAAAATGAGTACGGCACCGTCGGCGTGAAGACCGGGTCGGAGGACGCGCGTCTTGCTATCATCGAAGTAACGCCATACCGCACCGAATCAGGATACTCCGATAAGCGACGGCCGGACAAGGTCGAGTTCGGCACCTCTCTCGAAGAGGATCTCGCCCGCAGAGACTTCACGATAAACGCAATCGCGCTCGACGAGTCTAAAGGACAAGTCGTCGACCCCTACGATGGCCAAAAGGACATAAAGGACAAGCTTGTCCGTGCCGTCGGCAAGGCGCAGGAGCGTTTCTGCGAAGACGCTCTTCGTATGCTTCGCGCAGTTCGGCTTGTTGCGGAGCTTGGTTTCGGTATTGACGGAGATACTGCCGCCGCTATAAGCGAAAATAGCAAGCATTTAAGCCATGTTTCACGTGAAAGGGTTCGAGACGAGCTTGTGCGTATACTTAGCTCGAGCCGACCGATGGACGCGCTTGTTCTCGCACGACAGCTTGGTATCCTCGAATATATCGTGCCGGATCTGATTCGCGGCATCGGCATAGAGCAGAATCAGGCTCACTCCTACGACGTTTTCGAGCACAATCTGCGGACGATGCAACATGCCGCCGATAAGGACTGGGGATTCGATATCCGTCTCGCCGGCCTCTATCACGATATAGGAAAGCCTGATGCTCGCCGCTGGTCAGACGAGAAGAAAGACTGGACCTTCCACGGCCACGAGGTCGTCGGTTCACGTATAACAAAGAAGGCGCTCGAAGACCTCCATTTTTCACGTGGAACAATCGACAAGGTCGTGAAGCTCGTCCGCTGGCATATGTTCTTTTCTGATCCAGAGCAGATAACCCTCTCGGCCGTACGACGGATGATTGCCAATGTCGGCGAGGAGAATATCTGGGATCTCCTCAATCTCCGCATCTGCGACCGCATAGGCACCGGCAGGCCGAAGGAACAGCCATTTAGATTCCGTAAATACAAGGCGATGGTCGAACAGGCACTTCGCGATCCTATCTCGGTCGGGATGCTTAAGACCGACGGCGCGCGCATAATGGAAATGTTCCACGTGAACCCTGGGCCGAAGATAGGCTGGACGCTAAATGCGCTTCTTGAAGAGATACTTGATGATTCTGCCAAGAACATCGAAGACTATTTGGATAAAAGGACTAGCGAATTGCTCGCTTTATCAGATGAAGAGCTTAAAAAGCTCGGAGAATCAGGAAAAAAGAAGAGGGAAGCGGCAGAAGATGAAGAAATACAGCATATAATGGAGAAGCACCACGTGTGTTAACACACGAGTCCTCGAGTGGTAAATCCCGAGTAAGCCGAGGGACTAGCCGCTTGTGAAGGTCTGACCTTCACAAGTAGGGTGTGAAATAAGTTCCACGTGGAACATCTGTGTAAGTCAGACTTACACAAGAAAGATGTAAAACAACAAAGCCACCCAATGGTGGCAGGAGCGTAATAAGGAGCAGGGACGAAATGTGGTGCTCGAGCCGGAGTAGTAGGGCGGCTTGTTTTTGCGTCACTTCGTGCTTTCACGTGGAACACCGTGCACTGGGGCTTGTATCGCGAATCGTCGCGAACGTAGGCAGGGGCACCTCGTGGTGTCAGCAGATCAACGCCGATAAGATGATGTGGAAAGATCGAGAAGGTACATCCCGTCCTTTATTGATACTAATCTACTAAAGGACATTGTAAAGGACACCCTGGGGATAACCTTTCTGCCAGATGGATCGAAATGTCCTTTAAGAGTTTTTACCCGCCATATTCCAGAGCATCATAAAAAACTGTTTGTAGTTCTCGGCGACCGCCTTTGACTTAATCACGTAGACGAGCGGGGGAGTGAGGAAGCTAAAGAATGACACCGAGTCTTTCCGTACTACGAGGTGAGTTACCCCCTTCGGGAGTTCTTTCATAAAGCGATATTCCTGATTTGTCGATACGCCTATATATTTCTTATATAAATCTCGCTCATCCTCGTTTCCTAGATAGAAGACACGTATGCCTCTCTCGAGTTCCGTATGGAGATACTCCTCGAGACTGTCTCCCATAACCTCCTGAAAGCCTCTCGAATAACCGCCGATGATAAACTGCTCTTCGCCCGGCTCGGCACTCTCGGCATAATCCATCTCGAATTGCCGTATCTGCTCTACGCCCTGGAGCACCTCAAAGTCTTGATCATTATGAATGGCGCTTACCTTATCGAGCTCGCGGACGAGGTCGCTCGCCTCGATGCTCCGCTTCCTGGTTATCTTCTCGATCTCGAAAGGGGAGCGAGCCTTATATTTCTTATGCTTACCGAAGGGGATTGCTTCTACCAGACCGACAGCAAGAAGCTTCTCGAGGGCGATATAGACATATTGCCTGTGCAGACCGGCTCCGAGGGCTATCTTCGACCCGCCGCTCTCGCCGGTCTTCTGGAGCAGGTAGAGGTACACCTCGGCCTCGGCCCGCGATAGTCCCCAGGCGGCAAGCTGGCTTACCAGCGGCTGTTCCTCTTTCGTAGCTTTCTTATCTGTCATACGACATATGACACTATAGCAATCCGGTTATATTCTGCAAGCATAATTGTAATAAAACAGTGTCATAACAAGCATTGACAAAGCAGGCTCGCGATGCTACTATATCCTCAGCAAGTGAGCACATTGACCGCGGAATCTTCCGCACAACTACCTAGGGAGATGAAAATGAAAGTGCTAGTCATTGATGACAATCAAGTTAATCTGGCTTCAGCCCTCCAAACTCTGATCGGCCACGAGGTTACCCTCTGCTCGTCTCACGACGAGGCGGAAAAGTTGTTGGTAACCCAGTACAAAGAAGGCAGGGACGCGCTCGAACAGACGTATAAGGGTCAGGGTATGGATAACTGGAAGGCGTACCAGAAAGCAAAGACTGAGTGCGAGCTCCCTTACTGGGATGCCGTGCTCTGCGACCTCCTAATGCCCGCGGGAAAGAAGTCTCAAGCTGGGCCTGGGCTCGAGCACGTCGGAAAAGAAATGCCTGTCGGCTGGTCACTCGCCCTACGGGCGGCAATGAAGGGCGCGAAGTACGTGGCAGTGGCAAGCGATATGAATCACCACGATCATCCAGCAAGCGCGATGCTCGACCATGTGGGGAAACACCGCTTCAATATCGACGGCGCGCGAGTATTGTTGACGAATTATGTCAACCACGTCGGAATCCACGGATCTGAAGTCACATGCTCGAAATGTTCAGGGACAGGGATAGCCGACTATACGAGCCCGGATGGTTCCCCGTGCGACTGCGTCTACTGCAAGAAAGGTATCGACTATTCCAAAAAGGGGAAGGACTGGGGAGAGATTCTGGCCCGACTCCTCGCCGAGGAGAAAACGTCCCAAGGATGACGCAAAACTCTTCCGCGATTCTCTTCCGCGCGTAGATGAGACAGGTTCCGAGGCAGACCTGACAAAAGGCCTCTTACAAGAGCGACGGATACTCCGCCGCTCTTTTCTTTTGTCTTTTGGAAGGGTGTCCACAACTTGATGCTATAGCACCATCTTGTGGATAGGGAATCTACCTATCTCTATCGGTCGGAAATAATAGGGAGATTTTGCCATGCACCATATTTCACGCTATAGCGTAAAATAAGGTACAAGAGTTAGGAGAGAGTAATCGAAACAGGGCAGTGGTCGGAGCCGAAGATGTCGGGGTGGATGTCGGCATCCTTAAGGCGCTTTGTGAATTCGGAGGCGGCGAAGAAGTAGTCAAGGAAGTCGATATGTTCTTTAGAGTTTGCGGAAGAGAAGTTTAAAGATCTTTTTCTGGAATTCGGCAAGCGTCGGGTTCTCTATAGTGATCGCGGTCTCGTTGTTGTAGTCGATAATGGCCACTTTATCACCATATATGACTTGCGTGATGTTGTACTCGAACAGGTCATAATCGCGCGGAATTGCCTTGATGTCTCTGCCGAGGGCCGGCTTTTTATTGTTTTCGGTGAATTGATTGGTAATAACGTAGCGCTCCAAGTTTTTTTCATCGCGAACCTTACGATAATCGCTCGGAAGGTATCTCAATGTCGTGGCTTCTCGCATTAGAGCAGAGGAGGAGCTATATCGATAGTAGGTATCTTCGTCTTTTAGGCTATGCACGATGTCTGAATGGACAGATTTTATCGCTTCAAGCCCCTCTCCATACGTGATCCTGGGACGGCCTGAACTGGTTTTCTCGATCTCTTCCATCTGCGCTATCTCGAGTTCGCTGTCAGCGATGCTATCGGCAAGGATCGACTGAAATTTCTTCGGCGACTCCGCATGATAAATCTTGTATTTGCCCTTCGGTGAACGTGAGACAAGTCCGAGGAAAAGGAGGTGAGGGAGTGCTGTATAGATATTGACTCGAGGGATGCCGGTGCGACGCGACAGTTCAGAAATAGAGAGCGGTCCGCCGGAGAGTAGCGATTTATATATTTTCTCTTCACGTTCACCGAGGCCGATGCGATTGAAGATAGAGAGGGCCTTCTTGTTCATAATTTCTATAGGTTGTTGTCATTTGCGACAACTTTAGTATACCAGAATAATCCCGTATTACGGGACGCTTGGATAGTTAGTGGATATACGTCGACAGATTTGTATATTTTTAAATACAAGTTGATTACAAAAGTCTACGCTTGAGTTAGAGATCGAAGATCTTTACAGACCCATATTCCATAACCGCAAGGAGAAATGTATGCGTCCGCACAGCACGATCCTTATCGACCAAGACGGCGTTTTGGCCAATTACAGCCGACGACTGATCGAGATCGTCGCGCGAGAGTACCCCGATGAGCGGCAATTCGCCGAAGAAGAACTGACTCACTTCGACACACACCTGCATTACTCGCCAGAAAATCAGTCAGCAATAGACAAGATCGCATTGCGCCCCGGCTTCTTTGAGAGTCTGGAACCGGTTGAAGGGGCACTTGAGGCGCTCCACGAACTCGTGTCCTCCGGGTACGATGTTCGCATCTGTACTGCGCCGAAGAAGAGCTATCAGTACTGTGTGACAGAAAAGCTCTCCTGGATAGAAAGGTATCTCGGAAAGGACTTCGTGCGGAGAACAATCCTCACGCGCGATAAAACCCTCGTGCGCGGTAGCATCCTCATCGATGACAAGCCCCACGTCGAGGGTGTCGCGACCCCCGAATGGGAGCACATCCTCTTCGACAAGCCCTACAATCGAAAAATCATCTGGAAACGGCGGCTCACGTGGCAGAACTATCGCGTGGTACTTGGCCTCCAGGAGCAGTAGTGATTCACCATCTGCAAAAAGGAGAAACATATGGAAACGAGCTCACTACGACTGGCAGCGGTGAAGGCAGAACGCCCGCTAGAAATGGTCTTCATCAGACACGCGGAGTCAGTTAGGAATCGGGCGAAGAAAGGAGCGGTGTATTTCGCCGATGAGTACGCGCGGCGTGATGTCGAGGGTATCCCGGACCACCTAATCGACATTACTCCGGAAGGGAAGAAGCTGGCGGAGGCGACCGGGATCGCTCTCCGGAAGTTGTACGGCGTTCCCGGCTATCTCTATCATTCAGGCTATAAGCGGACCATCGAGACGGCGGACGGCATACTCGCCGCTTACAGTGACGAGGAGCGTGCGTTAATCAAGGTACGCTCGAACCTATTCATCAGGGAACGCGCTGCCGGCCATACCTACGACATGACCGAGGCGGAAGCGGAGCACTACTTCCCGTACCTCAAGAAGTATTGGGAGACGAACGGCGGATTTATGGCCGCGCCACCCGGAGGTGAGAGTCTCGCCGCGATGGCGGAACGCGTATATCTCTTCCTGAACATGCTCTTTCGCGACCGCGCTGGGCAGAAGATCTTCGTCGTCACGCACGGTGGGACGCTCCGCCTTTTTCGCTACCTGCTCGAGCACTGGACGTATGAGCAAGCGCAGAAGTGGCCGCCTGGGCAGTCACCCAAGAACTGTGGGGTGACGGTCTACCGCTTCGATGAAGGAGAACAGAGGCTCAAACTCGTGGAGTACAACCGGATACTCGTCGCAAGCTAGTCAACGGAAGATAGAAAAGAAATCGGCGCCGCCTCACGCGGCGCTTTCTTTTGTTCAGCTGATAGTTATCGAAACAGGGCAGTGGTCGGAGCCGTAGATTAGGGGGTGGATGGCGGCATCCTTAAGGCGCTTTGTGAATTCGGAGGCGGCGAAGAAGTAGTCGAGGCGCCAGCCGTCGTTTCTGTCGCGCGCGCGGGTGATCATATCCCAGTAGGTGTACGCCTCTTTGGTATGCGGGTGGAAATGACGGAAGGTGTCGACGTAGCCGGCGGCTACTACTTCATCGATCCACGCGCGCTCCTCGGGGAGGAAGCCAGTGTTCTCTTCGAACTCCTTCGGTCGGGCGAGATCTATCTCCTCGTGGGCAGTATTTACGTCGCCGCAGAAGATAACTGGCTTTTGCTTGCGGAGCTTCTCGACGAATGCGAGGAATGCATCATAAAAACGAAGTTTGTAGTCGAGCCGTTCCGGGCCTCGGCCCCCATTCGGGAAGTAGGCGTTCAGGAGCCAGAAGTCCTCGAACTCTGCGCCCACAAAGCGGCCTTCTTGATCGAACTCTTTGATCCCCATGCCATAAATAACCTTCAGGGGCTCGACTTTAGAATAGAGGGCGACGCCGCTGTAACCCTTCTTAATCTGACATGAAGAGAAAAATGCGGAATATCCTGCTGGCGATAAAAAATCTTCAGAAAGCTGGTCGGGACTCGCTTTCGTCTCTTGGAGACAAAAGATGTCGGGCTTCACGTTCTTCAAAAAAGACTCCCAGTAGCCGTCTTTGGCGAGAGAACGCAGGCCGTTTACGTTCCAGGAAACTACGCGCATAAGATGATAGTATCATGGAGGGTTTTAGTTACGGCGGCCGTTCTTTGCCGTTTTTGTTCATTGAACAAAAGACAGGGAGAGATCATGGGCACAATCGTTCATCAGGTGCTGCTTGCAGATCTGGACGACCTGGCGAAGCTTCTGGAAGTCTCGGATAAGAGCCTAGGGTTAAGTATTGTCGGCGACGGCGAGCTCGTCCCCATTTTCATCGGTGAAGAGGACGATGCGGCTAGCGTGTACGAAATGAAAGCGACAGCGAGGGAATGCTTCCCTGGTAGCCACGAACTCGATCTGATCGTATTGATTCACGAGACTCCAGGCGGAAACGATATGGTGGTTTCCACTCGAGATATGGTCTGTTTAGCATGGCCAAAAACGGTCGAGTCGTATTGGTGGACGTTTACCAATACGTATCTAAATCGAATGCACTGATTGAAAAGGGGCTTCGGCCCCTTTTTGTTATGGAAATTGGCCCTTGCCGTGATACTTTTTATGGATCTCGCGCAAGTGCGAGTCGGTGATGTGCGTATATATTTGCGTCGTGTTGATAGAGGCGTGGCCGAGGAGCTGTTGGACGGAACGCAAACCGTTCACGTTCCAGGAAACTAGTTTCATACGGCTATTCTACTTCGGCATCGCTATCGATTCGAATCAACCCAGTGAATCCATGAATGGAATATTGTTCGGACATAGGATACACTTCTGACATATGGAACCAGAAAATGGAAATTCCCAACCACCGAAGGCGACACATACTTTTACAATCGTTCTAGCAGTCTTGTCACTCGCAATAGGTGTCACGGGCACATATTATTGGAATTTGCAGCAGCAATTAGCTGTTGATACACAAAAACAGATGGCCACAGATTCTCAACCAATCATTCCAATCTCACCAAGAATTATTACACCCACGAATACCGACATTGTTTATAAAAATACACCGTTTGAAATTAGTTGGTCTCCCATGAGATTGAAGGAAGGAGAGTCCGTTCAGATATGGATGGGGCATAATTCTGGGACAATGGCAGAAATTAAAGAGGGGGACGTAAAACTTGAAACGGGGTCCTACATGTCCACAATTGATGATGAAGCCTGGAATTATGTTAAGCCGACATACACGTGCCAGAAAGCAGACCTGCGAATCGATATTGGATACTATGAAAAAACCGGACCAGGTGTCTTGCAATTCATCACACAAAGTAGCATGAGTACTTCAGTTTTTGTTAGTGAGAGTACGTCCACCTCTACAGACTGCAATCAGGGATTTGATTTTGTTCCTTAGCTCTTAAGCGCGGTTTTTACCGTGATACTTTTTGTGGATATCATACGGGGATGACAAAAAACTTCGCAAAGAATGTTTTGTATTTGTCGGCCTTCTTTTTGTTGAGAGAAATGACTATCTTGTGCCTGCCTTTAGTCGCAAAAATACGAGAAAGTTCCTCCTGCGCTTCTTTGGTAAAACTACCGGTGTTCTTAAAAAACGTTTCGAGCTCTTTAGAAATATGCGAATCAAGATAAACCTCTAATAGATACTGTCCGTACACATTGAAATAATATCTGCCGGTATCAAAGGGGACGTTGTGTTCAATATGGTACTGCACATTTGTTCCCGCGAAACGCTTTTTAAGCTCGTTGTCGAGAGGGGAAGAGTGTGTAGCGAGAAGAAGAACCTGTTTGTTAATTTCTTCCATTGCCTCGAGAAGTATCGCTTCAGACTCACTCCGCCCGTACGAAAATATTTCATGAGGATTGAAGGCATAGATGGGCTCATGAGCATCAATAATTGCCGCAAACATGTGAATGGCGTGGCTAGCAAACACATCAAGATCGACAAGCGTCTTGAAAGTGAAAACAATCTTTTCTTTTTCGCGCAAATGTAAGACGTAGTCCGGGTTGCCGTGGGCGGGGGAGTAGAAATACTGTGCAATCGAGAAAAAGTCACTCATCTTGCGTAGCCACTGAATATTTAACGACGCCGATCTGCCATGGAGCACGATTTTTTCTTCGGCTTTCAGTTTACGAAGTGACTGATACACCCCTTGTTTTGTCACGCTTCCGCGCGACTTTCTCACTTCTTCGATAAGGTCGACAATCTCGCGGGGTCCTCTTTGTAGGATGCCGACAATAACAGGTTCGATGCGTGAGGAATGTGTGGTCACGGTAAACAAATCGTTTACTAAAGCATAGCAAATCAATCATTTTTTGACCAGTCTTGGTTTTCTTAGTTTAATCAAGCTGTTCTTTCACATAACGGAGAAAGGCTATGCCACTGTGCGGATTCAATCCCAAGATGCTCGACGGTCTTACGAAATTTTCTCAAGGCCTCTATGAGCAGGCGGTAAAACGCTCGAAGGAAGATGGTATCTCAATCGATCGGGCGTTTGAGATAGAGATTGAGGAAATGAACATTTTCCTCGCCCGACTTGACGAGAAGTACTACGCCGAACTTCGTCCGCAGAACAACGTGGTCGAGGCGATGAACAAGCTGGTCGAGTGGTGCGCATTCGACGCAAAGAAGGCAGTACAACCCTAAGGAGTTCGGCTATGACATGGTGCGGATATCACCCAAAGATGACATCAGGATTGCATGAATTTGCCGCGGGGCTCGCGGCCGCAGTTATCGGTCGCGGGGAACGGACTGGCTTCCCCATGACCGAGATCAAGAAGCTCGAGCAAGCCGAGATGAACAGCCTCAATGCCGAATTGCGAAAGCAACAGGGCAGTGCTCGCAAAGAAGCACTCGAAGGATTAAGCCTCTTCGTCGGCAGTGTCTTCAAAAATGCGGCGAAGCGAAGCGATGTTCCCTTTGACGTTGCGATCGAGGAGGAGGTGCGCGCAGTCGCGGCGCTCATCGAGCCGATGGAGCGCGAATCCAAACGTATCGCGGGAGCCGGCGGCACCATGGCTGACCTCGCCGCATGGGTGGCGCGACAGTAAGTAGCCAGTTCGTCACACAAAGGCGGTTCCTCGGAGCCGCCTTTATCTTTGTTTACCGTGATACTTTTTATGGATCTCGCGCAAGTGCGAGTCGGTGATGTGCGTATATATTTGCGTCGTGTTGATAGAGGCGTGGCCGAGGAGCTGTTGGACGGAGCGGATGTCGGCACCGTTGGAGAGGAGATCGGTGGCGAAGGCGTGGCGTAGCGTGTGAGGCGTCACTACGCTCGTGATGCCAGCGCGCGCGACATACCCCTTCAAGTGCCGCTGGATGTCGCGCGGAGTTATGCGGTGAAGCGCGCTTGGGCGGCCGTCGACAAAGAGCGCCTCCTCCATATCCTTTCTCGCTTTCAAATAGTCGCGCACCGCCTCCTTCGCAGTAGGGGAGAGGAAGACGACCCGCACCTTCTCGCCCTTGCCGCGCACCGAAAGCTCGTCGCGCGAGAGGTCGAGGTCGTTGTTTAACGCGCATAATTCTGACACGCGCAGGCCGGTGGAAAAGAGAAGCTCGAGGATCGCCGCATCGCGCAGGTACGCAACTTTCTTGTGTTCATCGGTCTCTTTTGCACACGCTTCGCGCGGTGCCTTCATCAGCCGCTCGAGCTCGGAGGGGGTGATGAGGTCTATCTGGCGCTCGGGGAGCTTGGCGAGCTCTATCTTCTCCGGAGATATCGCCTCGATATCGCGTTTACGCAGGAACTTCAGGAACGCGCGGAGCGCTATCATGTAGTAATTCTGGGTGCGACGCTTCATCGAGTCGCTCCCCGAGCCCTTCTGTCGGTTAAGCCACAGCCGAAATTCGCGCACATTCTGTTCAGTGATGTCGCTTACGCTCTTAATTTTCATCTGCTCAAAGTAGCGAGTCAGGTATCTGTCATAATTCTCAATCGTCTTTACCGCGCGGCCGCGTTCTATTTCTATATATTCCAAAAACTGGCGTTTCGCCGCTTCCGCATCCATGAAGAAAGTATACCAATAATGTGCGCACAATATTTAGAGAGAGTTGTGTTTTGATAGATGTCCGCATACAATAAGTGCATGAAAAGTGTTAAAAATCTTATTGAAACTCGATACGGATCTTTCTATGCAACCATCGCATATAGTGCGCGCGATAAGGTGTACTTCGTGACAATTCCAGCATTCCCTGGAGTCATGACCGAGGCGCGTTCATTAACGAAAGCAAAAAGATTTGCAAAAGAAGTGATAGAGTTGCAGTGTCTCGCCGCACTTGGTGACGGGAAAATGGTGATTGACGATACTCGCCAAGTACACGGCCGATTCGTGCGTGCCGGCGTGCTTGCGACCGCATGAGTATCCTACCTGTCCTTACCGCCGCAAAAATTCTTAAAGCTCTGCTCCACGGCGGTTTCGTCATCGTCCGCCAAGTCGGCAGTCATGTGCAGTTGAAACATCCGAGAGACTCGCGGATTCTTGTCACTGTTGCAAAACACGGTGCGGATCTTACCAGGAAGAGTCTGGCGAATATTCTCAAACAAGCCAAACTTACCACGAACGAATTTCTAAAATTGCTTCGCTAACAAGCCGCATGTCGCAACACTTGCGGTCTCTCGTCGCGGACTCCTCGGGAGGAAATCGCAAGTACGGTGATTACACGAGACTTGCGTAATTTCACAAGGCGTGGTAGGGTAGGGGCATTCATGCTTACCACTAAGAAAAAGGCGGCGGTTATCAAGAATACCGCCCGACATGACACGGACACCGGCTCGCCGGATGTGCAGGTCGCGCTCCTCTCCAAGCAGATCGACGAGCTTGCTAAGCACCTGAAGAAGAATCCGAAGGACTTTCATTCCCGCAGGGGCCTTCTCCAGATGGTTGCCGATCGCCGTTCGCATCTGCGCTATCTCGAGACAAACGACAAGCGTCGTTACAATGCGGTAATCAAGAAACTCGGTCTTAAGAAATAACACCGGCTAAAGTGGTATCATGTGAATTAGTGGCGTTTCGCCGCTATTATTTAATAGTTTTGTTTTCATAAGCTCATATTTATATGGCAGTCATCAAACATCCGGCCCAGCGTGTGGGCGTATTTATCGACACGCAGAATCTCTATCACAGTGCGAAGCATCTCTACAAAGCCCGCGTCAACTTCGCCAAGGTACTTGAAGAGGCCGTCGGAGGCCGCGTCCTTGTGCGCGCTATCGCGTACGTCATCTCGACCGAGAGCGGAGAGGAGACGAACTTCTTCGAGGCGCTGACCAAGATCGGCATCGAGACCAAGGTGAAGGACCTCCAGGTATTCGCCGACGGCGCGAAGAAGGCCGACTGGGACGTCGGGCTCGCTATCGACGCGGTCAAGCTCGCGCCCAAGCTCGACACGGTAATCCTCGCGACCGGCGACGGCGACTTCATCCCGCTCATCCAGTATCTCGATATGAACGAGGGGTGCCAGGTCGAGGTCATCTCTTTCGGCAAGTCTTCTTCGGCGAAGCTGAAAGAGGTTGCGCACGCCTTCACCGACATGTGCGACGATCCGCGCAAATTCACCATCACTTCGCGCGGCTGACGCTTCGTTTGCAGACGCGCTTTGGGCATAACGTCCGCCGCGCCGTTCAGATACGTTATGATATCTAGCGAATGAGCACCCTTCCGACATCAGCGGATGCCTCTCCTGACGCGAAACCGGCGGAGAAGTATATCCGTACGTTCAGAGGAGACATGGAGACCCTGCAGAAGGGCGGCACGCCCGACCTCGCGCCGCTCCAGAAGGCGTCGGAGCCGTCTCCCGTAGTGCCGCCGCCCGTCGAGCTCCCGCTTCCGGAACCGATAGAGCCCCTGCCTCCTCTACCGCGACCTGTTCCTCCTCTGCCGCCCGCGCCGGCACCCGCAGAACCGAAGGCGGCGCCGCTCCAGACTTATGCGAGCGACTTTTCAGACCGGATGAAAGAGACTCACGCATCGGCTGCGACGGTGCTCGCGGCAGAACAGGACGAGGGCTCTCGGGAGCAAGTGCCGGAGCCGCCTTCGCGTAGGAACCTTTTCCTCGCCATCGCCGGAGGCGTACTCCTCATCGCCGGCGCCGGAGGCGCGTACGTCGCGTACGAGCGGTATCTCTCCGCTTCGGCGCCGGTCATCCTCGCTCCGACGATCTCCGCGCCGATATTCTTCGATGAAAGCGAGGAAGTGTCCGGTACTGGGGCCGACCTCCTCCGGTCGCTTGAAGAATCGGTCGCGCGCCCGATCGCCGAAGGCGCTGTCCGTCTCCTGCACCTGGAAGGAGCGACGACCACCGGCAATGTCAGCGTCTTCTCGGCTCTTCAGCCGCCGGCACCGAATATCGTACTGCGCAATATCATCGCCGGTTCGAGCATGGCGGGCATTGTGTCTGTCGACGGAGAGCAAAGCCCGTTTTTCATACTATCCGTCGCTTCCTTCGGTGACACGTTTGCCGGCATGCTCGCCTGGGAAACGGTTATGCCGCGAGATCTCGCAGGACTCTTCCCTCCGTATCCCGTGCCTCTGCCGGAAATAGTCGCGACCTCGACGCAAGCGACCTCGTCGCAGGCCGTCCCGGTGAAGCAGGCGAAAAAGGCCGCGACGACGACGCCTCCCGCTCCCGTATTCGTCCCCGCGTTCCGCGATGAGATCATCGCGAATCACGACGTCCGCGCCTATCGCGATGCCGAGGGCCGCAGTGCCCTGCTCTACGGCTATTGGGACCAATCGACGCTTGTCATCGCGCGCGATCAGGCGGCCTTCACCGAGATACTCGGGCGGCTCGCGACCTCGCGCGCGCAGAAATAGCGCGATCTGCTATCATCTCGGCATGAAAACAGAACATTTCAGAAAGAAACTCGAAGAAGAGAAAGCGAAGCTTGAGGTAGAGATGGGAGGCATCGGCAGGAGGAATCTCGCAGTCCCCGGCGACTGGGAAGCGATCCCGTCAGAGACGGGCGCCGAGGCCGATCTCGCCGACCAAGCCGACGTGGTGATGAGCCGCGAGAGCAACACCGCCATTCTCGCCGATCTCGAAGCGCGTTACGACACCGTCCTTGCCGCGCTCTTAAGGATCGAGCATAAGGCATACGGGAAGTGCGAGGTTGATGGCGAGAAGATAGAAGAGGAGCGGCTCGAAGCCGATCCTGCCGCGACGACCTGCACCAAGCACCTCTAGCCCCATGCCTCCTTCTCCGCCAAAGGCTACGAAGGGCGCGGTGCGGCGGTCGCCAGGAGAAAAAGCATTGCCGAAACACGGATACGCAAAGACGCTCGCCGCACAGCCTGTCGGCTCCGGTGCGGAGCTAGTAAGCGTCGAGGCCGACCTCACGCGGGGGTTGCATAATTTCTCGATCGTCGGCCTCGCGGATAAGGCGGTTGAAGAAGCGCGAGATCGGGTCAGCGCCGCGATACGGCATTCCGGCCATAAGCCGCCCAAACAGCAAAACAAGCGCATCGTCCTCTCGCTCTCGCCGGCCGACTTGCGGAAAGAAGGCTCGCATTACGACCTCGCGCTCGCGCTTGCCTACCTTATCGCCGCCGCCGACCTCGCGCCTCTTGAAGAAGAGGCGCTCTTTATCGGAGAGCTTGCGCTTGATGGCACTCTGCGGAGCGTACGTGGCGTCCTCCCGCAGGCACTCGCCGCCAAGCGTCGCGGGGTGCGGACGATATTCGTCCCTCCGGGGAATGCGCGCGAGGCGCTTCTCGCAGAGGGGGTTGCCGTATACGCGCCGCAGTCGCTTAGCGAATTGCTCCGGCACCTGAAGAAAGAGAAGCCTCTGCCGCGCCTTATCCGCGACCGGCGCGCTGGAGCCCCGCCGCCCGCCCTGGATCTCGCGGATGTAAAAGGGCAGGAGAGCGCGAAGCGCGCGCTCGAGATAGCCGCCGCCGGCCGTCACAACATCGTCTTCTACGGGCCGCCCGGTACGGGGAAGACGATGCTCGCCCGGGCGCTCTCCGGCATCCTCCCGCCCCTCTCCGACGACGATATGCTTGAAGTAACGGCCATACACTCGACCGCGGGGCTTCTCGCCGACGGCGAGGCGGTGCACTGGCCGCCGTTCCGCGCGCCGCACCACTCGATCTCCCATGTAGCGATAGTGGGCGGCGGCGCGTTCCCCAGGGCGGGCGAGGTGACGCTCGCCCATAGGGGAGTACTTTTTCTTGATGAATTTTCAGAATTCGATTCGCGGACGCTTGAGGCTCTGCGCCAACCGCTCGAAGACCGCATCGTTACCGTCTCGAGAGCGCGGGCGAGCATCACCTTTCCGGCTGACTGCATGATAGTCGCGGCGATGAATCCGGCCGATACGCTCTCCGACGACTCGCGCGCTGCCGCCCGCGCCGCGGCGAAGCAGGCGCGCCGCATCTCGCGACCCATCGTCGACCGTCTCGATCTCTGGATCGAGGTGCCGCTCGTCCCGCACGAGACGCTCGCGAAGCTCTCGGGAGGAGAATCGTCGGAGATGGTGCGCCGCCGCGTCCTCGCCGCCCGCATTCTCTCCGAGAAGCGCGTCGGCAGAACGGGCGCGACCAACGCCGCGCTCACGGGCCGCGAGCTCGACGAGAAAAGTGGTTTCACCGCCGCGGCGAAGGAGGCGCTCACCGGCGCGGCCGCGCGCCTTAACCTCTCGCCGCGCTCCTATCACCGCACGATGCGCGTCGCACGCACTATTGCCGACCTCGCCGGCGCAGAAACGGTCACCCCCGCCTTCATCCACGAAGCGTTGCAGTATCGCCCTCGCGGCCTCTTCGGATTTGAATGAAAGTTGCGCGGCGCCGAAGGCGCCGCGCAATGCAATTACGAAATTATTGCGCTGAACAAATGGAGCCGAGAGTGCAGGTGCGGAGCGGGTTTGCCGCGCCACGAACCTCGAAGTGGAGATGCGGGCCGGTAACGCGGCCGGTTGTGCCGACGGTGCCGATAAGGGTGCCTTTCGATACGAATTGTCCCGAAGAGACAGCAGTACTCTTCAAGTGGGAATAGAGCGTCTGGGCGCCGTTGCCGTGGGTGATCACGACATAATTGCCGTAGCCGCCGTTCCAGCCGCCCCCGCCGCGCGAGACGATGATGACGCCGTCAGCCGCTGCATAGACCGGTGTGCCGCGCGGCGCGCCGAGGTCGATGCCGTTCCAGCCGTGGAGTCTCTGGGTGAGAATGCCGTTCGGTACAGGATTAATGAAGTATCCCGGCAAGTAGACTCCGCTCCCGCCGCGTGCCGGCTCTCTCACGCCGTGGACTGAAGAGTTGCTCTGCGCCGGTGCGGGCGGCGCAATCTCGCCGCCCGGGATGATGATGTCCGAGCCGACAGCGAGAGACTCCGAAGTGTCGAGTCCGTTGAAAAGCGCGATTTCCTCTGCGTCGGCGCCGTATTTTTTGGCAAGTGACTTGAGCGTGTCGCCCTTCTTTACCGTGTGTTCGACGCCGGAGATGGGGAGGATGATAAGCGTATCTCCGGGATGGACATCCCGAGCACTCTTCAGATCGTTCGCCCAGACGATGGTATTTATCGAAACATCGAACATGCCCGCGATGTCTGAAAGGGTGTCGCCCGGGCGCACTACATATACTGAAATCGTCGATACGCGCTCGGGTGTTGGCGCGCTCGCGACGTTTGCCGCTGTGCCGGACGGGCCGCCGTAGGCGATGAGTGCCGAACCGCCCGAGGTGGCGAGCGCGAAGGGTGCGCTCGCGTTCGGGTTCCTGTTTATCGACGCGACCAACACCGGCGTCGAGGCGCTCGGGATAAGCGCGCTTGCCGCCGCGTCGGCGTTCGTAGAAAACGGCCAGAACGCCTGGGTTCGATTCGGCGGGAGGGTCGCGGCGAACAAGAGGATCGCGAATCCCAGAATGAAAGATTGAAGGGTGGATGTAATAGAGAAACGGGGCGGGTCGGTGGGTCAGATAGATACAAAAATGGCCTACATACGCCGTATATAAGCCATTCCTTGAGTACAGCCAGTATCAGTCGATAGGGGGAGTATAGCTCGGCAAGGGCGACAGTCAACCGCCCTGCGGAGCACCTGTGGAGAGCGATTATGCGCTATATTCTGATAGTGAAATACCTTGAAGGATTGAATGAGGCGCAGAAGCGCGCGGTACTCGCTGTGGATGGGCCGGTTTCCGTCCTCGCGGGCGCCGGAAGCGGCAAGACGCGCGTGCTCGCGACGCGCATCACGCACCTTGTCCGCGAGGGAGTGCCGCCCGAGCGGATCCTCGCCGTTACCTTCACCAACAAAGCCGCCCGCGAGATGCGCGAGCGCGTGCGCAGGATGCTTTCTGCTCCGCATGAAGCTACGCAGAACAAGCGGGAAGAAGGATTGCCGTTCGTGGCCACCTTCCACGGTCTCGGGCGCGAGCTCCTCGAGAGCTACGGCAAGGCGATTGGCGTCCCGCGCTACTTCAGCGTGTATGACCGCGACGATTCGGAGAAGGCGATAGGAGCGGCGCTCAAGGCACTCGACGTCGGGGCGAAGGAGCTCTCTCCGCGCGTCGTGCTGGGGCGCATCTCGCGCGAGAAAGGCGCGGGGGTGCGTGCGCGAGAGTTCTTCGAGAGACAAGGAAGAGGGAGCTTCAGCGGGCGTGTCGTCGCGGAGGCGTGGCTCCGCTACGAGAAGGCGCTCAATGAAGAGAAGGCACTCGACTTCGACGACCTTATCGCCCTGCCGGTGCGGCTTCTTGAAGAACATCACGATATCCGCGCGCTCGCGCAGGAGCGCTGGAGCCACATCCACATCGACGAGTACCAGGACACCAATGCGCTTCAGGGCCGATTGACGAACATCCTCGCCGAGAAACATAAAAATCTTTTCGTAGTCGGCGATATCGATCAGTGCGTCTACTCGTGGAGACAGGCGACTATCGAGAACTTAATGGAGTTCGCGAAAACGTATCCTGAAGCAAAAACGCTGATCCTCGAACACAATTATCGTTCGACCAAGACTATCGTCGAGGCGGCCAATACCGTTATCGAGAAGAATAAAAATCGCAATAAAGAAAAGCGTTCGATTACTGATAACGCGCTTGGCGAGCGGATTCTCGTCCATATGGCGGTAAACGCCGAAGACGAGGCGCGCTGGATAGCGATGAAGATACGGGAGCTGATGAACAGCGGCACGCCGCCGGAGGAGATCGCGGTACTCTTCCGCACCAACTTCCAGTCGCGTGCGCTCGAGGAGGGTCTGCTCCGCGCCGGCGTGCCGTACCGGCTCCTCGGCACACGCTTCTTCGCGCGTAAGGAGGTGAAGGATGCGCTCGCCTGGATGCGTCTCGCGATGGATCCCTCGCGCGAGGCCGATAAGCTCCGCGCGGCTTCCTCGCCGCCGCGCGGGCTCGGCAAGGTAACGCTCGGGAAGCTCGCGGCGGGAGCGCGCTCCGCGCTCCGCGCGGGAGAGCTCGCGAAGGTCGAGGAGTTTGAGCGCGCGGTCGCCGAGCTCGCGAGCGCGGCGGAGACGCTCGTCCCGTCCGAGTTCGTCCGGCTCGTCATCGAGAAGAGCGGCCTGCGCCGCGCGCTTCTCGACGAGGGGGGCGAGGAAGACCGCGAGCGTTTCGAGAATGTCGAGGAGCTCGCCTCGGTCGCGGCGCGGCACGACGGAGAGCCCGGGAAGGAGGGTATCGCCGCCTTCCTCGCCGAAGCCGCGCTCGCGAGCGACCAGGACGAGATGGATCACCCTTCAAACGTTTCGGAACGGAAGGGAGTAACCCTTATGACCGTCCATGCGGCAAAGGGGCTTGAGTTCGGCACCGTCTTCGTGAGCGGCATGGAGGAAGGACTCTTCCCGCATCAGGGCATGGGTGGAGAGAACGACCGCGATGAAGAGGAGGAACGGCGGCTCTTCTACGTCGCGATGACGCGCGCCAAGTCGCGCCTTATCCTCACGCTCGCCCGCGTGCGCAAGATCTACGGGAGCGACACGTATGCGGAGCCCTCCTCCTTTCTCGCCGACATCGACGGTTCCCTTCTGCGATATGACGGCATTGATAGCGATGCGATAATAGAACTATGACGCGCGCGAAAAAAAGTTTGGGCCAGCATTTCCTTATGCATGCGCGCATCGCAGAGCGCATCGCGCGCGCCGCGAAGCTCGCTCCGAACGCGACAGTGCTCGAGATCGGCCCCGGGACAGGAGTGCTCACGCGCGAGCTCTTAAAATTGGCGAAGAGAGTAGTCGCGGTAGAAGCGGACAAAGAACTTTTCGAAAAACTCAAAATCGATTTTGCGGCTGAAATCGCAGAAGGGAAATTAGAATTGATGTATGGCGACATCCGTAACTATCCAATAAATCCTGCTATAGCGGGAAATAGTGGATATCAGGTGGTGGCGAATATTCCTTACTACCTGACCGGCGAGATATTCCGTATGTTCCTCACGGCGGAGCATCAGCCGAGCTCGATGACGCTCCTCGTGCAGAAGGAGGTCGCCGACCGCATCATTGCCCGCCCGAGCAAACCCCTCGACTCCGCTCGGGGCAAAGAGAGCCTGCTCTCGCTCTCGGTAAAGGCATACGGCACGCCGAAGAGAGAGTTCGTGGTGCCGCGCGGCGCTTTCAACCCCGCGCCGAAGGTAGATTCGGCCGTCATCGCCGTCAGGGATATTTCACGCAAGCATTTTTCCGCGAGAGACAGCGAGAAGCGTTTTTTCGAGCTTCTGCACGCCGGATTCGCGCACAAGCGCAAGTTCGTCCGCAAGAATCTCGTGGAGGCCTCGCTTCCGCAGGGCGACATTCCAGAAAAAGCGCGCGCGGAGGATCTGCGTCTCGAAGACTGGCTCGCTCTTGCACGTGTGTAAGTCAGACTTACACACAGTTCTGGTACTTATATAAGAGAAGAACCGACAGTCGGGCTGATAAGCCCCTCTGAAGGATAGGGGTAGGGCCCGATCCAGCAGTAAGCCGCGGGAGCCGGACTATATTCGCCGAGAAGCCAGCTGGCAGTCGGAATGTTGTTTGATGCATAGATCTGTGACCCGCTTATGTACGCGAGAAGTACTGGGAATGCCGGAGGAAGCGCGCTGATAGTTATGTTCCACACGCCCGCGTCGCAGGGCATGGCGAAGAAAAGTTGGCCTCCAAATGGCGATCCGATCGCGGCGCGGGCGTGTGTCGGTCTGAAGATGGCGGCAATGAGCCGCTCGATTTTCTCCCTGAAGGAAAGCGTTGAGATCGTTTGAGCCGATGCGACCTTCGCTTGTTTCAGAAACTCGGCACGCAGGTCGGTCGACGTCGCGAGCTGAATAAGCGCCTGCTCCTTCAGGGTGGCGACCGTCGCGAGCGATATCCCCTGCTTGGCCGCGACAGAGTCGAGGGCGGTGAAAAACGTATCGATGTTTTCGACATTTCTAGGATTCGTAGAGGGAGATACCGTTACCGCAGGCGATACGGCCTCCGCTGGACGTGTAGCAACCGGCGGAGTGGCGGGCGCTGTAGGAGCCGGAACAGCGGCCTTTGCGAGGGCGGATTGCAGGGATGCGATCTTCGCGCGGGTCGCCGGGCCGACGAATCCGGTGCCGCTCGTGAGGCCGTTCGGGTACAGAATGTCCCGGGAGTACTTTTCCTGGAATCGTATGACAGCCGCTCTCGTCAGCAGTCCGAAATAATCGGTCTCTTTGCCGGGAGACCCGGGGCCGGCGGCCGCGATACGGGTGTCGGGATCTCGATTAAGCTCCCTCTGGAGGGACAGTACCTGGGCGCCTCGGGACCCGAGCGACAAGGTCGCGCTAATCGCATCTGCCGTCTCGGCTTGCGCGACTGCGCCATAAGAAAGTGAAAGAACGCCTATAAAAACCAAGAGAAGTATCCAGCGCATATACGCACAGGGTACCACGGCGCCGAGATTGTTTTCAGTTATACAGTGCCGCGCAGTATTTCCCTCGCTTCAACTGCTATACTTAAAGGTATGAAGGGGGGCATTTCTGCGAACTGGCGCGTACTGACGGCGACACTCTTCTCGGTCGTGATTATTGCCGGCGCCTATTACCTCGCGAAGGACGTCGAGTCGCCTTCTTCCGCAGAGGCCTCGACCGAGACGGCACTTCTCAAGGCGATCGCGAGTCGAGACACAGACGGCGACGGGCTCCCCGACTGGGAAGAGTCTCTCTATGGCACAGACTCCCGTAAGATCGATTCATTTAGCCTCGGCATGTCCGACGGCGAGGCGGTCGCGCGCGGGCTCGTCGTCCCGAAGGCTATCGCCGACATCTCTATCGGCACATCCTCGCCTCGGACAGATGCTCTTTATGCAGAGTACTCGCTCCCCGCGCCGCCGGCAGAAGGGACCCTTACCGCCGCCTTTACCGAGAGCTTCCTTACCCGCTATCTCGCGGAGAAGCAGAAGAAGGGGCGCGCCCTCTCTGGAGCGGAGATACAGGACGTCGCAGGCCAGGCCCTGCAAGCGCTCGCTGAAGCGATTGCTGTCGCACCGGACTTCAAGGCGGCGGGCGACATCGACGTGCTCGACACGAGCGTGGGGACACTTAAGGAGTTTGCCGCTCGCGCGGAAGCGGTGATGCGGAAGAATACGACAGAGGCGACGAAGAACGAGACAGACTACCTGCAGGACGCGTTGGAAAACGATGATACGGAGGCGCTCGCGCACATCGCCTCTATAGCAAAGGCGTATCGCGATGCCGCCGTCGGGCTCGCTGTCCTGCCGGTGCCGCGCGCGCTCGCGACAGACGATCTCCGGCTCATCAACGCGCTGATGCGCTTGGGCCAAATAGCGGCCGACTTCAATAAGGTATTCGACGACCCTCTCGCGACGATGCTCGCGCTCGAGCAGTATCCGCAGGCCGTCGCCTCTCTCGGGACGGCGGTCGCGAATATCGGCCAGATCTACGCGGCGGCGGGCATTACTCTCTTGAAGGGGGAGCCGGGCGCCGCGTTCGTGAATATCGCCGCCGAGGTTAAGGCGGAGGCACAGGTAGCAAAGCCATGAGCAAGAGCTTCTTCAGTAGGGTACTCGCGACGCTTCTCGTCGTCGCGCTTGTCGCGCCCTCGGCGACTTTTCTCGCTCCAACGCGCGCGTATGCGCAGGAATTCTCGGACGATATGGCCGCGAACGCCGCGAACGCTGTCCCGACCGCAGGCTCGGGACTGAATGACATCATCGTGAAGATCAAGTCCGTGTTGACTGCGGCCAATACGTTTACGACAAGCGTCGCGACGTATGCGCAATACGTCAACACGTACGTTCTCCAGCCGCTCGCCTTTGTTGTCTCGGGCGAGCTCCTGAAGGCGATAACTGCGGGCGTTATCGCTTTCGTTATCGGTAAGGCCAACGGCACGGGCATCCCGCAGTTCGTGGTCGACGTGCAGAAGTCTATGCAGACGGTGAGCGACGAGCACGGCGAGGCGTTCTTCAAGAGCCTCGGTAAGACGAAGTCGCCCTACGCCGGCTCGATAGGGCAGGCGCTCCGCGAAGAATACCTGAACAAGACGAGCCTCGCCGGCTTCTGGGCCGACAATATGGACACCATCGCGCGGAACTCGACGCGCGAGGGCTCCTTCGAGCCGTTTCTCGAGGGCCGCAGAAGCACCGTGCCGGAGTGGATGGGTATCACGACGCAGGTCAAGAACAACCCCTACCTGCTCTACCCGAAGATACGCACGGGACTCTCCGCCACGATAGGGCCGGGCATCGCCGGCGTGACGGGTGCGCGCATCGAGGAGCTCGCCTGGGGCGACGGCATCATGTCCTGGTGCGGAGACGACTTCGGCGAGAAGTACACCGTCCCTGCGGATGCGTCGACGCCGAAGGCGGGAGAAAGCGATACCGCGAAGCCGGCAGACGGGACCGAGAGTAAGCAGGAGGGTGTCAAGCCGACGGGCATCAATCCTGGCGACCCCTGCATCGACAAAAGGGGCAATATCCGCACCATCAAGACGCCCGCGACGGTGATCACCAACACGCTGAACAAGGTGCTCGGCGGTCAGCAGGACCAGATAGTCGCCATGGGCGACGTCGGGCCGGAGATCAATTCCATACTAGACAACATCTCGACGGTGATGAAGACCATAAACCTCGCGACACAGATTCTCGGCGGCCCCGGGTCGGGAGGGCTCTTTGGCGTCGATACGCCCTCCGGCTCCGATTCCTCGACGCGCTTTATGCAGTATCAGGCGCCGGGCAACTTCGGCGTTACGGGCGCCTCGGTCTACCGAGGCGCGGCGGAGCTCCCGATGTTCGGCTCCGACATGCTCGAGCGCGTTGAAGGCTACGAAGCGGCCTGGGACACGCTCCGCACCGCCGCGAACACCGCCTCTTCAAGCATCACGAGCCTCGTGAGCTACTGCCTCGCCGAGCAGGAGCTCGCGCCGGAGATACTGAAGGAGAACGATCCGCAGGATCTCCCGAACTTCCTCGCCGCGAGCTCGGCGCAGATAGCCACCGCGACCTCCTCACTCGCGATCTTCGTTGCGCCGGTGCTCGCGGAGGCGGAGGCGGCGTCCTCTACCGCCGCCGCCGCGCGCGCGGAGGTCGAGAGGGTGCAGACCCGGCTGGAGGAAAGCACGCTTAAAGACGGCGCAGACGCGCTCGATACGGATACGCTTTTCACCATGCCGCCGTCGGCATCCGACCTCGCCGAAATCGAGCATGAAGCTAGCGTTCTTAATCTCGCGGTAGCGAGTCCGAGAGGGTCGCTCTCGGTATCGGGCATCTCGACTCTCGACAGGATGAATCTCCTCACCCAAAACGCGACGACGCTTCGGACAGCCTGCACTCCTGTCCCAAGACCGGCCTCGGGAGCGGAGGAAGAGAAAGGAGCGAATGCCACTCGCTGATATGCCTCGTATCCTCGTCATCCTGTTCCTCGCCTTCTCGCTTACGGCGGGCGCGGCGCCCGTCGCCTATGCACAGGAGCCTGACGTGGCGCCGGTCATCCCTGCCACATCAGCTCAAACCCAGAAAGTCGACCAAGACGACGCCGGGAAGCCCTTGTCGTTTCCGGTAAGCACCGACTACGACGGCGCGCTCGCGAGCATCGTGCAGTGGATTATGTTGCTCTTCGGCTGGCTTGTCGGCGTCGCGGCGATGACGCTCGACAACGCGGTGTACTACACCGTGGTTACGATGGGCAACTACGTGAAGGAGCTCGCCGCTGTCGGCGTCGCCTGGCGCATCCTGCGGGACGTCGGCAATATCGTGCTCATATTCGGCTTCCTCGCCGTCGGCATCACCACTATCCTGAACGTAGACTGGTACGGTGGAGGGAAGAAGATGCTCCCGGCGATGCTCGCCGCCGCGGTGTTTCTTAATTTCTCACTCTTCATCACCGAGGCGGTCATCGATACGGGGAATCTCGTCGCGACCCAATTTTATACCCAGATCAACGGCGGCAGGCCGGCGGGCGCGAAGAGCTTCGACACGATCACGAGCGACGGCATTTCGAACAAGATTATGGGCCAGCTCGGCCTCCAGACCATCTACAACGGCGGGAGGGTGAACACGCAGGTGTTTAAGAACAACAATTCCATCATCATCGGCTTTATGGGCATCCTGCTCTTCATCATCCTCGCGTTCGTGCTCTTCTCGCTCGCGTTCGTGCTTATCGCGCGCTTCGTGATGCTCATCTACCTCATCATCCTCTCGCCGATAGGCTTCGCCGGCTACGCGGTACCCCAGTTGAAGGGCGTTTCGGATAAGTGGTTAAAGGATCTTATCGGCCAGACCATCACCGCCCCGATACTCCTCCTCCTCCTCTACGTCGCTCTCGCGGTCATCACCGACGCGAACTTCCTTAAGTTCGGTGCCGGCTACGCCGACTGGACCGGCTTCGTCCCGAACTCGGACGGGAGCTTCAACCTTACCGGCTTCGCGGGGATGATACTCTCATTCCTCGTCGCGATGGGACTCCTCATCTTCGTCGTCATAACCTCGAAAAGCCTCTCCGCCTTCGGTGCGAGCTGGGCGACAAAGACTGCGGGTAAATTTACCTTCGGTGCGACTGCGTGGGGTTTGAGTCGTACGGTCGGACGTGCTGCATCCTATACAGGACGCAGTCTGCGGCAGAGTACGACATTCAACAGGATTAACGCGATGACCGGGCGCGTCATGACAAGAAGTCTCGACCGCGCCGCGACAGGGAGTTTTGATGTGCGTGGCGCCGTAATTGGCGGCGGTGATCTGAAGTCTCTCGGTATCGATGCTGGCAAGGCTGCCGAAAAAGGTTTTGCCGGAGCGCGAGAGAGGAATATCAAGGCACACGAAGAAGAGGCGAAGCGGATTGAAGAAGCACATAAGGAATCTTTCAGAGGAGAAACTGACAAAGAAAAGCGGGATGTTACAGAGGCAACAGCGAATCTCAAGAGAGCGGTATCTGGACAGGAAGAAACAAAGAAAGAGCATGAGGCGGTGACACGAGAGGTAAGGGATCGTCAGGCAGAAGTCAGGCGAATAGAGGAAGAAAAGATTATGACTCCTGACAAAGACGCTCGACTTGCGGCGGCACGCGATTCTCTTGAGGGAAGCATTAAAAAGCAGGACAGTCTCAAGGGAGACCTTAATAAGTTAGGCGATGTGATTAATAACCTGAAAAAAGTAGAAGAGACCGCGAAGAAAGCTGCGGAAACAAGACTGAAGGAGAATATAAAAGAAAGCAAAACTGCGTACGCCGAGAGTATTGACCGCCCGTTCAATCCGATTACGTTTATTGCATATGGTCCTGACACTGCGGCTGCGGCGCGGAAGATAAAAGCGTCTCTTAAAGAAAAGAATAATGATGACAAGTTAAAAGACTTGATGAAGAAGATAGCAAAGGAACAGGCGGAAGCGGAAAAAAATAATACGGAGAAAAATACTTCGGAGTCTGAATCAGGAGCGGAGAAGCCAGAAACCGGGCATTAATTTATTTCCTATGAACCCAGATCAGGAAGAATCAACTCTAGAAGAAAGCATTACCAAGGTGATGCAGACCTTGCCGCCGGCGATACGGAGCTATCTCTCGCAGGGGAGACACACACCAGTCGCAAAGAGCTTGATGGCGAAGTATGGGCTCCGCGTCGACCAGGGAGGAATTCTCGAACGGGAGATTATACTGCTCCTGATGGGCGTCGAGAATCCGGAAGAGTTTACGCGGGCTCTCGTTCAAGAAGCGAACCTCGGACAGGAGACGGTTGCCGGCATCGTACGAGACGTCAACGCGCAGATATTCGCGCCTCTGCGGGAGGAGATGAGACATCCGGCCCCAGCCCCAGCGCCCGCGCCGGCGAAGCCGGCTCCGCAGGTGTACGCGCCGCCGCCGCAGTCTCCGGCGTATGTGCGTCCAGAGACTGCGGCTCCTGCCACTCCGCCCGCCCCGACCCTTAATACCGGGCGCATCCCTTCCCGTATCGCCCCCCTCCCGCCCAAGACCGTCTTGCCGCGCCCCTCCATAGCCTTCGGCGACGGGGGGCCGCGCCCCTCCATAGCCTTCGGCGACGGGGGGCCGCGCCCCGCCGTAGCCTCTGGCGAAGGGGGGCCGCGTTGGCAAAGTCAGACTTTACCAACTCCTCCGAGTCAGCGCCTCCGGCTTGAGGATCACGAGGAGCCGCATATAGAATTTAATAAAGTGGCTCCGCCAGCGCCGCCGCGCCCCTCCATAGCCTTCGGCGACGGGGGGCCGCGCCCCGCCGTAGCCTCTGGCGAAGGGGGGCCACGCCCGGCTTCTCCGTCGAGTAAGCCCGTCATCGCGCCGGTGCGGCCGTACTCCGCCGATCCGTACCGCGAACCGATTGAAGAAGATAGTAGGAAGTAGGTTGCGTTTTCCCGCGCTCTTATATATAGTGCCTCTATCCCGCGGTTGCGGGCTTTCTAAATAAATGGCCACCATCAATCAGCTTTCGAAGAAAGGACGCAAGAGCAGAGCGTCCAAGTCGAGCGTGCCTGCCTTGTCTCGCGGTTTTAACGCTCTGAAGAACCGCCCGACCTACTATCCCTCGCCCTTCAAGCGCGGGGTCTGCACCAAGGTGACCACCAAGACGCCGAGGAAGCCGAACTCCGCCATCCGCAAGATCGCCCGCGTCCGGCTGACTAACGGGATGGAAGTAACGGCCTATATCCCGGGCGAGAGCCACAACCTCCAGGAACACTCGGTCGTCCTTCTGCGCGGCGGCAGGGTAAAGGATATCGGCGTACAGTACACCATAGTCCGCGGCAAGCTCGACACCGCCGGACTCGAGAAGCGTCGCACTAGCCGCTCGCGCTACGGCGCGAAGCGCCCCAAGTAGTATGCGCCGCCCCCTGAAGAAAAAGCGCGTCTGGCGCCCCGATCTCAAGTACGGTTCGGAGACGCTGACCCGATTCATTAACGCCGTTATGTGGAGCGGCAAGAAGGACACCGCCCGCGCGGTCGTCTACGAAGCGTTCGCCGTTATCGAGAAGGACGGCGCCAATCCGCTCGAGACCTTCGAAGCGGCGCTCCGTAATGTCTCTCCGCTGATGGAGGTGCGCTCCCGTCGCGTCGGCGGAGCGAACTATCAGGTGCCCCGCGAGGTGCCCCAGAGCCGCCGCCTCGCTCTCTCCTTCCGTTGGCTTATCGGCGCCGCCCGCGCGAAGAAGGGTAAGCCGATGGCCGACAAGCTCGCCGCCGAGCTCCTCCTCGCCGCTAAGAACGAGGGCGACGCGATCAAGAAGAAGGACGAGATGCATCGTATGGCCGAAGCCAACAAGGCCTTCGCCCACTTCGCGTGGTGATTTTGTAACCAAAATCATCCCGAGTTTGTCGAGGGATTGGAGAATTGTGATACTATCAGTGTGCGCGGAGCGCTTTTATTTTTTATCTAACGTATGAACAGAGACTATCCGCTTGAGAAAGTTCGCAACTTCGGCATCATCGCCCACATCGACGCGGGGAAGACGACCACGTCCGAGCGCGTGCTCTTCTACACGGGCTCCCAGCACAAGATCGGCGAGGTGCACGAGGGCGAGACCACGACCGACTGGATGGAACAGGAGCGCGAGCGCGGCATCACTATCACCGCCGCCGCCATCACCTGCTTCTGGACTAAGACCGGCGAGTCGGACAAGAAAGACATCTCGAAGAAATTCCGTTTCAATATCATCGATACCCCGGGCCACATCGACTTCACCGCCGAGGTGAAGCGCTCGATGCGCGTTCTCGACGGCGCGATTGTCGTCTTCGACGGCGTTGCGGGCGTCGAGCCGCAGTCCGAGACCAACTGGCGCTACGCCGACGAGGCGGCGGTGCCGCGCGTCTGTTTCATCAACAAGCTCGACCGCACGGGCGCATCATTTGAAAAGTCGTACGCGAGCATCCTCGATCGGCTCTCGCCGAAGGCCATCCGCATGCAGATACCGATAGGGGAGGAGGGCGCGCACGAGGGCGTCATAGATCTGCTCACGATGAAGGCCTACACCTTCTCGGGGAACATGGGCGAAGAGGTTATCGAGGGCGATGTGCCGGCGAATCTTCTCGATGACGCCAAGAAGTATCGCGCCGATCTCGTCGAGCGCATCGTCGAGCAGGACGACGCGGCCATGGGCGCGTATCTCGAGGGTAAGGAGCCGAGCGTTGACGAGCTGAAGGCTATTTTGCGCAAAGCGGTCATCGCGAACCAGGTCTTCCCGGTCTACTGCGGGAGCGCGCTTAAGAACAAGGGCGTCCAGCTCGTGCTCGACGCGGTCGTCGACTATCTTCCGTCTCCGCTCGACCTCCCGCCCGCCACCGGCACCAACCCGAAGACCGGCGAGCCTATCGAGCGCCACGCCTCCGACGACGAGCCGTTCTGCGCGCTCGCCTTTAAGCTCCAGACCGACCCCTTTGTCGGCGCGTTGACCTTCTTCCGCGTCTACTCGGGCACGCTCTCTACCGGTTCATACGTCTATAACTCGACAACCGGAAACAAGGAGCGCATCGGCAGAATCGTGCGGCTCCAGGCCGACAAGCGCGAAGAGGTGGAAAAGGTGTTTACCGGCGAGATAGCCGCCGCCGTTGGTCTGAAGGACACCAAGACCTCGCACACGCTCTGCGACGAAGCGAATCCTATCGTGCTCGAACAGATTAAGTTCCCCGAGCCGGTGGTGAGTCTCCGTATCGAACCGAAGACAAAAGCCGATCAGGAGAAGATGGGCGTTGCGCTCCGCAAGCTCTCCGACGAAGACCCGACCTTCCGCATCAAGACCGATGAAGAGACCAATGAGACTATCATCTCGGGCATGGGCGAACTGCATCTCGAGATCCTTGTCGACCGGATGAAGCGCGAGTTCAACGTGCTCGCCGACGTGGGGAAGCCGCAGGTGGCGTACCGCGAGACGATCCTCGGATCTTCAGAAGCCGAGGGCAAGTACATCAAGCAGACCGGCGGTCGCGGCCAGTACGGCCACGTGAAGATCAAGATGAAGAAGCTCGAACCGGTAGAAGAAGGCGCGAAGATCGCCAAGAACGTTACGCGCGAGGATCACTTCGAGTTTATCAACAACATAAAAGGCGGTGTGATCCCCCAGGAGTTTATCGCTCCGGTAGAGAAGGGTATCCGCGAGGCGATGGCGCGTGGCTTCCTCGCCGGCTTCCCGATGGTGGACATCTCTATCGATCTCTACGATGGCTCGTATCACGATGTCGACTCATCCGAAATCGCCTTCAAGATCGCCGCGTCAATGGCCTTCCAGGAGGCGGCAGGGAAGGCAAAGGCCGTCATCCTCGAACCGATTATGCGCGTCGAGGTTATCATGCCGGAACAGTTCATGGGCGACATCACCGGCTCGCTCTCGGGTAAGCGCGGGCAAATAGAGGGGATGGAGGAGCGCGGCCTGAATAAGGTCGTGAAGGCGAAAGTGCCGCTTTCCGAGATGTTCGGCTACACCACCACCCTCCGTTCAATGACCGAAGGCCGCGGCTCGATGACGATGGAATTCGACCACTACGACGTCGTCCCGACCAACGTCGCGACCGACATCATCGCCTCGCGCAAGTAATCATCAGAATATAAAAACAAGCGGGCGCGGCTGAAAAGCCGCGCCCATTTCGTCGTTAGTCAACAGGTGCTTTCGCGCACGCCCGACTTTGAATGAGCGTTACATTCGAAAGCCGCACTGTTTCAGTATCTTTTCCAGAAATAACGTAGAACTCTTCGTGGCCATTGGCCAACCGCATGACTATTACAACTGGTCCGCGATATCGGATGTAAAGCTCTGTCTGGAGAATGTTCTTATCGTACAACTGCAGAAGCGAAAAGATGGTATCTTCAGTTGCCGTGTGTGACCAATCCGGACTGAGTCCTGAGACGCGTGTGATATTTCTGTCCATCAATGGACTCCTTTGTTTATGAGCTAGCGAATGAGCATGCAACATCTGGCTTCATCCTAGTTGACGAAGATATTATTGTCATATACTATATGATGACACTTTGTATGATATGTAAAACAACCGAGTCTTACTTATGTGGCGATATCAGATAGTGATGCTGGGGGCGTACATTCCTGAGTGACACTATGCAAAAAGAACTACAACTCATCGGACTTGGGAAGATCGAGGCTGCTGTCTACGAATCACTCGTGCAACATGGTCCCTGTCGTGCGGGTGTGCTCATCGCGAAGCTTGATATCCACCGCAACCTGGTCTATCAAGCACTCGACAAGCTTGTTCTTAAAGGTTTAGCGACCAAGGTGAGCGAGAAGGGGGTATGGTCGTTTCAGATTACCGATCCGAGCGCGCTCCTCTCAAACTTCAGGATGCAGGAACGCTCTCTTTCAAGTATCGTGCAGAAGATTGCGGTGGCGCGAAGCAAGGGCGACCAACAAATCGTAGTTTATGAGGGCGTAGAAAGTTATCGGAATTATTGGATTTCGTCGTTGGAACGTATCCCTTCAGGCACTACCGACTACATTATCGGAGGTTCGGTTGAAGCGAGTCGATGGAAAGATCTCATGGGAAGTTGGTATGCTCAATATGATGCTCTACGCAAGCAAAAAAAGATTGTCTGGAAGAGTATCCAATTTGCTATGGGGGATGCCGAGTGGCAGGAACTGAGAGAAAATCCAAGACTAACAGAATATCGTATTTTGCCACGCACTTTTGAGCATATTGGAAACGTGAACGTAATCCATGACACGATTATTCTTCATACGTGGGGTGATTCGCCGCGTATCATTGAAATCAGAGACCCCTCTCTAGTACAAATGTTCACGGGTCTCTTCAATGTCCTTTGGGAAATGTCAGAACCGGTTGTGCCCTGAGTAAGGGTAAATCTCGCTAAGAACAGGGTCCCGCTCGATGACCGAAGGCCACAAAGTGGCCAACACCGGGTGTTGGCCAAAAGTACCACTCCACTCCGCTCGATGACCGAAGGCCGCGGCTCGATGACGATGGAATTCGACCACTACGACGTCGTCCCGACCAACGTCGCCGCCGACATCATCGCGAGTAGGAAATAAGCCATTTTGAATGGCTCATCCGGTTGAGTCATTCGTCGTACGAAGAACAAGGGTAGCCCTTGCTCAAAATAATGAGATAATCGTGTCTTTAGTCTGGTTGTGGTATCATTAATACATGAAAAAGAGTGCCAAAAAGTTAGTACGACTCTCGTCTCTCGCGGTTGAGTTTGATCGCGAGACAGACGGTCGTTGGATCGCCGAAATCCCGAAGCTCCCGGGCGTGATGACCTATGGCGCGACAAAACGCGAAGCACAACAGCGCGTCTATGCAATTGCACTTCGCACGCTTGCCGATAGTGTGGAACAGGGCTCGCTCTTCACTCCAGTCTCCCGCATCTTCGGTTATGGAGTGGCGCGCGGCTAAGGCCTCGCGGGTATTAAAGGCGATTCTTTCTATTGGCTGGTGCATCAAGCGCCGAAGAGGTTCGCATCGGATTCTCACCAGACCCGGTTGGCCGGATTACACGTTTGCTTTTCACGATCGTGAAGAAATCGGCCCACGCATGCTTGCTCGCATCTCTAAGCACACCAGTCTTGTCCCGGATGATTTATAATAGCGGCTCGATGACGATGGAGTTCGATTACTACTGGTTGCCTACTCGGTAGGCAGTTAAATTTTGTGCGGGCGGCGGCCCGTTCGCGGCCCAGCAAGAAACCTGGTCTCCGAGCGAAGCGAGGAGTTTCTTATGATGTCGTCCCGACTAACGTCGCGGCGGACATTATCGCGTCTCGCAAATAGTCTGATTTCTTGTTGTGCATACCAGGTATGCACACGATACGGACAAAGAAAAACGGCGGACTCTCGAGGTCCGCCGCTTGCGTTTACCAGGTGATGAGTACTTCCTTTGCTCCCAGTCTTTTGGTGAGAAATACTGGAAGATAGTCACGACACATTTCTGCAAGCTCTTCCCTTGTCAGAAGCTCGATTAAAGGATTCAGAGTTTCCCGATACTCTTCTGCGATGAGCATTTTCGGTTCGCGTGCTTCCTCCAAAACTTCTACGAAGTGAGAGCCTGCAAACATGAACATTATTTCACTGAAGAAGGCGTCCAATATTTCCGCCTTACGTTCAGCTGACATCCTTGCTGGTATACCACTTGCAGTATTCATGCTCTTTCCTTGGAAGGTGAAGGGCAATGTGCCCGAAGTTGAGCAAGGGTAGTCCTTGCTTGGACAAGTGAGACGGCGGTCATTGCGGTCCGCCGTTTGTGTTTACCACTCGATACTGATTCTCCTTGCGCCGAGGTCGACCTCTAAGATCTTCGGGAGAATAATCTTCAGGATCTCACGAACTTCCTCGTCGGCAAACGGCTCGAGAAAATCGTTAATGACCGCTTCGTGTTCAGAGGTGTCGAACACCTCCTCAATACTGGTCATTGCCATCAGATATTTAACAACGTAATTTGCACCTGCGTGCGGAACAAGTTTAAGCACAAACTTGTCGAATAGTTCGGCCTTACGTTCGGTCGACAGTACTGGGGGAGTAGAGCTAGCTTGAGCGTCCATAATATTTCTCCTTAGTTGTGAGGGCAAAATGCCTGGACTGGAACTGAATCTCTAGGGAGTATTTTGCACCTATTCTCGCGAGAAGTCAATAGTTAGTCATACATTTATTAAATATATAAGTAGATGGAAAACATTGACAAAACATTAGTAATCACCTAACATAGTCATATATTTATGACTAATGAAGTTAACGAACACCTGAAAAACGGCCTTAAAGCTGGCCTTTCGGCCAAGGCAGCAGCTGTCTATGTGGCTCTTTTGGAAGCCGGAACGTCCTTAAGTCCGAAAAGCCTGATTATTCGAACGAAGCTCCACCGGCAGTATGCCTATGACGCTCTACGAGAATTGCAGGATAAACGGCTTATCGTCACCTCGGGCGAGAAGCGGCGTATTAAGTATGGCGCAGTCAGCCCCGACCGGCTCTTGCAGGAAGCAGAGAAACAGCGGATGGACGTGTTGGACGGCGTACGGGATCTGATGAAGCTCTACGACCGGTCTCCTGCGGGCGTGGTGGAGGTCATTCGCGGGAGTGAGGCGGTCATTGAGAGCGAGCTCACGATGTTGCGGGATGCGATGCCGGGTGATTTTTTAGATATTGTCGGTGGCGCGGGGATGAACTGGGTTAAGCTTTTTGCTGACAGGATTCCCGAGTGGGAGGCGTTGCGTAAGGAGAAGGGAATTAACCTTCGCTATATCGGTACTGGTGAAGATGTGCGGCACAACAGGGAAGAGAGCATTATTGAGAACGAGTCTCGCGTGATTCCGGGCATCGGGAACATTGTGAATGTGGCAATTCGCCCTGACAGTGTCTCGTTTAATATTTACGAGCCAGAGATTGTCACTGTCCGTGTCAAAAACGTTGCAGCCGTCGCGAGCCAGCGTGCTCTCTTTGAAGTACTCTGGACCTGCGCTAAATAATGCTATGATTGAGCCTATGTCGCACAGGCAGAATCTTCTCGGCCTCCTCCTTACCACCTCTGGTGGAGCCCTGGCTTGTGTCTAGATTCTAAAGAGAAATAGATACACACGAGGCCTCCACCAGGAGGCCTCGGTTCGTTTTGGTTCTTTCCACAACTAACAAGGGGGAAATATGGCCAGCAGATTGTTCATCAAGGCGCCAGCCGGCTTTACGCTTCTTGAAGTGCATACCGTGCTTGCGGCCGCGGCCGACCGGTTGAACAGCGAGCGCCGAAAGCTCGGTATCTCGCGATTCGCTACATTTTTTGTCGGCCCGATGCTCATGAGTCCAGTCACGAGGGAGGTGTCATTTGTCGTCTCATACTCGGACAATGACCAGGACGCAATCGAAGAGCTCAACCGAGCGATTACCCTCCTCGTTGAATCTCGGAGGAGAAACCGGTGGTGGTACCTCCGCCGCGACCCCTATTGTGCATAACCTGCAACAATCAGGAAATGCATACGGCCGCCGTTCGCCCACAAGGCGAATCGGCGGCCGATTTCTGCAGAGTCGAGCAAGGGTAGCCCTTGCTCGACTGGCACGTGGTACTATAAGACTTTGGAGCCACCGAAGGTTCGGTGGCCGTTCTCTGGAAGGAGATTGAGATGAAGGACACAGGAAGGCTTACGCCTGCCCAGATCGAGGCACTGCGGAACCGTATGCCGACGGAAGAGGAGCTCAAAGCGGCAAGAGAGTTTATCAAGACCCTCGGTCCACTACAGGAGTTCAAACCGTGCGCGCATCACCTCCTGAACGAGGTACACGTATTCCGTAAGGACTGCTCGTATACGGCGAAGTTCGTGAACACCGGACTAAGCCTCTTTTACGAGAATCATCGGCCGGGGTTCAATCCGTTGAAGCATTACGTCGGCTTCTCGGTCTACTGCCCGCGCTCTCTCGGCCTCACCGGTACGGTCGCGGTGCAAGACGTACTCCGACGGGTGGAAGCCTTCTCTCCGGAGGCATTCGGCCGCAAGGGGAAGCTCGTTCGTCGGCTCGCAGGAGATCTGAAAGTAAAAATAGAAGAATCCGCTTGATCTTAGGCCGCTTCGGCGGCCTTTTGTTTCTCTGTCTACTCCTCCCACCGACTCACGGCCAAATTTTATGGTGGTATCTCGCAAATGAAGAATCGGGATTTTTTCTTCCAGCAATACGATAAGATTAACTGGGTAAACCAGGAAAAGACCAATCTTAACGCGGCGGTATATCAATTCATTCTTGATGAAATAATCTCAAAGGTACAAACTCCCTTCGCGCTATTCGATATCGGGTCGGGGATAGGTTTTTCATAAGAATGCTCAAAGAAAAATTCGGTAACAACATCCGCATCGCTGGTTGCGAGCCGTCGAGGAAGAGTTATGACTATTTCGCAAGGAGTAACATTGATAAGAGTAATATCGCGATACATCAGAATACATTTCAAAGTTTGAAGGTTGATGAGACATTTGATTTCGTTACCGCGGTATACGTTTTCCCGCATTTCGTTGAAGCGGATCTGAGCAGTGTTGCTCGAAAGATATCTGAAATGCTGAACGCAGGCGGGAAGTTTGTCATGGTGGTTTCGAACGAAGAGTACCTAAGAAATAAACTTGAAACTAAGAAGGATTTGTTTATTGAGAAAAACACCATTGAGTTCAAAGGAAGGGAATACAACGAATACCTTCATTATGTGGAAATACCCGAAATGGGAACCGTCATAGATTACGATCGCGAGGAAGATTATTACAAAGATCTACTTGAAGATAATGGTTTGAAATTGGTTAAAAAAGACAAGATGCACAGTGATGAGTACATTTGCACCATATTCACTTTTGAAAAGGCTGACTGAGCGACTTCCGTCTCTTGCGCTTTTATGAGGGGTCGGGTACATTTGTCTATAACGCATCTTGGCGTCGCTCTTTGGCTTGTCTGCTGTTATTAGTGGCGAGCCGGAGTGTATTTCCGACTCGGGTCGGATTATTAATTCGTGATTTAACAGATAATTTATCCGCTATGGCAGCAGAATTCAATCGCAGTAAGCCGCACATGAACGTAGGTACCATCGGCCACGTTGACCACGGCAAGACGACCCTTACGGCAGGCATTCTCCACGTCCTCTCGATGTTGAAGGATCAGGGCTACGACGCTCGCGTCGAGGGTGTCGACAATATCGACAGCGCGCCGGAAGAGAAGGCGCGCGGTATCACCATCGCGCTCCATCACTCGGAGTACGAGACGCCGAACCGGCACTATGCGCACATCGATGCGCCGGGACACGCCGACTACATCAAGAACATGATCACGGGCGCCGCCCAGATGGATGGAGCCGTACTTGTGGTCGCGGCGACTGACGGCGTGATGCCGCAGACGCGCGAACACATCCTCCTCGCGAAGCAGGTCGGCCTCAAGAAGCTTATCGTCTTCCTCAACAAGGTGGACATGGTAGCCGAGGCTGACCTTATCGACCTCGTCGAAGAGGAGATCCGCGAGCTCCTCACGAAGCAGGGCTACGACGGCGCGAATACGCCGATTATCCGCGGCTCGGGCCTCAAGGCGCTCGACGCGAAGGATGTCGCCGACGAGTGGGCGCAGAAGGCGAAACAGCTCGTCGATACGATGGATACCTATTTCGACCAGCCGGAGCGCGAGACCAGCAAGCCGTTCCTCATGCCGATCGAGGACATCTTCTCGATCGAAGGCCGCGGCACCGTGGTCACGGGCCGCATCGAGCGCGGCATACTGAAGGTCGACGAGGAAGTAGAAATCGTCGGCATCAAACCGACGGCGAAGACGACCGTCACCGGCATCGAGATGTTCAACAAACAGCTCAAGGAAGGTATGGCGGGCGACAACGCCGGTATCCTTCTCCGCGGCATCAAGAAGGAAGACGTGCATCGCGGGCAGGTGCTCGCGAAGGTCGGTTCGGTTACGCCGCACACCGACTTCGACGCAGAGGTCTATATCCTCGGTAAAGACGAGGGAGGCCGCCACACGCCGTTCTTCTCGGGTTACAAGCCGCAGTTCTACATCCGCACGACGGACGTAACGGGCGAAGTGACGCTTCCGGAGGGCAAGGAGATGGTGATGCCTGGCGACACCGTCACCTTCAAGGTGAAGCTCGTCGCGCCGGTCGCTCTCGAAGAGCAGCAGCGCTTCGCCATCCGCGAAGGCGGTAAGACGGTCGGTGCCGGCGTGGTAACGAAGATCACCGCCTAAGCGCGCTTGAAGCACTACTACGATGTCCGAGACTGCGATCAAGACGAAGAAAAAGGCATCTAAGCGCGCCGTGAAGACGGATGCGCCGGTGAAGGAAGCGGCGCCGAAGAAGAGAACGGCGACGCCGATTCCTGCGGAACACAAGCTCCGCATCCGCGTCCGCGCCTACGAGCATAAGATCCTTGATCTCTCGGTGAAGCAGATAATGGACACCGCCGCCCGTTTCGACGCGGTCGTCGTCGGCCCCGTGCCGCTCCCGACCGAGATCAAGCGCTGGACGGTGAACCGCTCAACCTTCGTCTACAAGGACGCGCGCGAGCAGTTCGAGATGCGCGTCCACAAGCGCCTCATCGACATCATGAACCCCTCGCCGAAGGTAATCGAGGCCCTCACCAATCTGAACCTGCCAAGTGGTGTCACGATTGATGTGAAGATGGTATAAAACGCAAGGAGCGTACTCACGACTATGGTTTTAACTAGTACTGAGCCTTCCGAGGCGAACGTGATGGTATAAAAATCGCCAAGATAAAAACGCACGACCGCCCCGCGAGGGGCGGTTTCGCGTTTACGATTCTTGGAACCTCTGCTATTCTAGAAATATATGCCGATTGCTCACCTTACGCGCCGCTCCCCATGGCTTAACCGTATGCTCTATCGCCCCTACAAGGGCGCGCATCGCGGCTACTGGTATCGCCTCCCGTGGAATAGAAGGTCGGCCTCCTACTACGCCTCCGTTTAGATTTCCCGGCGTTTCTTGCATCTTTTGGAGGGGTAGGGTAGAGAAGCTCCATCACTTTTCACTTCGTTTTTCACATTCTCCAATGTTCATTAAGTCCAACGACCGTGTAGAATAACGAACATGAAGAAAAAAGCGCGGACGGTGAATATTGAAGAGAGAGTAAGTCATAGAGCAAAGCGTAATCAAATCAGAAATGCAGTTTTACTCTCCGCATACCTCACGGTCGGAGTAGGAATGATAGTTATGGCGCCGAACGCTGTGAGACTTCTCAAGTATGTAGAGAAGGCAGTTGGGCCTTCTCCGCGGCTCGGACGACGAGTAAGTCAGAAATATTCCGAATTGATCAAGCAAGGAATATTTAGGCGGGTTGATTCGGAGCAGGGGTCTCGCATAGAACTGACAGAGAAAGGGATGAGAATCGCCGAGAGGCTCGCAGAGCATGAAGAGGTGCGGCCTAAAGTGCAGAAGAAATGGGATAAAAAGTGGCGCCTCATCATGTTTGATGTGTGGGAACGGCGGAGGAAGGTGCGCGATGAGCTCCGAGAGACCCTCAGAGAAATCGGCTTCGTTAAGGTTCAGAACAGCGCGTGGGCCTATCCGTATCCCTGTGAAAAACTTCTTGTCTTTTTGCGTACACACCTCAAGCTCGGACATGGCGTCCTTTATATAGTTGCTGACGAAATAGAACATGACGAGAAATTGCGTGAGCACTTCAAGCTCCCATCCCTAATCAATGTTCGTTAAGTCCAACGGTCGTATGACTTAACGAACACTGTAGTTCCGACCACGAAGTACGCAACCGTCCTGACGGGCAGTTGCGTGCTTCGGGTAGGGTGTATAATAGCGGGCATGGAAAATTTCTCACAAAACAAAAAAGAAACGTTCGTTCCGGATGAGAAGCGGGAAGATTTTGAGGAAGCGGTAGAAGATGGAAGAATAAATATGGAGGGGAGTGCGGCCGAAGCGGAAGCATCAGAAGAAGAAAAGAAGGTAGCGAAAACCGCCGCTGTCGGCTCTATCGGCTTGGGGGCTCTCGGAGCGGCGGTTGGACTAACCGGTAATCCTGTAGGCGCATTGATCGGTGGTGCCGCCATAGGACTTGCAATAAAAGCGAGAGCTTCTGAAAAGAATGCGGCCAGCCATTCACGCGGTGCAGAGAGATTAAAGAAAATGGGAGAGGACGATTACACTACCTCACGAAGCATCGTTGAAGAGGGAGTGGCACAAACTCCCCCAGGAGAGGTAATAAAAATCGCTCGAGAAGAAATGGATGCTGATCTGCAAGCCAGAAAAGAGTCTGAAGAAGAGGGGAAAGAATAAGATTTGCATCTTTTGGAGGGGTAGGGTAGAGTGCCTTTAACGCTACGAACGGTGCCCGCGACCGGTCCTATGGCAGAACGCGCGATGCGTCTCTGCATCGCGCGTTCTGCTTAACAAAAAATGAAATTCATCCTCGCCAAGAAAGAAAAAATGACCCGTATCTTTACGGCGGACGGCCTTGCGCATGCGGGAACTATTCTCGCTACCGATCCGATAACGGTGACGCAGGTGAAGACGAAGGACGGCAAGGACGCCTATGCCGCCATCCAGGTGGGGATGGGCGAGCGTCGCGCAAAGAACATCAGCAAGCCGGTCCTGGGCCATACTAAGAGCAAGGGCTACGAAGCTATCCGTGAGTTTCGCACTGATGACCCTGCCGAAGTAGGAAGCACGATTGATGCATCCGTCTTCGCCGTTGGCGACATGGTGCAGGTCTCGGGACTCACGAAGGGCAAGGGCTTCGCCGGCGTGGTGAAGCGCCACGGCTTCCACGGCGGGCCGCGCTCTCACGGCCAGAAGCACACCGAACGCTCGCCAGGCTCTATCGGCGGCTCGGGCGGCCGCGCGGGCGGTCGCGTCGCCAAGGGGATGCGGATGGCCGGCCGCATGGGCGGTGATCGCGTGACGGTCGCGAATCTCAAGGTGCTCGCTGTCGACCTGAAGGCGGGCGAGATAATCGTGAGCGGCGCGGTGCCGGGCCGCCGCGGTACGCTTCTCGAGGTGGTCGCAATATAATTTTCGTACTATGACTACAGAAACTAAGGCAGTGAAGAAGGCAGTGCGCGCGCCGAAGGCGCGCGCGAAGACAGTTGCGCCGGCCGCAATCGAGATGGCTATCTACTCGATGGAGGGAAAGAAGGTCGGGAACATCGCCCTTCCAGAGAACATCTTCGGGGTGTCCTGGAAGGCCGATCTCGTGCATCAGGTAACGACCGCTATGCAGGCGAACCTGCGCCAAAACCGCGCCCACACCAAGGACCGCTCCGAGGTCTCGGGCGGCGGCAAGAAGCCGTGGAAGCAGAAAGGCACCGGTCAGGCGCGTCATAGCTCGACACGCTCGCCTATCTGGCGCCACGGCGGCATCACCTTCGGTCCGCGGAGCGAGCGCGACTATAGCGAGAAGATTAACAAGAAGATGCGCCTCGGCGCGCTTCTCTCCGTCCTCTCACGGAAGGCGAAGGATGGCGAGATTATCCTCATCGACAGCTTCGCCTTCGTCGCGCCGAAGACATCGGCGGCGAAGGTTGCACTCGCCGCCATCGCAGAAGGCGCAGGGGCGGCGATGCTCGCGACGAAGAAGAAGAATGCCGCAATCTTCGCGCTCTCGGCGTACGACGCGAACACGATCAAGAGCTTCCGCAATTTCGGCAATGTTACGACGGAGGAACTGCGCAACCTGAACCCGGTCGACGTGCTCGCGCACAAGTATCTCGTGATCGAGAAGCCGGAGGCGGCGTTTGCCGCACTCGCCGCCCGCGCAAAGTCTAAATAATCATTATGGCACTCTTCGGCACAAAAAAGGCAGCAAAGACAGAAAAAGCGGACAAAGCCGTTAAAGCGCGTCGCGCTCGGACTTCGAAGCTTCAGAGCGGAGTAGCCCACGAGATTATCCGCGCGCCGTGGTTCTCCGAGAAGGCTCTGCTCTCGACCGAGAAGGGTGTCTACACTTTCGCGGTGCCCGCGCGCGCGACGAAGGCCGCTATCGCGAGCGCCATCAAGGAGATCTACAATGTCGACCCTCGCAAAGTCCGCATCGTCAATCTCCCGGGCAAGCCCAAGACAATGCGCACGAAGCGCGGCGAGGGCGTCCGCGCCTCCCGCCGCAAGGCCTACGTCTACCTGAATGCCGGCGACAGCATCCAATTTTCCTAATCCCGTATGAAAACCTACAAACCGACCAGCAAGAGCCGCCGCCATATGACCACGCTCCCGTACAAGGAGCTTCTCTCGGGCGACGCGCCACACAAGCCGCTCTTAAACAAGAAGAGCAGTCAGGGTGGCAGGAATGGTTTCGGGCGCATCACGACCCGCCACCAGGGCGGCGGCCACAAGAAGCGTTTCCGCGACGTTGATTTCAAATACGACAAGAAGAACATCCCCGCGAAGATCGAGACTGTCGAGTATGACCCGTTCCGCTCGGCCTTCATCGGGCTCGCGCTTTACCGCGACGGCGAGCGCCGTTATGTCATCCTGCCGAAGGAGATGAAAGTAGGTTCCACTTTCATCGTCGGCGAAAACGCGCCGCTTGTGGCGGGCAATCGCCTTCCGCTCGGCTCGATTCCCGTCGGCACCTTTATCTACAACATCGAGCTCTCGCTCGGCAAGGGCGCCTCGCTCGTCCGCTCCGCAGGCAACTTTGCCGAGGTGGTCGCGCACGACGCCGGCTACGCGCAGGTGAAGCTCCCTTCGACCGAGATCCGCAAGGTCTCCGACCTCTGCTATGCGTCTATCGGCGCAGTGGGCAACGAAGAGTACAACCTCGTCGTGATCGGCAAGGCCGGCCGCTCGCGCTGGATGGGCATCCGTCCGACGGTGCGCGGCACCGCGATGAACCCCGTCGACCACCCGCACGGCGGCGGCGAAGGCCGTCAGGGCCGCGGCCTCCGGAGGGCGAAGAGCAAGTGGGGCAAGCCCACCGGCAAGGGCCAGAAGACCCGCACGCCGAAGAAGTACAGCAACGTCTTCATCGTCTCCCGCCGCAAAGTCGGCAAGAAGAGAAAGGTATAATTTAACAAACACAAATTCCCGCAGAAGCGGGAATTTTGTATGTATGCACATCCAAGGTTAAAGGCGGGGATGCGGAGCGTCTGTGCAGGGCGCGGGTGGTAAAATGTTGAAGTCAGACTTCAACATGACGGATGCTCTATGAATGTTATTTTCCATCATACCGTCCTCGAGTTCCTCCACAAGCTCGACGAGCAGGAGGCGGCCGACGTGTTCCGCCTTATCGAAGTCCTCAAACAGCGCGGGCATACGCTCTCGATGCCAATCTCAAAGCCAATCGGGAATGGATTACACGAGCTCCGTACTCACGGGAAGCCAGCCTTCCGCGTACTCTATGGATTTTGCGATGGGGAGGCAGTGCTCCTCATTGCCATGAAGAAACAGAAAGCAGGTCTGAATCCGCGGGATATTAAGACAGCGCTCGAACGGTTGCGGCTCCATTGTAGTTTATAGCGTATATGCTATACTCGCGCTATGGTTAAAAAAGAAGCAAAAAAAGAGTTCGTCAGCTTCACCGAAGTGAAGCGGCAGATGTTCGCGCGCCGGGGCTTTAAGGCCGTATATGATGCTCTTGGTCCGAAGTATGCCCTCATCAATGCGATGCTTGATGCGAGGAACAAGAAGGGCATGACCCAGGCGGAGATTGCGCGGCGCGCTGGTACCACACAGTCGGCCATCGCCCGTTTCGAAGCTGGGCATACCAATCCGACGCTTGAGTTCGCCTCGCGACTCTCTCATGCGCTCGGGGCGAAACTCGAGATACGGCTCGCAAAGTGATGCGACGTAAGGTCGGAGAGAAACGTAAAGGTTAAGACTTTAGGAGTCCGAGTCCAGACACATGAAATGGCGTTCTTCATGCGTGGCATATGTCCTGATTTTAACTATCCATAATTTTATGCTATCGCGGAAATAGTGGATATCGCCATGCTACGCTTAGCCGCGACGCCATTTCTTGTGAGGGACAAGTGCCCCGAAGAAGTACAGCAACGTCTTCATCGTCTCCCGCCGCAAAGTCGGCAAGAAGAGAAAGGGATAATTTCACAAAGCAACACATCCGCCGCACGAAGTGCGGCGGATGTGTTTTGCGTATGATAAAATGTTCCGTATGAAGAAGGCGAAGAAATCCAAGGCGATCATAGAGCCGACTGTCGCGGAAGTGATGGGTGCCGTTCAGGACTTGACCGAAGCGGTTCAAACCGGATTTGCAAAGGTTGAAAAGAGATTCAATATGCTCGAAGATGTTGTGGAGCGGCAGGGGAGTCTTCTCGGTTCTCTTGTTGATGGCCAAAATAATCTACGCGAACGGGTGAGTATTCTCGACCAGCGTATGAGTAAGACGCAAAACAGGGTTGAGGACATTGCCGATTCGCTCGGAGACATCACACGAGTCGCTGATCGGGACCGGGTATCGACCATTGATCATGAACGGCGCATCCGCCACCTCGAGAAGGCGCGCGCGTAACAAAACACATTCGATACCCAATCTGTCAAGGTTCTGGAATCGCCGAGGATTTATGAGGCTGTTTTGGGACGGCACGTTTGACTTCCAATAGCGCTTCCTGTATCTTTCCAGTATCCCGCCTCGCGGGCTTTTCATTACTTTCTATGTCACGCTCACTCAAGAAAGGACCCTTTGTGGACATTAAGCTCCTCAAGAAGGTCCAGAACGCGAAACCGGCATCAGCCGGCGTGATTAAGACGTGGGCGCGTAGAAGCCAGATAAGCCCCGAGATGATCGGTTTTACCTTCGGCGTCCATAACGGCAAGGCACACGTCGAGGTGCTCGTGAACGAGGATATGGTCGGACATCGTCTCGGCGAGTTCTCGCTGACTAAGAAGTTCCTCCGCCACGGCGGCAAGATGCAGAAGGAGATGGAGCAGAAGAAGCAGGAAGCAGAGATCGCGTCCGCGAAGGCCGCGAAGGCGCCTGTCGCCGCCGCTCCGGCGAAGAAATAGTTCGACTGCGCTCACTATAAATAATCATGTCAAACGCTATCCTCAAGAGCCACAATCAGACGCCGCGTAAGGTGCGTCTCGTTGCCGATCTCGTAAAAGGGAAGAAGGTCCCGGCGGCGCTCGCGGCGCTCCAGTTCCTCCCGAAGCGCGCCTCGGAGCCTGTGGCGAAGCTTATTAAGAGCGCGGCGGCAAACGCGAAAAGCCGCGGTGAGGATGCCGACGAGATGACCGTGCAGTCGGTCATCGTCGAGAGTGCCGGCATGCTGAAGAAGTATATGCCGCGCGCCTTCGGCCGCGCTTCGCTTATCCGCCGCCGCAAGAGTCGCGTGATAGTGAAGCTCGCCCCCTTCTCCGCCAAGGCCCCGAAGGGCAAGCCTGCCGCGAAGAAAAGCAAATAGATTTTATGACCCACATCGTACATCCTTACGCGCACCGTCTCGGCATCATCCGGGACTGGAAGAGCCGCTGGTTCGCCGCCGACAAGAAGAGCTTCCGCGAGAACATCAAGGTCGATGAGACCATCCGCCGCTTCCTTATGAAGCGCTTGCGCGGCACCTACACGAGCGGCATCGAAATCGAGCGGGGGGCGGGCGAACTGCGCGTTATCCTCTCGACGGCGCGCCCGGGGCTCGTCATCGGCCGTTCCGGCGAGAATGCGGTCAAGCTCCGTACGGAACTGACCGAGGTGGTACGCAAGGCGTCGGGCCGCGCGCTCCCCGCCGGCCAGAAGGTCAAGTTTGATATTAACGAGATCCGCCAGCCGGAGACGGATGCGGCGGTCGTCGCCTACATGATTGCCGAGGGGCTCGAGAAGCGGATGCCTTTCCGTCGCGTGCTGAAGCAGACGATAGAAAAGGTTATCGCCGCCCGCGAGGTCGAGGGCGTGCGTATCGCGCTCTCCGGAAGGCTCGGCGGCGCGGATATGAGCCGCAAGGAGGAGCTCAAGAAGGGCCGCATTCCGCTCCAGACCTTCCGCGCGGATATCGACTTCGCGCACGAGCAGGCGTATCTGCCGTACGGAGTGATCGGCATCAAGGTTTGGATCTATCGCGGTAACGTGTACCAAGACAAGAAGACAAGGGTGGCTCTGCCCGAGGGCGCTACGCGCGGCTAGAACATATTTAAATTTTTCACCATGTTGTTTCCTAAAAAAGTAAAGCACCGCAAGTGGCAGACCGAGCGCAAGAGCGCGAAGCGCCTCAACCGCCCCGAGACGCGCGGCACCACCGTCGTGTTCGGCTCCTTCGCGCTCAAAGCGCTCTCGAGCGCGCGCGTGACGAGCAATCAGATCGAGTCGGCGCGCAAGGTGCTCACTCGCGCAACCGCGAAGACCGGCAAGCTCTGGATCCGCATCTTCCCTGATCGTCCGGTGACGGCGAAGCCTGCGGAGGTAGGAATGGGTAGCGGCAAGGGCGACCCGAAGCATTACGTCTTTGAGGTGCGCCCGGGCCGGGTGCTCTTCGAGATGGACGGCGTGCCCGAGAACATCGCGCGGGCGCATCTGCGCCAGGCCGGCATGAAACTGCCGGTAACGACCTCTGTCGTCACGCGCGGCTAGGCCATTGCTTTTTCATCATTTGTATGACAAAAAAAGAAAGCATGACGACAAAGACCGATACGGAGCTCGCGAAGCTCCTCGTTGATACGCGCGCGACTCTGCGCTCGGAGCGCTTTTCCGCCGCCGGCGCGCGCGCCAAGGACTCGAACTCGCCGCGCAAGTTCCGCAAGGTCATCGCACGCGTGCTTACCGAACAGCATGCGCGCGCGCTCACGACACATTCGACAAGCTCCGTGCAGGCAAGCTCACCGCAAGCCGCATAACAATTATGGAACAAAAAACCCTCCGCCCCCAATCGTTCGTCGGCGTCGTCGTGAAGACGGCGATGAAGGACACGGCTACCGTCCGTGTCGATCGCTACGTGAAGAACGCGAAGTACAAGAAGTACTTCGTGCGCTCGAAGAAGTACCTCGCGCACGACGCGGGCAACACCGCGAAGGTCGGCGACACGGTTACCATCGTAGCGACGCGTCCGATCTCGAAGCTGAAGCGTTTCGCTATCGATCCGGCGAAGACGGTGCCGGCCGATGAGGATCGAGGAGTCGCCTCGGCTGAATAATATGTTACAGCCTCAATCCATCGTTACAGTGGCAGATAATTCAGGCGGCCAGGTCGCTCGAATCTTCAAGGTGCTCGGCGGGAGCAAGCGTCGCTATGCCGGCATCGGCGATGTCGTCGTCGTTTCCATACAGACCGCCCAGCCCCGCAAGGCGGTGAAGAAGAAGGATATCTATCGCGCGGTCGTTGTGCGGCAGGTCAACCCTTTCGCGCGCAAGGACGGCTCGTATATCCGCTTCGACGAGAACGCCGTCGTGCTTATCGAGAAACAGGGTAAGGAGATGGGCCCGAAGGGGAACCGCATTTTCGGCCCCGTGCCGCGCGAGCTCTCCGAGCGGGGCTGGCACAATATCGTCTCGCTCGCGCCCGAAGTCGTCTAATATTTTTAGTATGAAAGTAAAAAAAGGAGACAAAGTTAAAGTTATCGCCGGCAAGGACAAGGGTAAGTCCGGCGTAGTCGCGCGCGCCCTGCCGAGAGAAGACAAGGTCGTCATCGAAGGCGTCGCTCTCTATAAGCGTCATCTGCGGGGCACGGCGGGGAAGGTCGGCCGCATCGTCGAGCGCCCGCGCCCTATCCACGTCTCGAACGTCGCCCGCATCGAAAAATAAATATGTCCATCACCAAACAAAAACAGCAGTCGGCCTATCTCGCGCTTAAAGAAGCGTTCGGCTACACGAGCCCGATGCAGGGCCCGCGCATCCTGAAGGTCGTCGTCTCGACCGGCGTCGGCAAGAAGCGCGATAAGAAACAGCTCGAACTGATCGAGAACCGCCTCGGGAAGATAACGGGACAGAAGCCGTCCCCGCGCCCCGCGCGCATCTCGATCGCTTCTTTCAAGGTGCGCGAAGGCGACACGGTCGGCCTCCAAGTAACGCTTCGCGGCGCGCGGATGTACGACTTCATCGATAAGCTCGTCCATATCGCGCTTCCGCGCACGCGCGACTTCCGCGGACTCTCGCCGAAGGCGATCGACGATATGGGTAACATCACCATCGGCATCAAGGAGCACACGATCTTCCCCGAGACGAGCGACGAGGACATCAAGGACGTATTCGGCATCGCCATCACTATCGTCACGACGGCCAAGTCGAAGCCAGAAGCAGAGGCATTCTTCCGCCATCTCGGCCTCCCGCTCGTCGTTGACTCAAGCGTAAAACGCTGATATTCTCTATCTACGCTCCTCGGGGCTTTATTTTTTACTCATGGCCAAGAAATCCCAGCTCGCACGACTCGTCAAGAAGACGAAACTCGTCAAGAAGTACGCTGAAAAGCGTGCGGCCTTGAAGCTGGCCGGAGACTCTGCGGGTCTCCAGGCGCTCCCGAAGAACTCTTCACCGGTGCGGCTTAAGAACCGTTGCGCTATCACGGGCCGTTCGCGCGGTTATATGCGCACCTTCGGCATCTCGCGCATCCAGTTCCGCGAGCTTGCGCGCGAAGGCAAGATTCCTGGCGTTAAGAAAGCATCATGGTAACGGACCGCATCGGCGATTTCATAATCCGTCTGCAGAATGCCGCGATGGTCGGCAAGCGCGATGTCTCGGTGCCGTATTCGGCGCATCTCGCCGCCATCGCGAAGAAGCTCAAGGAGCTCGGCTTCATCGAGTCCATCGAGACGAAGGCGAGGGGGGACAGCGAGATAAAGAAAGACCTCCTGGTCAGCCTCGCGTACGACGAGCGCAAGACAGCCAAGCTCCGCGGCGTGAAGCGTGTCTCCAAGCCCGGTCGCCGGCTCTACGCGCCTTCTACCGCCGCGCATCGGGTGAAGGGCGGCACAGGAGCGCGCATCCTCTCCAGCTCGGTCGGTATCATCTCGGATGCCGAGGCGCGCAAGGGCCGCATCGGAGGCGAGGAGCTGTTCGAAATCTGGTAATTCGATACGCTAACCGCATCTATTTTATGTCTCGCCTCGCAAAAAAGCCGATTTCAGTAGGAAAAGCCGATGTCTCGGTGGCAAACGGCGTGCTTACCGTTAAGGGCGCGAAGGGTACGCTCACGAAGCAGGTACACCCCTCCGTCGCTATCGCGGTCGATGCAGGCGCCGTTCTTATTACGCCGAAGGATCGTTCCCGTCTCGCGAAGGCTCTCACCGGCACTTTCGCCTCGCATGTGAAAAATATGGTCGCCGGCGTCGAGACGCCCTATGCAAAGAAGCTCATCCTCGAAGGCGTCGGATACCGGATGGAGGTCAAGGGTAAGGATGTCGTGCTGACCGTCGGCTTTTCTCATACGGTCTCGCTTCCGATACCGGAAGACGTAACGGCGACCGCCGAGAAGAACGCGCTCACGCTCTCGAGCGCCAACAAGGAGTCGGTCGGACAGTTCGCCGCGAATATCCGCCGCGTGAAGCCGCCGGAGCCGTATCTCGGCAAGGGCATCCGCTATGAAGGCGAAGTGATTCGCCGCAAGCAGGGCAAGAAGGCCGTATAAACAATATGAAAAGCAAACCCACAACTAAGAGTGAACTCCGCAAGCGCCGCCATGCGCGGGTGCGCGCGCTCGTGAAGGGGACGGCGGAGCGCCCGCGCCTCGCGGTCTTCAGAAGCAATCGCTTCGTCTCCGCACAGCTTATCGACGATACGGCGGGGAAGACGCTCGCCGCCGCGCACGGCCGCGAGTTCAAGGGCGCGCAGTCGGCGCAGGCGGTGGCTGTCGGCGCGGCGATCGCGAAGAAGGCCACGGCGGCGGGTATCACTGCGGCCGTCTTCGATCGCGGCGGCTACCGCTACGGCGGACAAGTCAAGGCACTCGCAGACGCCGCGAGAGGAGGCGGCCTCACTTTTTAATATCATATATGACGACACCAATAGAACCGGAAATCATACAGGAGTTGGAGGGCGTCGAAGCACCCGAGGTCGCGGCTGTGGAGACGGAAGCGGTTGAAGCCGCCGTGCCGGTCGAGGCGGCCGCGCCTTCTTCTTCTCGCTCGCCCCGCGGCCGTGATTCCTTGCGCGGCCGCTCGCCCCGCGCGGGCGCCCGCGGGAACAGGGCTCCGCGCGAACGCGGCGAGTTCGAGCAGGTGACTATCGACGCGCGGCGCGTGGCGCGCGTGATGGCCGGCGGCCGCCGATTCAACTTCAGCCTCGTAGTCATCATCGGCGACAAGAAGGGTCGTGTCGGCGTCGGTCTCGGAAAAGGCGTCGACACCGCGCTCGCCATCGATAAAGCGACGCGCGACGCGAAGAAACATCTCTTTACCGTTCCGCGCACGGCAACAGGCTCGATCCCGCACCAGGTGTCCGCGAAGTATGCATCCTCGACAGTGGAGATCATCCCTTCAAGGGGTCGCGGGCTCGTCGCGGGCTCGGCGGTGCGCACTGTGCTCGACCTCGCGGGCGTTACCGATGTCGTTACCAAGATCCACACGCGCTCCAAGAATAAGCTCACCATCGCGCGCGCGACCGTCGCCGCGCTGAAGAAGCTTAGAGTAAAATAATCCTTTACGTATGCAACTCCACTCCCTTTCTCCCCGCACCAAGAACAAGAAGAACCCCCCGGTAGGGCGCGGCGGCAAGCGCGGCAAGACCTCCGGCAGAGGTGGCAAGGGACAGACCGCGCGCGCCGGGCATAAGATCCGTCCCGAGGTACGCGACCTTATCAAGAAGCTCCCGAAGCGCCGCGGCCACGGTCAGAACCGCGCGCGCACCGTCCGGACGAACCGCATCGCGACCTCGGCGGTGAATCTCGCCGCTCTTGAACTGAACTACAAGGCCGGCGAGACTGTCTCTCCCTCGACGCTTCTCGCGAAGGGGCTGGTGCGCCGTAAGAAGGGGCGCGCGCCGGCAGTGAAGATACTCGGCGTCGGCGCTCTCTCGAAGGCGCTTATCATTGTCGGATGCGAGCTGTCTGCGTCCGCGCGCGCCGCGCTTGTCGCCGCCGGCGGCACGAGCCATGCTTAATTCTTTCATCCGCAAACTGAAACTCGCTTTCGGCGATTCTGAAATCCGCGCCCGCATCCTCTTTCTCATCGGCGCGCTCGCGCTCTTCCGTCTCCTCGCGGCGGTGCCGATTCCCGGCATCGACAAGACCGCGCTCGCCGCATTTTTTGCGAACAATCAATTCTTCGGCCTTCTTAACATCTTCTCCGGCGGCGGCCTCGCCCAACTCTCCATCGTGATGCTCGGCGTCGGGCCCTACATCACCGCGTCCATCATCATGCAGTTGGGTACGATTATTTTCCCGCAGGTGAAGCAGGCGTATTTCGAAGAGGGTGAGGCTGGCCGCGCTAAGTTCATCGGATGGAGCCGCCTTCTCACTATCCCGATGGCCGTCCTGCAGGCTATCGGCTTCCTCTTCCTTCTTGAGAGCCAGGGCGTCGTCGCGCACCTGGGCGCGCTCGCGCTTATCGCCAACATAGCGCTTGTTACCGCCGGTTCCCTGCTTCTTATGTGGCTCGGCGAGCTCGTGACCGAGTTCGGTATCGGGAACGGAGTCAGCCTTATCATCCTCGCCGGCATCCTCGCGAGCGTGCCGGCGAGCATCTCGCAGACCATCTTCGCCGCTTCTGCGGCAAATGTTCCGGCGTATCTCGCGTTTACCGCTCTCGGACTCGCGATGATGTATGCGGTGGTCGTCGTCTCCGACGCCGAACGTTCGATACCGATCGCCTACGCGCGCGCGGTGCGCGGCGCGGCACTCTCGCAGGGAGCGGCGACGTATCTCCCGATACGCCTCTTGCAGGCGGGCGTGATCCCCATCATCTTCGCGCTCTCGCTCCTCCTCTTGCCGCAGATGGCGCTCTCGATGCTCGGCGCGCTCGATATATCTTTCGCTTCGAGTGCCGCGCTCTGGTATGCCTCTTTCCTCTCTAATCCGTGGCAGTACGGCGGGACCTACTTCCTTCTCGTGGTGCTCTTCACCTATTTCTACACGGCCGTTACCTTCGAGCCGCACCGCGTCGCGGAGAACCTGCAGAAGTCCGGCGCGTTCGTCCCCGGAGTCCGCCCCGGTCGCGAGACAGAGGAATACATCGGCAAGGTGGTAAACCGCATCACGCTCCCCGGAGCCTGTTTCCTCGGCCTCATCGCCGTCTCGCCTTCGATAATCCAGGGACTCACGGGCGTTACGACGCTCGTGCTGGGGGGCACCGCGCTCCTTATCGCCGTCCAGGTCGCGCTCGACCTCGCCCGCAAGGTCGACGCCCAAGTCTCCCTCCGCGAATATTAAATCGGTGCGTGTGGTATAATGCGTGCATGAGTGGAAAACTCGCAGAAATCAAGGAGAAAACCGCCCCCGTTCTCAAGAAGCACAACGCTGTCGAGGCGTATGTGTTTGGGTCGACCGCGCGCGGGGAAGACCGCCCAGATAGCGATGTCGATATTCTGGTGAGATTCAACCAGATGGAAAACCTATTTGAATTTGTCGGGGTCAAGCTTGATCTGGAAGATGCACTCGATGGTCGGAAGGTGGACCTGGTCCAGATGGGAGCGCTCCGACAGGAGTTCCGTCAAGGTATCGATCGCGACAAGGTGCGCATTTTCTAAGAATGACCGAAAGAGACTACCGTGCGTATCTGAAGGACGTGCTCGAATATTGCGATCGCGCCATTACAAGCGCGGGGGAGATGACGCTTGAAGAATTCCGCAACGATCTGAATATGCAAGATGCATTTGCGCGGCGTTTCGAGGTCATCGGCGAAGCGATCAAACGCATTCCTGATTCTATCCGTAACGCGTATCCCGATGTCGAATGGCGCCGTGCGACAGGCTTTCGCGATGTTCTGGCGCACGACTATGTTGATATCGAAATCGATCAGCTCTATCTCACTGCCAAAAATCAGTTACCCGCATTTCGCGCCCAAATCGCCGTCGTCCTTAAGAATCTTCAGGACGACAAAAATATATGAATACACGAGCCATATTCTTCATAGGCAAGCCCGGGTGCGGGAAGGGGACGCAGGCGAAACTCTTGTCTGAAAAGACGGGGTGGCCGATATTTGCTTCCGGTAAGCTCTTCCGTCAGATTGCGCAGGAGGACTCTCCTGTGGGACGGAAAGTGAGAGCCGAGAATGATGCCGGGGAACTACAACCTCATTGGTTCGCGATGTACCTGTATCTGCAGTCGCTCTTCTCTGTCCCAGACAACACGAGCGTCATTTTTGATGGATTCAACCGTAAGGTGCTTGAGGCGAATCTCGTTATCGACTCGATGAAGTGGCTCGGGCGATCGTTTACCGTCTTAGAAATCAAAGTTTCTGATGAAGAAGTCCGTCGCCGGCTCGACCTGCGCAGAGAAACGGAGGGCCGCGTCGACGACTCGGCGGTCGACGAGAGGCTGAAGGAGTACAAGGAGTACACTGAACCCGCGATAGAACTTTTCCGTACCGCAGGCGCGCTTATCGAGATTAACGGCGAGCAGGTGCCGGAGGCCATCGCTGCCGATATTCGCGTGGCGCTCGATCTACGATGATACTCAAGAACGACACCGAACGGGAGAACCTCATTGAGGGCGGGAAGCGCCTCGCGGCGGTGCTGGAGGCGCTCCGCGCGAAGGTCGCGCCTGGCGTGACGACTGAAGAGCTGGATGACCTCGCGGAAAAAATGATTCGCGACGGCGGCGATGAACCCTGCTTTCTCGGATATACCCCTGAAGGAGCAAACAGACCGTATCCGGCGACGCTGTGCGTTTCCATAAACGACGAGGTCGTGCACGGCATCCCGAATGAGTCGGTGAGAGCTTTGAAAGAAGGCGATATCGTCGGACTCGATCTCGGCCTGACCCACAACGGCATCGTCGTCGATGCGGCTATCACCGTGCCGGTAGGCAAAGTGAGCGAAGAGTCGACGAAACTCTTGCGCGCGACCGAGAGCGCGCTTGCCGCGGGCATCGCCGCGGCTCTGCCGGGGAAGCGCGTGGGAGACATCTCCTGCGCTATTCAGAAAGAAATCGAGAATGCCGGTTTTACGGTGGTAAGGGAGCTCGGTGGCCACGGCGTGGGCGAGCTCGTGCACGAGGAGCCCTTCATCCCGAACTTCGGCCGCGCTGGCGCTGGCGCGGAGCTCGTCGAGGGGATGGTGCTCGCGCTCGAGCCGATAGCCGCGGCCGGCAAGGCGGCGGTTACTATCGCGCCCGACGGCTACACCTTCCGCACCAAGGACGGCTCTCGCTCAGCCCACTTCGAGCACACCATCTTGCTCGAGAAGGAACGAGCGCTTGTGGTAACCAGACTGTAAATTAAACAATCCTCTGGTATTCGAGATGATTGTAGAGGAGGTCAATAATGCTCTGAACGAATTTTGCTACCTCAGTGTCGTCGATACGATAAAAGAAGTCTCGTTTTCTTGAGAAAAATACAACGGAATCTCTAAATGAGACTAACGTACAAGTTGCCCTGATAGCATCACTCGTGACTCGGGCCGCCCCGCTTCTTTTCCCTAGCTGCTTCAGCAATTCTGTGCTCGCCATAGTTTGAAGAATTCGAACAGCATTTTTAGTACCAATGCCTTTTAGTACGATTTTCTTTTTTGCGATGGTCTTTTGCCAATGCATCAGTTCTTTCGGTGTCTTGAAGAGTTCTTTGATTTCCTCATCCGATTCTATCGAGTAAATAACCTCGCCTTTTTTGAGTTCGAGCAATTCGTCCATGAATGCGCGTATTTGTTCAGATGCAGAAGTGGTCTCCAATGTCTTTTCGCGCAGTTGGCTAGCGAGTGAATAGACAAAGCCTTTCCTAGAGACAAGCTGCTTCCGAGAGAGGGAAGATAGAGCGCTATAGATGCTTGTGCGAGCAAGACGCACCTTTTCTGAAATTGTGCTGACCGAAAGGCCATCGGCGTGCATACCAAGCGTTTTCACAACAAGATCTTCGGTCGGGGTTAATACGAAATAATCTTTCATTGCACGGATTGTACACGAAATGTACAATCCGTGCAATTCATGGATTAAGGGGGTTAATGTTCACCCGGGTAGCTTATTGTTCATCAGAAAAGGAGAAATATCATGGCACTTGGAATATCAGGTAGTAATGGCGGCATATCAGCTCACAGGAGAGCTTTCGGCGAGGATGATCTCGCTTTACTCACGACTGCACCTGGGGCATCGGTTAAGCGTCTTGGATTTCCGATGGAGGTCTCATACTTCATAAATAATAGTTGCAATCTGCAATGCAAGCATTGTTACATCGGACTTGAGAGTGACAGCAACTGTTTGTCGGCTGATGAGTGGCAGAAGGTGTTCATAGACTGCATCGCACTGGGGGCGCTTACCTTTGGCAACGTCGGAAAGGAACCGACCCTTGCTTGGAAAAAGACGCTCAAAATACTCCGGTTCTTTAAGGAGCAGAGAGCGTTGGTGCCGCGACTGCGGTATGGCATCGTGACGAACGGCGTTACGCTTTCCGGCAAGAAGATCGATGAACTCGCCGAGGCTAATCCGACGTATATCGACATGTCGTTCGACGGCACAGAAACCGTGCATGATTCTATACGCGGGAATGGTATGTACCGCAGGACGTTCGAGAATCTCTCGAAGTTTCCCGAAGAACTCAAACAGCGGGTATTCGTGTCGTTCACTGCGAACTATCAGAATCTGCGCGTCTTCGCAGACATGCTGGATGACTTGTATGGAATCGGAATTCGCAACTTTCTCATCTCGCCGTATGTGTCGACGGAAGTTGGGACGAACGACGGATGGAAAGAGCTGTTGGTGGGTGATGGTCTTCTTGCGGCGTTTGCTCATGTGCTACGTCGGACCGACAACATCGTGCAGTGGGGTCGTTACGAGAACCTCCAGCTCTACATCAAGAGCGATTACATGACCTCGCGCGGCTTGATGGATGAGTTGGTGAAGAGGGGCAGTATAAGAAAGGACCAGCTCATGATTGACGATTATGGAGTGCTCTTCAATCAGTACCAGTTCGGATCAAACTCACTGTTCTTCAACTACATCCCATTCGATGATACGTTCATTCGTTCTGTGCGAATAGGTCACGACGGTTTTGTTAGCAGTTGTCATGCGATGTTCTTCAACGATGCGAAGTATCACGATCTTGCGATTGGCAATGTGCGCAATATACCGATACGCGAGATCCTCCATAGGTGATTTCGGTGTGATTCTGGGGACGGCTTGCCGTCCCTTTTTGTACTTGCTCGAAAAGGGTGGGGCGCGCATAATAACCAGCATATGAAGCGAGTTATCATCGTACACGGCTGGGATGGGACCCCGGAAGAAGGATGGTTCCCTTGGTTGAAGAAAGAACTCGAAGCAAGAGGTTTCCAAGCTATCGTTCCAAAACTTCCCGATGCAGAGACCCCCAGCATCGAGAAATGGGTCCCAGCCCTTGCGGCTGCGGTCGGAGCTGTCGATGAGGATACATACTTTGTGGGGCATAGTATGGGGTGTCAGGCCATCGCTCGGTTTCTAGAAGGACTCCCCCAAGAACAGAAAGCGGGAGGCGTTGTGTATGTAGCCGGGTTCTTCGATTCTCTTATGTTGAGTGAAGATGAGGAAGAAGAGGTATGGAACAAGTGGAAGAATGCACCACTAGATCTCTCGCGTGTGCGGACACAGGCTCCTAAGAGTGTCGCGATATTTTCTGATGATGATCCATATGTGCCGCTTAGTAATCAAAATGATTTCAAGAATAAGCTCGGTTCTGAAATCATTATCGAACACGGCAAGAATCATTTCAACGAGAGCAGCGGATACTTCGAGCTTCCTATTGCGCTCGAGTCCGTACTGAAGCTTGCTCAAAACTGATTCATCGTTATACTGACTCCATAACCGCCCCGCGTTCCGGTAGGGGATTTATTTTTAAAACTATGGCACATCCTAAGACTGAACGAACGCTCGTTATCATCAAGCCAGACGGCATCCAGCGCTCGCTTATCGGTGAAATCATTAAGCGCTACGAGCAGGTCGGCTTCAAGCTCCAGGGGATGAAGCTCCTCGTGCCGACCTCTGACCAGGCGACTGCGCACTATATGGTGGGCGGGGAGGAGTGGCTCGAGACGGTAGGTACGAAGGCGGCCGCGGCGTATGAGAAGAAGGGACTGAAGTCTCCTTTTGCGACGCCGCGCGAGAATGGTCTTGCTATCCTCGCGGCGAATGCGAAATATCTTTCGGCCGGTCCTGTAGTGGCGATGGTCTGGCAGGGTGCGCACGTTGTCGAGATAATCCGCAAGATTACCGGCGGCACCGAGCCGCGCGGCTCCGACGTCGGCACTATCCGCGGCGACTATATGCTCGACTCGTATATGATGGCCGACACCGATGGACGGTCTATTCGCAACCTTATTCACGCCTCGGGTACCGCTGAAGAAGCCGAGAAGGAAATCCCGATCTGGTTCGACGACAAGGATATCTTCGATTACCGGCACATCCAGGAAAAGATCCTCTACGAAGATCTGAACGGTATTCTTGGCTAGGCTCCGGAGAGCGGATGAAGAGAAAAGTCCTGCAAGTACGCGGGGCTTTTCCGTTTTCCACAAGGAGATTTGACAGGAGGGTGTATACTGATAAGTGGAGTCGTTCCTTTTTTACGCAACTTGCCGTATTCTCGGGAGTCTCCGATTCGCGCGTTCCGGTTGAGTGCTTCGGCGTTCCGACGAACGAGCGATACGACACCCACCTGGCAAGATAAAGTTGCATTAGGGGATGACTCCGCGAAAAAACCGCTCTTCAAAGAGCGGTTTTTTCGCGGGGGCATGCTACATTTGGCGTATGTCATTACGATTGAGTTTTTACGGCGGGGCGGGGAAGGTGACGGGCTCCAACTTTCTAATTGAAGGAGCGAGAGGGAGGGTTCTCGTCGACTGCGGCATAGAGCAGGGCGCCAACTTAGCGGCCGGAGAGGCTTACGGGCCGTTCCCGTACGACCCTGCGGCTATTGACGCGCTCGTCGTGACGCACGCGCATCTCGATCACGTCGGCAGGATACCGAAGCTCGTGAGGGACGGCTTCCGTGGGAAAATCTACATGACGCCGCCGACGCGCGACCTCGCCGCGCTCATCCTGCTCGATTCCGCGCATATTCTCGCCGAAGAGGCGGCGCGGCTCGGCCACGAGCCGCTCTTTGGCGCCGAGGATGTCGAAGCGGCCTTTGCGCTCGTCGAAACGCTCGAATACCACACCGAGAAGGAGGTTGCGCCCGGGCTCTCCGCCTACCTGCGCAATACCGGCCATATCCTCGGTTCTGCGAGTGTGCGGATCAGGGATGAAGAGGGTGTAGCGGTCGCGCTTACCGGCGACATCGGCAATTCGCCCTCGCCGCTCCTGCCCGACTGGGAGCCGGTAACAGACGCGGATGCACTTGTGATGGAGAGCGTGTACGGCGACCGGCTCCACCCGAGCCAACAGGCTCGCGTCGAGCTCCTGCGAGACGCTCTCGCGAAAGCTATAAAAAGAGGCGGTACCATTCTCATCCCCGCCTTTTCGATGGAGCGCACCCAGCTGATGCTCTACGAGCTCTCGAACTTTTTTACGGAAGCCTCGCTTCCGCAGATTCCGGTGTTTCTTGATTCGCCGCTCGCAATCCGTGTGACAGCCGTCTATGAGAAGTGGGGGATGGCGTATTTCAAGCCAGAAACCGAAGATGAGATGAGGCGCGAGGGGAGCGTCTTCGAATTCCCGTTTCTTAAACAGACACTCTCGCAGGAAGATTCTCGTGCGATAGAGAAGGTGCCGGGGCCGAAGATAATCATCGCGGGAGCGGGGATGAGCCACGGCGGGCGCATTGCTCGCTGGGAGACGCGCTACCTGCCCGACCCGAACTCGACCCTCTTTATGGTGGGGTATCAGGCACCCGGTACGCCCGGACGGCGTATGACTGACGGTGTGACGAGCGTGCGTCTCGGCGGTATCGAGGTAGATATACGAGCGAGAATCGAACGTCTCGAAGGATGGTCAGGACACGCCGATCGCGACGGGCTCCTCGCGTTTGCCGAATCTTGTCTCGCGCCGCACAGTGAGGGACGTCAAACGTCCCTCACTGTGCGGCGTTTGAAAACAATTTTCACTGCTTTAGGCGAGCCCGTCGCCGAGCGTTTCCTCGCCCAGCGTATTCACGACTACCTTGGCGCCCGCGCCATCGCCTCCGAAGCGGGGCAGACGTGGGAGGTTACGGAGGATGGGGTGAAAAGGTTTAGGGAATTTCGTACCGAGATTCGTCGTTGACTTTCAGTTTAGATAGTACCGGATTCACGACGGCAGTTAGCACTTTTATTACCGTAGCATGCGGCAGTATCTTCTTGATGAAATTTATTATCTGTGCCGGGTCGGAATCTGTAAGGCTGCAAAAGCGTACAGCGTTTTCTTTATCAGAGGCATTTTCGACGAAGCACATGACGTTTGACTCTAGGGAGTGCTTACGAATACGACCGCGGAGCTTAACGCCGTGGAGGCTATGTGCATCGCTCACTATTTCATACACATCCCATGCGTGAATCATCGGTACCATTGTACATCTAAAAATCATACTTCTGGAAATCACAAAGAATTCGGTCAGGAAGGTTTAGTGCTATCCTGTGCCAATGACGATAGACGGAGCCACAAAACTCTTTCCGGGTATTACCTACGGTGTCTCGGACACATCCGACGGGAATATGTCATTTACGTGGGGTCCCACTGAAGAAGTCATCAGAAACAGAGAGGTGTTTCTACGGGGAAAGGGCCTTAAGCTAGAGGACTGCGCGGTCATGTCGCTTCAACATGAAGAAAAAATCGTGATCGTCGGCAGGGATTCTTTAGAGAAGAACGTATTTGCTTCTTCGGAGGGAATTATCGCCGAAGCTCTGATAACAAAAGAAAAAGGCTTGACGCTGTTCCTAATGACTGCTGACTGTCTCCCGATTGCCTATTACGACCTCAAGAGAGAGATTGTCGCCCTCGCACATCTCGGCTGGAAACCGACCGAGAAGAAGCTCGCCGCGAAAGTGGTAAGAGAGATGGTAGAAAAGTTCGAGACTGATCCGCGCGACGTAATAGTGTTAATCGGCCCCGGTATTCACAAGGATTCGTATGTCTTTATGAACCCGCAACAAAAGCAGTTTGCAGAATGGCAACCGTTTCTCGAAGAAACCCCAAGCGGAGAAACGAAAATCGATTTGGTCGGTTTCAATCGCGACCAATTATTGCGCTTGGGCGTTCTGCCGCGGAACATTGTTATTGATCCGAATGACACAGCGCAGTCTCCTCGGTTTTATTCCCATTGTCGTTCTCTACGCACCAGCGAACCCGAAGGCCGTTTCGCGACTATCATCGGCTTGAAGTGACGGTGTCTCCGGTTCTAAACAAAAACCCGCCCGAGAGGGCGGTTTTGGGTTAGGGGAGGGGCTGGAGGACGTGTGCGGCGTAGGAAGCGATGACTCCGGCGGCCGCGAATACCTGCTGTGAGCTCTGAAAGAAGACAATGAGGGTCTCCGAGAATTCAGAGAAAACATCTGGCATAAGGACAATGAGCGTGAGAAGGAAGATACCGAAGCCGAAGGCGCGCAATATTTTCATAGAGGCGGTTGATTATATTAAACCGGTTTCGGACGAGCGAAACGGCGAGACAAGGGGCGTGTCTCGGGCTGGTGTCAGGCTTCTCGAAGAGCTTTTCTACCCGCTATAACGACTCTGGTTGCACGAGGGTTTCAGTCATTGCATTTTTTGCGACAGTCTTTTTAACCAAAGCTTTTAAAGCCTAGATTCTCCGCGATGTTGTTCCATGCACCTTATTTCACGCTGTAGCGTACATTAAGGTGCATATCTCCAAGTACGGAGAGATGGGGGAGATGGCTGAAAGATTCAGTACGAGAGATATGGAAACACCCCGCTTGGAAGCGAGGTGAAGGGTTATACAGTGCGAGTTTTCATTCCGAGAGGACGAGACAGCCGTCAGGGTACCTGTCTGCGCGGTGAGCATGACCATATATGATTCTCGAATGGTCATGCTTCGGTTCTACATTCACGGCGATACGGATACCCGGACCCGGCAAAATCGTGTTGTCAGAATACGGTTGAAGAACGCCATCTTCGAGCTTGAAATACTCAACTCGTTCCCAGGCGAATCCGTCGCCGTAGGGGAGCCTCCCGTTACAGAGCGCCTTCACTTGTGCGACGGCAAACGTCGTCCCGTTCGTAGTCCCGTTCATATATCTAGCCTCCAGTCGTTATTAAAGAGCTGACACGTAGGCTATCTCGGACAACAAGTGAAGTCAAACACGAACATACAGAACTAAAACCGCACTTGCGTGCGGTTTTAGTTCTGTAACAGATGCTTAGGAAACTTGCTTGGCGATGCGGACGAAGATTTCGGGGTGCATCGTGGCGAATTCGGCGAGGACCTTGCGGTCGAGGGCGAAGCCGTTTTTCTTCAGCTTCGCGATAAACGTGGAGTAGGACTGATGGCCGTTGTCGCGGACGGCGGCGTTGAGTCGGACGATCCAGAGCTGGCGGAAGTCGGTCTTCTTGTCGCGGCGGTGAGCGAAGGCATAGCGGCCGGCGCGCATGAGAGCCTCGTGCGCGTAATTCTTCTTCTTAGAACGCAGGCCGCGATAGCCCTTGGCCCTCTCCAAGACATTCTTGCGCTTCTTGTTCGCCATCACGCCTCCCTTGATTCGTGTCATACGTAAATAGTTAGCTAAGTGGTAGCAGGAGCAGTCTGATAATTATTTCGCACCGGAACCGGGGAGAAAGCGGCGGCGAACCTTCGCGGTAAGCGTGATCTGGATGGATCGGCGTTTGGCGGAGCGTTCAGAGCCGCTCTGCTTCGCGTTGAAGTGGTTCTGGCCCTTCGCGCGCGCGATGAGCTTCCCGTTGCGCGTGACCCGTATTCGTTTCGTATAAGATTTATTGGTTTTCATTTTTTGTTGTTGAGCTTTGCGCAGTTCCGAGCTTGCCGAGAGATTCTTTTTCGCGTTTTGCTTGGGCGACAAGGTCGCGTTCGATAACGCCGGCGAACCCCTTCGGGCTCCGAGCGATAGGCTCGGCAACCTTGTAGGCGTAGGGGATGCGCGAGAGGAACTTCTCAAGGCGCTCCTTCAGGAACTCCTCACTCATGCCCTTATAGCGGCCTTTTAGGAAGAGCTCGGCGCGGACACGATGCCCTTCGGCGAGCCACTCGGCGGCCTTCTTGGCCTTCAGGTCCATATCGTGGTCGCCGGTGCCCACCTTAATCTGGACCTCCTTGGTCTCGGATATCTTGACCTTCGCTTTGGCTACCTTCTCCTTCTTGCTACGCTCATACTCGAATTTACCATAATCTATGATCTTCGCAACGGGCGGGACGGCCGAGGGTGAGATCTCGATAAGGTCGAGACCAGCCTGCTTCGCGGCCGCCAGAGCATCAGAAAGGGACAGGACTCCCAGGTTCCCCCCGTCAGCACCGATAACGCGCAGTTCTAGCGCGCGTATCTCGTTATTGATGCGGAGTCGGTCGGTAGCCACTGGAAGTACCCTCAATATAGCACGAAAATGGGGGAATGCACAAGTAAGTAAGAAGAGAAGTAAGAAGAGATGGGGTATGATGAAGATATGAGCGAGGAAAAGTTAAATAGATATAGTCTCGAACAAGCGGGAAACGAAGCACAGTCTATAAGAGCTGCTGTAGAATCTGGGAAGGCCAGTAACTATCAAGAAGCCGAAAAAAGTCTTGAGGAGAATAAAAGAAAGACTTTTCAGGAAGAATTAATAAAACCGGTTACTGAAGAAAATTCAGAGAGTTTTTCCGAAGACAATATGTTTCTTTATTATGCAAAATCTTTTGGATTGCCACAGGATTTAATCGAAGAAGTACATCAAGCAAGATTAACTTATGCGTTACAAAAGCTCAAAGTGCTCCTTTCAGCCTATAAAGAAAATCCAGGAATAAGTGAGGAACGGGAAATGATTTCTTACGTCGGTCATATACTCAAAGACCTTTCTGGTACATCACGGAAAAGTCGTGGTTACAAAGACATCGCTAGTGATTTTCTTCAGTGCTACGAAGTACAATTAGAGACTTTTGGTAGAGAGTCTAAACCAAGAGAAGCTCTTGAACTAAGTCCATGGATTTCCTCTATAGAAAGTATAATTAATAAATACTCAGTCGATGAGAGATTTAATAAAAATTCTTTGGAACTTAAAGCGAACATTGCTAAAAAACTTTCTGACTTCGCAAAAAGTAAATAGATAGCATTCATTTATTTTGAAAGCTGAGTCGGGTCGGAGAGGACGATTTCGGCGCGGCCTTGGTAGGAGACTATCTTGCCCGTGAGGGTGATGGTAGCGCCGTCGTAGCGGGAGAGGTCGCCGAACCGCTTTACGTCGTCGGCGAAGATGACGCCGGAGAAGGGGCAGGTCTTATAGCTCTTGCAGAAGTCGAGGAAGACCGTGCCAGAGGCGCTAGTGTACGCCTTCACGAGAGTGCCGCGCACAGAGGCGTACTCGCCGACGTGCGCGAGGGCGTCGGTGTAGGCGATCGTCCCGATCGAAACGTTCGCGGCCGCTCCCGCGGCCGCGCTGTTGCCCTTGTACGCTTCGAGCAGTTTCTTCAAGATATTTTCATACGCTTGTCGGAGCGCGGGGTCGGTGCCGATCTCGAGTATCTCGTCGTTAATCGTCGTCGCGGACTTGGTCCAGTTATAGCTCCCGAAGGCGTACGCCTGTTCGGTCACGAGGAGCTTGATATGCATGATGCCGTTGCCGGTCGAATGTCTTTCCGCTACGAGCGGGATGCCGGCAGAGAGCAGTTTTGCGGTGATGGGCGCGCCGTAGCTGTTGCGGCTCTGCTCGGAGTCGACGATGCCCCGCACGTCGACGCCGCGCTTCTTCGCCGCGACGAGCGCGTCGGCGATCGAGGGGAGGGTGAAGGTATATATCGCGAAGTAGATGCGTTCCTCCGCCTCGTCGATGAGCGCGATGAGCTCCTGGTCGTTGCGCTTCTCGCTAAGGCTGTAGACGACGCGCACGGAGCCGGCGGTGGGCGTCGAGACCGTCTGCGCCGGTATCTGCGGGTCGGTGGCCCGTGTTCCGCCTCCGAGCGTGTACCCGGTGCCGCCTGCGGCGAGGGCGAGCAGGAGTGCCGCGATAGCGCGAGACAAGCGGGCAGACATAGTGCCGACAGTATACCGCGCCGGTTATCCACAGACCGCAGTTTCCCTGGGCATGTAGTATCGAACTATAGTAGCCATTCAACAATACAACTATGAATATCGTCGCCATCTCGGGAAGCTTAAGAAAAGATTCGTTCAATACAGCGCTCCTGCACGCTCTACAGGCGCTCGCGCCCGCGGATATAAAGATAGAGATAGCGGACATCGGGAACCTCCCGCTCTACAACCAAGACGCCGAGGTGTCTTTTCCGGCAGAGGCGAAAGCGCTGAAAGATAAGATCGAGGAGGCAGACGCTATCATCATCGCGACGCCGGAATACAATCGCTCCATCCCCGGCGTGCTGAAGAACGCGATCGACTGGGCGAGCCGCCCGTGGGGCGAGAACTCGTTCGCAGGGAAGCCGACGCTCACGCTCGGTGTCTCGGTAGGGAAGATCGGCACCGCAGTCGCGCAGAGCCATCTGCGGCAGATACTGGCGTATCTCGACACGCGCCTCGTCGGCCAGCCGGAGGTCTATATCGGCCCCGCGCAGGAAGTCTTCGACGCCGAAGGGAGCCTCATTGACGCCGGAACGAGAGACCTGCTCGCGAAGGCGCTCGTAACGCTCGTCGAGAGGGCGAGATAACTGAAGTTCAAAGCCCGTTTTGGCCGGGAGCATCTCCCGGCACTTTCTGCGATCGGTACGCGAGGAGGTTGTGCCGACCGACGAAGAACAAGCCGATCAGGAAGGCGGCGGCGATTCCCCAGCGCGCGTGGCTCACCCAGCCGGAGGTAGCATTGCCGAACCAGTAGGAAACAGAAAAGAGCGCCGCCTCCAGGACGAGACCTCCGAGAATCGCCATCGGTATGAAGACGGGGAGAGGGCGGCGGAAGAATCCGCTCGCGGCGTAGGTCGTAGTTCGCAGTCCCGGCACGAAATGGCCGGAGAATATCTTGAGCGCATAGCGGCTCTCGAGCCATAAACGGACGGGCGTCGTGAAGTCGTGGTCGAGGTATCGCGCGAGACGCGGGTGAGAACGCGCGAGCCAGCCGAGCGCGTAGAGCGTCGCGTCCCCGATAAAGATGCCGATATAGAGGAAGAGGAGCGCAACAGGGATCGGGATAATATCATCGGCTGCGAGCACCCCGACGATAATCGTTGTCGCGTCCTCAAAAATGGCGGCCAAGAGAACGATTGCTCCCAAGAGAAGCAGGAGACTACCCGTCGTACTGTCGGTAAAGCCAGAGATGAACGTAAACATACGGGGATAATCCCAGTGTATCAGATGGCGCTCGGCCGCATTCCTTCATTTGCGCGCGGGCGGGAGAGCGCGTATTCTTGACCCTATGAAACGAGCCGGCGCCGCGCTCATACTCATCCTCGCCTTTTTCGGCCTTGCCGATTCGGCTTATCTCGCACAGCACGCGCTAAGCGGCACGCCGCTCCTCTGCGACATCCAGAATTTCTCGGGCTGTAACATCGTCGCTTCGAGCAAGTATTCATACCTTTTCGGCATACCGATCGCCGAGCTCGGCGTCTTGTTCTATAGCGTCCTCTTCGTCCTTGCCGCGCTTGAGATCGTCGTCTTCGATCAGCTCCTGCGCCGCGCTCTGCAGATTATCGCCTTTGTCGGCGCCGCCTTCTCGCTCTATTTCGTATCCGTTCAAGCATTCGTTATAGGGTCGTTCTGCATCTACTGCCTCGCGTCCGCCGTTATCGCTTTTCTTATCTTCATCTTCGCGAGCTTCATCGAGCCGATACGGAAGCGTCCTCGCTCTGCTCTGCCGCATCTGCAGATGCCGCCCTCTCCCTGATATGCGTATGCGCCGCGCCCTTCCCGCTCTTCTCATTCTGCTCCTTATACCGGCGAGCGTGCTTGCCGCTCGCGGCCCCGCCTCGTTCTCGGCCGGTCGCTCGCTTGTCGTCGCGAGCTCCTCACCCGGGAACGCTTATTTCGCGGGCGTCTCGGTCGTGAGCACCGCTCCTGTCGCGGGAGATCTCTCGGTTTTCGGCGGCTCGGTCGTCGCCGCCGCGCCGGTTATGGGCGACGAGCTCCTTCTTGCCGGTTCGATAAGCATGCGCGCGCCGGTCGCCGGCGACCTGCGGGCCGTGGGCGGGAGCATCGACATCGAGGGCCCGGTCGCCGGCGATCTCGCCGCTTTCGGCTTCTCGGTGCACAGCTCCAGCCGGACGCTCGGGAGCTCTTTCGTCATCGCCGCGAATATCGCGCTTTTCGGCGGCGCAGGGGGTCCCGTCACCGCATACGGCAATAACGTCTCTCTCGCGGGCGAATTTTCCGGTGACGTGTCGATCGTCGCGGCCGGCCACATCTCGCTCGCTCCCGACACCGTCATCCGCGGGAAGCTCTCATACCAAGCGCCGGATGTCGCCGCGATTCCCGACTCCGCGACCGTCATCGGCGGCATCGAGTACACGAGCGCTTCGTATCTCCCCGATGCCGGCACCTCGCGCGCCCTCGCGCTCGCGAGCATCGGGCTCTTCCTCTTTGTACGCGTTCTCGGCGCGCTCATCTTGGCCGGCCTCTTGGCCGGCCTCTTCCCGAAGCTGGCGAAGGCGGTCGTCGATCGGGCATACGTCGGGCGAGCGAGGAGCATCCTGCTCACGACTCTGCTTGGCTTCGCCATCCTCGTCGCGACGCCGGTGTTGATAGCTCTGCTCACGCTCACGTTCGTCGGCATCGGCCTCGCATTCCTGCTCCTCATCATATACGCCCTTCTCGCTCTCTTCGCGCTCCTCTACGCTGGTATCCTCCTCGGCGGTGTCTTCGCGCGGCGCGTTATGAAGCGAGAGGATATCCTCTGGCGCGACGGGATGCTCGGCATGCTTGCGCTCTCGGTTGTCGCGCTTGTGCCGGTCATCGGCGTTCTCGCGGCGTCCCTCCTCACTGTCTTTGCCGCCGGCGCGCTCCTGCAGATCTTCTTTCACTTCGCTTTCCCGCGCGAGGAGCGCGCGCCGTAGCCCGTGTATGAGCCGCGCCGCGCCCCTCGCCCCGTCTGAACTGCGCAGGGCGCGCGCGAAGAAGATAGTCGCGTATTTGAAAGAGGCATATCCGGTTCCGAAGAGCGAGCTCGCGCACCGGACGCCATTTCAGTTTCTCGCCGCCGTCATCCTCTCGGCACAATGCACCGACAAGGCGGTAAACCGGCTCACTGAAACGCTTTTCAAGACCTACGAGACCCCGCACGATTTCGCCGAGGCAAACGTTGCAATGTTTACGAAAGAGATCTCCTCAATCCCTTTTTTTCGGAATAAAGCGAAAGCTATTATCGGCGCGGCGAAGGAGATCCATGCGCGGCACGGCGGAGCCGTGCCGCGCACTGAAGCGGAGCTCGTCGCCCTGCCGGGCATCGGCTACAAGACAGCACATGTTGTTCTTGGCGAACTTTATGATGTGTGGGAAGGTATCGCGACCGATACACACGTGAAGCGCTTTGCGAAGCGGTTTGATCTCTCTGATAACGACGACCCCACAAAGATTTCAAAAGATCTCGAACAGTTGATTCCGAAAAAAGATTGGAAATATGTGAATAACGGCCTCGTTCTCTACGGCCGGTACGTCTGTCCCGCGCGCCTGCACGACTGTACCGCGCATCCCTTGACCAAGCTCTGGCCGCCCGCCGCTCTTCGCTGGCCGAAAGCGAAATAATATGATGACATCTGTGAAGTTCCGAGCGCTCGTATGGGCGCATTACAGGAAATACGGGCGGCACAACTTGCCGTGGAGAAAGTCGCATACTCTGTACCGTATTCTTGTTTCGGAAGTGATGCTCCAGCAGACGCAGGTGGAGCGGGTCATCCCGTTTTATAAAAAATTCATCAAGCAATTTCCAACGGCGAAAAGGCTCGCAGATGCGCCGCTCTCTGAAGTCCTGAAGGCGTGGCAAGGACTCGGCTACAATCGGCGGGCGAAGATGCTCCACGCCGCCGCGAAGCAGTTGGCGAATATTCGAGGCGTTCATGTTTTATCCTATAGGACAAAACGTGAACATACTGGCGTAAGGCTTGTAGAGAAACTTGTAGGAGAACTGGAGAAGCTGTCGGGAGTGGGGCCGTATACGGCGCGCGCGGTAGCGGCATTCGCCTTCAATCAGGACGTTGTCGTCGTCGAGACGAATATCCGTACAGCCGTCATCCACCACTTCTTTGCCGGAAACGCTTCCATATATGGAAGTGTTTCGGATGCGCAGATCCAGGGCATACTCGAGCGAGCCCTACCGAAAGGGAAGTCGCGCGAGTGGTATAGCGCGCTGATGGACTATGGCGCGCACCTGAAGCGTTCTGGCGTCTCGCATAACGCGCGGAGCAGGACGTATGCGAAGCAGTCGAGATTTGCCGGTTCGCTCCGTGAGGCGCGCGGCACCATCGTGCGCGAGCTCGCGCGAGGCGCCGCGTCTCCCGCGCGCCTCATACTCCTGCTCGGCGATTCGCGCCGCGCGCAGATGCGCTCCGCGCTCCGCGCGCTCTGGACGGAACGGATGATCGAGAAACGAGGCGCGGATTATGCGCTTATGGGAGACAAAGCTAGCGGAAATCTCGTATAAGCAGGGCCGCCGCTCCTCCGGCGACGGCGATTAGGCCGCCGGTGATGGCGAAGAGTGCCTGATAACTCCCGAAGATGAGGATGACGCTCCCGACAATCGGCGCGATAAGGTTGGCGAGCGGCCAGATACCGCGGAAGACGCTGATGGAATTGATGTCCTTCTCCGAGACGCGCCGGAAGAAATGGATCTCCGTCATGCTCTCTATGAGCGCGGCGCCGACGCGCGAGGCGACCAGCGCGCATACGATAACGACGAGCGGCGTCGCGGACGAGAAGAGTCCGATCGCGGCGAGTGAGACGCCCGCGAGGATGAATCCGGCAAACATCATCTCCTTATCGCCGATATAGCGATCGGCAAGAACGCCCGAAGGATATTGGAGAAGCACGTAGGGCAGGAGCATGACGAAGAACATCCACCCGATATCGCTCCAGGGGATGCCGAGTTCGATGTGAAGGTATGCCGGCACGTAAAGCGGCGCCCAGACGAAGAAGAGATAGAGAAGAAGATGTCCGAATGTTACTGCGGCAAGGTCGCGGTCTTTCAAGATACAGCGGAGCGTGTCTCCCATGCGCGAGAGCTGGGGCGTCTCCACGCGCGGCAGGCGCCGCGCGGCGAAGAGCACGACAAACGGCACGAGCGCGCCGGCGCCGGCGAGGAAGACGCGCCCGTATGCGTCGGAGTCTGCGAGAAGAGCTCCGATAAGAAGAGGAGCGGCAAGCGCGGCGGCGTTCCAGGCGGTGAGGAATATCGCGCGCACGCGGCCGGTGATGCCTTCCTCGGCGACCGTCGCTTCAAGCAGGAGGTCGAGCTCGTAGGCGAGGAAGGGCTGGAGCGCCATCGTGACGGCGACGAAGAACGCTCCGGCGAAGGCACCGGGCGACGCGGCGAGCGCGACGAGCGCAAGCATCTCAAGCAGGGCGAAGACGAGCGCGAGCTGTTGGGCCCCGTAGCGCGAGACGAAGCGCGGGAGAAAGGGGAAGATCATACAGGCGACGAACGCCCCGCCAGCGATAACGAGGCCCGTGTACGCCGCCGGCATAAAGGACGAGAGGTAGGGAAGGAGGATATAAAGCGTAACGGTCGAGAACAAGGAGAAGAAGAAATTGCCGACCGAGATGACCACGCGCGGATTCATATGTCCCTCCGAGCATACCACACGAACAATGCGGCGCGCCTCTGGCGCGCCGCATTGTTCGTGTTCTGCATCCTGCGCCTCACATCCCGATAAGGACTGGTATCACCATCGGCGCTTTGTTGGTGCGCGCGAAGAGGAATCCGGCCATCACGTCGGTGAGATTATTTTTCACATAGTCGAGATCGATCGGGTTCATGTTGTGCGTCGAATCTTCGATGGTCTTCTTGATAAGGATACGACCCTCGTTCAAGAGGCTTTGCGACTCGCGCAGGTAGATGAAGCCGCGGCTGATGATGTCGGGCGATTTGCGGAGCTTGCCGGTCTTGAGGTTCACGCTCGCGATAATCACGAACATCCCGTCCTTGGCGAGCGATTGGCGGTCGCGGATGACGACCTCCTGTACGTCGCCGATCGTGAAGCCGTCGACGACTAGCGGCGTGTTCGGCACGCGCTGTTTGTGTACCAGGAGCTTGTCGCCGTCGGTGATGTCGATCACTGTGCCGTTGTCGGCGAGGATGATGTTCTCGCGCGGGAAACCCGACTGCTCGACGGCCTTAGCGTGGCAGGTGGTCATCGAACGATAGCCGTAGCCCGGCATAAAGAAGGTCGGGTGCACCTGCTTGTTGATCCACACCAGCTCGCCCGTGTTGCCGTGGCCGGTCGAGTGGACGTCCGAGGAACGGTAATGGATAAGCGTGACGTTGTGGCGGTAGAGGTTGTCCTTGAGCTTCTGTACCGAGATCTCGTTGCCCGGGATGACGGAGGAAGAAAGCACGATAGTGTCGCGCTCGTTCAACGTGATGTACTTGTGCTGTTTGGTCGAGATGCGCATAAGTCCGCCGAACTCCTCGCCCTGCGCGCCCGTCGAGAGGATGACGAGCTTGTCGGGAGGATATTTGTCGATGTCTTGGTCGGGGACGAACGTATTCCTGTCGATTTTCAGAAGATCGGCCTTCTCGGCAATTTCCAAGTTGGTCTTAATCGAACGACCGACGAGCACGATTTTCTTCCCATATTTCTCGGCGGCTTCCATAATATGGATCATACGTTCGAACTGCGAGGCGAACGTGCCGATGATGAGCCTGCCGGAGACCGTCCTGATGATGTCCTCAAGCGTCCGGATGACGCGCTCTTCAGGGATAGAGAAGCCGTCCTTCTCGGCGTTGGTCGAGTCGGCCACCAGGAAGATGTTCTTATCTTTGCCGAGCTCTCCCCACGTCTTCTGCTCGCGCTCAGTCGGAATTCCTTCGACATGGTCGAGCTTCAAGTCGCCCGAGACGACGACGTTGCCCTGCGGGGTCTCGACCGAGACGCCCATCGAGTCGGGGATCGAGTGCGTAACTGGGAAGAACTTGACCCGCGTGCTTCCGATAACTAGCGACTGGCCGACATCAACCTCGACGATCGTAGGCTTCGGGACATCAGGATACTCTTCCTGGCGACGCTGGATCATGATGCTCGTCACGCGGCGCGTGTAGAGCGGCGGATTGCCGAAACGGGGGAGTAAGAAGGGGATGCCGCCGATGTGGTCGAGGTGGCCGTGCGTGATGATGACGCCCTTCACGCGGTCTTGGTTCTTTTCGAGGAAGCGCGTGTTCGGAAGCGTGTAATCGATGCCGGAAAGGCCCTCTTCGTCCTTGAAGTGGAAGCCGGCGTCCATGACGATGATGTCGCCGGTCGCGCCCACCTCAACCGCGATCATGTTGCGGCCGACCTCTTCAACGCCGCCGAGCGGGATGATGCGTACTGTCGTCGGCCCTGCCGGCTCGGGGTAGTAGTCAGCGGTGCGGTTTACCCGCGTCGGGTTCGACGAGGGGCGGCGCAGGATGCGCTGGATGCGTCGCGTCGCGCCGCCCGGTCGCGAGGCTCCGCGCAAAGCGGGGCGGCCTCTCTCTGCCGGCCTGTCTGCGGGGCGCCGCTCGAAGCGCCGCGGCGGCCGCGCGCCGCTCGGGCGCCCTTCACGGCTTGGATATTCCGGATGCGGCGCGGGAGCTGGTGCTGGTGCTGGATTCATGATGGTTGATAGGTTATTCGGGTAAGATTGTTAAATCAGAACTAAAACCCGTACGAAAATGACAAACGGCCCTAGCGGGCGAAAAACGGCCAGACCTTGTCGGTGCGGCGATACCAAGACGCGGCCGTCGCGAAGCGGTCAGCGGGCGTGATGATCTGCGGGAGGGCGACGCCTCGCAGATCGCTCGGCACCGCGTAGGTGAAGTCCGGCGCGTAGATGAATGCGGCCGGATACTCTGCGGCGATTACATCCTCGATTTTCTGGAGGTCGGCCGCCCGTTCCTCCTGGTCGGACGAGCCTCGCGCGTGTTCGAGGAGCCCGTCGACAGTCTTGTTCGCGTAGAGCGCGATATTGAGACCCGGATCGTTGCGTTCCTGCGAATGCCAGAAGGCGTAGAGGTCTTGGTCGCGGCCGACGACCATGCCGTAGAGAAGCGCCTCATACTTGCGCGGCCGGATGACGTTCTGCGAGAGGTCTCCCGGCTCGTAGAGCTCGATATCGACCCCGATGCCCAGCTTCTCCCAGTCTGCCTTTACCGCGCTCGCGACGTTCTTCAGCTCCGGGACGTTGCTCGTGCGGAGCGTGATACGGTCGAGAGTTTGCTTCGCCTTCGCGTTCTTCCAGATGCGTGCGGCACCGTCATAGGTCCAGCCGGCCGCCTCGAGCACTGCGGCACCTGCGGCCGTCGGATTTTCCGGAGAAGGGACGGCCGCCTGCTTCACCGAAGTTCCGGGCGGGACCGGCCCCATGATGGCGGTCGCGTAGCCGCCGAGGACGTCGCCGACGATGGCGTTCCTGTCGAGCGCGAGCGCGAGCGCCTTGCGTACCTCGGCTCGGGCGTATACCTGCTTTTCATTTGGGTTCCAGAATACGCCGAACACGCGGGCGTACGGCGCGGTCAGTACGCCCTTTGCGGATACGCCGTAGGCGCTCTCGACCGCGCCGTTTCGCACTGCCGCCGCGAGATCTTCGACGCGCGAGTAGAAGTCGAATCGGATGCCGTCGAGATACGGCCGCCCGAGCGCGTACCCCTGGTTCGCGGCGAGCGACACGCTCCGTATGAGTCCGGACGCGTCGCGCGAGACATCGACGACCTTGAAGGGGCCGGCCCCTATCGGGTTCGTCTCCAGGTTCGAGAAAGGGAACTCCTCGTTGGAGACGTTCTGCCAGAGCCTTGAAGGGAGGATGCCGAGCGTAGTGAGCCCGAGGAAGGGCGCATAGGGCTTTGCGAGAGTGAAGCGCACCGTGCGCCGGTCGACGGCGAGCGCGCTGACGCCCGACCAGTTCGCGTATTCAGGACTCTTGAGCGCGGCGTCCTGCGCCTTCCGGACGGTGAAGACGACGTCCTGTGCCGTGACGGGCGTGCCGTCGACGAATGCCGCGTTTTCTCGCAGGGTAAAGGTGTACGTCTTGCCGTCGGGAGAGATTTCGTAGCTTTCCGCGAGTATCGGCACGAGAGAGCCGGCACCCGAGAGCCCCATGAGTCCTGCGTAGACAAGCGCGGAGAGATCGCGATCGGCGTCGCTGATAGCGAGAAGCGGATTGATAAATTGCGGGCTCCCGACCTCGCCTTCGACGAGGCTCCCTCCGTAGGCGGGCACCTCTTCGAGGAGCGACTGTTCGAGCGCGTAAAGGCCGGAGAGGGAGGCGATGCCGGCGAGAATGGCGAGCAGAGAGAAGAGTGCGCGGTCGCCCGGTGAGAAAGTGCGAATTCGCTCCCGTAATTGTTCGAACGCGGCCACGCTTCTCGAGCGGGTAAGCTTCTCTCGCCAGAGTTCGTAACGTTCGCGGAGGCTATCCGAGCTGTTTGTTCCGTCAGAAACGCTCGCCGAAGGCGAGCGGGGACTCTCTAAGTCCTTGTCGCTCTCGGGATTCATGACCCCGCCAAGAGGAAATTCGCTATTGCCGCGAGCACGAGCGTTATCGCGATAACAACCGTCGCGTTAAATAGGAATTTTTCGGCGCCTCTGCGCTTGTAAAAGGTTGACGCGAAGTTGTCGCCTCCGAAGGCTCCGCCGAGGGTCGCACCGCGCTGTTGGAGCACGATGCCGACGATGAGGAGTATGGAGAGGACGATTTCCGCATACGGCAGTACCGATACGAGTGCCTCCATCTTGCAGGGAATGATAGCACGAGCGGGGAATAGAGCGCAAGCGTTACGTAGTTGCATAGCGGCGGGAGTTTCTCTATACTCCCCATACACGTGCGCGAGGGCGCTTTATTCATTTATATATAGAGCTATGGCAAAAAAGCTTTCACTCAAGCCGTTAGGAGACCGCGTGATGGTCAGGCCATTCGAGAAGGAGGGCGAGAAGAAGCTCGCCTCGGGCATCATCATCCCCGAGACGGTCAATAAGGAGAAGCTCCTGAAGGGCGAGGTCGTCGCCGTCGGCCCCGGCCGTAAGAACGACGAGGGCAAGCGCATCCCGATGGAAGTGCAGGCCGGCGACACCGTCTTCTTCAAGAAGCCTTGGGACGAGCCGATCAAGGTGGACGACGTCGAGCACTACGTGCTCTCTGAATCCGACATCGTATTACTAGAGGCCTAGTGCCTGATAATCCAGTTCAACATGGCAAAACAAATACTTTTTTCTGAAGACGCGCGTAAGGCTATCGCCAAGGGCATCGCGCAGGCGGCCCGCGCGGTGAAGGGGACGCTCGGCCCCAAGGGTCGCAACGTCATCATCGAGAAGTCCTACGGCGGTCCGCGCATCACGAACGACGGAGTCTCGATCGCGAAGGAGATCTCCCTGAAGGATAAGTTCGAGAATATGGGCGCGGAGATAGTCAAAGAGGTCGCGAGCAAGACCAATGACACTGCCGGCGACGGCACTACGACTACGGTCGTGCTCTTCGAGGCGCTTGTCGCGGAAGGGCTCTCGCACCTGATGAAGGGCGCGAACGCGATGATGATCCGGAGCGGGATGGAAAAGGCCAAGGACGCCGCGCTCGCGGAGTTGAAGAAGATGGCGAAGCCCGTAAGCGGGAAGGAGGAGGTGCGGCAGGTCGCTTCTATCTCGGCGGAGTCTGAAGTGTTGGGCAATATCATCGCCGAGGCTGTGGAGAAGGTGGGCGCATCCGGCGTCGTGACGGTCGAGGAGTCGCAGGGGATGGAACTCTCCTACGACATCGTCGAGGGGCTCCAAATCGACAAGGGCTACGTCTCCGCTTATATGGTTACCAATCCGGAGCGGATGGAAGCGGAGATGAAGGACGCGGCGATACTCATCACCGATAAGAAGATAGGGAATGTGCAGGAGATCCTGCCTCTCTTGGAGAAGGTGGTGCAGTCGGGGAAGAAGGAGCTCGTGATTATCGCCGAGGACGTCGAGGGCGATGCGCTCTCGACCTTTATCGTAAACAAACTGCGCGGCACCTTCTCGGTACTTGCGGTGAAGGCGCCGGGCTACGGCGATAGGAAGAAGGAATTGCTCGCCGACATCGCGACGGTGGTGGGCGGCCAGGTGGTGAGCGGCGAGCTCGGGATGACCTTCGAGAACGCGACGCTCTCCCAGCTCGGTAAGGCCGCGCGCGTCGTGGCGACTAAGGACGCGACGACAATCGTGGGCGGCAGGGGAAAGAAGGCGGACATCGCCGCGCGCGTCAGCCAGTTGAAGGCGCAGATGGAAAGCACCGACTCGAAGTTCGATAAGGAGAAGCTCGAAGAGCGCATCGCGAAGCTCTCGGGCGGCGTCGCGGTCATCTCGGTAGGCGCCGCGACCGAGACCGAGATGAAGTATCTGAAGGACAAGATCGACGATGCGGTGAAGGCAACCAAGGCCTCGATCGAAGAGGGTATCGTCGCGGGCGGCGGCACAGCGCTCGCCAAGGTCGCGAAGAAGCTTGTCGCGAACGGAGTCAAGATGAATGCAGATGAAAAGGCCGGATTCGACATCGTCGTGCGCGCCCTAGAGATGCCGCTCACCCAGATCGCCCTGAACGCCGGCAAGGATGATGCTTCGGTCATCGTCTCGAAGGTCCAGGCGGGCAAGGCGCACGCTGGTTACGACGCGCTCGCCGACGAGATCGTCGAAGACATGCTCGAACGGGGCATCGTCGATCCGGTGAAGATGCCGCGCCGCGCGCTCGAGAACGCCGTCTCCGCCGCCGCGATGCTCCTCACCACCGAGGCGGCGATTGCCGAGATTCCCGAGCCGAAGAAGGATATGCAGAACGGCGGCATGGACGGGATTGGATATTAGAAACAGGAGTATAATATAATTGTTAATTAATTAACTGAAAATTATGCTTGAGAAATTTGGGGCAGAAATGCAACCACAGGGGGAGTTAATACTAAAACAAACCAAAGGTGGTATGTACAGTTCAATTCCCTCGGTTGAAGATGTGTTGGAAGAAATGGGTATTAAAGATGAATCCAAGGAGGAAGTTTTCAAGTACGACGAGACACTACGAGGTGCGTATGACTCTAAACCCAGTGTCGAAGATGTTTCGTTTGAACTTGGGTTAAGTGAGAATAAGGAAAATGATTGGGAACAAGCAGCTGAAGACAGAGGTCATGGGCAGTATGTTCGAAATGTTGAAGCTGCAGTAGCTTTTTGCAGGGCGAGAGGTGTAAAAACGAAAGAGGAGGTTCAAGCAATTTTGGCAAAAGCAGAGCCGTCAACGACATATGCAGAATATGCTATGGATAGAGGACATGGAGAGTATGTTCGAAATGTTGAGGCCGTAGCAAAATTTGCTAAAGCTAGAGGGGCCAGCTCAAGAGAAGGAGTAGAAGAAATACTAAGCGAAGCAAAAGTAGAAGAAAGCTAATGGAGCAAAACAAGTAAACGACCACCGGCCTAAGGGCCGGCGGTCGTTTACTATAACAAAAGCCGCAATGCGGGGCTTTTGCCTGGTAGTATAGAGTGATGTTCATCAAATTTTTGATTGTCGGCATCGCGTTCACGATCGGAGACGTGCTGATGAAGATCTGGTCCAACCAGAATTATTCTTTTGCTAGTACGGGACTTCTCACATTTCTAACCGCACTGTTCATCTACGGCGCCGGCTTTGTCTATTACGGCCTACAGCTCAAGACCAACAATTTCGGTGTCGCAACGCTCTTGCCGATTGTCATCAATATCCTACTTGTCCTTCTGCTTACGGTCTTTTATTACCACGAGCCACTCTCATCTAAGCAGTGGATCGGGGCGTTTCTCGGCATCGCAGCAGTCATTCTTCTGCACTAGTATCATCTTCAGCCAACTTGTCCGTTGTAGGAGAGAAATATCGAAGTCAGACTTCGATATTTAATAAAAAGTCGCTCGTGATATATTTTACCTATGGCATCTAACTTTGAAAAAGCTCGCACGAGACCTGCGCCAAATGAGCGAACGGAGATCGCAGAGGGTATTGATGAGTACAATACAGAACGCGGTGTACCTGATGATGCGGAGCGTAAACGGTTGCGCATTCATGCCGAAATTCTGGAAGAACAGGCTAAACGCGCCGAGGAGTTTAAGCGCGCTGAAGAGGAGATAGAAGCGAGGAAAAGATATCGTGACGCGCTTCGTTTCGAGATGGACCCAAAGAGTATTAGGAAGATAGCGCAGACACCCGATGAACGCAGGATCTGCACGGAGGTATATAAAGAAATTGTCGCAGAACGTCTCGAAGGTATCGGGGCGATACGGGTGTATTTGTTGAATGCTCTCGCCCAGAATCCGGACGCGGAGTTTGGATCTCTAGCAGGTTCTGTCATGGCTATTGCTGAAAGGCACAACCTTCGACAGGACACGATTTACGGGCCATTCTACTCGTTTTTTCAACAATATCGTCTGCGTCGGGATGCAATGTCCCGTAAAAGCGACAATGAGATACGGGCGGATGCCGAGTATCTGAAGAGGGCCATTGAAGAGATCTATCGAGACACCTTCTCGATTTTTTTCATCGGTCCGAAAATTGCAGATATCGGATTGCCGAACAGAAGCGGGGGAGGGGCATATTGGCCGTATCTTGAAGGAGGAATATATTCAACCTCGTCGGATAGGCCAGGTAGCGCTGACAGCAAGAGGACGCGTATTCATGAGGAGCAACATGCAATCTACTCGCTCGAACATCATCAAGAAATCAATGCACGGGAAAGCGAAGGCTTGGATTCCGCCTTAGTTTCTGCGCGCAACGAGATGCTTGCATACTTAAGAGAGTCAAAGGGCATCTTTTCAGGTGCATCGTTTCTTCTCCCTAGGTATAAGACGTATTCCGATGAACCACCTAATCCATATAGATACATGCACGAGAACTTGTCAGATAAGGATAAGGGAAAGTACGAGTCATACCTTAAGGCAGGCGCTATAGCCGCGGGTAGGTTATTGGAGTCGAGCGGGCTTGGAGTGGAAGAAATTATCGGCATTTTGTCCCAGACTCCTCTAAAAAAATGGGGGACGACTGCAGATCGTATCATTGATGCAAAAGCCTCCGTGAGGAAGTACGACAAGCTTGCAGATAGGTTGAAACAATTCGGTGGTATCGTGCGGAAATTATGGTCTCATGAATAGTGTGCACGCAGGAACTTGGACATCGGATGTCCAAGTTTAGTCGGGTTGTTCGTTGTAGGAGACGACCTCCCAGCCGCGGGTGGGGGAGAGCCGCTTCCAGGGGTGGTACTCGCAGACGGTGATGCCGGCGTTGTCGGAAACGTTGAAGAACGCGAGCTTCACGAAGTCGGCGGCGTGGAGCCGGTCGCGGTAGAGCATCTGCGCGACGAGCATCTTAAGGAAGTGATGATGGGTGATGACGGCAGTCTCTCTCGCGCCGCGCCGCTTGAGATAGCGAAGGCACTTCTGCGCGCGCGCTTTCAAGTCGAGGAAGTTTTCTTCATCGGAGAAGCGATAGTCGTCGGCGTGATATGCGAGGTCCATCTGATCGACGATGCGGATAACCTCCGAATCGCGGGTGCTCTTGCCGATGATCTCGGTCGGATTCTTCCGTTCGGCGAGAAGCGGGGAGTAAATCGTCGGGACTTTCAGATAGGTGTTGATGATCTCCGCCGTCTCTCTCGCGCGCGGATACGTGCTCGAGATGATGCGCGCGATACGGAAGCGTTTCAGATATGCGCCGACCGCCCGCGCCTGGCGTTCCCCTTTTTCAGAGAGGCCGCCGTCCTCGCCTTGGCGGATATGCTCTGCGTTCAGGATCGTCTCGCCGTGACGGACGAAGTAGAAGCGCCTCGTTTGCATGCGAAGCACGACGATGATGGCGGCGAGCGCGACGAGGATGATGATTGCAGGCGACACAGTGCGTTCAGTATACTCGCGCCGGCCGCTACCGCGAAGTTGCCGGTGGGTAAAGCGGGATGCTACACTCGCGAGTAATGCTTGCAACGCTTCTCGGCTTCTTGCGCGCGCATTCTCGGTACGCGCTCGCGGCGCTCGCTGTCGTCGCGCTTGGCGGTTACTTCTTCTTCGGGCGCGGCGCGGACACCGGCGCGACTCTCGTCATCGTCCCGGGCGAATTCCGCACGCAAGTCAGCGTTTCGGGGACGGTCATCGCCGCGCGCGGCGCGAATCTCGGCTTCGCGGCGACCGGCCGTATCTCCGCGGTCTACGCGGATGTCGGAGAGCGTGTCGGGGCGGGGGCGGTGCTTGCGGAGATGGAAAACGGCGATCTCGCCGCCGCGCTCGCGCAGAAGCGCTCCGCGCTCGCCGAGACCGAGGCCGATCTCGCGTCACTCCGAGCGGGCACGCGGCCCGAGGAGGTCGCTGTCGCGAGCACAGCCGTCGCGAACGCGGAGGCCGATCTCGCCGATGCCATGCGGAGCGCGTACACCACCTCGGACGACGCCGTGCGCAACAAGGCCGACGCCATATTCACCAATCCACGCACCAACCCGAAGCTGTCGTTCTCCGTCTCCTCTGCGGCGTTGAAGTCGGAGCTCGAACAGGAACGCGTGGCTCTCGAACCTCTCTTGGCGAGCTGGGCGCTTCTCGTCTCCGACCTCTCGAACGCGACGGCCGCCGGCGAGGCGCCGCGCGCACAAGGGTACGCCGCGTCGGTCGCCTCGTTTCTCGCCGATGCGAACACTGCCGTGAACCAGGGCTTGCCGGATTCGACGATCTCTTCCGCGACGCTCTCGTCGTATGCCTCGTCGCTCGCGACGGCGCGCGCGAGCGTCGACACCGCCGCCGCCGCGCTCACCGCCGACGTGAACGCGCTCGACGCCGCCCATAAGAATCTCTCCTTGAAGCAGGCCGGCGCGACCGCAGACGCGCTCGCCGCGCAGGCGGCGGCGGTCGCCGCCGCCGCGGCTGACGTCGAACAGGCGCGCGCCGCGCTCGCGAAGACGCGCGTCGTCGCGCCCTTTGCCGGCGTCGTAACGCGCATGGACGCGAAGAGGGGCGAGACCGTGTCGCCCTCGTCTTCGCTCATCGGCCTGCAGAGCGACGGCATCTTCCAGATCGAGGCGTATGTCCCCGAAGTCGCTATCGCGCAGGTCGCGGTCGGGAATCAGGCGACGACGACACTCGACGCGTACGGCGTTTCGGCGGAGTTCCCCTCGGTCGTCATCGCCGTCGATCCGGCGGAGACGATACGCGACGGCGTGCCCGCGTATAAGACGACACTCTCTTTTCTCGAGAAGGATCCGCGCATCCGGAGCGGCATGACCGCGAACGCCGTGATCACGACGGGGCTCCTACAGAACGCTATCGTCATCCCCTCCGGCTCCGTCCTGCGTTCCGGGGGCGCGGCATACGTCTCGCTTGTCGAGGGCGATACCGTTTCTCGCCGCGCGGTCGCGCTCGGTGCTTCTCCCGCGCTCGGACAGGTCGAGATCGTCTCCGGACTCTCCGCGGGCGAGGTTATCCTGCTTTCTCCCGAGCCGTAACGGCCGCATGTTTTCCATCCTCAACATCCGCGTCGGCTTCTATCTCGCGGTGCGCCAGCTCCGCCGCGCGAGCCTTTGGACAACGGGGCTTATCGTGTTTGTGATGCTCCTCACGTTTCTTAATCTCGTCGTTGTAACGGGCATCCTCGTCGGGCTTATCGAGGGTATCAACGAGAGTTATCGCACCCAGTACACCGGCGACGTGATCCTCTCCGCGCTCCCGACGAAGAATTACATCGAGGACACGCCGGGAGTCATCGCGTTCGTCACGACGCTCCCGCAGGTGTCGGCGTTTACGAAGCGCTATCAGGCGGGCGGCACTATCGAGGCGAATTATCTGACACGCACGGACCCGACCGAGAAGCCCAACGCGACCGGCGCGCAGATAATCGGCATCGAACCCGCCGCCGAAGACGCATTTACGGGACTCGCGGGACATATCATCGAGGGCCAGTATCTCGCCGAAGGAGACTATGACCGGATACTCGTCGGCAACTATCTCCTCTCGAAGTATGCGTTCGGCGAACAGCCGGGACTCACGCCGCTTGATGACGTCGCCCCGGGGACCAAGGTGCGACTCACGGTAAATGGCGCGACACGCGAGGTGGTGGTGAAGGGCGTCGTAGAGAGCAAGATAGGAGAGCTCGCGATGAGCGTCTTTCTTCCCGCCGCCGAGCTCCGCACGCTCGCGGGCCGCGCCGACCAGAACGTCGCGCAGATAGCGATACGCCTTACGTCGGGGAGCGACCCGATAGCCTTCAAGAATCTCTTGCTCGGGAGCGGCATCGGCGAGAAGGCCAGGGTACAGACCTTTGAAGACTCGATTCCGAACGGCGTCGCCGATATTAAGACAACCTTTGCGATGCTCGGCAACGGCTTCAGCAGTATCGGGCTCGTCGTCGCGGCGATTACGATCTTCATCGTCATCTTCATCAACGCCATCACGCGGAGGAAGTTTATCGGCATCCTAAAGGGTATCGGCATCTCGGGAGAGGCGATCGAGATTTCCTACATCTTCCAGTCGCTCTTCTATGCGGTCATCGGCTCGCTTATCGGCCTTGTCGTCCTCTACGGCCTCCTCGTACCCGCGGTCGCCGCACACCCGATCGACTTCCCGTTCAGCGACGGGATACTCGTCGCGCCCGCGGGCGGCACGGCCGTGCGCATATTCCTGCTCGTCCTCACGACGGTCATCGCCGGGTACCTGCCGTCGCGGATGATCGTGCGGCGTAACACGCTCGACTCGATTCTCGGCCGCAACTGATATGATCGAAGTTACAAATCTCGTGAAGAGTTTCAAAGACGGCCCCGTTGAGACGCGGGTGCTGAAGGGGATCGACTTTTCTGCGAAGGACGGTGAGTTTATCGCGATAATGGGCCGCTCGGGAGCGGGGAAGAGCACGCTCCTCTACCAGATATCGCTCCTCGACGAGCCTACCTCGGGCGAGATACGCATTAACGGTAAGGAGGCGCACGCGATGAGCGAGCGGGAGAAGATGCTCTTCCGCCTCGAAGAGTTCGGCTACGTCTTCCAGGATTACGCGCTCCTGCCCGAGCTCACTGCGCTCGAGAACGTCGCGCTCCCGCTCCTGATGCAGGGGATGAGTAATGCCGCGGCAGAGGCCAAGGCCTCTGCCGCGCTCGAACGCGTCGGTCTCGGCAAACGCCTCAAGAATCTCCCGAGCCAGCTCTCGGGCGGCGAACAGCAGAGAGTCTCCGTCTCGCGCGCTATCGCACACACCCCGGACATCCTCTTCGCCGACGAGCCGACCGCGAATCTCGACCGCGAATCTTCCGACACCGTGATGAGTATTTTCAAAGAGCTCCATAAGGGCGGGCAGACGATCATCATGGTGACGCACGAAGAGGAGTACGCGCGCTTCGCCGACCGCACCATCACCCTCGACGACGGCCGTGTCGTCTCCGGCTCCCGCATCTAGTCTCGATACTAATCTCATATCCTATGCGCATCCCTGGCTCGTCCTATCCACTATTTCCGCTATAGCGGAAATAGTGGATAATGTTGCGTGGCAATATTATTTTATTATTTCGGAGGCAGGTAGAAATGCGTGCGGATTACGGCATCGTTTTCGATTTCTTCTACGACTGCATACAGCACATCCTTTCCGATATGCAGATCTGCTTTAAGAATCGCGATGAATTCTTCACAGTCATACGGATAGACCCATGCGCTGTCCTGAATGCGAAGGAATCCAACATCCTGCATTTCATAGCGCAATCGTTCGCGAGTCTTCTTACGCTTTTCGGGTACATCAAACATGACCAGTCGATACCGCCGGTCCCACTTCCGCGGTCGCACCTCGTCCAACGTCATTTTCTGCTGTTCTAGCGCAAACCTTTCTTCTCCGCGCTTCGTGAGCCGCACGTAGCGTTTCCCGTTGCGCTCTTCAAATTCAATGTCGCCCTTTTGCTTCAGTCGACCGAGAACGGTCTTTGAGTGGTATTTTAGCCGCGCGAGTGCTCCGCTTCTACCGAGAAGTTGGAACATATTCGGCGCGACAGCGGCAACTGCGATTACGCCGGCCAGTCCGATAGTCACGATGGCCACATTGCGCAGGTTCTGCCGCTGTCGTTTCTTCCGCGCCCCGACTTCAACCGCTCTCATTGTTGCCATAGGCTTAGTGTACTCGATGGGCTGCATCCACTAAACCCGCTATCGCGGAAATAGTGGATAGGAGGTTGAGGGGAAGTTGAGGAGAGGTGGGGAGAGGTCGAGGAGGGGTGGGGGGTTGGGAGGCGCAAGTATATGCCGTAGATACGGGCTGTTTTAGCGGCCCAGGCGGGAGGGTATTGACAATAAGGCGAAGTCGTGTATACTAGAACTATAGCATCCCGGTGCGCTGGCGGGAGACGATCTCTGACAACCGAATAGGTAGCAAGGGATAGCGCAGAACAATATCTGCTTTTGGCAGAGACTGCATTGTTATTCCTCGTTGCCGGACTGATACCGCCGTAAGGAGGTATCGGCACGGTACGAGGGATCGCAAGCCCTCCGTAGCTTTATGCGAAGGAGAGTAAAAGATTCCTAAAAACTCGACGCTGAAAGTAAGCGGAAGGGAGGTTGATATGCGCACTCATCGCGTATATCAGTAGTACTTCCATACACCATTCAGGCCGTAAGGCCGCCCTCGCAGTCTCATAAGCTGCGGATGAGAGGGTTCTCGAAGGAGAAAACATGATGAAAGTCGAAAAAGTCGCCCTCTATGTAGAGGGCGGGTTCTCCAACGGCGGGCGGATTTCCCAGCTCGTCGCTTTCGTTTCCCCGACGTCCGGGGAGACGGTAGTGGTGGATGCTGTTTGGTCCACCGCCGACGGTACCGATTGGTACGGGTACAAATCGCTCGTCCTCCGCAAGGAGGATGTCGAAACGCGCGGCGCCACGCCGCGCGTGGGGATTCCGCGCAATTGCGCGGAAGCCGCAGCTGTCACTTTGGGTGTCGATGTTGACACCCTTGTCGACAGTCTCATCCCGCTCCTGGAGCGCAAGTTCCAGGAGATGCGGGAGAAAGATTTTTCCCGCATGACCCGGTGCGACAGCCGGGCCGTTCTTTGACAGTTCTTTCTGGGCGGACGACGATTCAATCCAACGATTCGTTGCTCCGCCCCTCTATTCAGCCCGTAAAACGTAACGTTCTCGAAAGAGAATCTCATAGTTTGTAGGCTGATTGAGTTCAACTTCTTTTGGGAGATTGGCATGAACACAGTCGTGGTTCTGACCGTCCAGATCGTAGCACTCTGGATGGTGGTGGTGGGGATCGCGCACGCGATTGGCGGTGTGCGATTGTCGGGGCCGGCGTTGCGCTGGCCGGTTCGCACCGGCTACCGGCTTTTGCGCCGGGCAGTCGGAGGACTCCTCGCGGCCCTTGGTAATTGGATCCATGGGCCGTGAAGGGGGGGTGTTCTTTTGTGTGGGAAGGCGGGACACGTTTACGTGGCCCGCCTTTTTTGTTTTCCACAGATGCGCAGTTGCAGGATACCCCTGGGGGGTATAGAGTAGGGCGATGAGACACACTGATAGTACGGAGGGAAAGAAGCTGGTGCGGCGGCTGAAGATAATCGAGGGGCAGGTGCGCGGACTCTCCGCGATGATAGAGAAGGGCGCGTACTGCATCGACGTCATCGCGCAGACCTCGGCGGTGAAGCAGGGGCTCTCGACCGTTGAAGACATCCTGCTCGAAAATCATTTGAATAGTTGTGTGCATAAGCAGATGACCTCGGGCCAGACGGGAAAGGCCGTCAAGGAGGTGCTGAAGGTGTATAAGCTGAAGCGCAAATAATATGGCGACCGACACCTACCGGATACGAGGGATGCACTGCGCGAGCTGTGCGAGCATCATTGAGAAGACGTTTAAGAAAGTGGACGGCGTGCACTCCGCCGAAGCGAATTACGGCACCGAGGCGGTGAAGATTTCATACGACGAATCGAAAACAAATCCCGAGCATCTCTCAAAGAAGATAGAACCGCTCGGGTACTCGCTCGCCTTGCCGGTCGCTTCGACATCGCCGAGCGCGGAAGAGATGGGGATGTCGGTGAGCGAGCACGCGGCGCATCTCGGACTTCACCAATCTAAGAGCGAGAAGCTCGCCGAGCTCGCGTCGATGAAGAGGAAGACGCTGTCAGTCCTGCCGATGGCGGCGGCGGCTATCGTCCTTATGGCCTGGGATATCCTCGCGGAGTTCGGTCGCGCGCCGGAGGCACCTTCGACGTGGGATGCGCCGCTCCGCTATCTCCTCGCGGCGATGGCGGCGTACGCGCTCCTCGTCGTCGGTCGGCCGTATCTTCTCGGGTTCTATCGGTTCCTGCGCTACGGAAAGGCGAACATGGACACACTCATCGGCATCGGCACCTCCGCCGCGTTTCTCTACAGTGCCGCCGTTACGCTCTTTCGGGAGACCTTGCGGCCATTCGTTGACGTCGACGTCGCATACTTCGACGTGGCGATTGTCGTCATCGCGTTTATCACGCTCGGGAAGTATCTCGAAGCGCGCGCCAAGATCAAGACCGGCGACGCGATCGAGAAACTGCTCAACCTGCAGGCGAAGACGGCGCTCATCCTCCGAGACGGAAAGGAGATCGAGATACCCGTCGAGCGGGTCGCGCACGGCGACGTGATAATCGTGAAGCCGGCGGGCAAGATACCCGTCGACGGCATCCTCGTCGACGGCGCGTCGTACGTCGACGAATCGATGGTTTCAGGCGAGCCTCTGCCGGTGGAGAAGCGCGCCGGCGACGCGGTCGTCGCAGGGACGCTTAACACCACCGGCGCGTTCACCTTCCGCGCGACGAAGGTCGGCTCCGAGACGCTTCTCGCTCACATCATCAAAATGGTTGAGGATGCGCAAGGGAGCCGCGCGCCGATACAGGCGCTCGCCGACAAGATCTCGGGCGTGTTCGTGCCGATCGTGCTCGTCATCGCGTTCGCCTCGCTCGGGTCATGGCTCTTTATCGGCGCGTCGTATCTCGGTTTCGCGCAGGCGCTTTCGTTTGGGCTGGTGTCCTTCGTGGGAGTGCTCGTCATCGCCTGCCCCTGCGCCTTGGGTCTCGCGACGCCCACCGCTATTATCGTCGGCGTCGGCAAGGGAGCAAGAGAGGGCATTCTGATTAAGGACGCCGCGACCTTGGAGAAGCTTCACGAGACGGATGTCGTGGTCGTCGACAAGACCGGCACTATCACGAAGGGGAAGCCCGAGCTCGTCTCGTTCAAGAACTTTTCTCTCGGACAAGACGGCGCGAAGAGCGACGACGAGCTCGTCGCGATACTCGCGTCGCTTGAGAATAAATCGGAGCACCCGATAGCGCACGCCGTCGTCTCGTATGCGCGGGAGAAGCGCGTCGAGCTCCTGCCGGTGGAGCGGTTTGAAGCGATACAAGGGAAGGGAGTCGTCGGCGTCGTAGGCGGCGTCGAGTATCACGTAGGCAGTGCGCGGCTCGCGGCGGAGCTCGGGATCCCGCTTGATGGTTCAACCGCCGCGTGGCTGGCCGAGATCGAGAAGGAGGAGCGAGAAGGGAAGACGCCGGTCGTCCTCGCGTCGGGCGCGAGGGCGCTCGCCGTCGCGATGGTCGCCGACGCTATTAAGCCGGAAGCGCGCGAAGCCGTCGCCGCGCTTCACGCGCTCCGTATCCGCGTCGTGATGCTCACGGGCGACCGCGCGCAGACGGCGGAGTATATCGCGCGGGAAGCTGGCATCGACGAAGTGTTCGCTGAAGTCCTTCCAGAAGACAAGCTGAACAAGATCAAGGAGCTCCAGGCGCGCGGCGCGGTCGTCGCGATGGCGGGCGACGGCGTGAACGACGCTCCCGCGCTCGCGCAGGCGGACATCGGTATCGCGATGGCGACCGGCACCGATGTCGCTATCGAGTCGGCCGGCATCACGCTCCTCCACGGCGACCTGAAGAAGCTCGTGAAGGCCGTCCGCCTTTCGAAGCTTACGATGCGCGGCATCAGGCAGAATCTCTTCTGGGCCTTCGCCTACAATGTCGTCGGCATACCGCTCGCGAGCGGGCTCTTCTATCCCCTGTTCGGCTGGCTTCTGAATCCGGCGTTCGCGGGGTTCGCGATGGCGCTCTCGAGTGTCTCGGTCGTCGGCAATTCGCTCCGCCTTAAGACAAAGAAGATATGAACCCCGTAACAACGCGCATCTTTCATATAAGCGGCATGCACTGCAAGGCCTGCACGATCCTTATCGAGGATGCGCTTGGCGAGCTCCCGTACGTCGAGCGCGCGGAAGTCTCGCTCGCGGATAATCGGGTAGCTGTTACGGGGGCCTTTAAAGATTCGCCCGAGGATACTGCGGAAGAGATGACGCGCCTGGTGCAGAGTCGCGGGTACACGATCTCGGCGGAGAAAAACGAGCGAGGCGCGCGCTGGGGAGACTTCGCCTACGCTGTGCCGATAGCGCTTGTGTTTATCGCGGCGTTTGTCCTGCTCCAGAAGGCGGGATTGACATCGTTTCTTACCGGTTCGGACGTGAGCTACGGCACGGCGTTTCTTATCGGGCTTATCGCCTCCGTCTCTTCCTGTCTCGCGGTGGTCGGCGGACTCGTGCTCTCGCTCTCGGCGAGCTCGGCGAGAGAGGGCGGCACCTGGCGAACACAGGCACTCTTTCATGCCGGTCGGCTCGGCGGGTTCTTCTTCCTCGGCGGGCTCGTCGGCTTACTGGGGAACTCCCTTCATCTTGGACTGACCGCAAACATCGTTTTAAGCGTACTGGTCGCGCTTGTGATGCTCGTCCTCGGCGTGAACCTGCTCGACGTGTTCAGTTTCGCGAAGCGGTTCCAGCTCGCGCTTCCTGCGCGCTTCTCGCGGCATATCGCGCGCGGAGCAAAGCATGACCACTATCTCGCGCCGATTGTAGTGGGCGTCGGGACGTTCTTCCTCCCCTGCGGCTTCACGCAGTCGATGCAGATATACGCGCTCTCCACGGGGAGTTTCTCGCAAGGCGCGCTTACGATGATCGCTTTTGCGCTCGGCACGCTCCCTATGCTCGCGCTCCTCTCCTTCGGCTCGCTTAACATCGCGCACAAGCCCTGGAAGGGGATATTCTTCAAGACCGCCGGTATCATCGTTATCGCGCTCGCGCTCGTCAACGGCGCGAACGCGCTCGCCACGGCGGGTGTTATCGATCCGCTCTTCAACTTCTGATGCGTATGGACACGAAGCTTATTATCTCTCTTGCCGTCAGCGCCGTGCTTATCGGGTGGGCGTTCTGGGTCGTCTCTCCGCGTTCCGAGCCCGCTCCGGCACTCGCGCAGATCGTCGACGGCCGGCAGATTATCGACATCAGTGCGAAGGGCGGATATTCGCCGCGAATAGTCGAGGCGAAGGCGGGCGTGCCGACCGTCCTGCGCGTCCGGACTAACGGCACCTTCGACTGCTCGGCGAGCCTCGTCATCCCCGCGCTCTCGTATCGGGCGTTTCTCAAGCCGGCCGGCGTCGAGGAGATAGCTATTTCCGCCGAAGAGGCGCAGGGCACCCTGCAGGGCCTCTGCTCCATGGGAATGTACAATTTTCAGATCATATTCCGCTAGCGTCCGCCTTTGCGGCGGGGCTGTTGATAGCGCCCCGAGCATTATTTCGGCAATTCCTGTAGAATACGGCAACAATGGAAAACAACAAAAAGAAGATAGTCTTGGTCGAGGATGATTCGCTCATGTCGAGCATCCTCGCCACGCACCTTATCAGCGAGGGCTTCACCGTCGTTCCGGTTACCGACGGCGCCCAGGCGTTCGAGCGCATCCAGGCGGAACAGCCCGGCATCGTCCTCCTCGACATCGTCCTTCCTGGCGTCGGCGGCTTCGATATCCTGCAGAAGCTCAAGCAAGAGGAGTCAACAAAGGCGATTCCGGTGCTTATCCTCTCCAATCTGGGGAGCAAGGAGGAGATACAGCACGGCATCGACCTTGGCGCGAAGGACTATCTCGTCAAGGCGAACAGTATGGTCGAGGAAATAACGGGAAAAATCCAAGAGATCCTCGGCTAACCCGCCGGTGGGGATATCTTTTCGGTTTCTCGGCCGCGCCGAGGTACAATAGACAGAGGTTGACGTTTTTATTATCGGTATCATAATCCTTATGGCAATACAACCACGTTTTATCAATTGGCTCCCCATCGCGCTTATGGTCGGCGTGCTTGCGGGCGGCACCGTCCTTATCGGAAACGTGCTCGCCGGCAAGGGGTTCTCCTGGGTTGGCACCCTTATCTGGGTGCCGTTTATCAGCTGGGCGCTCTACTTCATGGCGGGCGGCAGGCTCCAGCGCGCACACAAGTACGTCATCGCCATGGTCGGCGGCGTCGTCTACGGCTGGCTTACCATCATTATCGGCAACTGGCTCGTGGGCATCATCGGCGGCCTCTGGGCGTATCCGATAGTCGTCTTCTTCGTAGCGACGTCTATCGTCCTGCTTGAGCTTACCGACTGGTTCGAGCTCGCTCCGGCCTACTTCTTCGGCTACGCGGGTTACTTCGCGACCGCATTCGGCTTCTCCGCGGCGCTCGGCTTCGAGACGCCCCAGGATATCACCCTCGCGGTCTATCACATCGTTCTTACTGTCGCCGGTCTTATCCTCGGATGGATCACTATCGCCATCAAGGGCAGGATGCTCGACGCGATGAACGTCCCGCTCGATCAAAGGCAGACGGTTTTCGACAAGGAAGCATAACGCACAAACAAACAAGCCGCCCCGCTCGCGGGGCGGCTTGTTTGTTTGTGCGTCAGGCGAAGTGTCCGCCGATAAAGCCCTTATGCCCGAGCTCCTCGCAGGAGTGCTCGATGCCTAAGTCCCAATTCACGCGGTCGACAACCTGGGCGATGTCGTGCTCGTGCTTGCTCTCCTCGGGGCCCTTGAAGCGCATGATGTAGAGGTCCTGGAACGATTGGTGGTCGCAGGGGCGCCACCATTCGTCTCCCTTGTAGTGGTTGTAGGTGCGTCCTTCCATCGTCTTCGCGATCGCGTCATAGTCAAAAGGGTATTTGCCGACGAGATTCGAGACTTCCATCAGCTCCATCGCGGCGGAATACGCTATGCCTGCGTAGCCCGTCGGGTACTCGTCGTTGAATTGCGCGCGGAAGGCGTCGACGAACCGCTTGGCGACGGGGACTGTCTCGGCAAGGCCCCAATAGAAATTGACCCCCCAATACATCCCGACGAGCTGTTCCTGCGAGAGCGCCTCGCGGATAGATATCTCGGAGACGCCCAGGATGATGCTCATGTCCTTCTTTAGCCCCGCTTCGTCGACGGCCTCGATGAAGTTGACCTGATCCTGCCCGAAGTTTGTCGCGATAACGACCTCCGGCTGGGCCGCGCGTATCTCCGGAATCTTCGCCGCGAAGTCCTCCTTCTTGAAGCCGAGCGGCATCTTGATAAGCCCGACCTCGATGCCGCCGTTTGCCGCGAGGACTTTCTTATACGCATCGTACGACTCATAGCCCCACTGATAGTCGGGGACGACGAGAAAGGCGCGCTTACCCAGGTTCTTTATCGCCCATCCGCCGACCAGGTGCGCGGTGATGAAGGGCGTCAGTCCTTCGTGAAAGGAATACGGGCCGAGGTTCGGCGCTTCGGTAACTGCGCTTACCTGGTTGAGCGCGATGAAGGGGATGTGCTTCTCGACGGCGACCTTGTTCGCGGCCGTAGCGGTCGGCGCGGCGAGCGTTCCGAGGAGGAAATGCACCCCGTCTTTCTCTATCAGATCTCGGGCGGCCTGCTCGGCGATGTCCGCCTTCATCGAATCGTCCTTCTTGATCACCTCGACCTGTTTCCCGAGAACGCCGCCCTTCTTATTGATCTCTTCGACGGCGAGCAGGACTCCCTTGAACTGGTTCTCGACTATTCGGCTATACGGGCCGGTGAATCCGGAGATGAATCCTATTTTTACTTTTTCATTCATAGCGTTGTCATTGAGGATAGTAATGACTCTCTCTTGAGAAGCATAGCATAGCCCTCTCGGATAGGGGGGAGGGGCATAGTATATACTACGCCTATACGCTATGCAGGAGGAAACGCCGCGCGACGGGGATACGAGATGGCTCTCGCTCTTAAGCGTGCTGTCGCGAGACTTGAACGTCTCGAGGCAGAAGATAGAAGAGACTCTCGGCGTCGTTTTGAAAAACCTGGTCGAGAAGCTCTCCATCGACGCGGCGGCGGTCTGGGTCGTGGAGAAGGAGACGCGATTTATGCGCATCGAGGCGTCGGCGGGCTTAAGCGACCGGTATGTCCGCTTCTTCAACAAGACGGATCGCATCCCCGTGGGGAAAGGGCTTGTCGGCGGCGTGATGGAGAGGAACCAGTCCCTCTCGATAAAGAATCCCGGAGAATACTCGGTCGGCTCGTCTCGGTGGAGCGAGATGCTCGTCGAGGAAGGGATGATTTCGGTATTCGCGACGCCAATCATCGTGAACGGCGAGACGATAGGCGTATTCGACGCTTATTACAAGAGCGAGCACGATTTCACCGCCGCGGAGCGGCTTTTCCTTGAAGTGCTGGCGAATCAGATCGCGGTGGTGATAGCGAACAGGGAGCAGTATCAGACCATCGCGGAGACTGCGACCCTGCTCAAGAATCAAGTGGAAAATATGGTCAACGTCCAGCGCGTGACCCAGCTCTTGAACCTCTATCTTTACGAATCATTGGACATATCGCTCTCCTACGTCGCGGACTACTTCAAGAAGAAGTTCGGCGTCAAGAGCGTCGCGGTGTTTCGCGGCGAGCCGGGGAAGCCCGACCTCCCGCTCGTCGCGTCAAACGGCCTCTCGCGCCGCGCGCTGAAGTTCTTCGAAGATCATGTCCCGCAGGCGGAGCGGGGTACGCTTATCGGTCTCGCGTACTCGACGAGCGAGCCGCAGGTATCTTCGCGGGTGTTCACCGACGATCGCATCGCGAAGGAGTGGGGAATCGCGATGTCGATAGAGCATCAGGAGGCGATGGGTGCGTTCCCGCTTATCGTCCAGGGGCGCACGATAGGCGTGCTCGCGACCTTCTACGACCACCTCCACGAGTTCGACAGCGAGGAGCTCCCCGTCCTCACGACCTTCGCCCAATTCTTGGCGGTCGCGCTTGAGAACTCGATGACCTTCGAGACGCTCGCTTCAGAGCGGAAGAAGATGAAGTCGATGGTCGATTCTATCGAGGACGGGCTCCTCGTCTACGACCTTTCGGGCCGCATCATCGACGCGAACCCGCGCGCGCTGAAGCTCTTCAGCGCCTCTCGCGCCTCCTTCGTCGGGAAGCATCCGAAGGAGTTCGGGCCGGACACCCTGCTCCTGCCGATAGGGCAGATATCGCAGATGACCCTTAGCGAAGGGGAGACAAAGGAGATAAGCTTCCTCGAGCCGACGAACAAGACCCTGCATATAACCGCGCTCCCGCTCCGCGACGAGGCGGGAGAGCCGATCGGCTCGATGCGCGTCATCCACGACGTCTCTCAAGAAAAGGTGGTCGAGCGGCTCAAATCGAACTTCGTCGCGACCGCTTCGCACCAGCTCCGTACACCTCTCGCCGGAGTCAAGTGGGGGCTCTCGTCGCTTCTAAGCGGACACGGCGGCGCGCTCGACGGCGCCCAGAAAGAACTGCTGAACAAGATAGCCGTCGCGAACGACAACGTCATCAATCTGATAAATGAGATCCTGAACGTCAATCGCATCGAAGAAGGGCTCTTCGAATACCGATTCACGCTCGGGAGCGTCTCCGACATCATCGACGAGCTCATCGAAGACTTCCAGGTCAACATCGAGGAGCGCAAGCTTACCATCGTCCGCGAATATGCCGGCGAAGATTCGCCGCCGGTCATGCGCGACAGAGAGAAGCTCTCGCTCGCGATACGGAACCTGATGGATAATGCCGTCAAATACACGCCGAGCGGCGGGACGATCACCTTCCGCCTCCATCCGGAGGACGGATTCCTGCGCATCAGCGTCCAGGATACCGGCATCGGCATCCCAGCGAAAGATCGGGAGCTCCTTTTCAATAAGTTCTATCGCGCGCCGAACGCCGTGCAGTTCCAGACCGAGGGCTCGGGCCTCGGCCTCTTCTTCGTGAAAAGCATCGTCGACAAGCATAACGGCTCGCTCTCCTTCGAGAGCGAGGAGGGGAAGGGCTCGACCTTCACCATCTCTCTGCCGCTCGACCGCGCGCATATGCCGATAACGCATACCTAGGGCGCGGCGGGACACTCGCTGCGTTTTACACAGGGGGGTCTCTGGACGGCGCGAAGAAGAGTCATACTGTAGGGAGCGGACATTGTTGTCCTGCTTTAACCATCTTCTACCCGCATGAAGCTACACGCTATCGCGTTCGTTCTCGTAATCATCGGCGGCATCAACTGGGGCCTCATCGCTCTCGGCAGTTGGATGGGCGGCGACTGGAACGTCGTAAGTCTCGTCCTCGGCTCCTGGCCGACGGTCGAGAGCCTTGTCTACCTGCTCGTCGGCGTCTCGGCGCTCGTCCTCGCGTTTTCGCACAAGAAGGACTGCCGGGCCTGCAACCCGTCGGGAATGTAATCGCGCACTGCGCTCCGCGCAGTCAAGGAACCGCCGGCGCTCTTGCGCCGGCGGTTCTCTGTTGTAGCATCTGACTGTTGAAGGGCAGTCCGCTTTCAACACCAGAGGATGTTCCTCCCGTAACGCAAAAAAGGGGATTTATCATGTTTCATGAAAGTACTGAAGTCGCAGAGCTGACACAGTGCATCAGGGGACTTGCTTGTACGAAGAAGTCCGAAGAGTGCGACGCGTGCAAGCATTTTCTGTCGTCGCTTTTCCGTGGCAACAGCCATCTCGTAGTGATGGAGCTTGAGGAAGCATCGGCGGCTCAGCTACATCGTCGCGCCGAGGCGCCCGGTCCGGGAATCGGATGGAACGACGTTTTTTGATCTTTGTGCAAGGGAAGGCGCCTCACGCTGTTCGAGGCGCTCTTTTTGTTTAACAGCCTTTCGGATTGTTTTATAATAACATTAGATTAAAAGACCGTCAATGCGGAGGGGGAGGGATTCGAACCCTCGATACGGTTTTACCCGTATAGCGAGTTAGCAACCCGCCGCACTAGGCCTCTATGCGACCCCTCCGTATAACGAGAGAATATCAAATTTAGTGAGCGAGAGCGAGTGGGACGACGTGCTCGGCACCGGCATCTCGAAGCGCGTCGACGGCGGCCTGGAGCGTAGCGCCGGTGGTGATAACGTCGTCGATGACGATGTATGTGCGCGCGGGGTCGGCGCGTCGCGTCGCTCGAAACGCTGACCGCATGTTCTCTTCGCGCTTTTCTCGGGGGAGCGATACCTGCGAGACGGTTTCTCGCGCGCGCTCGAGAAGCGCCGCATCGACCGCAAGGCCGAGTTCCGCCGCCGCGCCTTTCGCTATTTCCTCGACCTGGTTGAAGCCGCGCTCTTTCCTCCGCGCTCTCCCGAGCGGTACCGGCACGATGCGGATGTTGGACGTGGTACGTCCAACATCGTCGGCGTCGCGCAGATAGTCGGCGAGCGCGGCGGCGAGGAGCCCGAAGGCGCGGGAACTGCCGTGATACTTCGCCTCGTGGATAGCCGCGCGCACCGGTGCATCGCCGAAGGAGAGCAGGGTAACAGTCTCTGGCCGCGTCTCCACGACGAGCCTCGGCGCTATCCGCAGAGCGAAGTCGTCGGCAGGGACGTCCCGCAGGGCGAGTTCGTCCACACGAGGAGGAAAAAGGAAATCCAGGAAGCTCATTGTGATATCATTGTCGCATGTCATTCCTCTCCGGTCTTTTCGGTACAAAGGAGAAAAGCGTTCTCGGCGTCGATATCGGCTCGTCGTCGCTGAAGGTCGTCCAGCTACGCAAGGAGCGCGGCAAGGCGGTGCTCGAGACCTACGGCGAGCTCTCGCTCGGCCCCTATAGCGGGAGGGAGGTCGGCCAGGCGACCAATCTCTCCGCCGAGGAGATTACCGAGACGCTGAAGGATCTTCTGCGCGAAGCGAAGGTCACCACAGTGAATTGCGGCGTCTCGATCCCGTTTGCGCGCTCTCTGCTCACGCTCGTCAAACTGCCGTACCGCGCCGATCCGAGCGAGCAGAAGACTATCGTCGAGCTCGAGGCGCGCAAGTATATCCCGATGCCCATGAGCGAGGTACAGCTCGACTGGTTTATCGTGCCGCCGGAAGCGAGGTCGGCACAGCCCACCGAGGAGAAACCCGCCGACAGCGCGCAGAACGCAAAGGTGGATGTCCTTCTTGTCGCCGTCCATAACGACGAGCTCTCTCTGCTCCAGAAAATCGTCACCGGCGCGGGGCTCTCCGCGAGCTTCTATGAGATAGAGATTTTCAGCACCATCCGCGCGGCGGTAGACGAGCCTATCAAGCCGGTCATGGTGCTCGATATCGGCGCCGCCTCGACGAAGTCATATATCGTCGAACGCGGGGTGGTGGCGCTCTCGCACGCCATCAGCGCCGGCAGTCAGGACATCACACGCGCAATCAGCGTCTCTGGCAACGTCTCCATCGCGCAGGCCGAGACGCTGAAGAAGGAGGGAGGCATCGCCGGGGCCACCGCCCTCGGCGGCCCCGAGCTCGTGTTCTCGCGCATCTTCTCGGAGGCGCGACGCCTCCTTATCCAGTACGAAACCCTGCATAAGAAGTCGATAACCTCTATCATCTTCACCGGCGGCGGCGGCGTTACCAAAGAGCTCGGTGCATACGCGAAGCGCATCTTCTCGATCGACGTGCGTGTCGCAGACCCTTTCGCCAAGACGGAAGCACCCGCCTTTATGCGCCCAGTGCTCGAAGAGATAGGTCCAGAATTCGCGGTTGCCGCCGGCCTCGCGCTCCGCAAGCTCGAAGAGATATAAAACGTTTTGCACAGCCGGCAGGCGAATCGCTTGCACAAGTAGCGTATACTGAAATATAAATGGCCCTTCCTCCAACGATACCGACCTCGTTCGTCCCTCACTCCGCCGCTTCCGAGCGCCGCTTCCGAGCCGACTTCTCCGGCGCGTTCGACTTCTTCGCGTACGCGGTGCTCGTCGCCGTCTTCGCGCTCGCGGCCGCCGTCTTCTTCTACGGCCGCATCCTCGACAGCAGTAAGGCCGCTAAAGACGCCGAGCTCGCGAGTGCCCAACAGTCTATCGACCCTGCGACGGCTGAAAACTTCGTCCGTCTGCGCAATCGCCTCGCATCGAGCGGAGTCCTACTCGAGAAGCACATTTCCTTTTCCTCCTTCTTCTCCTCGCTCGAGAAGATACTTCTCACGACCGTCCGTTTCACCTCCCTCCGGCTCTCGATAAGCGATACGGGCGCCGCCAAGATGGAAGGCCTGGGCGTCGCCAAGAGCTTCAACGCGCTCGCCGCGGCTTCAAGCGCGCTCTCCAAGGACGGCCATATCAAGGATGCCATCTTCTCGAACATACGGGTCAACAAAGACGGCTCCGTCTCCTTCGCCCTCTCGGCGGCACTTGACCAGAAGATCGTCGCTTTCTCGCCGCCGCCGGCCGCCGCCCCGCTTCCGAGCGTCGCCGAGCCGTCTTCAGCGACCACCACCGCACCATGAACAGCCGCCTTCTTCCCGTATTCGCTCTTCTCTCTGCCGCCGGCATCTTCTTCGGCTACGTCAATCCGGTATGGACCGGCCCTATCGCCGCCGCCAAGGCCTCTATCGAGCTCGACAACCAGGCTCTCGCCGCCGCAGAGCAGTACACGGCACAGCAGAACGATCTCGCCGCGAAGCGCAATGCGATCGATCCTGCGGATCTCGCGAAGCTCGCCGCCTTTCTGCCCGACTCGGTCGACAACGTCGGACTCATCCTCGACTTAAACGCGCTCGCCGCCCGTTCCGGACTCTCGATTTCTAATATCGACATCACGACAAGTCCCGCCGCGGAGGGCGCGAAATCGTCTCTGCCCTCCGGAGTCAGCCTGACCGGCTCGGTCGACCTCTCGCTCTCGGCGGTCGGCACGTATCCCTCGCTCAAATCCTTCCTCGCGGGAATGGAGAGAAGCGCGCGCCTTCTCGACGTGCAGAATATCTCGGTGAAGGGTTCCGAGACTGGCGTGTACACCTACGAAATAAAGCTTCGTCTCTACTGGCTTCGCTAAATACCCTATGAAAATAGACTCAAACACCATCATACTTATCCTCATTACGCTTCTCGTCGCTTTCGGGGCGTACTGGTATTTCTTCGTGGAGAGCGGGAATCAGCCGCCCCTAGCTCCGACCGTCGCCGAGAACGAAGCGCAGATGCAGTTCCAGATACTGGCGAGTGAGCTTCAGCCGATCGCCTTTGACACCAGGATATTCTCCGATCCGCGCTTCGTCGCGCTCGTCGATCTCGCGACGCCGGTCGCCCCCGAGTCTGTCGGCCGCCTCGACCCCTTTTCTCCCCTTTCCGGCGTAAGCAAAAATGAGTAATGAACCTTCTCGGATTACTGGTTGAAAAAGGACTCCTTTCCGCAAGCGACCGTAAGGCGGTCGAATCCAGCCTCGCCCTGAAACAGCCGCTTGAAGCCGCGCTCGCGAGCCACGGCATCTCGCTCGAGAAGGCGCTCGACGAAGCGGGGAAGGTCTACGGGCTCCCCGCCCGCCTGCTCGGCGACCCTCCGGCCGACGAACAGGCATTCGCGTACATCCCCATCGACTCGGCCCGACATTACGGGATCGTGCCGCTCGGCGTCAAAGAGGGCGCGCTCGACGTCGGCATCATCGACCCGGACAACATCGAGGCGTTTGATGCGCTCCAGTTCATCTCGGGGAAGATAGGGATGCCGTACAAGATATTCCTCATCACGACGCAGGACTTCGAGCGCGTCATCGACGCTTATCAGAACCTCTCGGGCGAGATAGGGAAGGCGCTGTCCGAATACGAGAGCTCAGCGACGTCGTCTGTTCCCTCGACGGCCGTTCCGTCAGAAGAAGCGCCGCCTTCCGGCGAGGAGCCGCTCGGCCTTACCGCTCCCCGCGAGACACTGAAGGAGGACGCGCCGGTAACGAAGATTGTCTCCACCATATTAAGGTATGCCATCGAGGGACACTCTTCCGACATCCATATCGAGCCGTCGGTCGCGAAGACTCGGGTTCGTTTCCGCATGGACGGCGATCTCCACACCTCGCTCGAACTTCCGGCAAAGATGCACGAAGCCGTCATCGCGCGCATCAAGATACTCGCGAAACTCCGCCTCGACGAGAAGCGCAAGCCGCAGGACGGGCGTTTCTCGGCGACGATAGAGAAGCGCCGGATAGACTTCCGCGTTTCCACCTTCCCGACGGAGTTCGGCGAGAAGATAGTGATGCGCATCCTCGACCGCTCCGACGCGACGGCGACCCTGGAGTCGATAGGGTTCTCGGCGGGACAGCTCGCGGAGATCCGCGAGATGATGAAGGTGCCGTACGGCATTATCCTCATCGCGGGGCCCACCGGCTCGGGTAAGTCGACCACGCTCTTCGCGATGCTCTCCGAGCTCGATCGCGAGACGGCAAACGTCGTTTCGCTTGAGGATCCGGTCGAATACGAGATCCCCGGCGTCGCGCAGAGCCAGGTGCGTTCGGAGATAGGCTACACCTTCGCGACGGGGCTTCGCTCCATCCTGCGCCAGGATCCGGACATCATCATGGTCGGCGAAATCCGCGATAAGGAGACGGCCGTACTCGCGGTGCAGGCCGCGCTCACCGGCCACCTCGTTTTCTCCACCATCCACACCAACACCGCCGTCGGCGCCATCCCGCGCCTTATCGACATGGGCGTCGACCCTTTCCTTATCGCCCCGACTCTTATTTCCGTCATCGGACAGCGGCTGGTGCGGAAGCTCTGTCCCGGCTCGGGGAAGCCCTTTCCCATCAAAGACAGCATCAAGCTCCTTCTCGACCGGCAGTTCGCCGACCTCCCCGAGGAGTACCGTCGCACGTTCCCCGAGTTCAAGGAGTTTTATAACGCGACGCCGACGCCCGAATGTCCGAACGGCACACGGGGCCGCACGGGCGTGTTCGAGATACTCCGCATGAGCAAGGACCTTGAGCGAGTTGTGCTCAAGGAGCCGGTCGAGGAACAGATCTATGCCGTCGCGCGCAAGGGCGGCATGCTCACGATGCGCGAAGACGCCATCACGAAGGCGCTTTCCGGCGAGATACCGTTCGAGGAGATCAACACGCTCGGCGGGGAACTTTTCCCCGAGGGGGAAGCCGCTTGACGGGCGCGCGTAGTATACTATTGCAATATGGCTTACCGAATATATCTTGTCGACGACGACCGGTTCCTGCTCGATCTTTATGCAATTAAGTTTAAAAATACCGGACACGACGTAACCGTGTTCGGCGGGGGCGAGGAGCTTCTCACCGCCCTGCGCAAGAGCGATGCGTCCGCGCCGGACGCCATCCTGCTCGACCTTATCATGCCGGGCGTGAGCGGCTTCGAAGCGCTTGAGGCGATACGTAAGGAGCACCTCGCACAGGGGGCGAAGATCATCATCCTTTCGAACCAGGGCCAGGACGCCGATATCGAGAAGGCGAAGCGCTTTTCCGCCGACGGCTACATCATCAAGGCGTCCGCGATCCCTTCCGAGGTGCTCGCCGAGACCCTGCGCACCATCGAGTCGGGCTCCTCCGGCGCGAAGAAGCTCGCCTAGCATTATGGCCGCAGAAAAACGTTTCGAGGATCTTCTCGATCTTGTCGTCGCCGAGGGCGGCTCCGACCTCCACCTGTTTGCCGGCGGGCCGCCGATGCTTCGCGTCTCGGGCGCGCTTATCCCCGCAGGGAAGCATCCGGCGATGACAAGCGAAGAGACGGAGGCGATACTGAAAAGCATCGTTCCGCCCGAGCGCTGGAGCTCGTTTCTCGAACAGCAGACTATCGATCTCTCGTATGCGCATAAGGCCGATGCCCGCTTCCGCGTGAACGGATACCGCGTGCAGGGCACGACCGCTCTCGCGCTCCGGCTCATACCGCGCACCATCCATACCTTTACAGAACTGAACCTCCCCTCCGTGCTCGAGGTCTTCACCCAGCGAGAACAGGGATTTTTCCTCGTCGTGGGGCCGGTCGGGCAGGGGAAGTCGACTACGCTCGCTACGATGATCGATCGCGTGAACGATACTCACGCGAAGCATATCCTCACCATCGAAGATCCGGTCGAGTACCTCTTCACTCCGAAGAAGTCGCTCATCCATCAGCGCGAGGTGCGTATCGACGTGCCTGATTTCCACACGGCTCTGCAGAGCTCCTTCCGCGAAGACGTAGACGTCATTATGGTCGGCGAGATGCGCGACTACGAGACGATCTCTTCGGCGGTTACCGCCGCCGAGACCGGTCACCTCGTCTTCTCCACCCTCCACACCAACAACGCCGCACAGACCATCGATCGCATCATCGACATGTTCCCCGCCGAACAGCAGTCCCAGGTGCGCGTCCAGCTCGCGGGAAGCCTTATCGGCATCTTCTCCCAGCGGCTTATCCCGCGTGTCTCGGGCGGGCTCATCCCGGCTTATGAGCTCCTTATCAACAACAACGCCATCAGCACCCTCATCCGCGACTCGCGGACGCACGAGATAAGCGCCGTCATCCAGACCTCCTCGCAGGAGGGTATGATCGACATGGATCGCTCGCTCGCCGAGCTTGTCCACAAGGGCGAGGTGACGGTGGAACACGCCTACGAGCACGCGATGGACCCGAAGACCTTCGAGAGGTATCTCTAATCGAGTATCAAAATACTTAAAAATACTTGGCAAAGTCAGACTTTGCCAGAGAGTTGCAACTTTTTTATCCCCAGCTCGGCTAGTCGAGATGTTCCTGATTTTCTGGACGAGCAAGAATCTGGCGGGGTATACTGAAAGGCGAGCATGATTTATTTCGACAAGGTGACGAAGAGATACGGAGATACGGCGGCACTCGAGGAGGTCACCATCTCCGTCGCCCCCAAGGAGTTCGTCTCTATCGTCGGCCACTCGGGCGCAGGGAAGACGACGCTCCTGAAGCTCCTCCTCGCCGAAGAGCGCCCCACCGACGGCACCGTCTTCTTCGAATCTATCGACATCAACGATTTGCCGATTTCCGCTCTGCATCACTATCGCAGGAAGATAGGGATGGTGTTCCAGGACTTCCGCCTCATCCCGAACAAGACCGCCTACGAGAACATCGCCTTCGCGATGGAGGCCGCTGGCCGTACCGACAGCGAGATAGCGAGCGACGTGCCCTACATCCTCGAGCTGGTGAATCTCGCCGATAAGGCGCTCCACTTCCCCGACCAGCTCTCGGGCGGCGAGAAACAGCGCATCGCCATCGGCAGGGCCATCATCAATCAGCCGGATCTCATCGTCGCCGACGAGCCGACCGGCAATCTCGACCCTATCAATACCTATGAGGTGGTCGAGATACTGAAGAAGATAAACGAGCTCGGCACGACCGTCATCATCACGACGCACAACAAGGGCGTCGTCGACGCTATCGGCCGGCGCGTCATCACTATCGACCGTGGTCGCCTGGTGCGCGACGATGCGGAGGGAAAGTATATACTGTAGGGATATGAACTGGATGCTCTTCAAGAGGATGATGGTAACGGGCGCTAAGAACTTCGCCCGCGGCGGAGCGGTCTCGGCGGCGACGGTCCTTATCATGACCGTCACGCTCGCCATCATCGCCTCCCTTATCTTCCTATCCGCGCTCCTTACCTTCACCCTCGGCACCATCAACGACAAGATCGACGTGTCCGTCTACTTCGTCACCACGGCGAGCGAGGCCGACATCCTCGCGGTGGCCGACCAGCTGAAGAAGCTCCCGCAGGTGGCGGGCGTCACCTACACCTCCGCCGAAGACGCGCTCGCGGCGTTCCGCGAGCGTCACGCGGCCGACCAGCTCACGCTCCAGGCCTTAAACGAACTCGGCGGCAATCCGCTCGATGCCTCGCTCGACATCCGCGCGAAGAATCCTTCTGAATACGAGAGCATCGTGAGCTTCCTCGAAGCCTCGCCCGCGCTCTCCTCCGACGGCACCTCTATCGTCGACCGCATCAACTACGCGCAGAACAAGGAGGTGATCGATCGTCTCTCGCTCGCGATACAGGCGACGCGCGAGATCGGCTTCGCGGTAGTCGCGCTCTTCGCGATCGCCTCGATACTTATCGCCTTCGCGACCGTCCGCCTCGCCATCTACACCGCCAAAGACGAGATAGCGGTTATGCGGCTCGTCGGCGCGAGCGGCGCATACGTCCAGGGGCCCTTTATCATCACGGGTATCATCACCGGCATCATCGCGGCCGTCTTCGTATTGGCGCTCCTCTGGCCGGCGACCTGGTATGCCGCCGCGAAGACCGCCGGCTGGTTCAGCGGCTTCAGCGTGGCGAGCTACTACAGCGATCACTTCCTCGCCATCTTTTTCATACTGATGCTCTCGGGCATCGTGCTCGGCGCGGTCGCCTCGGTGCTCGCTATCCGTAGATACCTGCGGGTCTAGGGCGTATGGCAAAAGAGGGACACAAATACATATTCGTCCTCGGGGGCGTGATGAGCGGAGTGGGGAAGGGCGTTGTCACGAGCTCGATTGGCCTCCTGCTCCAACAGAAGGGGTATCCGGTGAATCTGGTGAAAGTCGACCCCTACCTGAACGTCGACGCCGGCACGATGAACCCGACGGAACACGGCGAGACGTTCGTGTTGAAGTCCGGCCTCGAGACCGACCAAGATATGGGGAACTACGAACGCTTCCTTGGCCGCGACCTCACGAACGAAGATTATATGACGAGCGGGATGGTGTATCAGTCGGTCATCGAGCGCGAGCGTACGCTCGGCTACGGCGGTAAATGCGTGGAGGCGATCCCGCATGTGCGCGACGAGATACTCCGCCGCTTCGAGGCCGCCGCCGCCTACAATGGGAGTAGAATCTCGGTCGTCGAGATCGGCGGCACGATAGGCGACTTCCAGAACGCGCTCTTCATCGAGGCGGCGCGCGTGCTGAAGATGCAGTATCCGGACGACGTGCTCTTCGTGATGGTCTCATACTTGCCGACGCCCGGCACGCTCGGCGAGATGAAGACGAAGCCCACCCAGACGGCGGTGCGCGATCTTAATTCCTACGGCGTCCAGCCGGATTTCATCATTGCGCGTTCTAAGGAGCCCGTCGACGATAAGCGTAAGGAGAAGCTCGCCATCTCCTGTAGTGTGCGCCGCGACCGCATCGTGAGCGCGCCGGACATCGCGAGCATCTATGAAGCGCCGCTCAACTTCGAGAAAGACAAGCTCGGCGACGCGATGCTCGCCGCGCTCCGTCTGCCGGAGAAGAAAAGAGCCTCGCTTGCCGCCTGGAAGAGGTTCGCCACCGCAGTGTCGAACGCGAAGTCGCCGGAGGTTTCCATCGCCATCGTGGGGAAATATTTCGATACGGGAAACTTCGTCCTCTCTGACGCCTACCTCTCGGTCATCGAAGCGGTTAAGTTTTCAGCCGCAAAGCTGGGGCGACAGGCAAAAATCACCTGGATTAACTCAAAAGACATCGAGAAGGGGGGTGCAAAAGCTCTGACGGTGCTCAATGGGTATCAGGGTATTATCGTCCCGGGCGGCTTCGGCGAAAGCGGCATCGAAGGGAAGATAAAAGCGATTCAGTACGCACGCGAACACAAGGTCCCGTACTTCGGGCTGTGTTACGGGATGCAGTTGATGGTCATCGAGTACGCGCGCAACGTGCTGAAGCTTAAAGGCGCGCACACGGTCGAGATACAGAAAAACGCGCAGGACCCGATCGTCGACCTTATGCTCGAACAGAAGAAGCATCTCGCCGACAACAAGTACGGCGGCACGATGCGCCTCGGCTCGTACCCCTGCTATCTGAAGAAGGGGACGATGGCTCGCGCCGCCTACAAGAAGGAGCTCGTCGAGGAGCGCCACCGCCACCGCTACGAGATTAATTCGAAATATGTGAAGCCTCTTGAAGAGGCTGGGCTCGTATTCTCTGGCACCTCTCCGGACGGCGTCCTGATGGAGATAGCCGAGCTCCCGCGTTCGGAGCATCCCTTCATGCTCGGAACGCAGTTCCACCCCGAGCTTCAGGCGCGCCCCCTCACTCCCCACCCCTTGTTTACCGAGTTTCTAAAGGTCGCGGTCGCTCGCAGGAGAAAGAAATAACTTGCGAGGCGCATGAACATCCACCCGCTGTTTGTGCATTTCCCGATAGGCCTTCTCGTCGCGTACTCTGTTCTCGAGCTCTCGGTATTGCTCTTCCCGAAGCTCCGCTTCGCGGCATGGGCGCCTTCGGTAAAGGCATTCTTGCTTTTCACCGGCGTTCCCGCCGCCTTCGCGGCCATCATCACGGGCGTTCTTGCGGAGGAATTGGTGGAGACGGCGGGCGATCCGAATCTCGCTATCATCGAGATGCACGCGGCGTTCGCGCTCGCGACGGCACTGCTGTATTTCGTGATTGCGGCCGCGTATCTTGTCCGCGTGTTCGACGTGAAGGGATGGGGAGATCGCATCAGCGCAGGGAACGGTCTTTTCATACGCATTTGGAGCTTCAAGAAGCGTCTTGCGCGTTCTGTCCTCGACACTCCTCTCCTGCCGGCGCTCGCGCTCCTCGCGCTCGCGAGCATCACTGTTACGGGCGCTCTTGGGGCCGCCGTTGTCTATGGGCCGGATATCGACCCCTTCGTTTCCTTCATCTACGGCCTCTTCTGGGCCAGATGAGCCTTGTCCACAGTGCCCTTCCTCCGGTGGTATAATGAACGCCGACAGGACAGGGTGCGGAAATTATCAATGTAGCAATCCATGATATGCATACACTTCGAACTATGGGAGTCGTGAGTAGTGCCGCGGCCGTGCTCCTCTCGGCTGGCGTCGCGTTCGCCGAGGAACAGCCGACCGTCGTCGCGGAGAGCAGCGTCTCTCGCCCGATAGCCGCTCCGGCAGACCGGAGCGGCTCGCGACAGAACGCGCAGGAGCGGATACAGACCGCGCGCGCGGAGACGCAGGCCCGCATGACGGCACAGCGCGAGAAGGCGGTGGAGCGGCTCGCGTCTATCCAAGACAAGACGAAACGGCAGATGGCCGAGCGCATCGCCGAGAGATTCGAGAATCTGAATAAAGTATGGACCGACCACTTCGCGCGGCTTCTCGACCGCTACGGCGCAGTGGTAGAGAAGATGAAGGATCGCTCGGGCATCGTCGCGGCCGCAGGGAAGGACACCGCCGCCGCGGATACGGCTATCCAAGCGGCGGAGACCGCTATCGCGACGGCTCGCACAGCGGTCGTCGCGCAGGCGGCTAAGACGTATGTGCTCGATACGTCTACTATCCCCGCTCCGACGGCGAGCACTACGCCGAGCGAGCAAGCGGCGCTGACGCAGAATCTGCGCTCCGCGTTCAAGAATCTTCACGACGCGCTCTTCAAGGATCTCTTCACTCTGCGCGACGGGGCGATGACCGACGCGCGCAAGGCGGTGCAAAACGCGCTTCAGGAGCTCGGTAAGATACCGGGAGTCGACGACGAAAACGCCACCTCGACCCCCGCGACGACAGAGTAATAATCGCTAACTACACACGCGTATGATGGACTATCGACCAATGGAGTCAATGGAACAGTCTTCTTCGGGCAGGACCTGGTATGTCGTCGGCGCGATCGTCGTGATCGCCGTCCTCGCGCTCTGGTTCTTCTCCTCGTCGCGGTCGCAGGCCCCGAGCACTCCCTCTTCGGCCATCGACCAGACACAGGAATCGCCGCTTTCTGGAGGCAACACCGTCGCGGATATCTCGGCTGACCTTAACAGCGCCGCCGACGGCTCCGCCCTGCTCGACCAGGACGCCGCCGCCTCGGCTTCGGCAATCCAGGGTTTCTAGCGAAACAAATCGCAGAAACGGCGCGAGAACACGAATCGCCGGGCAACCGGCGATTCGTGTTCTCGCGCCGGAGAGGTTGAATAAAGCGGCGGTTTGCCGTATCTTCTAGATAGCGTGGCGCTCTGCGCCGCGCTATTGCGGGTTCGTCTAATGGTAAGCCCTTCGGGCTTTCTGCCAGCGCTCGCCTCGAATGAACATATGCAGACATATGCTCATTGCTCGGCTCGCTTGGCAGTAGGAAACCTCCCATTAGACGAACTCGAGAACAATTAAGAATTGCATTGCGGGTTCGTCTAATGGTAGGACACATCCCTCTGGAGGATGGTATTGGGGTTCGAGTCCCTGACCCGCAGCAAAAAGTGCGCAGCAGCTTTTTGCTGCGGGTAGGGAAGCGCGGGGCGCTTCCCGTCAGGGACTCGAAAACCTTGCGAGCTGATTTTGCGAGTGCCCGGAGCAAAATCACCACAAGGTATACTGAAGCTGTAAGCTTCGAGATTCCCTGACCCGCAGCACGTAGATTTTCTTAACGGCTTAGAGCCGTTTTAGAAAATCACGTGTCCCGAGCGAGTTCTGACGCAGGAAGAACGACGAGGGGCATGAACAGGGGACGAAGTGCTGTATTCTAAACAGATGTATTTCGTATACATAATGAAGTGCAAGGATGGTTCCCTCTATACTGGCATAACTACAAATGTTGAACGGCGCTTTGCGGAGCACAAGAGCGGAATCGGCGGCCACTACACAAGCGCAAGGGGGGTCGCGAAAATTTTGTATACCGAGCACCATTCTGATAGGTCATCAGCCTCAAAGCGAGAAGTAGAAATAAAGAGTTGGCGTAGAGAAAAGAAGCTAGGTTTGATAGAATCCAGCAACAACCGTGCGGCGAACGAGGGCGTCCCGAGAATAGCAATCCGAGGGGCCAGTTTGAGATAGGCCCGGACTCCGAAGAACATTATTTTTCCTGTATACTTACAACCGATGAAGCATCGAGAACTAACAGACCATATAAAGGGCTCTTTCTTAAAACAGCAATATCTTGAGGCATTCCTTGTTCAAGGTGCATACATTGAGAGTTTGCTCAAAATGTTTGCTGACTTGCATTTCCGTTCGGCAACGAAAATGCATACCGTAAAAGGACACGATGTTATTGCTGCAGCGCGTAAGCAATTAGCAGAAATGGGATTGTATAAACTGATCATTTTCATTGAAGAGGCGGGGCTAATCTCAAAAGAGCAACGCAATCAGCTCGACAAATATAGAGTGAGACGAAATCAGACAATTCACGATCTTATAAAAGAACTGAAGAATGAGGAATTTGACACAGAACTTAAACAGGTCTGTGAGCAAGGAAATAAGATCATCGAAAGCGAAGGATTTTCTAAAATGAGCGAAATCCTCGATCAAATGGAGACTAACGTAGATGAGGGCGCGGGTCATCTTGAAGTAAGCAGACCAATTCAAGCAAAGATAGTTGGTCCAAAAAAGAAGAGTGTAAAGAAGCCACGCACCAAGAAAAAGACTAGAGGGAAAATCCTCCCCTCCAAAAAGATCCCCCTCCGAGGGAGGGTCAAAACGTAATTCAAAAGGTCGCCAGAAAGGCTTACTGGGCTTGCCAGTATGTATAATGTACGAGACCGAGGAGGCCGACTCGTAACTTTTATCAGCCCCACGTCAGCGGTATTACAATAGATTGGAATCCGTGGCTTGATATGCTATGCTACCCACATGACCAATGCAGTTATCATACAACGGCTAGCTGTACTTGAGCGGGAAGTTCAAGCTATGAAATTGCGTATGCGGCGGATCTCAGTTTCGCCTGCAAAAGACACCAAAAAGTTTCCTCATGGTCTCCAAGTTGCACTCCGCGAAATCGAGGAAGGTAAAGAAATAGGGCCTTTTAACAGCCTCGAGAAATTCATGGTCGGCCTCAAGTAACGATGCAATACTCTCGTACCCCGCAATTCGAGCGGGCTTTCAAGAAGTTCCCGAAGCAGATAAAAACGGCGTTCGAGAAGCAACTTCGTTTTCTGCTCTCCAACATCAGACACCCGTCGCTCCGTGCGAAGAAATATGACGAGACGCAAGGCATCTGGCAGGCGCGAGTGACTGATAATGTCCGGTTTTACTTTCAGATTATGAGTGACAGATACCGCATTCTCGACATTGAGAAGCACAGGGACTAACTTTAACTTCCTTATAGGAAATGGTGACAGCCACCATTAACTACGAGGAGCATTGAAATGGAACTTAAAAAGTCGCCAGGAAACCCAATGGGGTTTAGCGGTATAATGTACGAGACCGAGGAGGCCAACTCGTAACTTTTATCAGCCCCAATGCGTTAAAGAGGTGGTAATGCTTTGGATAAAAATTCTTACCGTTGTTTTGTCGCTAGTGGTGACTGGCTTAGGACTGTCTTCTCAAGTGCGGAAAAATTATGAAAGAAAAAGTGTTGAGGGTCTGTCCGTTTTCTATTTCGCTGTCTTAGCAATCTCGTATACTTTTTGGAGCGTCTACGGAAGTTTGCAAAAAGATCCTGTTCTCATTATTCCTATGACTCTAGGGATGCTAATGTCATGGGCCGTGGTTTTGCAGTGTTGGCTTTATAGGCCAAAATAGGAGCTCACGTCGTGCCGGACGGCCAGCCCGTGATTTTGCTACAATCGAACTGATGACCGAACAGGATATTCTCGATCTCATTGCAAAAGATGAATGGATGATGGGGGTTCTTAGGACGGCCCGTTCATTACATCTGCCCGACTGGATGATCGGTGCGGGATTTGTCCGTAATAAGGTCTGGGATTATCTGCATGGGTATGTAAACAAAACTAATACCGCTTCAGATATCGACCTGATTTATTTTGACAAAGAAAATGTTCTTGAAGATACAGACAAGAGCCTTTCCGAAGAGTTAAAAAGGAAGACAGGAATGGAGTGGGAGGTTGTTAATCAGGCCTACATGCATCACTGGCACGACAGAGATCTACCCTACGAGAATACCGTCACTGCTCTTGCGGAGTGGGTCGAGACACCGACCTGTGTCGCGGTACGACTTGAGGATAACGATGCGCTGACACTTTTTGCTCCGCACGGAATTACTGATTTGGTGAGTTTAACGGTAAGGCCAAGCCCGGCATTCTTAAATAATCCGGACCAATTCTGGGAGAGAATAAAAACCAAAGGATGGGAACAGAAGTGGCCCAAGCTCAAGATTGTAGCGGAATCCGTCCGCCGATAACGTTGAAATAGAGTGCATATTCCGCTTGTGTCGCAAGCGGAGATGGTATCGTACATGATAATGAAGCGCGCGTATGCCGCCGGCGTATTACTTCTTATCGCCGGCTTTTTGTTAGTAGCGGCTGTTCCGAACCGCGTTTCCGCCGAAACGATTCTTAATTCTGGCACCGAGATTTTCGAAGACACCGTTTGGACGAAAGAAGGGAGCCCTTACCTCGTACGGGGAATGTTGGGAATCGCCGAGACGGCGACACTCTCTATCGAGCCGGGAGTCGAAGTGCAGTTCAGTACCTCCGCCGGAATAGAGGTTCTTGGGCGCTTGTTCGCTCGAGGGTCGCCCGAGGAGCCTATCGTCTTCACTTCTCTCTCCGAGAGCGAGTGGAAAGGCATCTCGTTTGAGAATAAAGAAGCATCGTCGGCTCTGGATTATGCCATCGTTCGATATGCCCGATCGATATCCGACCTTTATTCCAAGGATCTCTTGATCTCGAATACGAGAGTAGAATACGGCAGAGACGGCATCGATGTGAGCGGAAGTCGCCTCTCGCTGACCAACTTCTCGGTAGAAAACATGTACGGAGAAGGGATCGACATCTCCAACGGGAGCGACGTAACGTTAAAAAATATCGTGCTGAAGAATGTCGATTCGGGCATGGTGGTGTACCTCGGCAGCGAGGCGGATATCTCTAACCTCGTCATCGATACGGTCTGGGACAGCGGCGGCATCGACGTATTCCTTAATTCAAAAGTCACGCTCCGCGACTCGTCGATCGCCAATATCTATGACAACGACGCGATCGGCGTGTTCGCGTCCAGCTCCGTGACTGTCAGGAATACGAAGATAACGTATGGCGCATACGGCGGCGTAGCCGTATACGGCGGCGGTTCCGTCGACATACAGGACTCGACAATCTCTGGATTCACCGACGGCTCCGGCCTCGCCGATTACGGCAGACACCCTAACCAAAATCCGAACTCTCTCTTTGCGAAAAGAAACGAGATACGAGGAAACGCCGTCGGCGTGAGCCTGTATCCCGACGCCGCGTCGGCGTATGTCCTGTCGGATAATTCGATATATGGGAATAGCGAGCTCGGCTTGGAGATCTCCGGAGCGGCGGCCGTCGACGTCAGCAACAACTTCTGGGGCGACCCGAGCGGCCCATTCCACGATACCGACAACCCGGACGGGAAGGGAGACGGGATATATGTCTCGTCTAAAAGCTCGGTACTCTTCTCTCCCTGGCTTACGAGCGACCCGCTCGCGCCTGATCCCTGCGCGAGCGGCAGCTGTGTCTCGAATGTGCTCTTCCTGCCCGGGATCGAGGCGAGCCGGCTCTACGAGGGTCTCGGGTGCGGAGCGACGGCCGAGGAGAAGCTCTGGGAACCGATCGGGGAGTCGCTAGTGCGCATCCTGCGCGGCGCGGGCGACGACAAGGTGGAGAGGCTATTCCTCGATGCCGCCGGCGCGAGCATCTGTCCCGATATCTATACGAAGTCGGGGGATGTCATCGGAGCGGTGCGCAACAGCAGGATATACCAATCATTTATCGACGAGATGGATGGGCTCGAGGCGGACGGCACTCTAAACGACTGGGAGCCGGCCGCGTATGACTGGCGGCTCTCGCTCGGCGATCTCTTAGATAAGGGCGCCGAGCGCGGCGGGAACATCTACTACAGCGAGGCGACTAGCACGCCTTATATCGAACAGACGCTTCGCGCGCTCGCGGCAAGCTCGAAGACAGGCAGGGTGAGCATCGTCGCGCACAGCAACGGCGGCCTCGTCGCCAAGGCGCTTCTCGACAGGCTCGGCGCGGCCGCTACGGAGCTGGTGGACAAGGTGATTGTCGTCGGCGCGCCGCAGAGCGGCGCGCCTGTCGACATCGGCGCACTTCTCTACGGATACAACCAGGACATATCCTCATACGGCGTCTCCATCCTGCACAGCAGTGTCGCACGCACGCTCGCGGGTAACTCGCCGATGGCGTACCACTTGCTCCCATCGGAAGATTATCTGGAGAGCACGATGGGCGACGCGGCGCACCCGGTCATCCGCTTCTCGGGCGCCGGCTACGCGAAGGAGGCGGCCGCCTATGGCGCGACGATAGCGAACCGCGTCGCGCTCGACGACTTCCTTCTCGCGAAGGAGGGCGGGCGGGAGAAGCCGGAGCCGGACGATATACACTCGGCCGAGATACTTAACCCTGTTCTTATCGACTACGCGAACGGCGTGCATGCGACGCTCGACGCCTGGGCGCCGCCAGAGGGGATCGAGATAGTCCAGATCGCCGGATGGGGAGTCGACACGGTCGCCGGGATAGATTTCTACACCCTGCCGGCGGTAGGCGCGCTCGCCGCGCTCGAGCCGGTGCGCGCTTATCGTCCGATCTTTACCGAAGACGGCGACGGCACCGTCCCTGTCCCGAGCGCGCTTATGATGGCCTCGAGCACGGACGTGAGGAGGTATTGGGTTGATCTCTTTGCTTACAATAACGAAACTCATTCTAATCGAAGCCATAAAGACTTATTTGAAATCCCATCGCTCAATGAGTTTGTAAAAAACATAATTAAGAACAGTGCCGACACGCTCCCGGCATATATCTCGACGAGCCAGCCGCCGCCGGAGACCGAGAAGAAGACGCTTACCTTCTTCCTCCACTCGCCGCTCACGCTAGAGCTCGCAGACGCCTCGGGTAACATAACCGGCCTCACAGAAGACGACTCCGTCGTTCAGGGCATCCCCGGCTCCACCTACGGCGAGTTCGGCGAGGTCAAGTACGTCTCCGTCCCCGGAGGCGGGCAATATGAGCTCACTCTGCGCGGGCAGGCGAGCGGGACGTTCTCTCTCGATATGCAGGAGAGCTCGGGCGGCGTCGTTACTCTCTCGAGCACCATCGCGAACGTCCCGACGACCGAGGGCACGCTCGCGAGCCTCACTATCTCGGGCGGCATAGAGACCGCGTCTCCGCTCTCTGTGGATACGGACGGAGACGGCGTAGCGGAGATTTCTCTTGCCCCGAGCCCCGGAGAGACGGTGAGCTATGAGCCGCCAGAGCCCGAGCCGCTCCCTGAACCGGAGCCTGAACCCGCGCGGGTCAGCTCGACAAGAGGCGGGAGGCGCGTCGGCGCGCACTCCGGCGTTCCTGCGGCGCCAGCGGTAATCACGCCCGCCACGCCTCTAGAAGCTACTCCCATAAAAATAGCTCGGGAGGAGAAGGCGGTGCCCGTCGCGCCCAAGGCGCAGGAGTCATCGAGAGCCGCAGTCATACCGAAAGAATCGAAGGGGAAGAGCCTGAACGCCTTACAGACCGCGTCGGCGTATGAGGCTTCTCAACAGCCGGCGATAAAGAAGTTGGGCAGAGCGTTCTATACTAAGCTGTACGGGTTCTGGGCCGCGCTGAAGAAACTCTTCTAAAAAATGAAAACAAAAATCATCCAATTTATTCCTGCAGTATTCGTGTTAGCAGCTATTGGTTTCCATTATTTTAGCCTTTGGTGCATTTTTACGACTCGTGTTTGTTATGGAACGACAGTAAGCCATATCTCTCTCACGATTACCAAACCCCTCTATTTTTTCACACTTTTTTCATTGCCGCTTACTCTTGTTCTCGTATTCATCCCGAAAAGCGTATTCAACGCATGGCTTAAGTTCGCAGTATGGGTGATACCGCTCTCGATTCTCTATATCTGGGCTACGCCGGTTAATTCGAACTCGTTTATGGACCTCTTTCCGTTCTATCGAGACGACGCCGCCCGCCTCGCGGGCGCCCTCTTCACCATCGCTAGTCTTCTCTTAATTCTCTGGAAGTGGTTCTCCGCTCGTCGGAGAAACAACTTTTCGTTATCTTAAGTTGCGGGACTAGTCCTTGCGTTGGTGTAGTGATTCAGGGCGGAGTGATAGAGTAGAGGGATGAAAATCATCTTTTTTGACACCGAGACGACGGGGAACGGCGAACAGGACCGCCTTTGTCAGCTCGCGATGAAGGAGCGCTTCGTTGACGAGCCGCTCGTCAACGCGCTCTACAAGCCGCCCGTGCCGATCTCGATCGAGTCGATGGCTATCCACCACATCACCGAACGGATGGTGGCTGGTAAACCGGCGTTCAAGGATGCGCCGGAGTATCCGAGCCTCAAGGCGCTCTTCGAGAACGGCGAGACTGTCTCGGTCGCGCACAACGCCGCCTTCGACCTCGCGATGCTCGCGCGCGAGGGCGTCGCACCGCAGAAGACCATCTGCACCTACAAGCTCGCTTACGCGCTCGATCCGGACGACACATTTCCGAACTACCGGCTTCAGTACCTGCGCTATCTCCTCGATCTCGACATCGAGGCCGAGGCTCACGATGCGTGGGGCGACGTACTCGTCCTCGAAGCACTCTTCGAACGATTCGCAGAGAAGATGCGGGAGCGGCACGGGACGGAAGAGGTCGCGCTCGAGGCGATGCTCGCGATTTCGGCGCGCCCGCTCCTCTTCACCACGCTCCGCTTCGGCAAATATAAGGATAAGAAGATCGAGGAGGTCGCCCGCACGGATCGCGGATATCTCGAGTGGCTCCTCGGACAGAAGGAACAGAAGCCGGCGGGAGAGGCAGACTGGATATATACGCTGAAGCATTACCTGGCCGACGCTAAAAATGCAGTGAGAGCCTAAAGCTCTCACTGCAGGAATAATGTGGACAGCCCCATTTGTCCATAGGCACTGTGTGGCCGCGTTTAACCGTTAACTGATAGGGCGGTGATACACTGTCTCGTATGGACGCATACGGCTCATATCAGGCGCTCGTCAAACCCTCGTGGGCGCCGCCGTCGTGGATCTTCGGTCCTGTGTGGACGGCGCTCTACGCGATTATCGCCGTCTCGTTCGGCGCCGTGTTCTATAAGGTCTTCAGGAAAGAAGTGCCGCGAGTCGTCGCTCTGCCATTTGTTCTGAACCTCGTCTTTAACCTCTCTTTCACCTACTTTCAGTTCGGCCTGCAGAATAACGCGCTCACCGCGGCGGACATCCTGCTCTGTCTCGCTACGCTTGTCTGGGCGCTTGTCGCCGTCTATCCGTATGCGCGATGGATTGCTCTTGTTAATATCCCGTACCTCCTTTGGGTCTCCTTCGCGACTATTCTCCAACTCTCCATAACTTTCCTCAACGTTTAAGGGCCTGCCGTCTTTTTCCCTGGTAAATGCGGTACTCTATGCCTATGGGCATGCGGAATACGTTGGTGGCTGGCGCGCTCGCAATAGGGGGCGCCGTCTTGGCGCTCTGGCTCTACGCGCCGCGCGCGGGAGAGCCGGCGTCGAAGGGCGATCTTATCGCCGTGGAGGCGCCGCTCCCGAACGCGCTTGTCGCGAGCCCGCTTGCCGTTTCCGGCAGAGCGCGCGGCTTCTGGTATTTCGAAGCGTCGTTCCCCGTGCGGATACTCGACGCGCGCGGCAACGAGCTCGGCGTCGTTCCCGCGCAGGCGCAGGGCGAATGGATGACCGTCGAGTATGTGCCTTTCTCTGCCTCGCTCACGTTCTCCGCGCCCGAGACGGAGACCGGCACGCTTGTATTCGAAAAGGATAATCCCTCCGGCCTGCCCGAACACGCAGACGAACTGCGCATTCCTATCCGGTTCGCGCCGCGCGCGGCGGACGGCACGCGATGAACGAGAGCGACAACGAGCTGGTGAGCAGTCTGACGCACTTTGCCGGAGCGATATTCTCAATCGCGGGCCTCGTCCTGCTCGTCGTCTTTTCCGGCCTGCATGGCAGTGTCGAGAAGACCGTCGGATTCGCCATCTTCGGCGCGGGGCTTATCCTCCTTTATCTCGCGAGCGCCACGTACCACTTCATCTCGAGGGAGCATCGCGCGAAGGCGATCTTCAAGACTATCGACTACTCGATGATCTACGTCCTTATCGCGAGCACCTATACGCCGCTCATGCTGGCTCTCCCCGCGCGCGCCCTCGGCTGGACGCTCTTCGGGGTGGCGTGGGGGCTCGCGTTCGCCGGCATCCTGCTCAAGCTCTTTCTGAAATTGGAACGGGACTGGCTCTCGCCGATTCTCTTCATCTTCATGGGCTGGCTCTCTGTCATCGCGATTCCGGCTCTGCTCGAAGCCGTCCCTCTGGGCGGCCTCGCCTGGCTCGTCGCGGGAGGCGTCTTCTACACTCTCGGCGTCGCTTTCTTCGCGCTCGAGAGGCGATTCCCGAAGAACGGCTGGTTCGGCATGCACGAAATATTCCACCTCTTCGTCCTCGGCGGAAGCTTTTCCCATTTCTGGTTTATGTTCAGGTACGTGCTCTATATGTAGAAATGATATGTATACTGGAGCCATGAATATGAGGGAAGGAGGCGAGCGGTTACCGGACACTCTCGAACTGGCAGTCGAGGCGGCCAAGAAGGAGGCGCTCGCCCGCATCAGGGAGCGCTACGAGGGGAAGGACGCTCTCGACTATCACAATACGCGGCATACCGAGAAGGTCGTCAGGCGGGCGAGCGCTATCCTCGCGGCGATATATACGGCGGACAGGAGCATCCTCGACGAGCGGCGACTGCGGCTCGGCGCGCTCGCGGCCGCCTGGCATGATGTCATACAGGATTGCCAGATTAACGAGACCGCCGACGGCGCGTTCACGCGCAGGACGCGCAAATGCTTTACGGGAGCGAACGAAGTAGCGAGCGCAGAAGAAGCGATACGGTATATGCGCGAAGAGGGCGGTGGCACCTTCCGCCCCGAAGACGAGGAGATTATACGGCAGGTGATTCTCGCGACCGTTCCGGCCGCCGATTTCAAAGAGGGAACGATGGTACAGGCGAATCTTACTCCGAAGTCGGATGTCCTCGCGCGCGCCGTCGCGCTCGCGGACTTGGGCTGTGCCGGCATGGACGGCTCCGAGGAGTTTGTACGGGAAGGAAACGCCGTCTTCCGCGAAGACGCTATCGACATCCGCGACGCCCTGCGGAGCTCGGAGAGCATCTCCAGGGAACAAAAAGATTTTTTCGTGAAGCGGATGCTCGCCTGGAGCAGGGTGCAGGAGAAGTTCGCCGCCGGACGCAAGGCTCTCTTCGAGGCGGAGCTCGAAGGGCTTCCTGAAGAGGCGCGCCGCGCCGTCCGCGCGCTCTTCAGCAGGTTTGACGAGAGCATCGCGGGCGCGGGCGCGAAGACTGCAGAAAGGGAGGCGATGACGTTTGAAGAGCTTGTCAGCGATTTCGGCTACTTGCGCTGAAGCTTCTCATCAGGCGAGAGCCCGATATTCTCGAGAAATGTTGCGAGCTCGGGACCCTCGATAGGGCGCCACGCGCCCCCGGCGAGACCGTCGAGCCGGACGTTTAAGATACGCACGCGCTCGAGCTCCGCGACGGAGTTGTGCATAGCCGCGACCATGCGACGTATCTGATGTTTCTTGCCTTCGGTAAGGGCGATATGAAAACTCTTCGGGCCCGTCTTGCGCACCGTGCAGGGCTTGGTCAGGTATCCGCCGATATCGACGCCCGCTTCCATCGTTTTCTTGAAGCTGTCGCGCAAGGGTTCGGCGGTGCGCACGCGGTATTCCTTGTCATGGGCGTAGTCGGGATTAAGGAGCCGGTCGGTAACACGGCCGTCGTTGGTGAGGATGATGAGTCCGCTCGAATTTTTATCGAGCCTGCCGAGAGGGAATACGTCTTTGGGTAGAGCGACGCTCTGTTTGATATCCTTCTCGCCCCGCTGGGGCGAGTGAGTAATCACGCCGACGGGCTTGTTGTAGGCGAAGTAGAGAAACTTTTTCGAGCTCGACTTGCCGCGGAGCTCTACCTTGTCGCCCCTGCTGATCTTCTCGCCCATACGCGCGACGCGGCCGTTTACGAGCACACTTCCCCGTGCGATAAGCTCGTCGGCCCCGCGCCGGGTCGCGACCCCTTCCCGCGCGAGGTATTTGTTGATCCGCATGGGGTATTCGTCTACGGTCGCCTTTTCGGCATGTTTCGGCATGGAGGCACTATACAGGCTTTCCATTTTAATGCGAAATAGGTTAGGGTAGGCAGATGGCCAGAGAAGAAAGCGTCATACGCTTTGAAGGCGTATCGTTTGAATACGGGCACAACAAACCCATCCTCGATGAGGTGGACTTCGCGCTCCGCCGCGGGATGAAGATGGCGGTGATGGGGCAGAACGGCGCGGGTAAGTCGACCCTCTTCTCGCTCATGACCAGCGAGCGGGAGCCGACCGGCGGCGAGATCCACCGAACGCACGGGATGAAGGCCGCGCTCGCCTCGCAGGTGATCCCGCGCGAGAAGATGGAGCTTACCATTCGCGACTTCTTCGCCTCTTATTTTGATAAAAAAGTGTATGACATTGATCCGAAGATTGATGACGTGCTCGAGGTGGTGAACCTGAAGGGGCATACAAAATTGCACGAACGTCTTGTGAAGAGCTTCTCCGGCGGCCAGCAGGCGCGGCTTCTCCTCGCTTCGGCACTTATCCAAAATCCCGACCTCCTACTCCTCGACGAACCGACGAACAATCTCGACAAAGCCGGCATCGAACACTTGACCCGGTTTCTCGTCGACTACGACAAGACTTGCGTCGTGATCTCGCACGATGCCGAGTTCTTAAACGCATTCACGACGGGCGTGCTCTACCTCGACGTCTTCACCAGGAAGATCGAGCAGTACCCGGGCAACTACCACGACGTACAGCGCGACATCCTTATCCGCATCGAAAAAGAAAACAGAAAGAACGCCCAGCTCGAGAAGAAGATCCAAGAGAATAAGGATAAGGCAAACTTCTTCGCGCAGAAGGGCGGCAAGATGCGTCTCGTCGCGAAGAAGATGCGCACCGAGGTCGAGGAGATGGAGGGAGAGATCGTCGACGTGCGCAAGGAGGACAAGACGATACGGCCGTTCACTCTACCGGCGCAGGAGGGCTTAAGCGGCGTAGTGTTCTCGCTTGCCTCTTACTCGGTCTTGTCGCAGAAAGGAAAGCCTATCGAGAAGAAGGCGAACATTGCTCTCCGCAAGAATAACCATCTGCTTCTGCGGGGGCCAAACGGCATCGGTAAGAGCACGCTCCTCGAGGCGATTGCTAGGGGTGTCGCGGATGGTGCGACGATCAGCGAGGGCGTGAAGGTCGGCTACTATCGCCAAGATTTCTCGACGCTTGACTTCGACCAGACCGTCTTTGACGCATTGATGACCGCGATGGGACAACCGGACGAGAAGCGCATGCGTACCGTCGCCGCGAGTTTCTTGATTACGGGCGACACAATATATACGAAGATAGGCAGTCTCTCCGAAGGACAGAAAGGATTGGTCGCCTTCGCCTCGCTCGTGCTCGATCGGCCAGGGCTCCTCATCCTCGACGAACCGACGAACCACATCAACTTCCGCCATCTACCCATCATCGCGAAGGCGCTCGACCAGTACGAGGGCGCGATGATCCTCGTGAGCCACGTCCCCGAATTCGTTTCGCAGATCCGCGTCGACGAGATTCTCGATTTGGAGAAGTAGTGCGGCGCACGGTGTTAAAATGGGCGGATGGGCAAGCTCAATATCTATATCGACGGCAACAATCTATACCGCTCTGCGAAAGAGCTAGGTTTCGAGATTGATTATAAAAAATTCCGAGGGTGGCTTCGACAGAAATACAATCCGGCCAATGTCTACCTCTTCATCGGGCTCGTCCCGAGCAGGACATCGTTTTATGAATATCTCCAAGAGTGCGGCTTCATACTCGTCTTTAAGCAGACCATTTCAGTCGAGGGTACGGTAAAGGGGAATTGCGATGCCGAGCTCGTGTTGAAAACAACCTCCGATTTTTATACGAAGGCGTTTGATTCTTGCATCTTGATAACAGGAGACGGCGACTTTGGTTGTCTTGTGGAATTTCTGCAAGGTCATACTGCGATTGATAGAATCATTTCCCCGGATAAGAAGAAGTGCTCAATCTTGCTTAGGAATAAGAACATTGAAATTACTTTCTTGAACGATCTGTATCACAAGTTCTCGAAGTAGGGATTAGAAAGAAAAAGCCCCCGATGCAGACGTATCTGCACCAGGGCCCTTTTCATAGTGATGGGGGAATTATACACCCGTCTCGGTTTTACGCAACATGCACGAGTTCGTCTCCCAGATCCGCATCGACGAGATTCTCGATTTGGAGAAGTAACAGAAAAGAGGCAACTTGGACATCCGATGTCCAAGTTGCGATGGTGTGTGAAATTTGCTTAGAGCAAGGTTGTTTTTCGAATTCGCTCGATGTTATCTGGCGAAGCCGAGCGACTGAAGGAAGAGGATAACCGCTCCCGAGAGCGATTCTGGCGTTATAGAGCTTGATGGCTCTGGAGCGGGCGCGACGTCAGTCGCCGGAGCCGGTTCTGTAACGGCGCTTGTTTCCGACGAGTACTCCTCCGGCGCAGGGACCGCTCCCCCTTCGGGCATCGGGTATGCACCCTCCGGAGGCCTTTGGTACGACCCTTCCGGCGGCGGATAATACGCACCTTCGGGCGGACTACAGTTCTCGCCCTCACACCGGTACGCTCCTTCGGGCGGCATCGGGTACGTCCCTTCGGGCGGGCGCGGGCCGCTGTATTCTCCCTGCGGCGGCTGCCCGTCCTCTCCTCCCGGTCTCTGCATCATCTGCCCTTGCCCGCTTTCTTGCCGGATGCGCTGTTCTTCAAATTGCCTGAAACATTCCGGCATCGTTTCGCCGATCGCTCGCGTCATCCGCTGTTCGCCGCTTGTTAATTTTTCAACCGTGTCGGCTCCGAGTTTTTCTGAAAGGCATGAGGCAACCTCCGGCGGCATGTTAGAGAAGCTGTCGCGCATCTTTTGTTTGTCACCTTCCATCTGCTGTTTCCGTTCTTCCGACATGAGCCCGTTTTCTACCTGGAAGTTGATACAGAGCTCCTCGTTCTCCGCACTGCTGGTGCAGAACGCGTCGCACGCCTCCTTGCCGCGACAGCCGCCCGGCCCTTTACCGCGCGTCTTCCGGAACATCTCGGACTCTTCTTCGGTTATGTAGCCGGCCGCCTTCCCGAAGGCGACGCACTCTTCGATATGTTCGTCCTTAGCACAATACGCTTCGCACTCCTCTCTGCCTCTGCAGGCGGGCGGCTTCGCACCGGCTCGCATGGCCTGGAGCATCTTGTCGGCATCGGCCTGTTCCTCGGGGCTCATAAGCCCGGCCGCCTTCGCGAACTCGATGCAGGCGGGCATATTATCGGGGCTCTCGCAGAATGCGTCGCATTCTTTCTTGGTACGGCACGCAGGCGGTTTCGCGCCGCTCTTGATGGCCGCCTGCACCTTCTTGGCCTCTTGGAGCTCGTCGGGCGGCATAAGCCCGTTCTTCTCGGCGAAGGCGACGCACGCGTCGATGTGTTCGATATTGTTGCAGTATGCCTCGCAGGAGTCCTTGCCGGTACAGCCGCCAGGGCCCTTCGCTCCGGCGGCGATAAACTTCTTCGCAACTTCAATCTCCTCTTGCGGCATCAGGTTATGCTTCTCGGCGAAGGCGATGCATGCCTCGATGTGCGCCGAATCGTCGCAGTAGGTCTTGCAGGCTTCTTTGCTCCCGCAGTTACCGAGCTCCGCCACAGGAAACTGGATGGCGGCCAGTGCATCATCCGACGATTGCGCCCGCGCGTCCCCGACGATGACTAGGGAAAGTAAGAGAGCTCCGCACACGGCGCCGGCAGAGAGGTGGGTGGTGTTCATAGGAGAAAGGTTATTCGAACGGATTGGTTTTTACGTCCGTGAACGGGTTAGTCTTGTCGACGGGATTCAGATCGGGCTTCTTATCGAGCGGATTGACAGTTCCGTATGCCGGAGTCTCGACAGCTGGCGTCGGCACCGGGTCCGGCTTCGTGAAGTAAAGAGCCGCGCCGATGAGTATGAGGAGCAGTACGCCCGCCGCGAGAGACAGAGTTGTTTTCTTATCCATAGGGTTAGATAGCTAGTATGGTATTCAGTATAGCCTTTGCGCGCCGCGCCGATACTCGTGCTGTTGATACCGGAATCAGCCGGCGAGCGAGCGGGCGACGAGGCCGATAGCGGTGATGCCGAGGAAGTTGAAGACGAACGAGAGTACGGCGAAATATTTGACGCGCATCTTCGAGAAGCCGAGGACAGCGACGCCAAGCTCGTCTGGCAAGGGCGAGGCGAGGATGATTCCGCCGACGAGGAGGATGATCCAGCGGAAGAACCGTCGCCGGAAGAGCAGGCGGAAGCGCCGCCAGATGCTCTCGTGAAGGAGAATCTCCGAGACATGCTCCGAGAAGCGGTCGCGCACGAAGCGGAAGATGAGGAGGTCGCCGAGCACGGCGCCCGCCGCGCCGAGGAGCGCGGTGGTGAAGACTCCCTGGAGAAGCGATATCTCGCCGAGTGCGGCGATAGCGGGCGCCGTGGTGAAGAGAGAGGTGAAGAACATCCCGGCGACAAACGCGCTCCAGGCGCCGAGTCCCTCCGAGGAAGCGAGGACGGCCGCGAGCACGCCGGTGCGCACGAGGAGCACGGCGATAAGCACGCTTAGCACGACGAGAGCGACGTCCTGCAAGATATGATTCTCGCTTTCTTTTCGTTTCTTCATCTTCGTTCCCTATAGTGTACCGCATCGTTTCGTCTGTCCGCGAACTTGAATTCTAGTTTGAAATGCAACATGCCTTGCTGAATACCACGCAGGGCGTGCGCCCACCGAGACACTTGTGTGGTTCATGAGGTCAGCCACAACCTCGAGTTCCTCCTGTGGGGCGGGGAAGACCGCGCCAAAAATGAGCAAGGGCTACCCTTGCTCATTAAACGGAAAAAGTAGCAAGGGTAGCCCTTGCTACTTGTCGTCATCTAACGATAACCAATCGGCAATATGTGACATAACTTCTTCTTTTGAAGAAAAATAGTCGGGGAATTTCGTTGGATCAGTAATGGTGTGAGAATTATTCAGATATGCACCGTAACTGCTGTACGGATATGATTCTACGAATTTCATCAATGTATTTTTTGTGCCCACCCGCTTTTTCCATTGAAGATCTTGAAGCTTCGCCGGGTTGAGATGAATATACGAATATAAATACTGCAAATACCGATCATTATCGACATAGGTACTTCTAAACGGTCCTTGAAAGAGAGACCCGGTCCGCTCATTCCTCGTGTTGAAGTACATAGAATATCCGGTTTGAAGCTTCAGCATAAACTGCGAGACGCCGTTCTCAACCAGCGGCGTTACCAAAATATGAAAATGATTAGGCATCAGACAGTAAGCACCTATCGCCACCAATGGCTCGCCTCGATCTTGTGTAAACACGTCCTCGTAACTATTAGATTTCAATACATTGCCTATGCGCACATCCTGATCGCTGTTTGCGAGGTAGAGGAGCATTAAGAACCGCCTATAATCGCCTCGTGAGGAGAAAATTATGCGTTTATCAACGCCTCGATTGTAGAGATGGTAGTATTCACCTTCAACAAAGGAGACTTTGCGCTCCATATCCAAATACTAGCATGTAGCAAGGGTTCCCCTTGCTACATGATTGCCGTTTGTTTGGTACTTCGCCGATTTCATTTCGTATAGTGTACCGCATCGTTTCGTCTGTCCGCGAAGAGCGTTGCGCCTGTGATATTTCCGTGGTATGTTGAATCTAACGGCTTCGCCGCTTTTTATTTTTATGGAAATTAGGAATATCGCCATCATCGCGCACGTCGACCACGGGAAGACGGCCTTGACCGACGCTATCTTGAAGCAGACCGGCGCCGCCTCCGAGGGCACCACGATGGACACGAACGCGCTCGAGCGCGAACGCGGTATCACCATCTACGCCAAGAACGCGGCGGTCGAGTATAAGGGGACGAAGATTAACATCGTGGATACTCCCGGGCACGCGGACTTCGGAAGCGAGGTCGAGCGCGTGCTCCGCAGTATCGACTCGGTCCTGCTCGTCGTCGACGCGCAGGAAGGGCCGATGCCGCAGACGCGCTTCGTCTTAAAGAAGTCCCTGGAGCTCGGGCTTCGGCCTATCGTCGTACTGAATAAGATCGACAAGCCGGCGGCCGACCCGGCGCGCTCCCACGACCAGGTGCTGGAGCTTTTTATGGAGCTCGGGGCCACCGACGAGCAGTGCGACTTCCCGGTTGTCTACGCGATCGGCCGCGACGGGCGCGCCGCGCTTAGTCCCGACGAGCTCCTCGTAGGCGATGAAAAAGATCTCGCGCCGCTCCTGGACACTATCCTCAAGCATGTCCCTGCCGCGAATGCGACCGCCTCCGCTGACGCGCCCTTGATGCTCCAGCCGTTTAACTTGGCGTACGACAACTTCATGGGTCGGCTCGCGGTCGGCCGTATCTACGACGGCACTGTCCGCCCGAATCAGCAGGTATTCATAAAAAAGCCGAATGGAGAGACGCGTTCCGGCAGAACGACGAAAGTATTTACCTTTAAAGGGTTGGAACGGATAGAAACGGCGGAGGCGAGCGCCGGCGACATCGCGCTCGTCGCCGGCCTTCCCGACATCTATATCGGCGAGACCGTGACGACCAACGAGGCGGCCGCGCCCCTGCCGGCGATTGCGGTCGACGAGCCGACTATCGCGCTCAACTTCCTCGTCAATAATTCTCCCTTCGCCGGCAAGGAAGGGAAGTTCGTCACGAGCCGTCAGATACGCGACCGGCTCGAGAAGGAGCTCGAGGTGAACGTCGGACTCAAGGTGGATTTCACCAACGCGGACGCATTTCTCGTATCCGGACGCGGCGAGCTCCATATCGCGGTGCTTCTCGAGAACATGCGCCGCGAGGGCTACGAGCTCCAGGTCTCCCAGCCGCAGGTCATCACCCGCGAAGAGAGCGGGGTTAAGATGGAGCCGTTTGAAGAGGCGATTATCGACACTCCGAGCGAGTTTCAGGGTGCCATCATCGAGAAGCTCGGCCAGCGCGCGTTCGTGCTCCAGAATCTTACCCAGCATGGCAATTCGGTCCGTCTCACGCTCCTTGGCCCCACGCGCGGCCTCCTCGGCTATAAAAATATTTTCGTCGTCGACACAAAGGGCGAGGGCATTCTTTCCTCGCGCTTCGTGGGCTTCAAGCCGTATGCGGGCGAGATAAAGAGGCGGCAGGTCGGCTCGATGATCTCGATGGCGGCCGGCAAGGCGCTCGGCTACTCGCTCTGGTTCCTGCAGGATCGCGGACAGCTCTATATCAAGCCGGCAACGGAGGTATATGAAGGTATGGTCGTCGGCAATACCTCCAAGGGCGAGGAGATGTCGGTGAATCCGACGAAGGCGAAGGCCCAGTCCAACGTCCGCTCTTCGAGCATGGACGAAGCCATTGTGCTCTTTCCGATCTTCGATCTTACTATCGAACGCGGCATGGAGATAATGTCGGACGACGAGTATCTGGAAATCACGCCGAAATCAGTACGTTTACGAAAACAGCATTTAACTGAAAACGACCGCGCGAAGTCGCGCCGCTAGTCCGGCGAGAACAGAAAACAAAATAGAGAGGGTCGCCGCGTTTCGCGACGACCCCCAAGCTTTTTATGTACGTCGACCCCGCTACTCTTGTCCCGAATCTCCGAAAGCATCTTCGAACAGTTCGCTCGCGGTAAACAAAACATGCGGTTCACAGTTCAATTCGGCCAGCTTCTTGCGGCCGCCCTGTTCAAGATCGACAATGACCATAATGTGGTCGACGCATACTCCTCTATCCCGTAGAGCGTGAATCTGCTTCTCGTATTCCACTCCGGAGGAGAGAACATTGACGAAGACCAGCGCTTCTCGGACATGCCGCGGAATGGGGTTATCCCCCTCCTCGTCTGACGAGATAAATGCCAATCCCAGTGATGCGGCGAACACTTGGGCAATCGGGGCTTCGCCGCAAATGCCGAGGACGGCATTGTAGGAATAATCGCCGACCTCGTTCTGCAGACATTCCATGCATTGGGCGATGGAGCTTACCAGAGGGAATGTCAGAGGTCCCGGCCTTTGGTCGCCGATCATCCGGAAGTTCAGTGAGAAATCGGAGCCGGTAGTGCGCACTACTCCGGCATCCACCAGATTGAGCGCGAGCTCGCGCTTAGTCCGATAGCACTCGGTTGGCATAGCCATAACGACTCCTTTCTTTTAAGGGTTTAGGAACACAGTTCTACTGTGTACAATAGGTAAAACGAAGAGCGAAGTCAAAGCGCGGATCGGCCGATTCTGTTAATAATCTGATTTCTGACCGGACTGACGAATGGACTGCCTTTGATATAGAAACGCCAGGGGAGCTCGGTACTCTTCTTGATATCTATTCTCCCCGAAATACCGAAGTCTGACTTCGGTATTTCGGGGGCATCGTAGATGCCGAAGGCTTCGCCGACAGGCTGGCCGTTCTCTCTCCCGGTGATGCCGAACGCCTGACAGAACTTCGCCGGGCCGTTGCAAAGCGCGCGCTCCGGAAAGTCAGACTTTCCGGAGCGCGCGTCTGCGCCGCGTAGCTTTAACGAAGTGGTACGGCGCTTCTGCATCGTCGGGATGCCCTCGACGGGCTCGACAGCGCGAATAAGCACCGCACCAGCGCCGCCCTTGTTCGTCGTAACGTTCGCGCAGAAGTGCATCCCATAGGTGAAGTAGACGTACCAGTGGCCCCAGGTGTCGCGCATCGGCGCGCTCCGCGGCGTAATCTTAAAAGCGTGCGAGGCCGGATCGACGGTGTATGCCTCGGTCTCGACGATGATACCCACACAGGAACCCTTCTTCACGACCTTGCCGAGCAGTCGCGGCGCAAGCGCGACCGCGTCGCCCTCGAACCACGAGCGGGGAAGCGCTTTCATCTCGCAAGGATACCCGAACCGTCGGAGAAAAGAAAAAGATCGCCGCGTATTGCATTACGGCGACCCCCTATTTTGTTACTTGCTCCCACTAGATCTGGGATGTGCGGTATGCGTGGATCCTACTCCGCATCTCCGGTCTCAACTTGCCTGCGTCGACGTAGATATCAAGCATTTCAGTTATGGTGAAGACCGAATGCAGTTCGCAGTTCAGTTCAGACAGCTTCTCGCGGCCGCCCTGTTCTCGATCGACAAGCACCATCACGTGGTCGACAGTCACTCCTTCACTCCGCAAGATCTCTATCGTCTCGAGCTTGGAGCCGGCTTCGGAAACGACGTCGTCGATCACTAAGACCTCTTGAACATTCGCTGGTATGGATACTGGCGATGCGATATGCCGTTTCTCGCCGTGTTCCCATTTAATCATCGGGATGCACTCAACCCCTGCGATCTGGGCGAACGACCGAGCGAAGGGAGTGCCAGCTCGCGGTATGCCGACAATTGCATCGAAGGCGAAAACAAGATCATGTTCGATCTGTAGACCTCGCATGCACTGGGCGGCGCGATCGACCAATTTTGTTGTTAACGGTCCGGGCCTTGAACTGCCTGGCATCCGCAAATTGAAAAAGAATGGTGAAAGCGGCGCGTTTGGATTCTCGCGATGGTGGCGGAGTTTAAATCCGCGTTCCTTTCCGTTCGGGCCCTCGCGCTCGATGATGAGCGGATGGTCGGAATCGGCAGTAGGCATCGCTCCTGCATCCATCAAATCAAGCGCAAGGTTGTGCCGTTCTTGGTAAAACGCAGTTGCGATTATTGCCATGAGCACCTCCGCAAGTTAATCGAAAGATAAGAGCTGTCCCGCGCTTACACTATGCAAAATCGGCGGCAAAGTCAAAGAACGCCACCCGAAGGCGACCGTGCGAATTGAGGGAAATCGTTGATGGCTACTGAATAACAAAACAACCCGACATGAGAATCGAGTTGCTGTGCCGTGCACTTCGAAGCCCCGAGTCTTCGAGGGGCGTAGTAGTGGAGATGTCGGGAATCGAACCCGAGTCCGAATCTGGCTAAGAAAGCGAGTCTACGGCGCGTAGTTCCGATTAAGGTTTAGTAGCGGGTGCGAGGAATCGAAACGAAACCACTCCACCACGATCCCTTATTTAGATAGTCCGAGCGGGAGGTCGGATACCGATTCTTCAGATTATTCCGCCTCTATTCTCAACTGAAGAAACCCAAGAGTAGAGACGTCGCTTGGCGAGGTGCGGTTAGGCAGTCGCGAAAGCGAACGAGAAGTCCTTCATACCGAAGTACGGGGACTTCACGCTTGCAAGAGTGTTCTTGGCAAGTTTAGTTGCTCGTCGGATTAAAGTGTCATACGAGCATGCACTGCGCCGCACGTCTTTCAAAGTACAGACCGTCAAAGCCGGTCACCCCCCTACAAAATACTTTACCAAATATTCTTTAGGCGAGTGATGCTTATTTTGTTTTCAATTCTCGTGAAGATTCGCGAAGCGCATCGCGCTTCTTCAGGTCTTCGCGGCGATCTTCCTTGTTCTTGCCGCGGACGATGGCGATGCGCGCCTTTACGAGATTCTTATTAGTATACACCTCAAGGGGTACTATTGTCAAGCCCTTCTTGGATTCTGCGGCCGCGAGTTCGGCTATCTCTCTCTTCGCCAAGAGGAGGCGTCGCGGCCGCTCGGGGTCGTAGCTCTTATTCGTGTTCGCTGGCTGGTAGGGCGGGATGGTCATCCCGAGGATGAACGCCTCGCCGCCGCGCACCACGACCCGCGAGCCGTCGAGAGAGCCGAGCTTGCCGCGCAGAGCCTTGACCTCGGTGCCCAAGAGCTCGAGGCCCGCCGAGAAGCTCTCAAGCGGGGTATATTTCAAAAATGCCTTCTTATATTCGACGAGAGTCATACCTATAGAGTATAGTACCTTCTATGTCTCCCGCACCAGCCAAGAAGCCGAAATCTAACGCGAAGTCCGCGCCGAAGCGGCGCGGCTGGCGCTCCTTTGTCGGTATGGGCGGCGGCCCCTCATTCTTCGGCAATTTCGCGACCACCATCCTCATCTTCCTTCTCCTGATGAGCGCCTACTCGCTTATCGAGGGATTCGTCAGCCCGCCGAGCGACGTTCCTCTCTCGGTCGTCGCCGCCGACGTTGCCGAAGGGAAGATAGAGTCGATTACGGTGAAGGGCGATTCGCTCGATCTCGTTTATACCGACGGTTCCCTGAAGGTCTCGCGCAAGGACCCTTCCGCCGGCCTCCCCGAGACGCTCGCGACCTACGGCGTGACGCCCGCCGAGCTCTCCAAGGTCTCGATCGCGATACAGGGACAGTCGGGATTCCAGTTCTGGTTCCTCACGCTCGCGCCGGTGCTGATACCCATCCTTTTTATCGTATTCCTCTTCTGGTTTCTCTCGCGGCAGGTGAAGGGTGCGGGGATGCAGGCCTTCAGCTTCGGCCAGTCGAAGGCGCGCGTTATAGACCCCGCCGACTCTTCCCAGCGCGTTACCTTTGCGGACGTCGCGGGCGCGCGCGAAGCGAAGGAGGAATTGCTCGAAATAGTCGACTTCCTCAAGAGCCCGAAGAAGTTTCTCGATATCGGCGCGCGGATCCCGAAGGGCATTATCCTCATGGGCGCTCCGGGCACCGGTAAGACCCTGCTTGCCCGCGCGGTAGCGGGCGAGGCCGGCGTGCCGTTCTTCTCGATTTCTGGCAGCGAGTTCGTCGAGATGTTCGTCGGCGTCGGCGCTTCCCGCGTGCGCGACCTCTTCCAGATGGCGAAGAAGGCCGCGCCCGCGATCATCTTCGTCGATGAGATCGACGCGGTCGGGCGCGTGCGCGGCACCGGAGTCGGCGGCGGCAACGACGAGCGCGAGCAGACCCTGAACCAGATCCTCGTCGAGATGGACGGCTTCGAGCCGACCGAGAAGGTTGTCGTGATGGCGGCGACGAATCGCCCCGACGTGCTCGATCCGGCCCTGCTCCGCCCCGGCCGTTTCGATCGGCGCGTGACCATCGACCTGCCAGACCGCCGCGATCGCGAGGAGATACTCAAGATCCATGCGCGTAAGAAGCCGCTCGGCCCCGATGTCGCGCTCGCGGTCATCGCGGAGCGCACCCCGGGCTTCTCGGGCGCCGAGCTCTACTCGCTTATGAACGAAGGCGCTATCCTCGCCGCGCGCGAGAACAGGACGGAGGTTACGCAGTATGATCTCATCCGCTCGATAGAGAAGGTGATGCTCGGCCCCGAACGCAAGTCGCACCTGCTCTCGAAGAAGGAAAAGGAGCTCACCTCCTACCACGAGGCCGGCCACGCGCTCGTCTCTTCGGTGCTCGAACACGCCGATCCGGTGCATAAGATTTCGATTATCAGCAGAGGCCGCGCCGCCGGCTACACGCTGAAGCTTCCGTTCGAAGACCGCAAGATGCAGTCCAAGAAGCAGTTCCTCGACGATATCGCCGCCACTTTGGGCGGCTACGTCGCCGAGGAGATGCTCTTCAACGACGTGACGACGGGGCCCTCTAACGACCTGATGGTTATCACTGCGCTCGCGCGCGATATGGTCGCGCGCTACGGGATGAGCGAGAAGCTAGGGCCGATAGCCTTCGGCGAGCGTCATCTCGGGAACGAGCCGTACTCCGAGCAGGTCGCGGCGAAGATAGACGCCGAGGTCGCGCGGATTATCGACGAAGCGAGAGAGCGCGCAAAGAAGGCCATCAGCGAGCATCGCGGCGCGCTCGACGCCATCGCCAAGGAGCTCATCGAGAAAGAGACCGTCGAGCGTCCCGAGTTTGAGAAGATACTGATTGCAAACGGCATCACGCCCAAGAAGAAAGAAGAAGAGGGCGTCCTTGTCGCACCCGGCACCGCTGGCGGCGCGATTGTCTAACCGCCGTTTCCGATTCGCAAATGCGTCGCATCGTTGTAGTATGGGCGATGACCGCCCCTAGCTTACGACAAGCGAGCAAGGGAGAATACGGGCGTGTAGCTCAATTGGTTAGAGCACCGAGCTTATACCTCGGCGGTTCCTGGTTCGAGTCCAGGCACGCCCACCGTAGGCAAAAATGTTCTGTGAAGCGATCACATGAAAGGGGGATTTCCAAGCAATCGCAAGGGATTTCCCCTTTACCCACAAGTTCGAACTTATGCTCCTGATCAATTCTCGTCTTTCGAATGGGTTTGCCAAATTCCCCTTGATTTGCAAGCTCCGAAGCAGTTCGAGCAATCGTTCCAGTCTTGCAGTAATTCCATCGCGCCCGGACTCGATATTGCCGAGTTTCTCTCGCGTTAACGCCCGCTCCTTGAGAAGCGCGGCCTTCCGTTCCTCGAACAGATCCTTTTCAATCAGTCGATCGATGAAAGCGTCGGTGAGTCTCTCTAGGCGATCATCAAAGTTCGCAAGTTTGAGTTTAAGCGCGTCCCGCTCCTGGGCGTTACTGACCGTCGCAGATTCGGCGTAGTGTTTGAAATCCTCTACGAAGACCTTCAGGTCCTGGTCACTCAGGGTAACGTCTTGAAGTGCCTCCTTCACTCCGTCATCGATAAGCTCCTCGCGCACGCATACGCCTTTGCAGGGTTTCGTGTGGCACCGGTAGTAGACGTGTCCCTTTTGGCTTTCCGGAACAAGCGTCCGTTCGCATTGACCGCAACGAACGGTCTTCCGATACAGGTAGTCGTGTCGTAATCCACGAATCTTGGTTCTGCCGGCAAGAATTTCCTGAACCCGGCGAAATAGACTGGCGCTAACCAGCGGCTCATGCACGCCTTGGAAACATTCGGCCGTCTTCTTTATGCGGATTACCCCTATGTAGAACTCGTTGTTAAGTATTTCCGACAATCCGGTCTTGCTTACCCTTTTCCCGGTCTTCGTCCGCAAGCCGCGGCGATAGAGTTCATCCCCCAACATTTCCTGATTGTATTGGCCGGTGGCGTAGAGATCGAAGGCAAGGCGAATGAACGGCCCCGCCACAGGATCGACGCTCTTCGCCTTTCCGCCGCCTTCATTCCGGTATCCCAAGGGGGCCGGCAGGGGATAGAAACCCTGCTTTAGACGACCATAAAATCCCTTGCGAACCTCATCGCGTAAGTTTCGAATGTAGTCCGACGCGACGACGGCTTGAATGTCTGCCGAGAGGCGCCCGCCACGTGAGGTTAAATCGAGGCTCTCGTTCGCGAAGTGCACCTCGATTCCTCGGTCTATCAATTCTCCGAGATCAGCCCAATCACGCAGATTCCTCGCACTCCGGTCAATCTTGTGAATGATGACGCCGTGAGCCTTGCCGCGATTAAGGCCCGAGAGCATTTCGTTGAAGAGCCGCCGGCCACGCGTTGCGGCGGTTTCCTGTTCCTCGAACCATGCTTCGATGTGAAGGCCGAATCGCTGTGCGTAAGCTTCGATTGCCGCGCGTTGCTCCTGAAGCGACGAGCCTCGTTCGCCCTGCCGTGTGGTTGATACTCTGATGTATGCGTAGTAGCGCCTCATACTTCTTTTCTCGTTACATCCAATTTACCACCCCTGTCTACGTTGTCACGCATTGACATCTCCGCTTCGCGCTCGATCCGGTCGCAGATCCGGTAGAGAACGGAAATGAAATGATCCAAATTGTCCTGCGCGGCCCTCTGTTCTTCCGACGATACGTCGGGGAGAAGCCTCGTAATGAGGGGCGAGAATTCAATTTCTTTCTCTTGCTTCATTCCATAAGCCTTTCACCATTTCGCGGCCTCAATAGGCAGGGCAACCTGCCGGGCGGGAACGAAGTCACGTCTTCGCATATGAAGCGCGAGAGCGCACGCTTTGGAGGATATGGAACACCCCAAGGACGACAGATCGAAAACGCTAACCGTCTCGCGGCTACTTCTCGACGGCCGCATCATCGAGCTTGTTTTTGCGGAAAGGCAGCGGAAGACGATGCTCGCCGTTTATGACGGCCAGGACTCAATGCTTACCGACGCCGTGACGCTCGATTCGGGGGAGCGGCTTGTGCCCGTCGCGGCCAGCAATAACCTAATCAGGCACCACGCGCTCCTGCTCCCCGAGATGCCGGCGCCCTACGGCTCGACTGGCGAACTTATCGAAGCGATTCAAGCGTATCTCGTTCGCTACGTTGATCTGTCCGAGCGATTTCAGAGGATCGCGAGCTACTACGTCCTTCTCACCTGGGTGTACGACGCGTTCAACGAGCTGCCGTACCTTCGGTTGCGCGGCGACTTCGGATCGGGCAAGACGCGGGCGCTCATTGTCATCGGCTCCCTCTGCTACAAAGCGTTCTTTGCGAGCGGCGCCTCCACCGTCTCGCCCATTTTTCATACACTCGACACCTTCCGGGGAACGCTGATTTTCGACGAAGCCGACTTCCGGTTCAGTGATGAGAAGTCGGAACTGGTCAAGATATTCAACAATGGAAACGCGAAGGGATTTCCGGTCCTGCGTACCGCCGTAACGGCGAAGAAGGAGTTCGATCCGAGGGCCTTCAACGTTTTCGGCCCCAAGATCGTGGCGATGCGCCGGTCGTTCGAGGATCAAGCCCTTGAGAGCCGCTTTTTGACTGAGGAGATGGGGCAGCGGAGCCTTCGTGACGATATTCCGATCAACCTTCCGGATGCGCAGAAAGAGGAAGCGCGATTATTGCGCAATCAGCTGCTCATGTACCGCTTCCAAACGCTCGCACACATCCGGGCCGATGAATCCTTGGTTGATCCGTCGCTTTCGCCGCGACTCAACCAGATTCTCGTCCCGCTCCTTTCGGTTATTGACGACGCGGAGCTACGAGAGGATCTGCGCGAGTCGGTACAGTCATTCGACCAGGACCTCTATGCCGAGCGCTCGGCATCCGCAGAAGCCGGCATCTTGGAGATTCTCGCCGAGAGCCTCGCGGAGGGAAGCCGGGCCAGTATTCCCGTTGCGGAACTGACCGCTGCTTTTGCCGGCCGGTTCGGACAGGAGTACGACCGGCCGATCACCAACCGGTTTATCGGCGGCATCTTGCGAAAGCGCCTTCGGCTTTCAACTTACAAGAGCCACGGGGTCTATGTGGTGCCGGCTACTGAACGGGAAAAGGTAAACCAACTCTGTGTTCGGTACGGTGTCACTGAACGGGGTCCGCGTCCCGTCGCGTAGTCCCTTCGGCTTCAAGGACTCCTTTTGCATGAAAGCTCAGGGCTGTGCTCCCGCTGGGTCAGCGGCGCGGAGTGGTGCATTGCTATCCACATGCCCTCGACAGGACTGACTCCGGGTAGACATGGGGACGTGGGGACGAACATAAAGGGTATCGGGAAGCCGATACCTTTTATGTTTTTAGCGTTGTATTTCCATGTTTGCGATCTTCCCGACCTCTGTATCGACGTCCCCATGTCCCCATGTCCACCCGACATATCCTCATTGGCACGTTTTCACCACTAGGCTGTTCGCGCATGCGCGAGAGAATGAGAGAGTTCTTCTGAACAATTTAGTAAAGGCAGAAGAACGAAAGGTCTATGAAAAAGAAAAAACCAAACGTGCCGTGCTATCTGCGCACCCACCGGCGCCTATGGGGCCTCTCCGTCAAGGAACTGGCGAGCCTCATCGGGTTGCGGAGCGCTTCGCATCTGTCCCGTATTGAGCACAGCAAACGGACCCCGAAAGTCGAGGTCGCGTTTGCCTGCCAAGTGATTTTCGGGGTACCCCCGTCTGAGATGTTCCCCCATGTCTATTCCCTGGTTGAGGACCGAGTCATGTGGAACATCTACCAGCTTCACTCGGCGTTGGAGAAGACTACCAGCCTTTCTGGGTTGCGCAAGCGCGAGCTGTGCGACCTGGCATTGAAGCGCGCTACGGGCAAACCTGATGCGCTCGAAGGAGTATGACCGATGCCCGCCCGCAAAATCTCGTGCTCGCCGTGTATCCGTTCAGCAGAGGGTTCGCATTCGTGTTTTTCGAGGGTCCCGACAGCCCCTTCGAGTGGGGCGTAAAGGACATACGGGGGAAACACAGGAACAGAAAGACGCTCGAAGCGGTCAAGAAGCTCATCGATCGGTACCGCCCGGAAATACTGGTCATCGAAGACACAAGCGACAGCGGACCCCGTCGCACGTCGCGCATTCGAAAGCTGCGTATTCCGGGCCATCGTGACCGTGATTTCCGGACGAACGTGACCGACGTTTCCGTTTGATCGTGACCGGCCATTCCGTTTGATCGTGACCGATTTCGGGCCTGGCCCGGAATGGCCGGTCACGATCAAACGCAATGAACGCCTGGTGGGTGCTGGTTTTCAACTGCGACGGGCTATTCTCACCGATTTTTTTCGGAGCCGAGGATGCCCACCAAGAGGAAAGCCATGCGCCAGATCAAAGAAGTCCTGCGCCTCAAATTCGAGGCCAAGCTCAGCCATGAGCGCATTGCCGCGGCCACTGGTGTGTCCAAGGGGGCGGTCGCCAGTTACCTGAAGCGCGCTCTTGAGGCCGGTATTGGCTGGCCGCTGGCCCCGTTGCTTGACGACGCGATACTCGAAGCGCAGCTGTTCCGGGCAGCGGGCGCTCCCGCGGCAAGCCATGCTGCGCCCGATTTTGCCCACATCCACCAAGAACTCAAGCGCAAGGGCGTCACCCTCACGCTCTTATGGGAGGAGTACAGCACCGCTCACCCGGGCTGCGCCTACCGCTACAGCCAGTTCTGCTTCCATTACGGGCAGTTTCGCGACTCGCTCAAGCGCTCGATGCGTCAAGTGCACCGCGCCGGCGAGAAGCTCTTTCTCGACTATTGCGGCAACACGGTGCCGATCATCGATGCGGGCAGCGGCGAGCTGCGCGCCGCCCAGATCTTCGTCGCCGTGCTGGGCGCCTCGAGTTACACCTACGCCGAGGCGAGCTTCTCGCAGTCGCTGCCCGACTGGATTGGCTCGCACATCCGTGCCTTCGAATTCTTCGGCGCGGTACCGGCACTGCTGGTGCCCGATAATCTGAAGAGCGCAATCAAACGCGCCTGCCGCTATGAGCCCGAGGCAACCTCCACTTACGCCGACCTGGCGCGTCACTACGGCACGGCGATTCTGCCAGCGCGCCCGTTTCACCCGCGTGACAAAGCCGCAGTCGAGGCAGGCGTGCTGCTGGTGCAGCGCTGGATTCTCGCGCGGCTCAGAAACCGCCCGTTCTTCACGCTCGCCGAACTCAACGCGGCGATCCGCGAACTGCTCATCGATCTGAACAAGCGCGCGTTCAAGAAGCTCGAAGGCTCGCGCGCGAGCGCTTTTGCCTCGATCGATCGCCCCGCTATGGCGCCGCTGCCGGCGACGCGCTACGAGTATGCCCAGTGGAAGAGCGCGATCGTGAACATCGACTATCACGTCGAGATCGACGGCCACTATTACAGCGTCCCGCACAGCCTGGTGCGCCTCAAGATCGAGGTGAGCTTCAGTGCCACCACGGTGGAGTGCTTCTTCAAGGGCAAGCGGGTGGCCGTGCATGTGCGATCTTTGCGCCGTGGGCGCCACACCACCATAGCCGAGCACATGCCCGAATCCCACCGCAGGCACAGCCAGTGGTCGCCCGGGCGCCTGCTCAACTGGGCGCTCACCATCGGAGCGGGGACCCGCGAGGTGGTGAAGTGGCAGCTTGAGAACCGCCCGCATCCCGAGCAGGGTTACCGCGCTTGCCTGGGGTTGTTGAATCTCGCCAAGCACTACGGCCCCGCACGCCTGGAGGCGGCCGCTCAGCGCGCCCTGGCCATCGGCTCGCCCACCCGCAAGCGCATCAAGTCGATCCTGGATGCCAAGCTCGATCAGCACCCGGAGCTGTTCGCAACACCCGCCTCTGAGAACCCTGCTACACCCCCGCCGGCTGCGCACGCCAACGTACGCGGAGCCGACTTCTTCCGCAGCGCCATCACCACCAACCTAACCAGCACAGGAGAAATCGAACCATGTTCATCCAACCCACCCTCGATACACTGAACCGCTTGAAGCTCCACGGCATGGCCGCGGCGCTCGCCGAGCAGATGACCCAGAGTGCGGCCTCCGAACTCGCCTTCGAAGATCGCTTCGGGCTGCTCGTGGAACGCGAAACCCTTTACCGCGACAATCGCAGACTCGCCCGGCTGCTGCAGTTGGCTCAGCTCAAAGTGCGCGCCAGTCTGGAAGAGCTCGACTTGCGCTCCCGGCGCGGCCTGGACCGCGCTCAGATCGCAAGCCTTGGATCGTGCGATTGGATACGCTCGGCGCACAATCTCCTGATTCACGGCGCCACCGGGTGCGGCAAGACCTATCTCGCCTGCGCGCTGGCCAACCAGGCGTGCCGTCAGGGGCTCTCGGCGCTCTACGTGCGTGCACCCAGGCTCTTCGAAGAACTCAAACTGTGTCACGCCGATGGCAGTTTCCACAAACGCCTCGCCGCCATCGCCAAAGTGAACCTGCTCGTCATCGACGACTTCGCCATCTCACCCATCGGCCCGCGCGAACGCACCGATTTGCTCGAACTGCTCGATGACCGGGTCGGCACGCGCGCGACGCTCATCACCAGTCAGTTGCCGATCGAGAACTGGCACGACTACATCGGCGATCCGACGCTTGCCGACGCCATTCTGGATCGACTTGTGCACAGCGCGCACAAGATCCACCTCGAAGGCGAAACGATGCGAAAGCGCGCCGCCGCCGAACACCAAAACGCGGGCTCAAAATCGAAGAAAATTGACTGATCGTGACCGATCAGTGTAAAAAACCACAACAGCACCGACCGGGCGTTCCGCCCGGTCACGATCATCCGGAATCATCGGTCACGATCAGCGGAATACGCAAAGCTGTATCGCATGCTCGCCCACGTGGCAGAGGCGGAGTTCGTCGAGCTGCATCGCTATTCAAGGGTGGCGGTCAAAGAGTGCTTCGCCCCAGTCGGTGCAAGCACGAAGTACGAGATCGCCAAGGCGGTCGCGACCCAGATTCCCGCTTTCGCCCACCGGATTCCGCGCTTCAGGAAACCCTGGATGAGCGAGGACCCGCGTCAGAGCTTGTTCGATGCCGCGGCGCTCGGGCTCACCTTCTTCGCTCAGCACATTCAAAGTCCGTACCTATAAGGCGTATCTGCGTGACGGCAACGCTTCCTTGCTACTGAGGAGCACCGAATCCCCGGTGCTCCTGACGTGGCCAGGAGGTGGATATGCAAACAGATGGTTCTTTCAAGAAAACAGATCTCTATGCGCGGGTGACCGGCGAAATCGTCCGCGCGATGGAGGCTGGAGTGAAGGAGTATCAGATGCCGTGGCATCAAGGAGCCGGCGCAGGGCTTCCACGGAACGCGGCGACCGGCAACTTCTATCGCGGGGTTAACACCGTCGCGTTGTGGGCGGCGGGGCAAGTGCAAGGCTATGCGCTGCCGTACTGGGCAACCTTTCTGCAGTGGGAGAAGCTCGGCGCCCGAATTCGACGCAGCGAAAGAGCGTCTGTTGTCGTCTTCTACAAGCGTGATGAGCCGTCATCAGACGAGGACGATGAAAATCCGAGAGAGACACGGAGCGTCCTCAAAGCCTCGTTCGTCTTCAATGCGGAACAGGTCGAAGGATGGCCGTATCCGGAGCCACAACGGGAAGACCGGACACAGAGGATCGAACAGGCTGATCGTTTCATTTCCTCCCTCGGCGCGGAGATCCGCTACGGCTGCGACGCGGCGTACTACAGCAAGAAGTTCGATCGCATATGCATGCCCGATCGAGCGCAGTTCATCGGTACGGCGACGGGTTCGGCAACCGAAGGCTTCTATTCGGTCTTGCTCCACGAGCATGTGCACTGGTCCGGCCATCCGACACGCCTGAATCGCGATCTTTCCAGCCGCTTCGGCTCAGACGCCTACGCCATGGAGGAATTGGTCGCTGAACTGGGGGCTGCGTTTCTCTGCGCCGACCTTGGCATAAGCGTCCATCCCAGGCGTGATCATGCAGCGTATGTGCACAGCTGGCTTCAGGTGCTTCGGGAGCAGAAGGCGGCGATCTTCACTGCTGCGGGCACGGCTACAACTGCTTGTCGCTATCTTCGCGAATTTTCATCACAGAAGGAGCGCGCGGCGTGACCATGGAGTCCTTTCACAGGCCCGATCTTCAGCGGTCGGGCCTTCTGTCTGCTGTTGTCTCGGTTCTTCCTCGCATGTGGCGGCCGCAGGATGTTCAGCGTGCGTGGCTCCCGCGCACGGAGGCGACCGGATTACGCATCACTACAGGGCTTGTAGCTGAGGCGTGTGCTCTCCTCCTTTATTTTTTGCGGTCGCCCCTACGATATGCGAGTTCTCGCTAGATCACTTTGGTGAACTTGGCTAGGTTCTGTAGGGCGACGTCGTGATCCTGGTCCGTTGCCGCTGCACAAGCGTCCGAAGCGATCTTAACAACGAAGTCACGATCATGAGCGTCGCGAGCAGCAGACTGGACGGCCAAATCGGTGGAGACCCCGGCAATAATTAGCTCGCTAGTTCCGAGTGACCGGAGGGTTAGTTCAAGGCTTGTTCCATAGAACGCACTGATCCGTTTCTTCACCATGATGATGTCTCCACCTTGCGGCGCCACACTCGTGTGGATTGCCGTCGAGGGCGTTCCGAGTAGAAGAATCTTGCCTGCCCGCGCCCCACCAAGCAACAGTGAACTAGCCGGATGATCGGTGTAATTCGCAGCAAAGCCGAGATGAACGTGAATAACTTGACCACCCGCACCGCGAACCTCGGCTTGGCGCCGAGCCAAGTTCTCGAGTGTTCCGTGTTTTTGGGTAAAGGCGTAATACCCCTTGGACGCGAGCTTTCCAGTGCTATCGACGATTTCGTTGATAAAGTCGATACATACTAGTGCAGTAGTCATAAGATGTTCTCCCTAGTTAATAAAGATGATGCACGGAACGGAGTCCGCTTAGCGGCCGGTGGAAGTACAGTTATAGGCCTTGCCTGCGTGATCACGATTTGACCATCGTCCGCTATTACAGCCTCGACGTCCTGTGGGCACCCGAAGATTCGTTCAATTTGGCTACCGAGACGAATCATTTTTTTGATGGTGCCCGTGGTCACTGAGAGACGCTCGCGTTCCCCCGGCAACGTCGGAACCCTGATTACGTTACAGCGATCGGTTTTGTTAAAAGGCGAATACGAGACTCGGCACTCTTTGAAACCTATCATCGTCGTGAGGATTTCACCAGTGTCCCGGTGAAAGGTGATTTCGTCTGGACTAGCAATGCCAGCGACGATAGCCTCACACGGCCCCCAAGTAAATTCAATCGCCCCAACGTCCCCAGTGCTTTGCGGATCGACCGTCATCATTACAGCAGAGGACTGAGCGTGCACCATTTCCTGGATGAGGACCGACATCGCGCTGGAAAGAACGTATCCCCGGTCCGCATTGAAGCTTGCGATGCTCCGTTCGTTGAAAAGCGACGCCCAACAACGACGTATGGCTTGGGGCAGGTACTCACGGGAGACATTTAAAAAGGACTCAAACTGCCCCGCTAATGACGTTTCGTCACTGTCCTCGCGAATACTTCGACCATGGTCATTGACAGTCCCCGACGACCGAACGGCAAATCTTTTAACGCCAGGGAATAGAGCCAACTGGGCGTTGAGATATGCCATTGAAGAATCAGGTATCTCTGCAGATAGGAAGATTTCGCGTATGCGTCGTGAGGAAGGAAGCGCTTCGATGATCGACCCGGTAATGGGCGCGATCATGGCACGGTAGTGGCCTGCGTCGAGCATGAAGCCGTTTGGGACGGCGATCTTGTTGTCCCGAAGAATCTCAATATTCTTTGCCTTGCTGGTCATTTTCGGCCTCCCACTCGATCAATCCCTGTTCGGCGTCTACCCTGATCAACGTAACTCCTTCAAGAACTGCCGTTGCGTTCGTAGCTTGAAGAACTGTCGGCTTGTTGTTTTCTCGTGCCCAAACAGCCGCGTGACAAAATCGTCCTCCACGCTCTGTGACGACTGCGGCAGCACGATGCATAGCCGGCACATAGGAGATGTCCGTTTCAACGGCGACAAGGACATCACCACTTTGGATTTGATCCAAATCTAGTTGACTATGGATTATGATCGGCCGCCCAATAACGATACCGCTACAGGCCGGGCGACATTTCAGGCTATGTCGTAATGAAGACATATCACGTGATCTCCGCAGTTGTGAGCTTCGTCTTATCGCGAAGTGCCCATTTATCTCGGGCAATTTCGCTTTGAGTGGGGCGCCCATTTGGCATCTTTTTCTCACTCAAGTTAAATATTAGACCGTGTCCGAGACCTACCCCTCCCTTGAAGCTAAACGATGGCTCAAGCGTCAGGTTGATGTGATTGAGGGCTGCAAGCGCATTCGCAAAGTGAATGATTTGACCCAGCACGGTCGCTGGGCATCGCCTCGCGATTTCCGCCATGAGTTCAGAGCGCCGAGCTGCCAAGTCTCGCCGGCGATTCCTTGCCACCTCTAATCTATCCTGAAGAAGATCTATCCCAAGCCGGTGATAATATTCATTGAGGTGTTGGATGCTCCACTGCGCATGCCTTCGCAGGAACTTCCAGACAATCTCATGAGGCGTGGGCTCAGCCGCAAGGATGCTGTCGATTGTCGGAGGTTCAGCGAAGATTGCCCGCACCTGGGCGAAACTTTCCAACATCGCGGATTCTGCTGTGAGGTGCGGTTCGTTCGGTATACAGAGCAGATCAACAGCGTTGGGCGTTGCTTCTCCAAGGATTTTGTCAAGGACTGCAGTTAGCTGCGCCTCATACCAATCGAGTCGCGCGTCAAGACCGGTCGGAGACTGCTTGCCGTACTGACCGCGAAGCGCTTCAGACGCGACTACTTGGTGATAGACGGAGGCATATGTCCGATCGTTTCCGGCTCCAACAAATTCGAGCGCGATAAAGCCAACATCCACGTAGGCCAGACTGGCTAGCTCATAGTCATTGAGGAATTCCGCAAGCGGCGCGGGCTCTGCTACATTTGGCCATTCGTTGGAGCGTACTAGGACACGATAACGACTGACGTGCTGGCTCAAATCATGTGGACTAACTTTTTCTATCGTCCGAAGAAGACGATCTCGGCCGAACTTGCGCTCATGAAGGTCAATGCGATTTTCCACGTTAATCAGCATTGCTGCCGAACGATCGATGCCACACCGCGTGGAGAAATCTACTTCGGTATCACGGCTCACCATTACTAAAGGCGAATTCCGATGGCGCAGAGGTTGATTCGCGGTCATTGGCATCATTGATCCCTATTGGCTTGGATTTTCAAGAAAGGCAATGAACTGATCTGCGGTCTTGGTGAAGGAGTGGTCCAATATTTCGTTAAACGTTTCCTCAAAACTACTGATTAGGGCGGGGGCTTGAAATTCGAAGTGAATGTCGTCTATCCGAACCAGCGCTACGCCGGGTGGCGAGTACACACCAAACATTGGCAATTCGGGAGAGTTACTCATGAACCTGTGCCGACCTGGCCTCTTTGATGATTCGACAAACTTCGCAATTTGGGCAACGCGTAGTTCCTTAGGAATGTCCTTGAAACGGCCGCGTCCATGAAAGAAGTCGAGGTACCCATAGACGTTCCACACTTCCCAGGAAACATAAGCATCCAAACTATAAAGATGGGAGCGTTCCGCCCGAATAGGCAGGACTTCTCGTTCGAGTTGTGGCGCTCTCGTGCCGTAATCAAATTGAAGGATCAGTCGGGTGATCTCCGGGAGTTCCTCATTGACGGTGTAGTGCGGCATCGTCGTAAATCTGGCACCACCTGCCACACTGAGCGCCTTTTCCAGCTCCAGCCTGCGACGTTCAGACCCGATGACATTGGTCTTGAGCCATGCCACTCCGTTCTGCAAAGGCAACCCCAGATGATCTGATAGGCGCTTCAATACACCTAAGTCAATCGCCTCAGGATTCGCCTTATACCGGTACATCGTCGCTACGGACACGTTCACCGCAGCGGCGGCCTCCTCAACTGCATTTCTTGTCGCTAAGCGATCCGCGAGAAAGCTCTTAATTACAGTCACATCCACAGCAGCCTCACAGCAGTCATTACGATAATCGCAGAGTATCAAATGTGATACTGAACTGTCAAGATAAATCTTAATACGCGCATAATGTACTGAATTGTTGGTATCGATATCGCGAATTTGCGATCAACCTGTGCAACTAGCCGAACCTAGCGGATTCGGGGGAGGGCGAGGCGACCAGGTGATTGACTAATCGTGAGGCGACTTCAGAAGGTCTGTACTACGCGGCTGAGGCGTGCGCTGCCTCGGCGGCAGCGATTTTTTTGGGGGGTGTTGTGCTGGCAAAAGGCCGCGTACGAACGCCTTCAGTTGCTGCCCGAGCGTCACGTGCACGCAATAAGCCAAAAAGGCGGTAAAGATGTGCGCTTCGTTGAGGTGTTCTTCCTGGTGAAAAACGGGCGTTGCGTTTCTCTGCGCCGACCTTGGCATAAGCGCCCATCCCAGGCGTGATCATGCAGCGTATGTGCACAGTTGGCTTCAGGTGCTTCGGGAGCAGAAGGCGGCGATCTTCACTGCGGCGAGTACAGCGGCAACGGCGTGTCGCTACCTTGTTCAGCTGAGCACAACTGTCCAGCAGGCAGCATAACCATTGGGGACAATGGTCCCATTTCAGACTCGGCCAGATTATGGCCGGGTCTTTTTCATTCTGGCGTCATTGCGTCTTGTCGCAGCAATGACAGGTCACTATCCGCAGCCATACTGACGACAGGCGTACTAGCTAGGCAAAGAGTCAGGAACGATTCCAGCCGCTAGTTTTTTGACATATAGAAATCGTAGGCGTCTGCTGGTTCAGGTTCGCAATGATTGGGTCCCGTTGAGGTGTCTGGATACAGCACGAGCGCGACCTGCAGATCGTATCGGTCTGATACGATCGCCATCTCTGTCGTCGGATCATAGTATGACCATACACCAGGGGGATGCACGACCGGGCCGGTACGACCGGCAGTCAGACATTGCGAGATGAGCGCATGTTCCGGAACTGCGCGTCCGGAGCGCCACAACAGATGTTTTTGTTTTGCTCGGGACGAGGATTTCGACCACAGGGCGAACCCATCACGCGCCACCACCAACATTGCAATGTCCTGGGTGAACGCAAGCCACTTCAGCGCTGCGGCGATGAAAGAAACCCGATACCGGTCGGCGCAGTGGCCGAGCAGATCAAGGGAAATCCGCTGACCATTGATTTGCTCCCGGAAATCGTTCATGGGCATGAGAAGATAGGAGGCGAAAGTGTTGACCTCTTTCTCGCGCTGTCTGTACCGATAGCCGTCTTCATCCAACACGTCTTCCTGGCCACACTCGAATCTGTCCGCGCTCTTCCGGTGCTGGAGGTAGTGGCCGAGTTCGTGGGCAATCGTGAAGCTCTCCCGCCCTGGGAGAGTGGGCCTCGGCGTGTAAAGGATGTACCACCGCGAATGCTGCGGGCTCTTGAGTAAGGCTCCCTCGAATCCCTCAATGGTTTGCGCTGTGACGGCCGTAATGGGATCGCCCTTGAATCGCTGCTGTGAATACTCGAGCGCGATCTGTTCGGGCTTGACAGGAAAATTCATGCCCCACAGTCTCAAGAGGGCGAAGGCCCAGGCTTCAGGTGTTTTTGGGTCCTGATTGCTGATCGAGCACCTCGAGTATCTGTTCAAGCTGGCGCTTCTTGTCCTCAGAGAGGCCAGCAAATTTTCGGAAGAATTGTTGCTCCCGGTCACTTGCCTGTAGCTCGGTGCGCGTATCATCGAGCAGGAACTCAACCGGCGCCCCGAAGACTTCGGCAAGCCTCGTCATCTTCTCGGCCGATGGCCGCACGACCGCGCGATTCTCAAGCTCCCAGACATATGACTTGCTCGCTCCGATCTTTTCAGCAAGCTGATCGAGCGTCAACTTCAAACGCTTCCGCTCCCGCCTGATTTTTTCTCCTAATGGTGTTGCCATGATCTTTCACTCTGTAAGCAATGTTCAGAATAGACGCACAAAAAGTGGTTGACAAGCAATATTCTTGGTTGGAGAATAAAAAGTGCGCCTACTCTGAACTTATTTTGGATAGGTAGGCTCAGACCTCTTCAATTCAAGGAGATATTTGATGACCACTGCGAATGCTGCACAAAAAACCCCGCTGGGGGCGATTCGGAATACTGGTGACATCTGTCCGGAGTCCGGCGTTTGGGCAACCATGACAACGCCTAGCACCACTGCCCCGATTGCCCGCGGGGATCGTTTCCCGCCTTATCGCGGACAGGCGGTTCGATGGCAACTGAAGGCGTATGCCTAACCATGATGGACGCTAAGGAGGCCGGCGCAAGCCGGCCACTTTAGCATTCCGTACTAACAGCGCACCTGCTTGTATCAGTTTTTGGCATATTGTCCGACCTAACAGCTGTCTTCGGGAGCAAGCCGCAATGCGACAACATGTTGCTGCAAAACGCGTCGGCATCTGGATTCGGGTCTCAACCGAGGACCAAGTGCGGGGTGAAAGCCCCGAACACCACGAGCGCCGGGCGCGGCTCTACGCTGAGGCTAAAGGTTGGAATGTCGTCGAGGTGTACCGGCTCGACGCGATGTCCGGTAAAGCGGTCAGAGATTATCCTGAGACGAAGAGCATGCTTGAGGACATCCGCTCAGGCCATATCACTGGACTCATTTTCTCCAAGCTTGCCCGTCTTGCCCGAAACACCAAGGAGCTACTGGAGTTTGCAGACCTATTTCGCGAGCACAATGCTGACCTCATATCCTTAGCCGAGTCAATCGACACCTCAACTCCCGCCGGCCGCCTCTTCTACACCATGATCGCGGCGATGGCGCAGTGGGAACGCGAGGAGATCGCCGAACGCGTCGCCGCGTCTGTCCCTATCCGCGCGAAGATGGGCAAGCCCCTGGGTGGCCAAGCCCCCTACGGCTACCAGTGGAAGGACAAGAAGCTCATCCCGGACGAAAGGGAAGCTCCGGTCCGCAAGCTCATCTACGAGCTGTTCCGGGAGCACAAAAGGAAGAAAACGGTGGCCCGTATCCTCAATGAGAAGGGATACCGGACCCGGAACGGCTCGAAATTCTCCGATACCACCGTTGACCGGCTACTTCGCGACCCCATCGCCAAGGGCACCCGCCGGGCCAACTACACGAAGACCAGCGACAGCAGCAAAGCCTGGGAGTTAAAGCCGGAGAGCGAATGGGTGCTTCACGAAGTGGAAGCCGTCGTCCCCGAAGACCTCTGGAGCGACTGTAACGCCCTCCTGGACGCACAAAGGGCGAAAGGGAAGCGCACCACTCAGAAGACCCTCCACCTCTTCGCAGGGCTCACATATTGCGCCTGCGGGCCGAAGATGTACGTTCTATCGAACAGTCCCAAGTACACCTGCCAGAAGTGCCGGAACAAGATTCCAAAGGATGACCTCGAAGCCGTCTTCATCGAACAGATCAAACACTTCTCCATATCACCGGATGAGATAAGCGCACACTTGGAGCGAGCCAACGTCACTATCCATACGAAGGCCGAACTGCTCAATGTTCTCGTAGTGGAGCGCCAGAAGCTCTCCGGAGAGATCGACAAACTGCACGACCTCTACCAATCCGGGATGATCGACAAGCAGGGATTCGGCGTGAAGTACCATCCCTGGGCCGACCGGCTCCGCCAGCTTGACGAGGAAATCCCGGCTTCCCAGGCCGAGCTTGACGTGATGAAGATCGGCCACCTTTCCGAAGAAGAAATCATATTCGGAGCCAAAGACCTCTATGAGCGCTGGCCCGCGCTCCCGGACGAAGAAAAGCGCCAGATCGTCGAAGCCATCACCGAAAAGATCATCGTCGGCAAGGACGAGGTTGAGATTAACCTCTACTACGCCCCTCCGCCTCCGCCTTCTGGACGTAGTGACGGAAGCCCAAACCAATCAGAGGGTAGCGTTCCCCCTAGTACCCCCTCAAACCGCGGCAAAAGAGCAACGAATCCTCAGAGAGGTGTTGCTCTTTTGCAATTCGTGCCCATCACCCTTAAAGCACGGAAACCAAAGGAAATAGACTTTGCGCCCCAGACTATCGGGGACCATATCCGCAAGCGTCGGTTCGAGATCGAGCTGAACCAGAAGGAGGCGGGAGGGCGCCTTGGCGTGACGCCACAAACGGTCCTGCACTGGGAAAAAGGCCAGACTGAGCCCCCGATCGAGTCCATTCCTGCAATATTACATTTCTTGGGCTACAACCCTTTCCGGGAGCCGACGACTCTTCCTGAGCGCCTTCTCGCCACACGCCGGGCTATGGGCTGGTCAATCAAGGAAGCTGCCAAGCGTCTTGGTGTGGATGAAGGGACTTGGGGCGCTTGGGAACGAGGTGCGGTGGTGCCTTGGAAACGATATCTCGCACGGCTAGAAGAGCTCCTGCAATCCAGAAGCATGCCTATTTACCACCGAAAGGCCCTTAAGTGGAAAAAAGAGCCGCCAGCAAAGGACGGCTCATAAAATGGCTTAGTGAAAAGTGCTATTTTTCGTAAACAGGCGTTTGCTTATTCGTATCCATCACCAGCCCGATTGCCGCGAGGCAATCTTGCCTGTTGATGTAGCTCTCGCCAGAAGTAGCGATCTTGCGGTTATTGGCGGCAATCAGATACCACCGCCACTGTCCCGCTGAGTCACGATAAATCCAGAATGCCATGATTAGCTCCTATGAAACACAGTCACAAAACATATCTGTTTAGCTATGAGCATGACGGCGCATCATGGGTCTTGGAAGTAAAAGCGTCAGATCCGGCAGATGCACAACGCAGAATCAGGCGAATTCAATACGCCAAGTACGACGGTGAGCTTGTAGCAAAGATCGCCATGCCGTCGTTCAGCAACGCGCTTTCCTCAAGACTCAAGGAATTTTTGGCAATGGTCCGCCCCCGACGTCAAAATTGACGTTGATACGCCGTGTGCTTTTTGAGATACTGGGATTGGTCGCTTAAGCTGCGCCCCGCGAGAATATCAAGCACTCGCAGGGCGTTTGCTAGTTACCATCACACACCTCCGGACTCCCGGACCAATGCTCCGGGTGCGGGGCGCCCACCACAGGCGACGGGTAGCTGAATAGAAGCCGGGAATGTTCGCGCATTCCCGGTTTTTCCTTTTCCGGTGACGTTGCTCACCCACTATTCTTCAATCTGAACGGAAGGACGTTCGCGGGGACGGTTGCTGTATTCTCTAGACCTGTTACTGCTTCCAAGAACCAAGCAGGATACTTGGCCTTATCGAAAAAGCTGGAGAAATCGAGGATATGGTTTTCCTTTATGAACTCCACAGCTCTTTTGAGCAGCCTCCCGCGCTCTGGTTTTGTGACCCCGTCTAATGGCTCTTTCTTGCGTTGGTCTTTAGCGCTGAGTTGCTGAAACCATCGCGCTTTTTGGGAATCAGAAATCAAACCAATCCCATTGAGACGCATAACGATCGCTTGCATTGAAACGCCCCATCGTTTCTTTGCGGCAATAAGACTCTCGTCGTCTACACCGTATATTTCCCTAGCAAACGTGATTTCCGGCATAAGGAAGCAGCCGGCGAAATGTTGCGCTTGATGCTCAACTAGCGACAGAGTGCTCTTCGTCTCCAATTCCTCGTTCGTCAGGGCGCGGTGCAAAATTAAGTGGGCCAATTCGTGAGCCAAGTCATAACGCGCACGTGCGGCAAACGCTTTGGCGCTAATCAATACCGCTGGCCGCCCGTCTACCCAAGCCGAAATGCCGTCCATCCCGGACACTAAGCTAACGTAACCAACAAAGACGCCCTTGTTTTCCAGTAGTAGCGTCAAATCAGAAATTGGTCCGTCTCCTAGCCCCAGTAATTTTCTCGATTGCGCGGCAATTTCTTCTATGTCGTCATCGCCGAGAGAAGCAAAGTCCTCAATCTTGAAGTCTGGGATGTTAGCTGGGGGTACTTCAACAAATTGCTCGATAAATTCTCCAACTCCTGCCAACCATCTCAGATAGACGCCGGCTTGCTCTCTGGCGCGCTTGGTTGACGACGCCAGAGTACGAAACGTAATCGCCGATTGCAGCGATTCCTCCAATTCGCGAGATCTTAACGGCAATGTCAGAAATGTTGGCTCGACGCCCAGCTCATAGGCCAGCGAACGCAGTGTTTCCGACGAAGGGTTGGAGGCACCTCTCTCGAACGAAGATATTGCCTGTCTCGTCAACTTAGTCCGAGTGGCCAGTTCCGCCATCGTCCATCCTTTGACCTGGCGCGCTTGAGTTAGTCTTTCTGGAACAAATTCAACCAGTCGCTTGACCATCATCGTGCTTTTCTCCCGCTTCGGCTTTTCTTAGTTTTAGCGCCATTTCTTCGTGGATCATTTCGGCAGCAACGGTGTCGGGTGCCGGTATCGCCAGGGGCATTGCGGCCCCAATGCCGAATTGGTCACGCGTAGGAATGGCGAGTACCAAGAACTCCGGGCTAACGTTACCGCCATGGAGTATCTGTATGTACCCACCATCCTTGAAAACGTCGAGATTAGTGCCATCCGCGCCGAAGAGATCGCCATTGCGCGCGGCTAAAATCATTCGGTTCTGGGCATGGCGCGCTGATTGCCGAAAATCTTTACGCCCCATGAAGTGCGCTGTAATGACGTACTTTTCCTTGAAGACACGGACATGTTGGCAGTTGTTAGCGGCGTTCCATTTGATTTCGTGGCGAAAGCCTGACCAATAATTCGCCATTTGCATGAGAGAGTGATCGACGAATGCCCGCAGCAGATGCGGTTTTTGCTCCATGCCGATCGGAAACGTCGATGTCACCACGCTCTTGCGCATGAAATCGGCGCATGCTTTGTAGGACGTGGTGACCGTGAGCGCAAAGGCGTCGAGTTCTTCCTCGGTCAAAAACTGCTCGATCAGCGGCTTTGCGTCCAACATAGCGGCACCCTCTTCACAGGTTTATAAGCAACCATTCTGCTGATTTTCTCGTAAATTGTAAAGTACAATCGAGTTTTGTTGGATATAAGTCCACCAAAATTAACAAAGCGGGTCAATCCGGCGATCGCCGCAGGCGTCGATGACCACCTGCGAGGCATGGAAGAGGTCGTAAGGATGGGCGACACTCAAGTTCTAGTAGTAGCAGCGAATTGAGCCAGTACTACCCATCTTGAGAACTGGATTGGGCGAACCGCCCCAACCAACAATTGAGCTTTTGATCAGCCCAAGCGGCGAACGGCCAATCATGACGGGCGATCGGAACGGAGTAATGGTCGCCACGCCGGTCTTCTTGTGCGGTGCCGTTTTCCGCAAAGCTTTCACCCGCACGACGGACGTCGGTGTCTGGCTGGGGCAAGGTATTCGGTCCGTGAAGTTTCCGGAAGACCTAGAACAGCCCCTGGCTGTTCACGGTGCGCTTCTTTAATCACCAAAGTGTTGAAGGCGGGGTGTTTGTGTATGTTTACGCAAAATGGCATGATTAAATACAGGCTGCCCAGTCTCTATCCTAACGAAAAAATAATAAGCGGCGTCTACCCAATACATGACCATCTTCCAAGTCTTTATCGAATGCGTAGAAGCAATTCGAAGGAATGAATTGATACATCGCGAAAGCCGGTCGGATAAGGAGTTCCACTTCCAGAATTGGTTTGAATCGAGATTGGTTGCCACAAGACTTCACTTCGACCGCAACGGCAGAAACACCTACCCCGATTTCACCATGGTGGCTTCAACTGAAGGGTACGAGATCAAGGGACTCGCCTATCCCGGCCGCGAAGCTGATTTTGATAGCAACAGCCAGATTCCTACAGGGCTGCATAACGGCAGGACGGTGTATTACGTTTTCGGTCGATATCCGGCGGAACCAGACGGGAATAGCTATCCGATCATGGACTTGGTGCTCTGTCATGGCGATTTTCTGAACGCAGATCACGACTACGAGCACGAGAATAAGAGCGTAAGAGGCTTCGGCAGCTACGGCGACATCATGATTCGAGACAGAAAGATGTACGTCGTGCCCACTCCATTTCGCCTGCTCGAAGGCGCGGCGCACGAGCAAACATTAATTCTGCCTTTCGATGTCACACCGGACGAGCGCTTTTTTCAAGTGGGCGAGGTATCCCGCCGGGAAGCAGACAATCTCTTGGTCGGCTATGCCTTTGACCTTCAGACCAATGCAATCGTGCCAACGCGAATTCCGAACCCTCATGCCCGCGCGGAGCATCAATTCCGCGCTTGGAGGTTTCGCGGTTCTCCAGCAACAGAGGTGTCCTTACGTGAATCGCCAGAGCGGCGGTAAAAGCTATGCCCAACAAGCAACGAACGCTCATCGAAAGCGACGAATTCCCGGTTGATTTCCTCTCAATCCTCGCGGAACGCGAAAGCTGGCGTAAAGAGGTTCATCGCCCGCTTCAGCACGTCCACAAATGGTGGGCAAAGCGCCTAGGATCGGTATTTAGGGGCATCCTGCTCGGGTGCACCCTTCCTGACGACGCAGATCTCGCAAGTTCGTTTTATCGCCAGCACGATTTTTCGACCCTGACGGTCTTTGATCCCTTTATGGGATCGGGCACGACTATTTCAGAGGCCCACAAACTCGGACTCGTAGCGGTGGGCAGAGACATCAATCCCGTCGCCGTAGAAGCTGTGCGGGTCGCATTGTCAAGGATTGACCACCAACGACTCGAGGAGGTTTTTCAGTACCTCGACAATGAAATTGGCGAGTCCACCAGACATCTGTATCGTTCGCTGGATTCAAGAGGTCGGCTCTGCGATGTTCTCTACTATTTTTGGGTAATGCAAGCCGAGTGCCCAGCATGCGATAAGGCATTCGACTTATTCCCTTCCTATGTGATTGCCCAGAACGCATACCCGAAGCGAAAACCAGAAGTACAGGTACTTTGCCCGGTATGCGGCGGCATCTTCGAGGGCAAGTATGGGGAATCAAATGCGGTTTGCCGACACTGCAACCATGCCTTCAACCCTGAGGATGCCCCGGCAAAAGGAGCAAAAGCGACTTGCCCGCACTGCGTACACGAGTTCAGCGTAATCGCGTCGCGTGTGGCGGCCTCGACTCGACCGAATTTTCGGCTTTACGCGAAACTGGTGCTTACAGCCGAGGATAATAAAGAATACCTGCCTGCGACGAATGAAGATATTGCTGCATTTGCAAAATGTTCCGAGGCTCTGAATCACGATTTGGCCTCTCGCAGAATCACGTTACCCGACCTACATCTCGACCAGGGCTTCAATACGCGCCAGGCGATGAACTACGGATTTTCGTCCTGGAAGGACTTCTTCAATGATCGTCAGTTGCTCGTTCTCGGCAGACTTCAGGCGGCTATCGCAAAAATCTCCGATATAGAAGCTAGGGATGCGCTCCTTATCCTCTTCTCAGGGGTGTTGGAATTCAACAATTTGTTCGCCTCATACAAGGGGGAAGGAACTGGTGCTGTGCGCCACATGTTCTCGCACCACATTCTGAAGCCTGAGCGCGTGCCTATAGAAGCGAATGTCTGGGGCACCCCAAAGAGCTCAGGCTCTTTCTCGAATCTTTTCCGATCGCGATTGCTGCGAGCCTCAGAGTATCAGCGCATGCCCACTGAGCTCGGAGCGTACGGCGTCAAATCCGTCGTGTCGTCCTTGCCATACACGGGAACCGTCGATACCCGGTTTCCGCGCGAAAATGCACCGAAACCGCGAGGCATATATCTGTCATGCGGAGATTCCGCCGATAGCGGACTTCCAGACAAAAGTGTCGACATTGTCGCGACCGATCCGCCGTTTTTCGACAACGTTCATTACTCTGAATTGGCGGACTTCTTTTTCGCTTGGCAATGCCTTTTCCCAAGGGGGTTCATTCAACGTACGACAACCACACGCAATCCCCATGAGGTTCAAGACACATCGTCTGAGATGTTCTCGGCAAAGCTGGCAAAAGTGCTTACCGAATGCCGTCGTGTGTTGAGGGATGACGGGCTCTTGGTATTTACTTACCACCACTCCCGCGACGAAGGCTGGTTATCGGTTGGTGAGGCCATCCTGCGTGCGGGATTTTGTGTAGTTAATGCTCAGCCGGTGAAGGCTGAAATGTCCGTTGCAATGCCGAAGTCCCAAGCCAAGGAGCCGATTCAGCTCGACACTATCCTAGTCTGCCGCAAGAGAGGCCCGACGAGTAAGCCACCAATGACCGTGGCCGAAGCTGCGCGAGCCGTCGAGCGCAAACTCTCGCGCTTGCGAACTGCCGGCTTGAAGCTGTCAAAGAACGACGAGCAGGTAGTTACGTACGGCCAGCTTCTTGCGACAGTTGGCGACCCGAATATGCTTCAGGCGAGAGCGAAAGAATTACAAACAATGGTAGGGTCAATGCCGGTTGACTCAAGGCTTAAGGATGGACAAACGGAAATCCAGCGTCTGTCCGCATGAGCAGTGACAAGTAATAACCGTTATCAATCAATATAGTGTGTGGCCTTCACGATAGTTCAGGCTTCGCTCTACGAATCCCTCGACCTCTTTAGTGATCGCGCGATCACTTCCGCAATCGCCTGCCTTCGCGCCCCCACTTCCTTCGGGTCCACCACCTGCTGTACGGTGCGCACCTTGTATCCGCGCACGGTCTGCTCTGTAGGCGGCGGAGCCTCTCCCAATGAATCCAGATACTCGGTCAAGCGCTCCGGGATGAGGTACCGCACCTTGCCTTGCTCGCTCTCGTCCAGATTCTCTTCGACGAACTTGGCAAGCGCTTTGAGGTGCCGGTCGTTGCTCCCCACTAATACAACCTCGGTATAGCCAGCGGCCAGGCACTTCTCGACGTTCCCGAGCTCGTGGTCCTGGTTCGTCGTGACCGAAATCTCGCAGGCGATCCGGCTCTTTCCGTGGACAAGCGACACATCCACGCGACCGGCGCCATTCAGGATCGTTTCCTCGATCGAAGCCCGGAATCCTCGCTCTTCGGCGAGCTGCTTGATGAGGTGCTGCAGATACTTGTGCTGCTGGCCGCCGCGCCCCGGCTGCGTGGCGTCTTTTCTCGCTGGCGGCGGTTTTCGCTTGGCTTCCGTTGCTGTCCCGATAGACGCCGACACGGGCACCGCCACCTCCAGCGGAACGGGCGTCGTTTGCGGTGGCGAATCTGTCGCCGCTTCCACTGGTTTCGGCGGCGTCGCCGCTCTTCGGGGTTCGGGTGCCGGTCGAGGCGGAGCGAACGGAGCGCTCGGAGGAATAACGGGCGGCGCGCTGTAGCGGGCGCGGTTCTCCTCAAGAAGAAGCTGGTGCTCGGGTGCCTCCATCATCGGCAGCGATTCGACGTAGCCGAGCGGGATGCGTACGGAGAGGGCCTTCCCAGTGAAGTTGCGGACGTGGCAGGCGAATTCTGTGTGGTGGTGTTCCTTCTTCTGGGCCATCAAGAAATCTGCGGTGCACCGGAGCTCGGCATCGAGCGCATGCGCGTCCTTTGCGCTCACGCCGCCCGCGAACTTTATCGTGGTGCTAGAGAGGACGCTGGAGCGAAGCTCCGCACCGAGCTGGTCCAGGTTCTGATGGGCGAAGACGAGGCCGACGCGGTATTTGCGCGCCTGGTGCAGGAGATCGGAAATGCTGTCGTCGAAATAATCCTGGGCCTCGTCGATATACACGAAGGTGGGCCGGCGCTCATATGGGGGAAGCGCCGCCCGCTGCACCGCTGCTTGGGCGATGAGGGCGATGAAGAACCGGCCGAAGATGGCCGAGCCTTCCTGGCCGAGGAGGTCCTTCGCCGTGTTAATGAGAATGATCTTGCCTTGATTCAGGAGTTCGAAGATATCGACCTTGTTGGTCGCGTGCGAGAACATCCGCTCCAGGGAAGCATTGCTCAAGACACCCCAGAGGCGGGTGAGGATCTGTTTCTTCGTTTCGTTGAATTGCCGATCGAAGAATCGTGTCGCGAAAAACCGCTGCGCCGTCCCGGAGAGCCGCTCCATATAGGGGCGGAACCGCTCACCGTCCTCCATGAGGTCGAGGAGGGTGTGAATCGTCGCGTCGGGGATCTCGATCAAGAGCCGTGCGAGGTACCGGAAGATGAGGCCCTGGCGCTGGGTGAGCTCGGCTCCGAGGAGCGCGCCGAAGAAGTATTCGTACAGCTCGACCGTCGCGTTGAGGATCTTCTCGCGGTCAACCGGGGCATAGCCGCTCAAGCGGTCCCGGTTGAAGTCGAACATGTTGAGGCAGACGGGGTGCTCGACGTCGTTGGGATCGACGAGGACGAATCGGTCGGCAAGACCGTCAAAAGCTTCGGGGCTGAAATACGCGAGATGAGAGAGATTCCGGATGAGATCGCCCTGGCTGTCGATCACCACGACCGAGCGGCCGTCCTCCTGCGAGCGCACCAAGTCGTGATTGATGAGGAACTGCAAGAGCTGCGTCTTGCCGTGTCCCGTCCCGCCGACCACGTGCGTGTGTTCGAAGCGGGCGGGGAAGGGAATAGCGAACGGCAGCGCGTGGTGGAAGAACGGCAGAAACGGCGTTCCCTGGAGGTACGCCTCGATGAGGTACTCCGGGGAGAGGTTCTTATTCTTAGTTGGAAGGATGGCTCTTCTGCTGACCTCTTCATGCGGTGTGTTGTCTGGGATGCCTGAAAGCCGGTACAGGTTGCTATTGAAGCGCTCACGCAGCGGCTGAAACAAATGCGCGTTCTGGAGATCGTCGTCGTAGAAACTGACGATGAGCCGCTCGACCAGCTCGGGCAGGTTGTCGCAGAGGTCGTAGGCCCGGGCTTCCGGCAGCACGACGGAATCGTCGGCGGCCACGCCCTGCTCATCGATATCCGTGAAGGCGGAGAGCGGGAAGTAGTCGAGCATGCCCGCAAACAGGTTGAAAAGCTTGTTGCGCCAGATCGGTCGTAGCCGCTCCTCATCCGCCAGGAACCGCAACTGCCGGTTGAGCGTCGCCCGCAGAAGAACGCCCTCTTCGAGCGTGAGCTTGGGGAGAGCAGACTGCTCGGGCAGCTCGACCAACAGTCCGTCGAAGTACAACAGGCTCTTGATGGTCCCGAACAGCATCCCTCCGAGCGGAATCGACGGCGTGACGCCGCGCTCCTCACAGATGTCATGGATGAGGTCAACGAGAAACTTGTTGACCCGCTTTTCGTCCGCAAAGGGCGAGTCACCGAGGGCGCTCTGGACCCGCGCGCAGAGGTCGCGGGTTTCCTGAAGCTCGCGCTCGCGACCGGTTCCGCCGAACAGGTCGAGAACCCCGTTCCACCAGTTCGAGGACACGTTACTTCAGTTCGATCACCTCCTCGCCGCCAAAGGAGGCCGCGGCTTCGAGCACGTTCTTGAAAGTCTGGGCGGCTTCCTTGATCTGGTCTTCAACCGCGAGCATCTCGACGATATCTTTGCAATCGATTTTCTTGCCGCCGGACAAATCATCGACCGACACCGTGAGATTCATCATTTTGAACGCGAGCCGCGACGCGACACCCAATAGCCCGCTGCCGCGATCGGCCATTGTCATGCGCTCATAGAGCATCGTCTCCCCGAGCTTGTATTTCTTGATGTTGCCTTTCTCGGCGTCGGTAAGCTCCGCTCGGACAGCGAGCGTGAAGGTGACCTTGCCGACTCCCAGCATCCCTGACTTCTGGTCACGCCGCAGCAACAGTTTCATGTCTCCCTCCCTGTAGAATTGTCAGATGCTCGATGATTATGCTCCTTGCATCGTCTGCCCCTCAAGGGCTCGCGGGTGCAGGGTCGTGGCGCTGAAGGGCCTGCTCGGCGTCCCGTCGATCATGAGCTTCAGATAAATGCTGTGGTTGGGGAGATTCACCAGATCTTCGGGGGCAAACACCGGATCGAATTCCCGGGCGATGATCTGCGCATCCTCGGGGCCGAGCCGGAAGGAGATGATGGTGCCGACGTTGCCGAGCACCGCGTGCCGGACCTCTGGCTCCAATTGGTAGAGGTGTTGGTGGGAGAGGAACAGTCCGAGCCGGTACTTACGCAGCTCCGACACCATGTTGGCCACCGACAGCGTGGTGAAGCTCTGAAACTCGTCTATGAATGCGACATAGTCTAAACGCCGTGATTCATCCGTATCCGCCCTGCTCAGGGCGGCTAGGCCGAGGGTTGTCACCAGGAGCGCGCCGAGAAGGTTGGCGCTGTCCTCGCCAAGACGGCCCTTCGCGAGATTCACGATGAGAATTTTTCCTTCATCCATGATCTGGCGAAAATGGAGATCGACTGTTGGAGTGGTGAACATGCGGTAGAGCCGGGGGTCGGCCAGAAACGCGCCGACCTTGTTCTGGATCGGGGCGATGGATTCTTGCTGATAGCGGGGATTGTATTTCGGATATTCCTTGGTCCAGAACGCCTTCACCTGGTCGTTCTTCACCCGTTCGAGCACCTGCCTCTGAAATGGCTTGTTGGTAAGCAATCGCAGAATATCCGGAAGGGTCGCATCGCCGGCTTCGATAAGGGCGTAGAGCGCGTTTCGCAGGACGTGCTCCATCCGCACGCCCCACGCCTCGCCCCACAGCTTCTCGAACGCCTCCATCAGGCCCGATGCGGCAAGCGGGATTTTGGCCGATTGCACGCCTCGCAGGGGGTTGTACCCGTAGGGTTGTGTCGGGTCCGAGGCATTGAGGTATATGAGATCGTTTCGGCGCCAGGACGGCACCTGCGCAGCGAGCCGTTCGGCGAGATCCCCGTGCGGGTCGATGACCGTCACCCCGCGCCCGCGCACCATGTCCTGCACAGCGAGGGTTTCGAGCAGTGTCGTTTTCCCCGTGCCGGTCTTGCCGATCGCATAGGTATGAAAGAGCCGGTCGGCCTGCTTCATGCCGAACGTTCGATGGGGCAGCCGGTGGTTGGTGACGCCGAAGTATGAGATGTCTGGATTCCCGAGCATCTGTAGAGCATATGCGCGGGCTCAGATGCGAGCACGGCAGTGGTTCGTGCCACAGCGGCACGTTCTCGCGTCGTGCTTCGCGAAACGCGATGGCTAACTATGAGTGTCGGATCGTTCTTTATGAAAGGAGTCCGACATGGAACCAGTATTGTTGTCTGATCTGGAGCTTCTCTCGCTCCTCATAGGCGAGAAAATCGCACGGCAGCTCTACCACGGAAGTCTGGTATCGCTCTTTGCCGCCGGTGCGGTTGAGCAGGAGACGCACCCGAGAATTGTAGCCGCTCGGGAACTCGTTAAGCGCGCCCTCAAGGAGGAATTGAAGCGTACTGCTGTGCTGTCGAGCCCGGCCGCAGTGCGGGAGTACATTCGGCTGCTTCTCATCGGAAAGGAATATGAAGTGTTCATCGCGCTCTTTCTCGACGCCCAGAATCGTCTTATCGAAGCCGAGGAATTGTTTCGCGGGACGCTTACGCAAACCTCGGTGTACCCGAGGGAAGTGGTCAAGCGAGCACTCCGCTTCAACTCATCCGCTGTGATCTTCGCTCACAACCATCCGTCAGGCGTTGCGGAACCAAGCCGCGCGGACGAAGCCCTCACGCAAGCTCTCAAGCAGTCGCTTTCGCTGGTGGATGTGAAGGTGCTCGATCACTTCGTCGTTGCCGGAACGAGCGCACTGAGTTTTGCGGAAAGGGGGCTTGTATAAGGTAGTCAAATTGCCGCCCTAGTTCTGGGCGGCAATTTTTGAGTCAGATATTGCATCGCCAGGCTTCTTGACCTATCGCTCAGCTATCGCGGCTACGGAATACCGAATACCAAGTCTCTTTCGAGAGCCGGTATAAACTTGACACCATCATAGGGGTTAAGGTAGCTTAAAAAATGGACTCTCGATCTTTTGTTGTTGAAGGTCTATGACTTGGTTGGCAGTGTGAAAGGTGTACGTTGATTCCTTTCTTCTGTCAATCAAGGAGAGCTCATGAATCTAGCATTAATAACCCCATTTTATATGTACTGGTCTCAGTTTAAGAACCAGCTTGCATCTGGAGATGTTAGTGCTGTTCTTGCGGCGGCCAAAGCGTACCAGTGGAGTGCGGCGAGACAGCGGTCCGCGACAAGTTCTTTTCGGTCTGTCTGGGTGAAGGATGCTCCTCAATGTCCAACAAAAGATGGCGTGCAACAAGTCAGCCATCGCATCAACTCAGCAGGCTCATGGCGGTAGTGGTAGTTTTTCGCCAAGTCCACAACAACGCCGACCCTAGTGGGTCGGCGTTTCTATTTTGGAAGACGCAAATGACAACGCAGCTAAATTAATGGCGAGATATGACTTCGGTCGAAAACGTTACCGAACTGGTTAACGATCTGTCTCTTGCGTCAAGAGAGATATCAACAAATGCGTCGATTAGTATCCTGCGGATACTTATCCGACGGTTGCCGCTAATTGCGGCATCCCTCTATTCTTATTCCGAAGCCAGTGGAAGATTGCACTTGCGCGCGCAGGTGGGATTCAATTATAAAGATTACGATGCATTTCACCTTCCACTTACATCTCCTGCGGGAATAGCCGTCAGACACAGAGTGCCCCGACTAGTAGATTTAATTCCTGGGGTGGCTGACTTGCACAACAAGCGTCTACGGGAGGCCTACGGACTTTCGTGCGTCGTGGTAATTCCAATACTGCAATCGTTAACCGCAGACCACCATGTGGAAAAATTTCCAATCATTGCGACGATTTGTGTCTACCCAACAGAGCAAAGCTCTGGTAAAGCGGTATTGGAAATCCTTCAATCGGTAGCACCATTTCTGTCCAATGTTTACCAACATTCACTAGATCTGGACAAACTACGCTTCCGGGAACAAGCGATGCAACAAATTGTTGCATCAAAAGATATCGATAGCTTCATGTATCGAATAGTAGGCTTACTGATTAAAGAGTGGGGCTTTGAGGCTGTATCGATATTTCTGTTTGACGAAAGGTCAGAGACTCTGAGACTTCGGTCAACGAGCGGTCTCGTCGGAAAACCAAGAAAATCTGAAGTCTTCTTCAAGATCACGGACGACAATATTACCGTTAAGACATTTAATGAAGGAAGAAGTATTGCCGTCGGAGGAATTGAGTCAACACGCGCAACAAACAATTATCGCGAGGAACTTGCTGGGGCATGTATTGCAACCCTTTGCGTTCCAGTTCTCGAGCCAGCAATTGACGGAATATCGGAAAGTAACGTTATTGGCGTGCTTCGCGTCGTAAATAGAGTCCTGCATTTCGATGGGCGAAAGGAAATCGTGGCGTTTGGTTGGGAGGATTCGGCATTCTTAGAGTTTGTCGCCTCGCTTATTTGTGTAATAACACACATGTATTGGCGCGCTTCAAGGGTAACAGACGATTTGGAACGTTCATTACATGGCGTTCAAAACAATTTGCATTTTATTCGTAGCTCACTAACTCATTTTCAAGAACGATCAAAAGTGTATTCGCAAATCGAGCGCGAGTTTAGTTATGCGATCCCCGACTCGATTGATCACGTAAATGCCTTAGCTTGGCAACTGGAACGGTATGGCGGCGTTGGTCGGGATGCAGTGCTTTCGGTGGGAAGGGTCAATCTTTACGGTGACGTCTTAGCCAAGATACCACCCTTGCTTATTCCACTGGCGAAGGTATACAACGCGAAATGGAAGCCTACGTTGCGGCTTGATGATTTTGTCCGCGATGTCCCCCCCGTGAATAGCGATGCCGACGCACTTCTGACTGTTTTTCGTAATCTGTTAGAAAACGCGATCAAGTATTCGCGTCGTGAAACGGAAATACAAATATTGCTCTCATGGCGGACAGATGGCGACCGAATTTATGTTGAATTTTCAGATAACGGAATAGGTGTGGATGAATGGGACGTGTCGTATATTTTTAGGGAGGGCTACAAAGCAGAGAACGCAATGCGAAGATGCACGATCGGTGCGGGAATTGGCCTTTCTCAGTGCAAGACAATATTGCGACAGATGGATTGCGATATTAACCTTAAGAATCCTCGAAACAATACGACGTTCGAAATTGGCATTCCACTTTGGAAGGGTGACGCGTGATCTACCTTGTCGACGAAGATGTCCTTCAACTTCGGCCGTATGCGAGCGAACTAGCTTTCCGTAAGTACGAAGTCGCGCAAATTGATAATGCGGACGACGCATATATCCAATTAGCTTCGGCTAACGACATCCAACTTGTCGTTATGGATATCATGTTAGCTACACGTGACGCCGATACGAGCCGTTTTCGTAGAGACGCAACTCAAGATTTCCTGAGAACCGGCATCCTCCTAATCGAGGATTTGATTCGCGTTAATCCTACGGCCTTCCCCCATAGGCTCGCTATATTTAGCATGGCAACAACGGTCTCGGTCGTAAGCCAGATCCAAGCAATGGCAAAGCAGAAATCGATTCCCTACTTCCGTAAGCGTGACTATCCAAGCCCATTTTCATTTGTTAATGACTTGGAGAATGTTATTAGGGGAAGTCACCAGCGGTGACCGTGCCTAATGCAACTACAAGACATCGCATCCTTACTCGCATTGGTTGTCGGAACGATGGCTGTGGCGTTCGTGCCACTTGCCTGGTTTTTTCAATACACCTCAGAATCACTAAGAAAGACGAATGATGGTCTGATACACGCGATTGCCAGAGTTCGCGAGCAAAACGCAATTACTAACGAGATGGTCGATTCGATAGCGGGTCTGGCTCAGGCCATGGATGTAAAACAGGTTTTTATGGTCGGTATGATTGAGCGCATTTTAGTTGATATTCGCGCTTCCGAAGAGATGCGCACGTCCTTTAAGCAAATAATCCAGGAATTTGACTTCGAAAAGGATAGGCATTTTAACGACCTGTTGGTGTTCTGTATGGACAAGAAGATCAGGTTGTCAGCATTACAGCAGTTAAGTCAAACATTCGGCACACTGTCGAGCCTGAGAAAAATGGAGTTATCCGCCACGCAGGAGGGTGTTGACCAAGCTTTGACGCAAAGCTATATCAATGCACTTCGGAAGGAATTAGAGAAGAGGTTAAAGTAAAATAGGTCGTCTCGCCGCCGCCGCAAGGCGGACGGGGCATTTTGGCCGATTCCATGACCCTGCCTCGATTTGACGTACACCACTTTAAGCAGCCATGAGGCTGGATTCAAAATTGACCGGTGTCTTGAAGTCGATCGACGAATGGATACGTTTGCGATTATAGAAGCCTTCGATCCAGTCAACGATATCGAGCTTCGCAATCGCGCGGGTGTCGTAGCGAAACCGATGGGTACGCTCGACCTTCAGCGTCTTGAAGAAGCTCTCCATCGGCGCGTTGTCCCAGCAATTGGCCCTCCTGCTCATTGATTGAGTCATCCGGTAGTCTTTGATCAGCCTCCGGTGGCTGTCGCTGGCGTACTGGCTGCCACGGTCCGAATGCATGATCAGTCCCGCAGCCGGTTTGCGCTGCCAGTACGCCGAGGTCAACGCCTGGCAGACCAGATCGGCCTTGATCCGCTCACTCATCGACCAGCCCACGATCCTGCGGCTCGCGAGGTCCATGATGCAGGCCAGATACAGCCAGCCTTCGCTCGTGGCGATATACGTGATGTCGGCCACCCAGGCCTCATTGACGCACCAGCCATCGAAGCACCGATCCAGCACGTTGGGCGCGATCGGTTTGTGATGGGCCGAATCGGTCGTCACACGGTAGGGGCGCTTGTACACCGGGCGCAGGTCTTGGCGCTTGAGGCTGTTGCGCACCCGTTCGTGGCTCACCGCAACACCTTGCTCGCGCAGCGCCCGCACGATGCGGGGCCGGCCGTAGCTGCGTTGACTGCCCGCGTGCAGCGCCGCCACCTGCGCATCGAGTACCGCATTGGCCATCGAGCGCTCACTGGCCGGTCGCGTTCTCCACTGGCAATACCCCGTACGCGACACCCCGAGCTGGCGGCACATGCGCGTCACGCTGAACAGGTCGCGGTGGCCTTCGATCCAGGCGTACTTCACCGCGATTCCTTCGCGAAATACGCCGCCGCTTTTTTTACGATTTCAAGATCCAGCTTGGTGCTCGCCAACTCCCGGCGCAACCGGGCGTTCTCGGCCTCGACTTCCGTAACCGATCGCTTGACCGGACCCGCGGTACCGTGCCCCGCCTTGAGCTTGCCGGCACGGCTCAACCTCATCCAGTTCCACAGACTCGACTCCGGAATACCCAATCGCTCGGCCGCCGGATTACCTCCAATCGATTCGCCCAGCCTGACTGCCTCTACCTTGAACTCATCGGTGTACTGCCGATTCCCAACCCGCTCCTTCTTGCCCATATCACCCTCCCTTCATCAGAAATTTACCAACAATCTGATGTACGTGAAACCAGGGCAGGGCCACCAGTAAATAGGGCTGCGTTGAGGATTCTAAATTGTAATTGCTTATTGGCGGAGCGGGGTTATCGTCAAATCTGGTGTACGCGAGCCGATCGGGCGGCGATCCAATCCTTGCATGGTACTTGATTGCTGGATTCTTCATTGGCTCGTTCTTGTCATGGCCAAGGTGCTCCGGCCTCTCGGCTTCCAGCGCCCGTTCGACCAAGAGCTTGGTGATCCGCTTTAACGGCCTGTTCTCGCCGATTAGGTTTTCCGGCAATCGCCCAACAGGTCGTTCAGTAATTTCTTCGATACTGTTTTCTTCGCCACGGTCATTATCACTCCAGGCAATGTGGCAGTTTCCTGCAAAGTGGGCCATTTAAACAAAAATTCTTACACCCTCCAGCGTGTAGGCGTCCGGTGACGGCCCTCTGTTCTTAGCCGCGTCCGTGGCCGCTGATTTACTTCAGCTGACGTAGAGCACCCGACATTGGGTGTAGCTAATCATTTCCGCGAGCGATTCGCGACGCCGTTCCTTCCTTTCTTTAAGAACTGCCGAACCCGTGTCCGGTCGAAAACACCCCAGTCTTCAACACTAAACTCCCCGGCCCCTATATAGGGTTGGTTCGTCTTCTGGTAAGTGATCTTCACGCCGAACTGGTGCCGGGCGTTTCGGAAGAGTCTTTGCGCGGTGTGGGCGGAAACCCCAAGAATCTCCGCCACGTCCTGAACAGTCGCGCCGCCGTGCTTCGCAATGTAGTCCATGGCCGTCAACAGCAAAATCCCATCAACACGACCATATCTGTCACGTAGCGGATTGGTCATTTTGACTTGGCGCGCATAAGTGTGAGATCCACCGCGGGCGCGCGATTAGGGGCACTGGAAGCCTCAAAGACCTGCAGCGGTCGTCCTTCGCCTTTGTGGATATGCGTATCAATCAGTCTCGAAAAATCTATGAGGCGTCCCCTTTGGCAGTGGTTATCGCGGCTTGCCTTTCCTGATCTTCCTCCATTCCCAAGGGGGGATCGGCTGACTGTCACGCCAAAGGCCCCGACCATCGGCAGCGGCCCTATCCTCTGCGCTCTCATACTCCTGCCTCTGTAGGGGCGGTTGTTCCTTCGCGTACATTCGATACCACCAGGCCAGCCCCGCGTCGAGCTGCGCTAAGGCCGCATCCCGCTCGCCCACATACACCGTGCAGATACTTCGTCTGTATTGGTCTGTCTTGTAGCAATCTGCCTCCGCCTGCTTACCAAAGGCGAGGTCCGAAAGGTGTCTCTTTGAGACGCTGCCGAATGCCTGCCCGCTCTCGGGAGCATCAATTCCTCCAAGCCTTATTTTATGTTGTACATTGCCCGAATCGAGCATGGTGATCGTGTCCCCGTCGCTCACCCCAACGACGCGGCCGATGATCGTTTCCGCATTGCAGGAACCCGCAAATGCCAGCGACAGAAGAAGCCAGTTAGCGAATCTTTGGCTTTTCATTCTTGGTTGTTTCTGACGAGCGTTCCTTGCAGACCGTTTCCTCGGGATGGCAGGCACAATAATTGGCTATGCGATGGACGTGGTACCCGCCCCGCTTCCTGTCGTGATGGCCGCCGCAGCTATCTAAACCGCCGCCATGGGCAAAACCGACACCAGGCAGGCATAAGACGCCGATAAGCAGAACTGACCATCGGTTTCCCAAGGCAGATCCTCCTCGTTATGCTTACACCATAGCCCAACTTGGTCGTGAGGGAAACCATGTCTCAAGCCATTGAACGATTTGCCGCCCTCTTGGGGCTTTCAGACGACATGCTCCAGAGGGCCGAGCGGGAAGACCTGGAGGAATGCCGCCGGATACTGGCGGTTTACTGCGCGCACTACCGAACTAAGTTCCGCGATATACCGATGTCGGACACGTTTGAAGTGCTTTCAAGCCAGACGTTGAACGACGAGCAGGCGAAGTGGATCGGGGATGGGATGGAAACGATCGTGGGGGTGCTTGGGATGTTAGAGCAGGAGCATCCGAAGCACTAGCCTGAATAATTCACGAAATTTCTGATGCAAAGGCCCCGCTCGTGATAGAACGCCGTTGCGACACGAGCGATCCATCACAGAGGGGGCCTTTGCGTGAGAGACGATAGCACAGCACAGAGTGTTTTGTTTCCGGCGTTGTTCGACAAGCGCCTGGTTGCGCAGTTCGATCAGCCGCACGGCAGTTCCGATGGCGGCGCGGTGCTGCTCAAGGCGTGCGATGAGCGGCTGGGGCTGACCGAGCGATTGAGCCAGTGCCTTGGCGATGAGCGTGAGCCGGGCAAGATCAGGCACACACTGGAGGAACTGATCCGCCAGCGGGTGTTTGCAATCGCCTGTGGCTACGCGGACTGCAACGACGCGGCGCGCTTGGCCGAGGACCCGATCCACAAACTGCTGGTGGGGCGCGACCCGATCGCGGGAGAGGCGCTGGCTTCGCAGCCGACATTGTCGCGCTTCGAGAATGGCATCGGAGCCAAGGCGTTGTACCGGATGGGACAGACGCTGGCCGAGACGGTGATCGAGCGCCAACGCCGGCGTCTGCGAGGCAAAGCGCGGCGCATTACGATCGAACTCGATCCCACCGACGATCCGACGCACGGCGCCCAGCAACTGAGCCTGTTCAACGGCCACTACGACACCTGGTGTTACCTGCCGGTGGCCGGATTCATCCAGTTTGACGCCGAGCCCGAGCAGTATCTGTTTACCTACGTGCTGCGGCCAGGCAACGCGCCGGCAAAGCTGGGTGCGATCGGGATTCTCAGACGCGTGCTGGAGCGGCTGCGGGCAGCCTTTGCGAAGGCACGCTTCCTGGTGCGTCTGGATGGCGGCTTCGCCTGTCCCGAGATCCTGGAGTTTCTCGAAGCCGAAGGGGTGCAATACGTTGTTGCCATGGCGGGCAATGCGGTACTCGATCGGATGTGCGAGCACTGGATGCAGGAGGTTCGGGGGCGCTCGGCGATCAACGGAAAGACCGAGCACGTGTATGGTGAGGTGCGCTACGCGGCCAAGAGTTGGTCGCGCGAGCGGCGCATCGTGGTCAAGGCCGAGGCGGTAAGGATCGCAGGGCGCGAGCCGCGCGACAACGCCCGTTTCGTGATCACCAACCTGCGCGTCGAACCGCAAACCCTGTACGAAGACATCTACTGCCAGCGCGCACACATCGAACTGCGCATCAAGGAGTTGCACCACGGGCTGGAGATCGACCGCACCAGTTGCACGCGCTTCTGGGCGAACCAGTTGCGCGTGCTGCTGACCGCGGCGGCCTATGCGCTGATGCAGGAGCTGCGCACGCGTGCCGCCGGCACTTCGTGCGCGCGGGCGCAGGTGTCCACCTTGCGCGAGCGGCTGCTCAAGCTCGGCGTCTGGGTGACCTGCTCGGTGCGCCGCATCGTGCTGCATCTGCCGCAAAGCGCCCCGTGGCGCTCGGACTGGGGTCGTATCGCGCGCCGATTGGGTGCGGCCACCGGCTGACAGACGCTCCAAGGTTCGCCTCAGCGCAGTCGCATCACGCGGCTGGCCAAACCGCGACCACTGCCCGCCAACCCGCATGGAATAAGGCCCGAAATCGCGCCGTTCTGACCGTTCGCGTTTCGGCGTGCCCTCCAACCGAGTTCTTCTGCCTCACGCAGCCTCAACATCACCCCGTCCAGGCACCCAGTCACGGAATTCATGAATAATGCAGGCTAGATAGGGTTTTCGAACGGCTCGATCAGGTCTGCACCTTCATTAGCGAAGCCATACCCCGCCCCTTGGGGCGGGGTATGGCTTCGCTAATAAAGGAAATACAGCAGCGCCAAGGCACTCTCTACGTGGTCATGGGGCAACTGGTGGTCTGGTTAGATTTCCAAATAGACGGCGCTCACACCTTGAATCGCCCGTATTGAATTCGATATTCGCTCCAATAGTGGCCTATCCTGCCAAACAGGTTCCGTAATCTTGATACAGACGCCGCTTCCATCACCCTGTATCAGCGCCCTAGTGGCTTTCGCTTTGCCCTTAGCGATCTCATCAAGAACCACTTGGACATCGCGAAGCATTCCGCGAGTCTTTTCGTCATCCATGTTTACTCCCATTCAATAGTCGCCGGCGGCTTATCAGTGATATCCAAAAATACCGCGTCGACTGACGAAAGCCTGTCCAGAATCCGATCACCAATTTCCTTCAGCACGTCCTTCTGAATTCGTGCAAAGTTAGCGGTCATACCATCTTGCGAGTTTACGGGTCTTAATACGATAGATTCACCATTCCCCAAAGTTAAAGGTATCAGGACGACTGGAAACTGCCACACTGAATCCATTAATCCATGTGCTTCCATAACTTCACGCGCAATGGAATCAGCTTCACGTAGTGTTGAGAGTCTGGCATCGTCAATGAAGACGTTGCCCTTGGCCCTCGCCCCCGCAAAGTCAGGAAAACGGGCGGAAATCAAATGAATAACGCGATTGTGGAGTTTGTCGCTATTGCAGATCGTCGTGCTGAGCGCTTGTTGCGTCTCAAAGTCCAGAGGGCCTCTAATCGCAACCACCTGCCTATACGTACGCGTGTCACCTTGAACACCAACGGAACTAATAGGCACGCTAATCGCTTCATAAGCACTGTACTGCTTAGGAAGTTTGAAATGTTGAGCGTCAGATCCCTCTCCCTTTATACATAAACAACGAATAGCCAACCCAGGGCCAGGAAAAGGCCAGCGCTGTGTGAGGTGCCGATCTAACCCAAGAGCTTCACCAAGATGGCGGACTTCATCTTTATAAAAGTCCGCCAGTGGTTCGATTACACGGCCTTTCTCGATTAAGTGCCTGATTTCTTCGCAACGATTATGGTGCGTTTTGATCAATGCGGCCTTTCCCGTCTTGCCGCCCGATTCAATTGTGTCGGGGTAAATCGTTCCTTGCCCCAAGAGCCAATGGTCCTCATCGATCCCGTACTCCCGCATCGCTTCTCGCTGCACGTCCACAAAGCACTGACCAATTATGCGACGCTTTTCCTCGGGGTCATGTTTGCCTGCAAGCGCGGACAAAAAGCGGCGGCTCTCGTCTCTGACGAGCAATCGATCAGAGAGGCCTCGTGCTGCAAGCATCAAATGAAATTCATTCGTTTCGCCCTTTCGCATGAGTCCAGTATCGACATACACACCCATGAGGCGCTCCTTCGGCAATGCACGAGCGCACAATGCAAAGGCGACCGTTGAATCAACCCCGCCACTTACAAAGAAAAAGACGGAATTTTTGCCCGCCTTTTCTTTTACCATCTCGATGAGATGCTCAACTTGGTTCCCAATTTCCTCTTTGGAACGAATTCGACAAATTCTCCGGGCGAAGTTCGCGAGTAGGTTCGCCCCGAACTCCGAATGCGCCACTTCTGGGTGAAATTGCACGCCAAAAATCTTTCGGTCAAAATCACCGAATGCTGCATTTTTGCAGCGAGGCGTTCTTGCAATCGTCTTCGCACCCTTCGGGAGCGTGGTTACATTGTCTGTGTGACTCATCCACACACTAATGGCCGAGTTCGCACCTTCGAAAAGCTCGTCCTTCCGTAAAACAGACAAAGAAGCTGGCCCATACTCCATCTCCCCGGTACGCACGTCCCCCCCTAACATTTTCGCCAGGAGCTGATGGCCATAACATATGCCTAAGATCGGTTTCCCGAGATCTAATATCTTTCGGTCTACCGTTGGCGCATGTTTATCGTTAACACTTCGCGGCCCACCAGAAAGAATTACCCCAGCGTAGTTCTTCAATACATCGGGACTAACGTCTGCGTCGAGAATATCGGACCAGACATCGAGATCGCGAAGTCGCCGCGAGATTAGATGGCAGTACTGCCCGCCTAGATCAACTACTGCTAATGATTTGTCTGTATTCATCATCTTTTATAATCGCTAATAAAAATCTATAGTGCAAAAAATACTAGACCCTGAATGACCGCGGGCGGCAAAGAGCTAGGCGACGATGCTCGCCAAATTATTACACCCGGGAGGGACATTGCAAGCGGCACATATCCAAGGCCAAGCGATGCCAATATCCCCGGATTGCTAATAAGGAGCTGCTCCGCTCTCCTGAACGCATCTTGCGCTTTCCGTTGCGCACGCAGGTGAAGCTCATACCCTCGTCGCACCTTTCCCATTCTCACGTCACCCGTGCCACCGCGAACAAACGAGCTGTTTGGGTTATGGTTCCATCGAAGCGATGCCGAAATCCAACCATGTCCTTTCGTCTCGTCGATTTTTCTAATGGTAGTCCGCACAGAAACGTCAAAATGTTTGGCCAATTCACAAAGGCTTTCATACGAAGGAGTTTTACGCCCTGCGATGGACACAAACGCATCGGTAGGCATGAGCAATTCGCTCGCTATCCGATCGCAAAGTCGTTCTTCAAGTTTCAACTTACTTGGCCCAACGCGGACTGGCTGGCCCCGTTCCTTAACAACAGGGCCTCCTGACCAGAAGCAGAAGTGCGCGAGTTCGTGGCACAGCGTGAAGCGTTGTCGTAACCGAGACTCTCTCGCGTTTAGCTCAATAAGCGCATAGCCTTTGTCCGTGCGCAGTCGTCCCGAACATGTTTCCGGTAGATCAGCGCATTGAATCTCAATGCCGGCCTTCCGCGCGAACGCGAATGGGTCAAACGCACCGATCTCGTCTTGCTCAGCAAGCGCTCGAATTGTTTGAGCCATCAACTTGATCCGATCATCTAAGTAGACGAGAGACTCGATCGTACCAAACTGTGGGTAATCAATCGGCATTGTCGTTATCCAGGCTCTGGTCTAACTAACTATATCGACGGATTAACTGTGCAATTGTGGAACAATCGAGGAAGGGCTCATTTTTGTACGTTATCTTTGCATTGTAAAAATCGCTCATGCCCTCATGCTCAAAGCCTATCGCAAGTAGTTTGGCCAGTCTCGCTACCGGGAATTTCTCATGGTCCGGGTTAATGAACTCAATGTGGACTATGAACTCATGAGTACAAATACTATCTTTGCGAATGTTCCCGCCCACTAAAATGACTTTGGCAATATGCTCCTCCATGAAGCGACCACCGACTTCCCAAGCCGAGAAATCCCGAGCGGTTGGTTCTATAAATAAACCAACACCGCTGGCCCTTTCTCCGTCATACAAGACGAATACATTTTGGTCCTTAGGGAAGCCCCGCCAACGGTCGCGCGCCAGCATCACCTCTTCTCCATTTTTATCGCTGCCGCCACCGATATTGCGAAAGTCAATCTCCATTTGCGGGGACCTCCCGATTTGCGAGCAATTTGGCCGCCAGATCAGAATCCGTAATTAGCGTATTGCATAATCTATGTTTCAGTGCCCACTCTGCCACGAGTGCTTTCTCATCTCCACCAGCGATCATTATTACTCTCGCATCGCTCCGCTGACTTAGCGATCGCAATGTTTCGGCCGACATTACCGATTGTTCTGCCCCGCTAACGATAGGTGCGCTGGCGACGCCGCCGTCTTTCTTGAAGAAAGTGTATGCGAAATCACCTATGACCCCTTCGTTGAGCAATTTATTACTCACATCTTTTCCGAGCAATTCTGCAAACGGAGACCCCGCCGAAAACATAGAACAAGATGCAATGACAAAATACTTTGGCGTTATGTCAGTGGCGTCGCTTAACTCCCAGGACTCTTTGAACTTAGAAGAACCGACGAGGTGCGCCTGCGCACGAGGCGCATAGAGCAGCCACGCTAAGGTCAGGAGTGTATTGGGATGCGTGTGAAGCGCAACTGGGTCATGCTGACCGTATCCTAGGGCTACGATATTCACACGCAGATTTCGTGGGCTCAGATTTCTAATGACGCTCCAAGTTTGTCTGCCGCCAGCAATCGCCAGCAAAGATCCATCACATAGCCACCGATCAAGGTAGCCCGCAGCGAATGCACCAAGCTCATCGCGCGTCGATCTCTTCGCAGGCACCTCGACTACAAACGCTTCCTGGAGGGCAAACACATGGGCCAATCTTTCCTCAACACTCGACGATTTTCGTACGACGCTCGATAAGTTGATTGTGGTGCGCGAAGATTCAACGGCCGAAAGCTCTTCACGAAGCGCGCGCGCACATATTTCAGACAGATTCAGCGTACGCCGCCACCGGCTAGCTAATTCGTGTAGATCGTCCGGCAGATAGATGTTTAAGCGGGCCAAGTTTGTCAGCCATGTTGAAGAGTCTTAGAGTATTTTACCGGGGCATATGCGCATTGTAAATGACTATGCGCATAACGTTACTAATGATTTGATATATAACCGTTTATCCAACCCCTGAGTACATTGTGGCGTTAGCCCAGAGGATATAGCGGGTTCGTAGAAATCGGCGTCTCACTCGATAACGAAGAACACATGGCCTCCATTGTGGCACTCCTTATGCAGATCTTCGAACGTCTGGAGCGGGAGGAGAAAGAGAAGCGTCGGATCGAAAGGTAGGATGGGGAAGAGAAGCAGGCCTCTCTCTTTCCAACTCCTTGATGACCGCCTTCACGAGCTGGCGGGCGCTCTTATTTGGGCGTCCGGTTTTTCGTGGTGCTTGCATACGTGCGATGCGCATGCTTTTCTTTCTAGAAGTTCGACATGCGTCCCGGCACGGTCCACCGTTATTTGCAGGTGAAGGTCGCATCCGTCCAGCCGGTTCCTCCCTGCGGGATGACCTTCACATATTCTCCTGTCGACTCTTTATAATATGCGAGATGGGGGCCGAATGTGCCCCAGATAGGCGAGTCATAACAGTAGTAGCGGAAGGCGTACGTCCCCGCCGGCGCGCCGTCTCCCGTCATGTTGTTCACCGGATCAAGAGGAGCGCTCGAGATATTCCCCGCCGTTTTCAAAAAGCCCATAAAGCCGCCCTGCGAGGAGTAGTCCCAGCCGCCCGCATCGACCTCGTTGTAAGTGCCGGCCGCAGGGCCGCAGGTCGTGGCCCCGTAGGTTATCGGGAGGCAGTTGTAGGTCAGGTAATACAGCTGGAGCGCAGTAACGATAGAGTGCATATTCTGCGCGCGCTGGGCGTCTCGCGCCTTCACCCGCGCCGCGTTAAGCGACGCGAGAACGACGGAGGAGAGGAGGCCAATGATGGAAATGACGACCAGGAGTTCGATGAGAGTGAACCCCGCCGTGCGCGCTCTGCGTCGCTGTGCCTGCAAGGGGAGTCGAGACATATCTTATCGACGCGCCGCCGCTTCGCGCGCCGCCTTAAACGCCGCTGGCTCGGTTGAGCCTGCTTGCGGCGTCGCGTCGCGGCGATCAAAGGCGTTTGTCGCGATAAGCGCCGTCGCGATAAGCGCGAGCGCGGCGACGCCGAGCAGTACGTATTGCGCGGCCCGTTCGCTCCGCACGATGCCCGTTTTAAGCACGAGCCGCGCGAGCGCCGATTGTTGCTTTAGGGCTGTGTTTGGTCGGGTATACATTTGTTCTTCTTCGAATTGGATGTCTGTCATGGCGATAAGCTAAGTATATCGCATAGGCAAGCGGCGCGCCCTATTCCAGGTGCGTTTCCTGATCAGCCGCGCGAACGCGCCGATTGAGTGCCGGATACGCTCGTAGCGAAGGGTCTTCGGCGATGATTCGCGCGGCTTCGGCGCGCGCGGCCTCCACGAGCTTGATGTTCTTCAGCGCCTCCATCGCGATGTCGGAGACGCCCCACTGCCGCCCGCTCGCGAGCTCTCCTGCGCCGCGGAGCGCGAGATCATATTCGGCGAGCTCGAAGCCGCTCTTCGCATTCTTGAACGCGCTCAATCGTTCTCGGGTCGGGGTTCCTGACGTTTCAGGAAGGACGAAGCAGTACGACTGGTGCGTCGAGCGGATAACGCGACCGCGAAGCTGGTGGAGCTGGGCGAGCCCGAAGCGTTCGGCACCTTCGATAAGGATGACGGTCGCGTTCGGGACGTTGACGCCCACCTCGACGACAGACGTCGCGACGAGGATATCTGTCTCGCCGTCCTCGAAGCGCTTCATCGCTTCTTCTTTTTCTGCCGGTCGCATCTTGCTGTGGAGGACGCCGATAGTCGCGGAGGGAAATATCTCTTTCTTCAGTCGCGCGGCCTCGGCCTTGACCGACTTGGCCTGGAGCGCGAGCTCCTTCTGCGGGTCGGGTTCGTCGATGCGCGGGCAGATGACGTACGCCTGGCGGCCCTCCGCGAGCTCGGTGCGAGCGCGCTCGTAAGCCCGTTCGCGCTTATCAGGCCCGAGCACTTCCGTAATGACAGCCTTTCGTCCCACAGGCATCTCGTCAAGGAGCGTAAGGTCAAGGTCGCCATAGAGCGTGAGCGCGAGCGTGCGCGGGATGGGCGTCGCCGTCATCGAGAGCAGATGCGGGATCTGTCCGTCCGCCGAGAGGCCGCGCCCTTTCGTCGCGAGCTTCTGCCGGTGCGCGATGCCGAAGCGGTGCTGTTCGTCGATGATGGCGTAGGCGAGATACTTGAAGGAGAGCGACTTCTCGATAAGCGCGTGCGTGCCGATAACAATCGGTATCTCGCCCTGCGCGACCATCTTCCTGAACGCCGCGCGGGAGATTTTCGCGGATTCTTCGTGGCGCACCTTCGACGGGAACTTCCTGCACTCGCTCCCCGTGATAAGCCCGATGGGAATCGGATGGTCGCTGAAATAGGAAACGAAGGTTGAGAAATGCTGTTTGGCGAGTATCTCGGTCGGGGCGAGATACGCGGTCTGGAGCGTGCCGGCGACTCTGCCTTTTGGTAATGACGTGGCGACGAGGTAGGCCGTCGCGGCCGCGACGGCCGTCTTCCCGCTCCCGACATCGCCTTCGAGCAGGCGGAGCATCGGATGCGGCTTTTCGAAATCGGCGACGATGGCGTCGATAGCCTTCAACTGCGCCGCGGTCGCGGGGAAGGGGAAGGATTTAATGAAGCTCGCGAGCTCTTCGCGATTGACTGCGACTGGCAGAGCTCGTTCTGCGGAGAGCGCGGCGCGGCGCTTCTGCAGGGCCGCCTGGAGTGAGAAAATCTCTTCAAAGGCGAAGCGCTTCCGCGCCGCCTCCGCGTCCGCCGCTCGCTTTGGCGCGTGGATAAACACGAGCGCCGAAGCGAGCGGCGGCAGGTTATAGCGCGCCAGTATCTCTGCCGGTACCGGCTCCTCGAGCTGTTCGTGAGCGTGCGCCTCAAACGCCTTACGGATAGCGTGCGCGAGCCAGAGCGAAGAGATGCCCTGGCTCTCCGGATATATCGGATTCAAGTTGTGAAAGTCAGACTTACACAGTTGCTGTGTAAGTCTGACTTTCACAGAGTCGGCACTTTGATTGAAGAGAGATGGATGGACTTCGTCGGGAGCAATTGGTGACTTATCAATTGCGGGATTCGCGAGATATATCTTCGCTCCCGCTCCCGCCACCTTCCCGCTTACCTTTACGACCAACCCGTCATGCAGGGTCTTTGCGATATACGGCTGGGAGAACCACATCATCTTTATCCTCCCCGAGGCGTCCTCGAGCCAGGCCTCGGCGACCGGCCTCCGGCTCTTCCAGGTCTTACGAATATCGGGTTTCCGCACCGTGCCGTAGAGCGTCACCTCGGCGCCCGCCGCCACGCCGGCGATAGTCCCCACGTCTCCGCTTTGCTCATAGCGCGAAGGGAAGTGATAGAAGAGATCGCGGACAGTCCGTATGCCGAGCTTACGAAGCGCCCGCTTCTGCTCCGGCCGCAGTCGCGTGAAGTGCTTATCGACAGCATCCTCGGGATCCATATCGCCAGTATACGCTGACCCGCGAGTCACCCGGCAAAGTCAGACTTTGCCAAGGAAGGTGGGGATAATTCTATCAACACATCAGTGCGCATCTAAGCGTCCTTGTGCGCTACACTGTAGCTAATGCTTTTCAAATACACCGCGATCGATCAAGACGGGCACGACAGAGAAGGGAGCATCGAGGCACCCTCGCAGGAGGTCGCCGTCTCCGCGCTTCAGCGGCGCAGTCTAATCATCTCTAAGATCGGCGCCGCCGAAGGGAAGTCTATCTTCAACTTCAATCTGCCGATGTTCGGCAGGATCTCCAACAAGGAGATCGTCATCCTCTCGCGCCAAGTGGCGACCCTCTTCGAGGCGCAGGTGCCCTCGCTCCGCATCTTCCGCCTGCTCGCCGCCGAGGTCGACAACAAGCGGCTCTCGGCCGTCCTCTCGGCCGTCGGAGACGATCTCCAGGCCGGCAGTCCGGTAAGCAAGGCGCTTGCGCGCCACCCCGAGGTCTTCTCGGTGTTCTACGTCAACATGGTTCACGCCGGTGAAGAGTCGGGCAAGCTCTCGGAGACCTTCCTGTATCTCGCCGATTATCTCGACCGCACCTACGAGATCGTCAGCCGGACGGAGAACGCTCTTATCTATCCCGCGTTCGTCATCTCGGTCTTCTTCGCCGTGATGGCGCTGATGCTCACGCTCGTCATCCCGAAGATAAACGCCATCCTTATCGACTCCGGCCAGGAAGTCCCGATCTACACCAGCATCATCATCGGCATCTCGGACTTCCTCGTCAGCTACGGCATCTTCGTGCTTATCGGCCTCGCCGCGCTCGGCTTCTACCTCTGGCGGCTCGGGAAGACCGAACGCGGCAAGCTCGTGCTCGACGGGCTGAAGCTCTCGACCCCCTACGTCGGCGATCTCTACCGCAAGATGTATCTCTCGCGCATCTCGGACAACTTCGCCACGATGCTCGTCTCCGGCGTCGCCGCCGTCGAGGCTATCGAGATCACCGGCTCGGTCGTGGGGAACGCCGTCTTCGCCTCCGTCCTCACCCAGGTGGGGGCGGACGTGAAGGGAGGATCGTCCATCTCCGACGCGTTCGCCAAGCACGCGGAGATGCCGGGAATCATGGTGGCGATGATGAAGGTCGGCGAAGAGACGGGGGAGCTAAGCAAGATACTGATGACGCTCGCCAAGTTCTATAACCGAGAGGTGACGAACGCCGTCGATACCCTCGTCGGCCTCATCGAGCCGATTATGATCGTGCTTCTCGGCCTCGGCGTCGGCACGCTCGTCGCCGCCGTCCTGCTCCCTATATACAATCTCGCGGGCTCGATCTAGCGCCTGCAGGCGGTTGTCCACACCCCTATTCCTGCGGCGGCCGCAATGCCGTACAATATGCTTATTAACCGAAAAAAATCATTATGTACCACAATCGTTCCCGGGGCTTCACTCTTATCGAACTGCTCGTCGTCATCGCCATCATCGGCGTCCTTTCGGCGGTCGTGCTCGCGTCTCTGAATACCGCCCGCTCGAAGGGCAATGACGCCGCCATCCAGGCGAACCTCTCGACTATCCAGACGCAAGCGGAGCTTTATTATGGCGACGCAGGCGGCAACTCCTACGGCACCGCTGGAAGCGTCTGCACCGCCGCAGTCTTCGCCGAGGCGACAATCGCCAAGGCAATCACGAGTGCCGAGAGTGCGAACGGAAGCGGAGTCGTTGTCTGCAACAACTTGACGACCGAGTATGCGATTTCCTCGCCGCTGTCGTCGGATACGACTAAGTACTGGTGCGTCGACTCGACCGGCTTCGCCGGCCAGAGGGTGACGGCGCTTAGCACCAATACTACCTGCCCAGCATCGTAATCGGCCCCTCGTTTCGCCCTCAACGAGCGATCCGTAGCAGAAACCCGCGGAATAGCCGCGGGTTTCTGCTATCATGCGCGTATGACGCTTTTCGCCCCTCTCGCGCTGTTTATCCTCGGCGCGATTGTCGCGAGCTTCGTCGGGGTGCTCGCCGCGCGCCTCTCCACCGGACAGAGCTTCCTCTTCGGGCGCTCGCTCTGCGACGCCTGCGCCGCGCCGCTTACGCCGGCCGCGCTCGTTCCGGTGCTCTCCTACGCCCTTTCGCGCGGCCGCGCCCGCTGTTGCGGCGCGCGGATCTCGCCACTCTCTCCTCTTGCGGAAGCGCTTCTCGGCGCGCTCTTCGTCCTCGCGTACGCCAAGCTCGGCGTCAGCCTCGCGCTCCCGTTCGTCCTTCTCGCCCTCGCGCTCGTGCTCGCGCTTGTCCTCTACGATCTCGCCCATCAGATACTGCCGACCCCGCTTCTCGCCGCGTTCCTCGCGCTCGCCGCCGCCGCAGGTGCCGCGAGCGCGGCGTCCCTCTCGGCGTTCCTCGATGCGCTTCTCGCCGCCGCCCTTATCGCCGCATTCCTCGCGCTTATCCACTTCCTCTCGCGCGGCCGCGCGATGGGCTTCGCCGATGCGCCGTTCGCCTTCGGCCTCGCGCTCCTTACGGGCCCTGCGGCGCTCCCCGGGCTCCTGTTCTCGTTCTGGATAGGGGCGTGCATCGGGATAGCGCTGTTGTTAGCCAGGCCTGCTAGCTCTAGAATGAGTAGCGAGGTGCCATTCGCCCCGTTTCTGGCGGCAGGATTCCTCCTCGCGTACTTTACTCAATGGAACCCACTCGCACTCATCGCGGCCCTGTCATGAGCCTTTCGAAGGGATTCACCCTGATCGAGCTTATGGTCGTGCTCGCGATCGTCGCCGTCGTCACCTCCATCGTGCTGAACAACCAGAGCTCCTTCAACAAGACGCTCGTTCTCGCGAACACCGCTTACGATATCGCGCTCACGCTCCGTTCAGCCCAGACCTACGGCCTCGGGAGCCGCGGGGTCGGCGCGGCCGCAAATGTCGGCTACGGCGTCCACTTCGTGAGAGGGGATGCCGATTCCTTCACCTTCTTCGCCGATACTGCGGGCGGAGCGTCCTGCGCCGGCGCGACGCCGGACTGCAAGCCCGGGGACCATGTCTATACCGACGCCGATACGGTAGTGCAGGCGTATGCGCTCGGGAACGGCATGACCGTGAGCGATCTCTGCGCGTACTCGCTCGGCAGTTGGTCGTGCGCCTACGCGGAGGGCGGAGGGCTGGCGTCGCTCGATATCGTCTTCTCGCGCCCGAACCCCGATCCGTTCATGAGCAAGGACGGCTCGTATCCGGAGGATCCGACGTTCCGCGTGACGACAGCGTGCCTCGTCATCTCCTCGCCGCAGGGCTCCGCGCACTATATCTCGGTCGGCTCGTCGGGACAGATAAACGCCAGCGCCGCCTCTTGCCCATGAGACCTACAACTTACAACCTACAACTTACAACCTCGCGTGGGTATACCTTGGTCGAGCTTATCGTTGCGGTCGGGCTCTTCGCGCTCGTGATGCTTCTTGCCGCGGGAGCGTATCTGATGATGATCGGCGTCAACCGCCAGGCGCAGGGCATCGCGACCGGCATCAACAATCTCGCTTTCGCGCTCGAGACGATGACGCGCACTATCCGCAGCGGGAGCGGCTATTCCTGCGGCGGCGGCGACTGCCCGAACGGCGCCGGGGAGCTCTCGCTTGTCGGCCCGGACGGAGAGGGAGTAACGTACGCCCTCGCGGACGGCGCGATTACGCAGAACGGCACACCCCTGACCGACCCCTCGGTCGCTATCTCCTCGCTGACCTTCTATGTCTTCGGCACCGCGCCGGGAGACGCTTCCCAGCCTCACGTTACCATCGTCGCCCGCGGCGCGGTGCCGTACGCGCCGGAGAAGGAGGAGTCGTTCACCGTCGAGACGGGAGCGACCATGCGCGGCACCGACCTATAAATATGAAGGGATTCACGCTCATCGAGACGCTGGTAGCGATCGCCATCCTGACCCTCTCGGTCGCGGGGCCGCTCTATACCGCAAACCGCGCCATCGTCGCCGCCGAGACCTCGCGCGATCAGCTCGTCGCGTCGTATCTCGCGCAGGAGGGCGTCGAATACGTGCGCAGGGTGCGCGACGACGCCTACCTCGCCGCGTACGGCGCAAACGTCCCCGACGTATCGAGCGCCGCGTGGCAGGACTTCCTCGAGACCTCGCCCGCCGCTTCCTGCCGCGCGCCGCAGGCATGCACGCTCGACCCGGTGGAGAGCGACGGCCCGGCGCTCTCCCCTTGCCCGGGCAATGCCTGCACGACCCCGCTCTATCTTCTCGCCAATGCGCTGTACAGCCAGCAGAATCTCTCTGGCGCGCAGGAGACGCCGTTCACTCGCTCCGTAGAGATACGGGACGTGCCGGGCACGGATGACGAGAAGGAGGTCGTCTCGAAAGTGTCGTGGAGTTTTCACAATTCCGAATATTCCGTCGTCGTCGTCGATCATCTCACGCCATGGCAATGAGAGATAAAAACAAGGGGTTCGCGCTTCTTATCGCCGTCATCTTCATGTCGGTGATGCTCTCCTTCGGCCTGGCGCTCGGCTCGCTCGGGTATAAACAGCAGGTGCTCGCCTCTTCCTCCATCCGGTCGCAGTATGCGTTCTATGTCGCCGATGCCGCGCTCGAATGCGCGCTCCGCGCCGATCAGCGCGAAAACGCGTTCAGCTATAGGGCGCACAGCGAGGAGAACCAGCCGAACGCCATTTCCTGCGGCGGCGCTCCGGCCACGCGCCTCTCCTATTTCTACGCCGACCGCGACCGCCTCGTGGTTGTCGACCGCCTCTCGCTCGACTCCGGCACGCGCTGTGCGGAGGTCGCGATATATAAGTACGCGAACCCCCAGCCCCCCTCGAACGTAACGTCCTATATCTTCGCGCAGGGATACGACGTCTCCTGCGCGGTGGTAGATGATCCGGGGACTGCGCGGTACGTATCGCGCGGAGTGAGCGCCCAGTATTAGCGCCTGGCGCCTGCGGGATTCTAGACCATTTCCGATAGGGTGATAGAGTTGGTGCATATGACAGCCTCGAAGAGCGTCCGGGAGCGCGCGGAGAAGCTGCGCGACGCGCTCGCGCATCACGCGCATCGCTACTACACCCTCGACGCGCCGGAGATCTCCGACAGCGCGTACGACGCGCTTCATCGGGAGCTCCTTGAGCTCGAGAAGAAGCATCCGGAGCTCGCCGACCCGCGCTCGGTTACGGGGCGGATCATCGGCGAAGCCCTGCCGTTTCTCCCGAAGGTGCGGCACGCCGTCTCCCAGTGGTCATTCAACGACGCGTTTACGAAAGAAGAAGTCACTGCGTTTGACGAACGAGTGCGCAAGATGAGCGGCGCCGTCCCTTCCTACGACCTCGAGCTCAAGATCGACGGACTGAAGATAGTCCTGACCTATCAGAAGGGCGTTCTCGCTCTCGCGGCGACGCGCGGCGACGGCGTCGTGGGCGAAGACGTCACTCACAACATCCGCACGATACGCTCGGTGCCCGAGCGCCTCGCGCGCCCCGTCGACCTCGTCGCAGAGGGAGAGGTGTATCTCACGCGCTCGGGATTCGAGACGATGAATCGCGAGCGCGAAAAAAGGGGCGAACCGCTCTTCGCCAATCCGAGGAACGCGGCCGCGGGCTCCGTCCGCCAGCTCGATCCGGCTGTCGCGGCGGAGCGCCCGCTCGGCGCCTTCCTCTACGATGTCGCGCAGACGTCCGAGAAGCTCCCTCCGACGCAGAGCGAGGAGCTCGCGTACCTGAAGAAGCTCGGGCTTCCGGTCAATCCGGAACACCGGCACGCCGATACGCTCGAAGAGGTCTTCGCATATTGGGAGAAATGGAGAGGTGCCGCGCGCGACGAGGTCGACTACCAGCTCGACGGCGTCGTGCTGAAGGTCGAGTCGCGCGCGGCGCAGGATCTGCTCGGCTATACCGGTAAGGCGCCGCGGTTCGCCATCGCGTACAAGTTTCCCCCCGAGCAGGTGCAGACGGTTCTCGAAGATATCACGCTCCAGGTGGGGCGCACAGGGAGGCTCACTCCGGTCGCGCACCTGCGACCCGTGCTCGTTGCGGGTTCGACGGTCGCGCGCGCCACGCTCCACAACGAAGATTTTATAAAAGAGAAAGACATCCGCATCGGCGATACGCTTATCTTGCAAAAAGCAGGTGATGTCATTCCTGAAGTAGTGTCAGTCATTAAGGAACTGCGTCCGAAAGGGTCGAAGCCGTGGAAGTTTCCGACGCACTCGCCCCTCTGCGGCGGCGATGGCGCGACAGAGCGCGTGCCGGGCGAGGCGGCGCACCGCTGTGTCGTTGCCGGCTCGTTTGAACAGCAGGCGCGCAAGCTTGTTCATTTCGCGGGCAAGCACGCGCTCGATATCACGGGTATGGGACGCGAGACTGTGCGGCTCCTCATGTCTCACGAGCTTATCTCCGATTTCGACGATATCTTCGAATTGACGAAGGACGAACTGCTCGCACTTGAAGGGTTTGAAGAATTGAAGGCGGCCAATCTGCTCGCGGGTATCGCGACTGCACGGAAGGTTCCGCTCGACCGCCTGCTTATCGGCCTCGGCATCCCGCATGTGGGCGGCGAGACGGCGTATCTCCTCGCGACGCGCTTCGGTACGCTCGCCAAGCTCGGGACAGCGAGCGAGGAGACACTCTCCCGCATAGAAGGTATCGGGCCCGTCATCGGCTACTCTGTGCATACCTGGTTTGCACAAGAGGAGAATCACGCGCTTCTCGCGCGCCTCGTTAAACATTTGAAAGTACAAAAGGTCGTCGCGCCGTCGAAGGGGCCGCTCACGGGTCAGACGGTCGTCATTACCGGCACCCTCCCGACGCTGTCGCGCGAAGAGGCCGAGGCGCGCGTGCGCCGCGCGGGCGGCAAGGTCGCGTCCTCCGTTTCGGCGAAGACATCGTTCATCGTCGCCGGCGAAGCGGCCGGCAGTAAGCTCGCCAAGGCCGAGTCCCTCGGCGTTCCCGTCCTCTCCGAAGCCGAGTTCCTCAAAAGGATTCGCGCGTGATACAGTGCCGAGTATGGCGACGACTGAAGAGGTGAAGAAGCTGGCGGCCTTGGCGCGGATACGGATAGAGGACGCGGAGCTCGAGAAATTCACGAGCGAGTTTGACGCGATACTCGCGTATGTCGGACAGCTCGAGAAACTCGAATTGCCGAGCGATCTGAAGGGGGAGAAGCCCGTCCTGCGCAATGTCCTGCGCGAAGACGGCGCGCCGCACGCGGCGGGCGCGTACACCGAAGCGCTTGTTGCGCAGTTCCCCTCCTCCGCAGAAGCTACGAAGGGCAAGCCGGCAGATGGCGCATACTTAGCTGTCAAACAAATAATCAGCCATGACTAATCCCTCGAGAAATCCTCGGGACCTCCGGGCGAACGAAATGACGATTGTAGAAGCCGCGCGCGCTCTGCGCGCGCGGGAACTCACGGTACGCGAACTCTGGGATGCGTGCGCGGCCGCCGCGCACGCGAAGAATCCGGAGTTGAACGCATTTTTGGAGATATTTGAAGCTGATGATTCGGCGATAGCCGCCGCGCAGGAGCGCATCGACGCGAACGACCCGTCTCTTCTTTGCGGCATCCCGCTCGCGATCAAGGACAATATCCTGATAGAGGGGAAGACGGCGAGCGCCGCGTCGAAGATGCTCGAGAACTATCGCGCGACCTATGACGCGACCGCGATCTCGAAGTTGAAATCCGCGGGGGCTCTTTTTATAGGCCGTACCAATATGGACGAATTCGCGATGGGCTCGTCGACCGAGCATTCCGCCTTCGGCCCGACCAGGAATCCGCACGACCTCTCGCGCGTGCCCGGCGGCTCCTCCGGCGGCTCCGCCGCCGCGGTCGCCGCGCATCTCTGTATCGCCGCACTCGGCTCGGACACCGGCGGCTCCATCCGCCAGCCAGCCGCGCTTACCGGCATTACGGGGCTGAAGCCGACCTACGGCGCCGTCTCGCGTTCCGGCCTTATCGCGATGGGGTCTTCGCTCGATCAGATCGGCCCTCTGGCCAAGTCAGCCGCCGACGCACGTCTCCTTTACGAGGTCATGCGCGGCATCGATGTGCTCGACTCGACCACTATTCCTGACGGTCTGTACCCCGCGCGCTCTGCGCGCGAAAATCTCCGCATAGGAGTCCCGCGGCACTTGTTCGAAGAAGGGGTCGACGCAGATGTGCTTGCCGCGTTTGATGCTGCGCTCGCCGCGCTTGTGCGCGCGGGCCACACGCTCGTCGATGTCGCCCTGCCCGCGAGCGCCCACGCCCTCGCGGCCTATTACGTCATTATGCCGGCTGAAGTATCGGCCAATCTCGCGCGCCTTGACGGCATCCGCTACGGCCGCGCCGCGCGCGAGAAGACTCTGCTTGACGACTACGTCGCTTCGCGCACCGAGGGTTTCGGAGAAGAGACGCGGCGCCGCATCCTTCTAGGCACCTTCGTGCTCTCCTCGGGTTACATCGACGCCTATTATCGTAAGGCGGATGCCTCCCGCGCGCTTCTGCGCCGTGAGTACGAGACGGCGTTTGAGACCTGCGATGTGATCGCATTCCCGACGACGCCGTCTCCCGCGTTCGCCTTCGGCGAGAAGAGCGATCCGGTCTCGATGTATCTCGAAGACATTTTTACGGTAACGGCGAACCTGACCGGCATGCCCGCGCTCTCGGTGCCGATGGGGCGGATTCTCCGAGAATCCGCCGAGCAGGGAACAGTATCGCTTCCCGTCGGGCTCCACTTCACCGCGCCGCACCAGGCGGAGAACGTCCTTTTCGCCGCAGGGAGCGCGGTGGAGAAAGCGCTTAGCGCGTAGTTTTTTCGTTTATACTGGAAGCGATGCCCGCAACGCAGGTCAACGTCGAATATTTCTTCCGCCTTCTCTACGAGACTATCTTCGGTCCGCGTTCGCCGCTCGACTACAGTGCGCTCTTGGCCTTTGCCGCAAATCTCTGGCTCTGGATTATTTTCATCGGTTATGCGCTCTCCGTCGCCGGACTCCTGGTCATCGTGTATGCGACGATGCGCCTCTTCGAGTTGCGCAAGCGCGAAGAACATTTCTATAACACCCTTATCACCGGGCCGGAGGAGGCGACGGATATGCACCCTCGCTGGAAGCATATCCAGGCGCTCGCCGAGGAAACCGGCCCGAGCGCGCTTCGAGAGGCGATCATCGAGGCCGATATCATGCTCGACGACGTGCTTGCAAAGGAGGGCTACGAGGGCGACGGCGTCGGCGAGAAGCTGAAGGCCGCCGATCCGGCGCAGCTGAAGACGCTCCAGGATGCGTGGGAGGCGCACAAGGTGAGGAATCAAATAGCGCACGAGGGTTCGGCCTTCGACCTTTCCGAGACACTCGCGCGCCGCACGCTCGCGCACTACGAAGCCGTCTTCCGCGAACTCAATGTGATTTGATTCATAGGTAATAAAGTGTATAGTAGTAGATAGCGGGGTAGAGGAGAGTTGGTAATCCAAGCGGGAGAGCGAACGCGAATCCACTCGCTTGAGTTACTAGATATATAGCGGAGTAGAGGAGAGCCGTGTCCTGCGGGCGGGAGGACAAATGCGAAGCAGATTACATAGCGGGGTAGAGGAGAGGTACCTCGGGAGGCTCATAACCTCCAGACGCCGGTTCGATTCCGGCCCCCGCAACAAGCAAACGAAAGCCGCCTGAAAGGGCGGCTTTCGTATTTGCGCAGTTGCGGGGGAACAGGACGCCTGCGCGTCCTGTGTCCGGAATCGAATGACGGAGCATGTTTTGGCCAGCAGACCAAAACGGCGAGTCTGTGCCCAGACCTCGCCGAACTTGGTGAGGCGAGAGTCGAGGGAGATAAGCGTACTCGCGGTCCGGCCCCCGTCAGGGTCAGTACAGTACCGCCAGGCGACCTAATTTTCTTAGCCGTACTCGGCTTTAGAAAATGGAAGTACTCCTGTGGTGCATCACGTACGCAGAAGCCGCTTGAAAGAGCTGCTTCTGCGTTACTCGACTGTCACTGATTTTGCAAGATTGCGGGGCTTATCAATTGGGAGTCCGCGCTCTTTTGCTACATAATACGCAAACAGTTGTAGAGGAATGGTGGTAAGCACAGGAAGTAGTGCTTCGTGTGTCTCTGGCACATATAGAACATCGCTCGCTAGTCGCTGGATATCAGTGTTGCCATCGGTTGTTATGGCAATGATTTTTCCACCGCGTGCCCGAATCTCCTCGATGTTAGAGCACATCTTTTCGTAGAGAGAATCTTTTGGAACAAGAGCAATGGTAGGGAAAGAGGGTTCGATAAGGGCAATAGGACCATGTTTCATTTCTCCAGCACCGTATCCTTCAGCATGAATATAAGATATTTCTTTTAACTTCAAAGCTCCCTCGTAGGCGACAGGGCACTGATATTTGCGCCCGATATACAGCGCATTCTTAACATCTGCAGAACCTTTTGCGATTGAAGCGACATGATCTTTCTTATTAAGAATTTCCATAGCTTTATCTGGAAGGTTCCTGAGCGCCTCAGTAATCTGAAGACCTTCTTTTTTTGGAAGTTTGCGTTGTTGACCGAGCATAAGTGCAATAAGGGTGAGCACTACCACCTGGGAAACAAAACCCTTAGTAGATGCAACACCAATTTCAGGTCCCGCATGATTATAAACCCCCGCATCTGTCTCACGAGCGATAGAGGAACCGACGACATTCACGATACCAAGCGTTAGCATCCTGTGTTGTCGTGCAATACGAATTGCTTCAAGCGTATCTGCTGTTTCACCCGATTGAGAAATAGCAAGTAAGGCCGTATATTCAGGGTCTCCTGTAAAACGTCGATAGCGAAGTTCTGAAGCAATCTCGACCTCGACCGGTATGCCGGAAAATTCTTCGATAAGCTCTTGCCCGACGAGTCCGGCGTAATAGGCGCTTCCGCACCCGGTAATAATAAGTCGACGCATGTCAGCAAGTTGGGGAGCGACATCCCGTAAGCCGCCAAGGATTGAAGTCCCTTCTTCCATATTGAGCCTTCCGCGCATTGTGTTGCGAATAACTTCTGGTATCTCCATGATTTCCTTAAGCATGAAATGTTCATGCCCTTGTTTCTTTACTGCTTCCGCGTCCCATTCGAGTGTCTCAGGAGATTTTCGAACGAAGTCTCGAGATGTGGTGCGTACGGTATACGTCATTGGGGTCAGGACCGCCATATCTCCATCATCGAGGTAGACCACTTCACGCGTATGGGGAAGGATGGGGGTTGCATCTGACGCTAAGTAGTAGCCATCCGTGCTAATACCAATCAAGAGAGGACTCCCGAGCCGTGTGGCGATGATCTTATCTGGTTCGCGTTTTGACATCACCGCAATGCCATATGTTCCTCGTATGTTAGTGAGCGCTTGCGCTACTGCGTCTTCAAGTAGTGTGTCCGAGGTGTATTCCCGACCAATCAGTTCTGCCAGAACTTCGGTGTCCGTATCGGAATAAAATGTGACTCCTTGACTCTTCAGATGTTCACGAAGTTCCGCATAATTCTCGATGATGCCATTATGTACCAACCAGACTGTCTCGGAATTATCGGTATGTGGATGTGCATTTGCTTCAGTTGGGGGTCCGTGTGTTGCCCATCGCGTATGTGCAATCCCCGCGTTCCCAGAAAAAGTGTTTGGTACAGAAGTAGCAAGAGCTTCAACTTTTCCGACACGTTTTATAGTCCCTTGTCCGGCGACATACACACCAGCAGAATCATAGCCGCGATATTCAAGGGCGCGTAACCCTTCAATCAGAAACGGGGTCGCATTCTTCTTTCCAATATAGCCAACAATTCCACACATAGGAGATACTCATTATTACCTTTGTATGGATGAATAAGTTTCGCGCTACATACTCAGTACCGTGCCGTCTCGGGCAACACGGTTGTGACGCCAGCTGTGCCCGTTCGTAGCCTTGGCGAAGGAGGGGAACCAGTACCGACAGGCATCAAAGTCAGTACTGTACCGCTCAGGGTGTTCACCAGAAAAAGCTCGCAAATACACTGCGAGCTTTTTCTGTTATGTAGCAAATTCAACGTATATCCAGTTCAATTCCGACTCTCGTATTCGGCGATGTTTCGTGTCGCAATCACAGCCAGATCGCTCCAATTTCGAGCAGGGGGGCGGGAATCGAACTGGTGGAATTCACTATCTACAACAGTTCCTAAGTTCCCGTCCCGGTCGGGCTCGACGGGGGCAGGAACCCTCTTCCTTTCGGACCATCAGATTCAGAGCTATACTTGGTACAACAGGCGAGTTATGAAAAAGAAGACACAAATACTTATCATTCATGGCGGAATGACCTTCAAGAGTGAGAAGGATTATCTGCATTTCCTAAAAAACAGAGAAATATCTCTTAAAAAGAAAGTGAGCTGGGCGGGTGATTACTTGGAAACGGAGCTGGGTAGAGGATTTGAAATCATCAGGCCGCGCATGCCTCTGCAGGACAATGCGAAGTATAGGGACTGGAAGATTCATTTCGAGAGGCATCTCCCACATCTAAGAAGTAACGCTATTTTAATCGGGTCTTCATTGGGCGGGATTTTTCTCGCGAAATACTTGTCTGAAAATAAGCTGCCTAAAAAGGCCCTCTCGACTTATCTGGTCTGCCCTCCTTTTGATAACACCATAAAGGGAGAAGATCTAGTCGGTGGCTTTACTCTTAAGTCTGACCTATCCCTGCTTGAAAGAAACTCTAAGAACCTGCATCTGCTTTTTTCAATGGATGACGAAACTGTACCGGTTTCTCATGCAGAAAAATATAAGGGGAAGTTGAAAGACGCACATATCGTTGTCTATAAAAGCAAAAACGGACACTTCAAGATATCCACGTTTCCAGAAATTATAAAAATGATTAAAGAAGACGTTAAAGAGTCATAACTCATATGATCTCCTATGACGATTTTGAGAAAGTAGACATCCGGGTGGGGAAGATCGTCGATGTGCAGGATTTCCCCGAGGCGCGGAATCCGGCATTCAAGCTGAAAATCGATTTCGGTCCGGAGATCGGTACCAAGGTATCGAGTGTGCAGGCGGTTGGGGCGCATACGAAAGAAGAACTGTTAGGAATGCTTGTTTGCTGTGTCGTGAACTTCCCGAAGAAGCGAATCGGTCCATTTGAATCCGAGGTCCTTACGCTCGGGTTCAAGAACACCGCAGGTATCGGGTGGGTACTTATTACGCCCGCCAAAGCGAGCGTCGAGATAGGAAGTAAGCTGCAATAGTCTATGGCAGTTGAAATAATCTTCGAAGCGCACGGCACTACCTACGACAATGAGGCCCATCTCTCATCGGGCCATAATGACGTAGAACTATCACCGCTCGGTATCCAGCAGTCTAAGGAAATGGGGAAGCGGTATGAGAACGATCATTTCGACGCGATCTTCTGTTCCGATTTGCAACGTGCGTATAAATCCGCCGAGATCGCGTTCGGCGATAAGTACCCGATCATTAAAGACGCGCGGCTACGTGCGATAATGGGGACAGCCACCATTAATTCTCTCCCTCTATGTTAAAAAATATCCGCACATGACCTCGGTCATATGCGGATAGTGCGGTAACACAGTACGTTACCACTTGGCGCGGGCACGGATCTCGGCAAAGCTTTGATCCACCAGGAGTTCGCCGTAGGCGAATACCGACACCAGCTCATTCTTAAGACCGAGTCTGTCGGCCTCCTCTTCGCGCACCGTCCGATACATTCCTTTCTCTCGGACGAGTGCGAGACGTCCGGCCTTCGAACGTTTGCCCGGGTCGGTGACAGGGTCTTTCATCACATCCCGCCACGTGCCGTCCGCTTCCGTCGCGGAGCACTTGAACGCGAACTTCTGCGTGTCGCGGTCCATCTTCTGTAAAAGACCGCCGCCCGAGCCGAACGCGATGTTGTCGGCCGACCAGCCGTTGATCTTCATCGCGACCAGGATCTTATCCAGCATCTCGTAGTTGATGCCGTCGCCCTGTATGACGCGCACTTTCGGATTGAGGACTTTGTAGCCCTTCTTATTCTCTTCGCATCCGAACGCTTCGCCCAGTATCTGGAGCACGCGCACTACGACGTCGGGCGGATAGCCGCTGTCAGGCCGTACGACGAGTACGCCGTCTCTGGCGAGCACCGCTTCTTTGAGTTTCTTGCCCCAGATCTCGCGGCAGGCGTGAAAGACGTCATAGCTGTCAGAGACCACGGCGACGAGACCGGTTGGGAAAGCTTTCAACATATTCGCGTAAGCTTCCGCTTCGTTCTCTTTGCCCCACGAGGTAATCGTGGAATGTTCCGCGGCCGGGATCGAGAATCCTGCCATCGGTTCGCCGTAATACTTCTTCGCGACACGCAGGCCCTGGAAGGTGTCCGTACCCTTGAAGCTGACCAGATGTGCAGAGGCCCCGATGCCCGCTGATTCCACCGAGGTGGATCCGCGGAAGCCGAAGTCGTGCACCTTGAAGTCGATTAAGGACGGATCGCCGGTCTCCTCAAGATACTTAAGCACGCGATTGCGCATGTACCGGCTTTGAGTCGCGACGGTCGACGGATACCAGATCATCGACAGTAGCGTTTCCGCGTAGTTGGTAACCCACGGCAGTTCGGGATCGGTATTTTCGACGGTCATCAGGACATTTCCGGTCGGCACGTTCGTGCCTTCAGGAACGGCTTTGATGAGGATCGGAAGCCGTCCGCCATGTGCCGCGAGTATTCGATTCCAGCCCGCACGGTTGTAGAGCTCGCTCGTGCCGAAGTGAGTCTCGAAGTCTTCTGCCGCTTCGTCGACGTTTTCAGGTGTCACGATGCGGCCGGAGAGATAGCGCTTCAGATAGTACTGGAGGCCGTAGAACGTCACGTCCGGGAACATGCCACCGCGGCTCTCGAAGAAGGAGAAGACCTTCGTCGTGCCAGGCGGATACTGTTTCCAGTGCGTGACCTTGTAGCTGTCAGAAAGTTCGATTGTGTTGACATCGTTATTCCGGTCGATACGTGAATTGTTTGCAGGCGCGTTCATAGTAGTGATTCCTTTCAGTTGGTTGACTTGACTGTTTCGATGACTCGCTTGATGAGCGGGCGGTGTGTTTCGACGATGTATTCCATACCAATCGAGAGCGGGAACCAGGCGATTTTTGCGAGATCGTCGCTGGCATGCGGCGCGCCGGCGAGGTAGTAGGTAACGAAGAGGGCAGTCATGATTTTGTCGCGCTCTCTTCGGTACCGCCAGTCGTCGACGCGATACGAGCCGACATAGGTCAACTCATGCGACGAGATGTTCCCGGCTTCTTCGGCGAGTTCCCGCAGAGCTGCTTCCTCAAGCGATCCATCTTTCGGATCGGTAAATCCGCCGATGAGCCGCCACTTGCCGTCGTCCGTCTCTTTCTGTCCGAGAAGAATCTCGAGCTCCGGATAGCGGATGACGGCGATGTCCACCGCTTGGTAAGAAAGAGCAGGCCGCAGGCGCTGTGCCGCAATCATCCCCTTGCGAAAGGAAATATCCCACTCGCTCGGATCCGTTTCGGCGGACCTCTTTTCCGTTCCCGAGACTTTCGGGACCATCGGCACCACGACGATCGGCAGACGCCCCGAGTAGTGAGGAGAGAAGCTGTCGCGCGAGGCATAGAGCCTGATCTCCGAGTCGGGAAACGCCTCTGTAAGAAGGGAATCGAGGTTTTCAGACCAGCAGGCATCGCTTGGGTGATCGTCGATCTCCAGCACTGCGATCGTCGGAAATGATTCTCGAATGACGCAGGCGCGTACCGGGGAAGGGAGTGGGTTGCGCTCCGTAGGGAGCGCCTCGCCCTTCCCGAGTACTATTGCGGTTATGTCGTTATCGCCGAGCGCGAACGCAATGAGACGCTTATGTCCTTCGTGCAGTTGCGCGACTTGGAATCGTCCCACGACAACACCGACTTTTCTTGAGCTTGTTGCCATGTGTTTTCTCCTGGTTTTCAAGGAACTGATTCAGATAAATATAGTGTATATATAACACTAAGTAAGGGTAAAAAAATATGACTTCCCCACCCCTTTTATCTATCTTAGTGTATCTTATACCCTATCTAATTTCCTGTCAATACCCCGTGTGGATAACGGCGGCTACAGGACCTCCACCTCGCGAACCTTTTCAGACGAGAAGCGGTGTAGCTGTGCCGGTCGGAATGCTCCGCCCGTACGCTTGCGGGAGAGGGGAGTCATCAGATTAAGCTTCAATATCTTCTTACGGAAGTTCCTCTTGTCGAGATCGGCGCGTAAGATGCTCTCATAGGCATGTTCGAGCTCGGTCAATGTGAATTCACGCGGCATCAGTTTCCCGATGAGCGTCGTATACGTAATGCGAGAGCGGAGACGATCGACAGCCATAGCCAGTATCTGGTCGTGATCATAGGCAAGACCTCGAATTTCATTCGCAGGAGCCCACCAGGCATCCGGCGTGCCGGCTTGTTCCTTCGCGGACAGCTGTTCCCAGGGCACGAGTGCCAGATAGGCAACCGCGACCACGCGGCCACGCGGGTCTCGTTCGAGTGCACTAAACGTGTAGAGCTGTTCGATATATGTTTTAGTACAAGCGACATGCGCTTTAGTTGAAATAATGCGCTCGACGGTCTCCCCTGCTGTTTCTTTTGGATCGATAAGACCACCTGGCAACCCCTGCGTGTTGAGGAAGTGAGGAGGACGATCAACTTTCACGAGGCGTACCAATAATTTGTTGTCTCGAATAGTAAAAAGAGCAACGTCTGCCGCCAGAACGGCAAATCGTAAATGCTCTGCAGCGCCAGTTTCTTTTTTCATACTCGATAGTGTAGCGTCGTCGCACTTATTGTCAATACTACACTTTATCCACAGGCATGTAAATGTACACTTGACACTAACACAACGCAGGAGTACCGTTGACTTAGTGTTTGTAGTACACAAACAGTTCTTTGACATATTGACGAACCCTTGACAATGTACTGTAAATACAATAGGTTGCTTTGGGGGTTCGGTATTTGACAGAATAACTGAATTAATCTCAAGAAAATACGCATCTTCAACGAAAGAGAGGTCAAAATGGCGACTATTTTGCAGGGCAGAGACACGTACCTTGTCGGGGCCTTAGTCGGTGAAAATGGGCGCTTCCGGTACTATCGTGCGTCTTCGGACACGCGAAAGGATAAGGAACTGATGCTCAAGATTGGAATGACGCCGGAACAAAATGGTGTCTTGGACAGGGAAGCGTTCCTTCTTTCGCTTCTGACGGACGAAGCGGGTCGGCTTGAAGCCGAGTACGCGCACGTGCGGGAGGGCGAAGGAACACTGAACTACCAGATTGGATTTCCAACCGTAGTGGAGACCTTCGTTGCGCAGGAACAGGGCGCCAGACGCGTTCTTGTTCTCGCCTTTGGAGCCGCAGACTCGCTTGCCGAGTTCGCGCCGCTTTCACTGATCCGGACACAGGATCGCGTTCGTGTGGATCCGAAAACGAGTGCATGGGTTATGGGCAAGTTGCTCAAGATCATTGCATTCGCGCACGACCAGGGCATCAAGGTGAATGATCTCACTGGGGACAACATCCTCGTTGTACGAGACCATCACCTGGCGACCGTGCTTGATTGGTCCTCGGCCGTCCTGCATAAGGGCAGACTAAGACCAAACGAAGCCCGTGGAGATATTCGCGCGGCTGCGTGCGAGGTTGTGACGGTTTTGGGCGGTGACTCGGCAACGGGCACACTGCCTGAAGACGAACAGCTGCTCGGCAACGAGTATGCTGGGTTCTTGGCGGGTCTAGTGCGCGGCGTTTACAGCGACGCGCACGAAGCCCATTCAGCCTTTTACCAACTGGTAGAGGCAATCTGGGGGCGGACGTTCCATCCGTGGACGACGTACCCGCTCAGTGAAGAGGAGTAGTCATGGGACATCGGAGTTTTTCTCGCGAAGCCTTCAGTGGAACACGAGCGAAGGTGGAGAGTGCAGGGGGCGATACGTCCTTTGCCGGGCGTCAGCACATCAAGGAAACGAAAAAGCTTCATCCGCTCGTTGATCCGGCGGGCTACGACTTGATTCGCAAATCGTGGCCGCGGTACGTCGAACAGGATGGACGGCTCGTTCTTATGGCGGGCATACCTATGCTCGTCGAGAACTTGCTGGACACGACCGGCTCAATGGGCGGGAACGTCAAGCTCGCCTTCGACGCGCTGCCCAATCAGTATGACCTGATTGCCAACGGTAAGCGGCCGGTCCTCGGCCGTTACGATCCGCAGATCCTCAACTCGATATTTGGCGACATCGTGGACAACTTCGTCCTGGCGCGTAGCCAGGCGGAGATGGATGTGAAGATCGCCGAGCAGTTGACGCTCATGGTGCCGGAAGGCGACGGGGGCGACGGTCCCGAAGATCCCGAATATGGACTCTTCGGGGCAGCGTATCTCACCGACGCCTTCGTGAATCAGTACGGTCTCAAGTCCTACCACTTCCTAACGACGGACGCACCAAGCCACGGTCGCATCGACAAGGACAACCTCGTCCGCGTGTTCGGCGAAAAGGTCTTCGAGCGGGTGGGTGACAACGGCCACCAGCTGAAGAAGGCCGATTTGCCGGATACCGGCGAGATCGTCGCCGAGCTCAAGAAGCGGGCTCACGCGTTCGCCATCGCCATCGGCAACGACCGATCGGCAAGCTACTGGCGCGAATACTACGGCGAAGAACACGTGGTCGAAATAGCGACCACCGAATACTTGCCGTATGTGGAAGCCGCCATCATCGGCCTGACCGAAGGGGTGCTCGACCTGCAGTCGCTGCCCTCGTACCTCAAGGGTGCGGGGTGTAGCGCCCCTGTAGCTCGGGAGATCCAGCGTGCAGTTGCCGGTATTCCGCTCGGGGCGCAGACTCTGCTCCCCAACTTCAGCAAGATACCTGCGAAGGGTACGGTATTCGCGCAGAAGCGCGACCTCTGGCCCATTGCGGATTCTGCTCCAGTGAAAGCGAAAGGAGAGAAGGAAGAAACCTGGCTGTAAAAATCCGGGTAGCGTGCCTCAGCTCGCTGCCCGCAATCGAACACGCAAAGGAGAGATTGATGACAGAGAAAAAAGCCTATACCGTCACCGATCTCGGCGGCGGCGATGGCGGCAAGGGCGGCGTGGTGCACAAGCTTTGTGCCCTGCGCCGCCCGCACACCGTCATAAAAGTGGGCGGAGCTCAAGGGAGCCATGGAGTGTCAACTGACCGCGGCGAAAAGTTTAACTTCAGCCAGTTCGGGTGCGGTACATTCAACGGGGCGCGAACCTTCATCTCCGACCGTTTTGTTGTATCTCCGGTCGGCCTCTTGAACGAAGCGCATGCACTGCGTTACGAACAGGGGGTCACCGATCCGTTCTCGCTCGTTGCCGTGGATGGGAATGCCTTGTGCACAACCCCGTTCCACGGCATCGACTCAAGGCTCCGTGAGCTCGCGCGGAAAGAAAATCCGCGCGGGATCGTCGGCGTCGGCGTCGGGGAAGCCTATCTCGACGCTATTGAACGGTATCCGGAAGAGGCGATCTATGCCAAGGATCTCGCAAAGCCCGACCTTAGGGAACGGCTTCGCGCGGCCCTCAATCGCAAGCTCTTCGACCTCGCTCTGATCTTCGAAATGGAGTTCATGACGGAGGACGCGGGGCTAGTGAAGGAGCAGATCGATCTCATTCGAAACGAAGAGTTCTTTGACTGGGTCGTTGAACAATTCACGGAGTTCGCGAAGCGTGTGCAGATTGTTGATGCCGGTTATCTCAGGCGAGAGGTACTCTCTCGCGACGGGGTTATCGTCGTTGAAAGTTCGCATGGCGTTCTCACCGACCGGTTCTACGGGTTTCATCCACACACGACGCGCTTGCGCACCGTGCCGGAAGCGACCTCGTGGAGCTTGCTCAGCGAACATGGTTACGACGGTTGGGTGATAAAGCTCGGTGTGACACGCGGATACCAGATTAGGCATGGTGCCGGCCCGCTTGTCGTCGATGACCCGGAAATGGCATTAGCGCTCTTGCCCGAAGAGGTCGGCAAACCCGATCGTTATCGCGGTAAGGTGCGCGTAGGGCCTCTCGATATGGTTGCGCTCCGCTATGCACTGAACGTGTGCGGCGGGCCGCAGTCCTTCGACGGTCTGGCGGTGACGTGGGTTGACTACGTCTCCCGCGTAGGTCGATGGAAGATCTGTGACAGATATGAGGGAGCAACACATCCCGAGTACTTCACTCCCCTCGGGGAGATCCGCGTTCTTCGCGGGTCAGATAACAATCAATTGAGGCATCAAGAAGGGCTCGCAAAAGCACTCGGCGACTGTCGTCCTCATTTAGTCGATTTCCAGGTTCATCCGGGTGCGACGCAGGAGGATATGATCGCTCTGTGTTCAGCTGTGCTCGTCGAACAGCTCGGTGTGCCCGTACGAATGATGTCATTCGGGCCGACTGAGTCAGACAAGGTGTGTTTCTAGTTCCATAAACCGCGGGATATACCGCACATTAGAAGGGAAATGAGATGAAAGAAGACCTGAAGAAACAGCTCTTGGGGCTGGGGCTTACCGAAGAGCAGGTCGCGAAGCTCGCGGCCGAAGGCGTCAAAGAAGCCACCGATATGCAGACCCTCAGCGGTGACGACATCAAGTCACTCACCAGCTGCGGATTGATCACGGCGAGGAAGGTGGCATCGGCCTTTGTGCCGGCGGCACCCGAAGCCTCTGTGCCTCCAATGGCTGCTGCAGACCCGCTGGCTGAAATCCCCGACGACAAGAATCCGTCCGCCGCTCAGGTGAACAGTTTCGCGGCTTCGATGGGGATGGATCCCAACATGCTCTCCATGATGATGTTTGCCGGTGTTGCCAGCAATGCAGGCATGGGGGACATGGACATCTCCGGGATGATCCCCGTCGCGCAGATCGTCGCGGGCTACAACCCTAAGATCAGGAACATGCCCCTCATGGTCATGGGCACGCTCGAAAGCAGGCTCGGCGTACCGATCATCGTCATCAATGACGATGGAAGCGTCAATCAGGCTCTCACCATCGAGTACATCAACGGCCTCGAAGAAGGCCGCGATGCCGCCGAAAACAACGTGTACTTCGATGCGGACGGAGTTCCGTACGAAGTCATCCGCGTTGGCGTGGATGCGCAAAGCATCTACGATGCCGACCCGTGCGATCCGACCCGGGCCCTGCAGAAAAACGGCATGGGCGTCGGCCGCGTCAACTGGCACGGCGTTTCACTCGAAGTGCGGCAGGCTGCGTATTATGCAGTCAAGACGGGTGAGGTCAATCCGACAAACGATGCGGATATGACGTGGTTGCGCGACAAGATCGTTCCGACATCGAGGCGCCTCGTCTTCCAAGGCAAAGCGCCAAAGGCCATCGCGGCTTTCAACGAAGCGATGCGAACCGGTTCCTTGCCGACTCTGCGCGTCATGCTGACTCGCAGTCCGCGCCGTCGGGAAACCATGCCGCGTCGCCGTCCGGGCACGCCGCGCGATCTCGCCGGCATCGGCCGCGGCGAAGGCGAGCTCTAAGTCGGTTAGCAGCAGTTCCTTGTAGTTCTTTGCCGAAAGGCGCAGGCGGTCCACGGAAGTGGACCGCTTTATTTTTTATTACCAGAATTTTTTGAAAGTTGTGGGAGAAACACTTTATCGATATATAGTTTTGTCGCCAGTCGTCGGTACCCCGAATCATAAAAAGGACTGGCACTGTCTATTACGTCACTATGAGGCGACCGGATCCCCCCCTGTGGTGCACAGAAACGATCGTATCCTTTATGTAATAAACGATACTGCAATAGATCATGTTCCATCCCCTTGAGCCATACGGCGCGCGCTTCTTCACCGAGGATTTTCTTATCTCTCGAATATACATACTGTGGCATCATTTCTCGATAAAGCTCCGTTATTGTCGCTTTGTCTCCACACCAGATACCAAGAAGCGGGTGAACGAGGGTACTGTCGCCGCGTTGAGGGTCAGGATTTTCAAAATCTTGTATGGCGAGCGAACCATCCACTTCTTTCAACCAGAATTCCATAGCTTTCTCAGAGCCGGCATTCCCAAGTATTTCATCGGTCAACGATTGAAGCAGAGCCCGTTTTTCTTCGGGAACATCGGGACGAACAAAGACAGCGGTATCGAGGTCAGCCTCTCCCGATGCATATCCTTTTGTGCGAGAGCCGAGAAGCACGATGATCGGATAAAGCAGCTTCGAGAGTTCCGGATGAGTCTCGATACGTTTTGCTGCATCCATAAACACACTCGTCTCTTTCTGCATCGAATGCATAATGCGCGATGCTGACGCATCAAGAAGAGGAAGGGTGAATTCGTGCGAGACAAGTTCTTGGTCAGTGAGCATTCCTAGAGAATGGAGGTGGTAAAAAGTCCGTGCCACTTCCTCTTGAATTCGTGTATTATTCTCGGCTCGGAACAATTCAAATAGCGGGATATACTGGGTGACGGAGTTCCGCGCCGTCCCCGTATCTTCGCGGGCAAGGGACTCGATTGCGCTCCGGACTGCGTGAATGACGATGAGAGAGCTAAGGATGGCGTCGCCTCCGACGGCAAGGTCTCGTAGGATATCCGGAGTAAGCGTTCCCGTATTTATAAGTGGACGTAAGCCATTTCCATAGGCTTCTGTAATATGCTCAATCTTCTGGTCAAGGAGCCACTTCTTTCGACTTTTAGTCATGGGCGAAGTGTTGTCCAAGGACTCCTCTTCATTTTTCCATATTCCTGCCGCCTCCTCCAGTAAGGCGTGTGGTTCTTGAGAGTGTACTTCTTTGCTTGTGTCGCGAGTGCCATCTCTCAAGAGACTCCCGACATTTTGTGCGAAACGGCTCGTTGAGCGGGATAGGCAATCACGTTGTTCTTCCGTCAATTGACCGGTGTCATTTGCGACGGCGAGCCCGTCTGCGACGCTCTGTTTCAGTACAGTGTCGGCGGTATTTTCTAAAAAAGACAGAACCTCTTCAAATGAAACGACGCCGCGCTTCATGAGCATCGGGATGAGATGCGCCGCTTTGACGACACGGGGCAAAGACTCCCTCCGGTGTTCCGATTCAATGATGTCTCCTGCGGCGAAATCTTCGCGCAGGTCGTGCTCGACGAGAAGAGATTCCCAAGCAGTTTTATACGCATCACCAAAACGAACTTGTGCCTCCTTCAATTCTCGCGAAGATTCGGCGTGTTCCAAAGGAAGTAGTTCAAAAGGGAAATAAAGCGCGAGGCGGTTATTGAACGGGTCGCTCTCGAATAACATAGCGCAAGTCTCGTAGGCATTGGCGATTTCTTCATTGCTGATCTTATGCTCCGCGAGAGCCGTCTCAATGTTTTCGGTGGCTACAGGTATGGCCTCAAATAACACGGAAAGCGCGCGAGAGGCGTCAGTCCGCATCATTGCCAGCCTGATACGTTCCGGGTCATTTCTAATCTCTCGCGGCCATGGGGAATCGACAGCTTCTGGGGCTCCGAGCGATTCTGCCGCAGGAAATGCAACAAACGAATCTCGGTGCGACTCAAAATGTCGTCCTTCTTGTGTCACGAACTCAATATAACATAGAGTCTTTTTTATTTGCTTCCAGGAATCGAATTTCGGCATCTAGGCCGTATGCAGGATAATGGGGACAGCCACCATTGTTTGATACATAGTGTGTCATAATTTAAGAATGCCGCGCACTGCCCGCGTTGATGTCGGAGGAGAGATATATCATGTAATCAATCGTGCGAACGGGCGTCTCCAGATTTTTAATACAGATGAAGATTACCTGCTCTTCGAACAGCTTCTGCTAGAGACAAAGGAAATCACCGATATGCGCATTCTTGCGTATGAGCTGATGCCAAACCATTGGCATCTCGTGCTTCATCCTCGAAATGACGGTGATCTTCAAGCATTTATGCACAAGTTAAGTAATGCGCATACAAGAAAAGTGCACGCGCGCACCAATACAAACGGCAGTGGGCATCTGTATCAGGGGCGGTATAAATCTTTTCTCGTTGATTCGGAAAAGTATCTCTTGGCCGTCATCAAGTATGTCGAGCGCAATGCGGTGCGCGCCAAGCTCGTTCGCTTTTGTGAAGATTGGCGATGGGGAAGTGCGTGGCGACGTGTTCACGGAACACCACAGCAACAGAGACTGCTTGGCCCGATACCGGTTGATCTCCCGGACGCCTATGTGAGTTGGATCAATACGGAAGAGAAGCCGGAAGATTTGAACCGTCTCCGCAATTCAGTGAATAAAAGTGTTCCGTATGGGAAGGAACAGTGGGTTCAACGGATGGTATCCAGACACCGTCTCGAATCGACGCTGAAGTCACCCGGGCGACCGAGGAAAGCTAAATGAGGGGAATTATTAGACCACATGAAGCGTAAAATAATGGTGGCTGTCCCCATTATCTCGTCGCCTGCAATGGGAAAAGGCAATTAAAGAGGACGTCATTACTCTTGATCATGACAATAAAATAGAAGGTAAATTAGGGACAGTGGGGGCAGTCGCACGAGATATTATGGGAAATTTAGCCGCAGCAACATCAACGGGCGGATTAGTAAATAAGAAGTATGGGAGGGTTGGGGACACTCCCATCATCGGTGCCGGCACCTATGCTGATAACGAGACCTGTGCGGTGTCAGCGACTGGTGTCGGGGAACATTTTATGAGAACGGTTCTTGCGAAGACTATCTCAGAGATAATTCGACATGAAAAAGTCAGTGCGCTAGAGGCAGCAAAAAAAGGCATAGAATATTTGGCGAGAAAGGTTGAAGGTCTTGGCGGTGTCATAGTTATTGATACAGATGGAAATTGCGGGAGTGCATTCTCGACCCCCACCATGATTCTTGGGTCTGTACGAGAGGGTAGTGGTGTGAAAATTAGCTTTAATGCACCAATCAGTGGCTGTGAGTGATTGAGTTGAAAAATTAAAAAAATTGACACACTTCTTATGTGCAGGTAGGGTAGGAATTGGGATTGTGGGCCGCTAGTTCGTAGCTTGTCCTTAAATACAAGGAGATAGAAATGAAAGTACTGTTCATATAAAATAATGGTGGCTGTCCCCATTATCGTGGTGCGGTCGAAGAGATAATGAGGACAACCATCATCATTTGGTAGAAGATTAGTATTAGAACACACGAAATGTATAAAAATGGTGGGGCTGTCTCCATTACCCCCTATAAATAATAGAGTCCCGCGGGGTGAGCGCGGGACTCAAGGGGATGTTTGGTGCTGTCAAAATGAGGCGTTGACGGCGACGGTCGACAGGGTTTCTCCTTCAAGGGTGCGGAATACTGCACCCCAGATTTGGAACGAGCCGAGATTCAGTTCGATCCTTGGCCCGACGTCGAAGTCGGTTTCTTCGATTACGCCGACGCCGACGTAATCGTTGAGCGTGTAGGTGGTCGTAACTCTGTGCCACCTACCACTCTCGCCATTCTCGAACGTACCGGAAACGTTAATCTGTTCCCAGTCAATCTCGAAGAACGCGTTACGGCGCTCCCCGTTGATTTCCCCGGGAACGGTCTCGCGACCGAATCCGAGACCGATCTGGAGCCAAGGGAAAGGCCTTACCGTCGGGCCAACGTACCACTCGTGGTAGCCGTCGCTCTCGCGCTCGATGAGCGCATAGAACCCGACAGAACCAGCGAGCTCGCGCTCGTACCAGCCGGTGAACCTCGACGGAGTTTCTCCGTCGCCGAAGGTCCGTGCTTCGAACCAGAAGCCCAGACCCCTCTCTTCTTCCACCTCTTCGGCCGCCATCGCTGGCACCGGGCCGAGGAGGAGGCATACGACAACGACCAAGAACCAGAACGAGCTTTTCATTTCTATACTCCTCAAATAACGGCGCTACAGCGCCACAGGTACTATGTAAACACGTCCGGTGTATAATGTCAAGCTCACGCTTGTGTTTATATATGAGGTGTGCTATAGTCTGAAACCAGGGTCTGGAGGTTTACATTTTCAGATAGGTGTATACTACACGAATGGACAAGAAAAAATCAGAATATCTAGTTTTCAGTTTCATTCTCATCTTCTTCGTCTCGGCATATTGGGGCTACCGAACCTTTTTCGTAACACGCGATTTTGTCGTGGAAAGCATCACCGAATGCGACCCTCAAATGGAGAGCTGTTTTGTGTCGTGTAACGCGGGGGTGTGCGGTACGGATTATTATAAGAAAATAACGAAGAAGGCCTACAACATCGCGATTTGTAAGGAAACTGTTGAGCAATGTGAGCCGCTTACTTGCGAGCCGAATGAAGCGGACTGTACAATCGTATATTGTTCACTAGATATGACACAGGATGGTGAGGCGTGTACAAATCCTAGAGATTTCCAAAAAGAGGAGCCAGAATCGATAATTATCGATACAGAACCCGTCATATGAGTCATACAAAAAAAACAAAAGGCATGCATATCTTGATCGATCTGTTTGGTTGCGATCCGCACCAGATAAATTCCAGCAAGTTCTGGAACGATACGCTCACTGGCGCGGCGCAAACTGCGGGAATGGAGGTGCTTCATTCCCATTTCCACGAGTTCAAACCGCAGGGGATAACAGGATTTCTTCTTCTTTCCACCTCCCACATATCGATCCATAGCTGGCCTGAATATAATTACGTCGCATGCGATGTTTTCAGCTGTTCAGATGAGGCAGAAACGATTATGGCAGCCGATTTTCTGATACAGGCAGTCGAATCAACAAAAAAGAAAGTTCAGAAAATAAAACGCGGATACAATGTGATGGAGTACTTGGAGTCGCCTATATACAAAACGGGTAAAACGAGCCGGGTTCGGGTTGTAAAAAAGTTGGCGGAAACACACTCTGCTTTTCAAGAGATCGTTGTCGCTGATCTGAAAAAATTAGGCAAGAGTCTTATTATAGATGGATTGGTACAGACTTCAGAATTCGATCATGAACGATATGATCGGGCGATTCTGGCCCCTCTTAAATCGACCGACAAGCGCATTATTATCCTCGGTGGTGGAGACGGGTATGTGGCGGAGATGGCTTTGAAGATGAATCCGAAACTGAAAATCACTATAATCGATCTCGATTCTGAAGTAGTGTATCTTTCGAAGAAATACCTGCATCAGAAAGTCTTTTCGCATCCGAATGTCGTTCTCAATATTGGAGATGCGCTGAATTATCTTAAGGTGTATGCAGACAAGCGGGGAGAAAAGGTAGATGGGATCATCTCTGACTTGACCGATAATCCCGTAGGCGGTGCCGGAACAAAAAGGAAAATCAGTGAATTTTACGAAACAGTTTTCCAATTATCAAAGGAAGTACTTAAACCAGGGGGCTGGATAAGTGCACAGGCGGGAGCAGCCAGCGTGGTACCTAAATATATTGATGCAGCAAAGATAACCGAAAATAAGTTTAAAAAAGTGTTCGGAAACTTTACGAGGAAAGATGTAATGATACCGAGCTTCGGAGAGAAAAACTCCTTTATCTGGGCTAAGAATTAGGATTCGTGCGCGAAGGGGTTGACATAAGGTAATACAAATGCTAGCATAGAATGCAGACCTGAGTAGGTCTTTTCAGCCCCCGGGTTAGCCTGGGGTTCATACACGAAACGGAAGGAGGGTTCGCTCGTGAGAAATCGCGCGATCGGAATGACTCTCTTCCGTGCGATTGTGGCAGAGAGGATAATAACGGTAGTGACCCGAGTGGTCACTGATGTGCCGATGCTGGCCATCCTCGCTTGGAACTCCGGGTTTAAGGGACTCGTAGTTGCATTTGCGGTGGTCACGCCAATCTACCTGCTCTTGTGCATCGACATCGTTATTGTTAGCGATGCCGCCCTAAAGAGGGGGTGGGATGCGACAGGTCTTGAAACACTGCGAGGGCTTGAACACGAAGTTCTCGAAAAAAAACAGTGGGTCAAGAAGTTCGTCCAAAGGATTCTGCGGAGCCGGAGGCTCATCTTCTGGGTCGGGAGCTGGTTCTATCTCGACCCGGATTACGTGACCCTCCTCCTTCGCAAGAAAGAGGACGGGTACGCCTCGACCTTTCTGAAGATTACACTGCCTTCAGTATTGCTCAGTATGGTGGTGTGGCTCGGAGTCTGGTGGGCCGCCGTGCAAGGTTTCCGCCTTGCTGTTTTGTTACTAGAGTGGGTCTTATAAGCGCTGTCCCTGGACAGCGCTTTTCTTTTGTTATAATGAACCCATGTTTTGCACAGATGCGTATTCTATCGAATTGTTCCAGTCTCTCAGCTTTTTCGTCTTTTCTCCCAATGCGCCTGCTCTTTTATATTATTCCCACGTTCCTGCAGCTACCATAGCTTTGTTTCTAAGCTTCTTTATAATCTTTAAAAATCGAGAGGTATTGGAGGCAAAGATCTTGGTTGCTATATCGCTCCTCTACGCGGCATGGGCGATAATGAATCTCTTCATCTGGACGCAAATTGATGTCAGGGTCGTCATGTATTTGTGGTCCTTCTGGTTCACATTCTTCACTCTTATTTTTATACTCGGTTTCTATTTCTTGTATGTATTCATAAAAAAGAAAGACGTTTCGTTCAGACTCAAGGCGTTATTTATTGCCCTGCTGTCGCCAATCATTCTGCTGTCCTCGACCAGTCTCAATCTGTCATCTTTCGAAATTGGTGGCTGTAATGCGATAGAAAATCCTTTGATGATCGGATATTCATACTTGCTCACCACGTCTATATTTATATGGATGGTCATATTTTCCTTCAGTGAGTATTACCGGGCGGCGAAGGATAGCAAAAAACAGATTGCGCTCGTCTCTCTCGGGGTCCTTCTTTTCCTGATATCATTCTCGGTCGCAACGTATGTTCCGAGCATCCTCAATCTTTTCGAGAGCAGTGTCGATACGTTTGCAATAGAGATGTACGGCTTTTTCGGGATGACTGTTTTCATCGGCTTTCTTTCCTATCTAATCGTCAGATACAAGGCATTCAGCATAAAGGTCCTCGCCGCGCAGGCACTCGTCTTTGCTTTGAGCGCGCTTATCGCGTCAGAATTCTTCTTCGTGAGGAATATGACCAACAGAGTCTTGGTAGGCGTAACTTTGTTCCTGGCAATCGGCTTCGGATTTTTCTTGGTGCGGAGCGTCAAGCGGGAAGTAGAACAGCGCGAGAAGATCGAGAAGCTCGCGGAAGAGCTTGCGGAGACCAATGACCGGCAGGAGACGCTGATTCACTTTATCGGGCATGAGGTGAAGGGCTTCTTGACTAAAGACTCGGGTGCCTTCGCCGCTATCGCCGAAGGCGATCTCGGGCAGTGCAGTGCGGATATGAAGCCCTTTGTAGAGCATGCGCTCGAGGAGTCGCGCCGAGGCGCCGACTCGGTGGCGAACATCCTCAAGGCCTCCAACTTGAAGAAGGGGACCGTTTCTTACGACAAGGCGCCCTTCGACCTTAAGGCGCTCGTCGCAGGCGCGGTCGAGAAGGCGCGGCAGACCGCAGAGCAGAAGGGACTCGTCCTCTCCTTCACGGCAGACGAGGCGGGCGCGCCCTACTCGCTCACGGGCGACGCCGCACAGATAAGCGACCACGTACTGCGGAACCTGATCGACAACGCGATCAACTACACTCCCTCGGGCTCGGTAGCAGTCTCCCTTAAGAGGGAGGGGGCGGGCAAACTGGTCTTCAGCGTCAAGGATTCCGGCGTCGGCATCACGGAGGAAGACAAGAAGCGCCTCTTCACCGAGGGCGGCCACGGTAAGGACTCGCAGAAGGTAAACGTCCACTCCACCGGCTACGGTCTCTATATCGCGAAGAGCATCGTCGAGGCGCACGGCGGCACTATCCGCGCCGAGAGCGAAGGGGAGGGGAAGGGTTCGACGTTCGTCGTGGAGTTTCCGGCTTAATTCAGAAAACTTGATACTCGTGATATACTTCTGGACGATATGAAAAACATTATTCAATACCGTATTTTCAAAGGCGACACGCAGTATGTCGCCGAGGGTCTAGATTTGCCGGTGGTGACTCAAGGCAGGACTCTCGACGAACTCGCAAGAAATATTCAAGAAGCAACGGAACTCTGTCTTGACGGTGAGGATCCTGCAGACTTTGGACTCGCGCCTTCTTCACCCCTGCTCGTTAATTTCGAGTTACCGCGGACGTTTGTGCATGCCTAAACCGCGAGTTTTGGACGGGCAGAACGTTGTTGCGATTCTCGAGGGTTTTGGATTCTCGATAGTAAACCAAAGAGGGAGTCATATCAAATTACGACGAATTGCTAAGGGCGGCGTACGCGAAACACTTGATATGGCTGCCTACTTTTCGACGCAAGTGCAAAACTTGGCCTGGTAACAACCTCCCCATGACGGGTTGACTATGTATATACAGGTGTATATACTCTTCCTATGACCACGGCAACCATTCAGAAGTGGGGAAATAGTTTAGGGATACGAATCCCTAGAGAGATAGCGCGCGAGACGCAGATGAGCGAAGGGAGCGTTATCTCGCTCTCGGTCGAGGGCAGGGTTCTTCTACTGAAGCCCTCTAAGAAGCCGGTTTATACTCTCGCCTCTCTATTGAAGAATTTCGATAAGAAAACTCAACACGGCATTGTTGATTGGGGCCCCGCACGCGGTAATGAGGTATGGTAGCAACGAAATATATCCCTCGCCGCGGCGATATCGTATGGATCGACTTTGATCCCATAAAGGGGCATGAACAGATCGGTCGCCGTCCAGCGGTCGTCGTTTCTCCAGAGGCGTACAATAAGATAAGCAACCGTGCGCTCTTCTGCCCGATAACCTCGGCGAGCAAGGGATACATTTTTGAGGTCATTCTTGAGGGGAAAGAAAGCCGCGGGGCGATTCTTGTCGATCAGATACGCACACTAGACTGGAGCAAGCGCCGCATAGCTTTCATTGAAAAATCTCCACCCGCCAGCATGGATGATGTCGAGGCGAAACTGCTTACGCTCATACGGCAGTAAGACCGGGTGTATAAATATTACAAATAATGAAAAGGAAATCTCCCGGCGTCAGTTTCGAAGGGGCCGTTCTGGCCGGAGAAGATGCGCCGAAGGGCGCAGTGCCGATGAGCCGCGAGGCGTTCGAGGAGCTGGTGCGAGAAGGGTTCCTGCTCCTGCCGGAAAAGTTTCGCGCGAAGATAGAGAATGTCGCGCTCCTGGTCGAGGACGAGCCCTCGGAGGAGGTGCGGCGGCGGGAAGGTCTCGGAGACGGCGAGACGCTCCTCGGCCTCTACCAGGGCATCCCCGCCACGGCGCGCGGCGACACCTACGGCATCGGCGAGACGCTTCCCGACACGATAACGCTCTATAAACTGCCGATAGAAGAAGCGGCGCACGAAGACGGACAGGACGTTCGCACGGTTATCGCCGAGACGATCTGGCACGAATACGCCCACTACTTCGGGATGGACGAAGAAGAGGTGCGGCTCCGCGAGGAGATGCGCGATCAGTAATCAGGAAACAATGTTGACCGGAGATCCGGCGGCGAAGCCGCGGATATTGCCGATAGTGGTGTCGAGGATGCGCTCCACGGCCTCCCGCGTATTGAAGGCGAGGTGCGGCGTGACGATAACGCGCGGATGCTCGATAAGGTAGTGGTTCTCGAGCGCGATCTTTATCGCGCTCTCGTTTGGGTGGGGCGCGGTCAGGAGCGCCGCTTCTTCGTTTAGGTCGCCCTCCTCTTCGAGCACGTCGAGCGCCGCGCCCGCGAGGATGTTCTTCTGGAGTGCCTCGACGAGCGCGTCGGTCTCGACCACCGCGCCGCGCGCGGTGTTGACGAGATACGCGCCTTTCTTGATGTCGGCGATGTTGCCGCGATTGATGAGGTGGTGCGTGTGCTCGTTGTACGGGACGTGGAGCGTGAGGATGTCGGACGAGGCGAGAAGCTCGGGCAGAGGCGTGTAGGAGAAGTCGAGCGTGTGGGAGAGCTCGGCGTTTGGGAAGGCGTCGTATCCGAGCACCTTCATGCCGAAGCCCTTTGCCATGCGGATAACGTGCGCGCCGATGTGTCCGGTGCCGATGACGCCGAGCGTCTTGCCGGCGAGGTCGAAGCCGCGGAGCCCTGCGGGAGAGAAGGCGCCGGTGCGCACGCGCTCGTCGGCGTCGATCACGCGCCGCGAGAGCGCCAAGAGGAGCGCGAAGGCAAACTCGGCGACGGTGTTCTCGCCATAGAAGGGGACGTTTGCGACCGCGATGCCGCGCGCCTTCGCGGCGGCAAGGTCGATATGGTCGAAGCCGGTCGAGCGGGTCGCGATGAGCTTCAAGGCGGGGAATCGGCTCATCTCCGCCTCGCCGATCTTGGATTCTATAAAGACGCAGAGCACCTCTGCCTCCGGGTCGGCGAGTTCGGGGAGCGCGGCGAGCGGGCCTTCATGGAACGTAATAGTCTCGTTCGGAAGTTTCGTTCTCACATATTCCTCTTCCCACGCCTCGCCTGAAAAGTAATGGATATTCATAATAAGATGTTGCGCGTATTCTACACCGCCTTGCCCGCGCGGAGAATCCACAGTCGAATCATTGACTTACCGCGCACTGTCCGTATACTCATGCGCATAACGGCGCGACAGCGCGAAGCTTAAGAACAATTACCGGAAATGGAAAAGTATGAGTTCAACGGAAACATCCTCATTGTAGGGTTCGGGAGCATCGGGCAGGGGATTCTACCTCTCCTTCTTCGGCATTTCACCATTACGCCGGAACGGATAACCATCGTCACCGCGGACTCTCGCGGCGAGGAGGAGGCGCGCGAGTATGGCGTGCGCTTCATCGTCGACCCTCTCCTGCCGCACAACTATAAGGATATCGTGGGCGCGCATGTCGGCTCGGGCGACTTCCTGGTAAACGTCTCGGTCGACGTTTCCTCGGCGGCGCTTATCGAGCACTGCCAGCACAACAATATCCTCTATATCGACACGGTGATGGAGCCCTGGCTCGGCTTCTATATCGACCCGAAGCTCTCCGTCTCGGAGCGTTCCAACTACGCGCTCCGCGAGACGGCGCTCGCGCTCCGCGCACTCCCGATAGAGGGCCCACGCCCGACGGCGGTGCTCGCGCACGGCGCGAATCCTGGCCTCGTCTCCCACTTCGTCAAACAGGCGCTCCTGAACATCGCCGCAGATACCGGATTCGAGACGGGCGTGCCGGCAACGCGCGAGGCGTGGGCGCGGCTTGCGCGCGATCTCGGCATCAAGGTTATCCACATCGCCGAGCGGGACACGCAGGAGTCTCCCGTGCCGAAGAAAATAGGGGAGTTTATCAACACCTGGTCTATCGACGGGTTCGCCGCCGAGGGATGCCAGCCCGCCGAGATGGGCTGGGGCACGCACGAGAGGAAGCTTCCGGAGAACGCGCGCAGACACGATTTCGGCTGTGGGAGCGCCATCTACCTGGAACAACCCGGCTTCGCGACCAAGGTGCGCAGTTGGACACCCACGCCGAAGGCCCAGCACGCGTGGATTATCACGCATCACGAATCCGTCTCTATTTCAGACTACCTGACGCTCTTAGAGGGCGAGAAGACTGTCTATCGGCCGACGGTGCATTATGCGTACCACCCCTGCGACGGCGCAGTGCTCTCTCTCGACGAGCTCGCGGCGAACAACGGCGTACTTCAGAAGGAGCAGAGGCTCATCAGCGAGGACGTTCTCCCCGGAGGAGTCGACGAGCTCGGCGTCCTGCTTATGGGGCACGCGAAGGGAGCCTACTGGTACGGCTCGCGGCTCTCCATAGACGAGGCGCGGCGGCTCGTACCGCACAACAACGCGACCGGCCTCCAGGTAACGGCGAGCATCATCGGCGCGATGGTCTGGGCTATGAAGAATCCGACCGCAGGCATCGTCGACGCCGACGAGATGGACCATCAGCTTCTTATGGACGTCGCGCGTCCGTATCTCGGCGAGGTATTCGGCATCTACACCGACTGGACGCCTATCCAAGGGCGCGGACAGCTCTTCCCGGAGGCGTTTGACGCCGAGGATCCCTGGCAGTTTGAAAATTTCAGGGTGTCGTAGACAGTTCCGAGCCGGCAGGTGCGCCCGCTCTCGGACACGCATAATTTTCTGGCTGAAAATTTGCTGTGTCTCGCGCCGTCGCGCTCCGACACGTCCTCGAGCGAGCGCACCTGTCGGCTCGGAGTGCGGTGTCTAAGTCAGAGCCGAGCGCAGGCGGAGCGTGCGGCGGATAAAGGGCAGGGCGTAGCGGTCGAGCCCGTAGTGGCCGGCGACGCGGTGTGCGAGCATGATGCCGAGCGCGAGCATGATAAGCATCGGGTTCTCGCTTACCGTCCCCGCGAGGAGGAAGTTGAAGGACATAAAGAAGGCGAAGAACGCGGCGGTCCTGGTGAAGAGTCCGACGATAAGCCCGAGCCCGATAGCGATCTCGCCGATCACGACGGCGTTCGACCAGGTGACAAGATTCGGGAGCACGGCGCTCTGGAGGAACGAGGCGTACCAGCCGTAGACGTCCGGGTGGCAGGCGGCAGGATTGGCGCAGAACTCCGCGGTTTTCTTGAGCGCGCCGTTTACGAAGCCCTGGAGAGCGGCGCCCGCGTCGCCGCCGAACCATATAGGGTTTGTAAACTTGTTCCATCCGGCAATCAGGAACTCGTAGCCGAGGAAGAGGCGGACAAGGAGCCAGAGCGGCGCGCTCCGCACGCTTGCGGTTAAGAAGTGGGCGAACGCAGACTGCTGGATGGTGTAAGTGTTCATAGCCGTATTCTAAAGCATGCACCGCGATCAGAGCGGTCTCTCCTGTCGCAGGTGGGGATAGGGACGTGATACGATGATTCTCTATGCCTCCTGAAAAGAAAAATCCGCCCCGCGCGCGAGCCGTGCTCCGCGCGTATGGGAAGGCCGCCCTGCGCTACCCGAATCTGCTCATCGGGTCGATAGTTGCCGCTATCGTCATCGAAGCCTCGAGCGTCGCCGCGCCGCTTTTCCTAAAGGAATTTATCGACATCCTTGTCGCTGGTAATACTGCGCCGCACATTATCAGTTCTGTCGTCTGGACGCTCACAATCTATTCGTTTGTTAAACTGTGCGGCTGGGCAGGACAGCGTATGCGGATGTACTCTCTCGGGCGCATTGAGGCGCGCGTGATGGCCGATCTTTTTGAGCGGGCGTTTGTGTATCTCATCGGCCACTCGCACGAATTCTTCATCTCGAACTTCACCGGCACGCTCACCCGCCGTGTTACGCGCTACGCGCGTTCCTTCGAGTCGGTGCTCGACAGTCTGCTTCTCAACTTCTTTCCGGCTTGTATTTTCGTCGCCGGCGTCGTGACAGTCTTATCATTCCGCAACCTTTGGCTCGGAATGAGCCTGCTGGCTTTGACCCTAGTGTTTATATATATGCAATACACGATGGTGCTATGGCTACAGCCGCTCCGGACGAGGCGCACTGAAGAGGATAGTCGGATGACGGGTGCGCTTTCCGATGCCGTATTGAACCATTCGACCATTACCGCTTTCGCTGCAATCCCGCACGAACGCGTATTCTTTGGCAAGGTAACGGAAGGGTGGCATAGAGCGATGAGGGGTGCGATGGATGGCTATGCGTGGATTTACGGCGTTCAGGGGTTGTTCGCAACGCTCCTCGAGATCGGCCTTTTGAGCGGCACAGCGTTCCTCTGGTTGAAGGGCGTCCTGACGATAGGCGATTTCGTGCTAGTGCAGATTTATATCATCGGCCTCTTAAATCGCGTCTGGGACATCGGTCGCAATATGCGTCAATTGAGTGACGCGTTCTCCGAGGCGACCGAGATGCTCGATATCATGGAACAGCCGCACGAGATACGGGATGCACCGGACGCGAGGCCACTCGCCGTCAAGGAAGGCGCAGTCGAGTTTAGCGATGTGCAGTTCGAGTATCTCGACGGGCGTTCGCTCCTCAAGAGTTTCAATCTGGAGATAGCTCCGCGCGAGAAGGTCGCCCTTATCGGCTCCTCGGGCGCGGGTAAGTCGACCGTCACGAAGCTCCTCTTGCGGCTCTACGATATCCAGGGCGGCGCGATCAGCATCGACGAACAGGATATTTCGCGCGTGACGCAAGAGAGCTTGCGTAAGGCGATCGCGTTTGTCCCGCAGGAGCCGCTCCTCTTCCATCGCTCGCTCCTCGAGAACATCCGCTACGGGCGACAGGACGCGACCGACGAGGAGGTCGTCGAGGCGGCTCGGCAGGCCCACTGCGAGGAGTTCATCAGTAAGTATCCGGAAGGCTTCAAGACGATGGTCGGCGAGCGTGGCGTGAAGCTCTCGGGCGGCGAACGCCAGCGGGTCGCTATCGCCCGCGCGATTCTGAAGAACGCGCCGATACTCGTTCTCGACGAGGCGACTTCGAGCCTCGACTCCGAGAGCGAGCGGCTGATCCAGGACGCGCTCCTGCGCCTGATGGAAGGGAAGACGGTCATCGCGATCGCGCACCGGCTCTCGACCGTGATGCATATGGATCGCATCATCGTGATGGAGCAGGGGGCGGTCGCTCTCTCGGGCACACACGACGAGCTTCTCGCCGAGGGGACGAACCTCTATAAGAAGCTCTGGGAGATCCAGGCGGGCGGCTTCGTCCGGAAGGATTAGATTGTCTGAACGGAGCGCGTTTGGTAGTGTTCCTCTATCGCCGGTATAGTTCAATGGTAGAACGAAGGACTCATAAGCCTTAAACAATGGTTCGATTCCATTTACCGGCACCACACGACATTTTGGAAAGATTTTGGTAGAATGATAATTAATGCGGGCGTAGCTCAACGGTAGAGCACTCCCCTGTCACGGGAGAGGCCGTGGGGTCAGCACCCATCGCCCGCGCAAATTGAAAGCCCCCTTCGAGGGGGCTTTCAATTTGCTACACTTACCCTGTGGCGATTATTATAAGCATCATAGCGCGGGAGATTCTTGATTCGAGAGGCGAGCCTACCATCGAGGTCGAGCTCGCGACAGAACGGGCGAGAGGCCGCGCCTCGGTTCCTGCTGGCGCGAGCGTCGGCGCCCACGAGGCGCTCGAACTGCGCGACGGCGACAGAGAGCGGTATCGCGGCCGCGGCGTGTTGAAGGCCGTCGCGAATGTGAGCGGCGAGATTGCGCGCGAAATGGTCGGAAAAGAGTTCGATCAGACATCGCTCGACGAATTCCTCATAAAGCTCGACGGCACGCCGAACAAGAGCCGCCTCGGCGCGAACGCGCTTCTCGGCGTCTCGATCGCGTTTGCGCGCGCGGCGGCGGCGGAGCAGGACGCCGAACTTTTTTCTTATCTCGGCAGTCTCGATGAACGAAATTCTTTTTTACTTCCGCAACCGGCGTTTAATGTGCTCAACGGCGGCGCGCACGCCGCCAACGGCCTCGATATCCAGGAATATATGCTCCTGCCGATCGCCTTCACAAGCGTCGCCGAGAAGGTGCGCGTCGCGGGCGACTGTATCAATGCGCTTAAGGTGCTTCTCGAAGAGCAGGGCTATGACACTGGTCTCGGCGACGAAGGAGGCTTCGCTCCGCGGCTCGGTTCGAACGAAGAGGCGCTCGACCTGCTCGTCGCGGCGATAGCGCGCGCCGGCTACACTGCCGACCAGATCAAGATCGCGCTTGATGTCGCCGCCTCACAGCTCTATAAGGATGGTGCCTATCTGCTCCGCGCCGGAGGAGAAAAGCGCCTGAATCGCGAAGAGATGCTCGCCTGGTATACGCGGCTCGTCGAGACGTATCCGATCATCTCGATAGAAGACGCTTTCGGTGAAGACGATCTTGAGGGCTTCGCGGCGCTTCGCGCCGCGCTCGGCGACCATATTCTCGTCGTGGGCGACGATCTTACGGTAACCGACACGCGCCGGATCAGGCAGGCAAGTGAGGCGCGCGCGGTAAACGCCGTCATCATTAAGCCGAATCAGATCGGGACGCTAAGCGAGGCGCTCGCGGCGCTTCGCGCCGCGAAGAAGAATGGCTGGAAGGTCTGGGCCTCGCACCGCTCCGGAGAGACGGACGACACCTTCATCGCCGACTTCGCCGTCGGCCTCTCGGCCGATTATCTGAAGGCCGGCTCGCTCGCTCGCGAAGAACGTGTCGCCAAGTATAATCGGCTTATGGAGATCGAAGAAACCTTAAAAACAGTATGAGCGGTTCGACGCAAATTATCGCGACGATTGGTCCGGCGAGCGAACGCGAGGAGATACTGCGCGCGATGATCGAGAGCGGGATGGATATCGCGCGGCTTAACTTCGCCTGGCACACAAGGGAGGAGGGGATTGCGCACATCGATCTGGTCAGGAAGATCGCGGGGGAGCAGGGGCGTCGGATCCCGATCATTGTCGATATGCCGGGGCCCCGCATAGAGCTCGCCGAGGGACACACCTACGACGTCTCGGCTCCGGTCGTGCTCTCAGAGCGCGACCGCGATACGCTCCGACTTTGTGTAGAGAAGAGCGTCGAGTATGTCGCCGTGTCGTTCGTCGGCAACGCCGGAGATATCGAACAGTGCCGCGCCGCGCTCTCTGCGCTCGGCGGAAACCAGAAACTCATCGCGAAGATAGAGCGCGCGGCCGCCGTCGACACGCTTGACGGCATTATCGCCGCCGCCGATGCGCTGATGGTCGCGCGCGGCGATCTCGGGAACGAGGTCCCGCTCGAGAAGATTCCCTTCATCCAGAAAGAGATTATCGCGCGCGCGAAGGCGGCGAGGAAGCCGGTTATCGTCGCGACACAGATGCTCCTCTCGATGACAGAAAACAGTGAACCGACGCGCGCCGAGGTTACCGATGTCGAGGAGGCTGTCGTTGAAGGTTCGGATGCCGTGATGCTCTCCGAAGAGACATCCGTAGGCGCACATCCAGTCGAGGCTGTAGCGATGATGCGGCGCATCATCGTCGAAGCCGAGAAACATCGTTCCGACACCGTTCGGCTGAACCCTCTATGAGCGGGAAGTTGCTTATCGCGCGGCACCACGAATCGGAGTGGAATAAAAAAGGGCTGTGGACCGGTAGCCGTAATGTCCACCTCACGCCCTACGGGGCCGCGAAGTCTGGAGAGATGGGGCTTCGCGTGAGCGATATCCGGATTAATCGCGCCTTTACCTCGAAGCAGGCTCGCGCGGTAGAGACGCTCATCCATATGCTCCGCGCGCTGAAGCTCGACGGCATCCCGACCGAGCACAGTAACGCGCTCAACGAGCGCGACTACGGCGACTATACGGGAAAGAATAAGTGGGATATGGAACAGCTCGTCGGCACCGAAGCCTTCGAGGCTATGCGCCGCGGCTGGGATTATCCGATCCCCGGCGGCGAGACGCTTAAGATGGTCTATGAGCGCGTCGTACCCTTTTATCGCGACACGATAGTTCCGTTTCTTGCCGCAGGGGAGAATGTGCTTATCGTCTCGCACGGCAATGCGCTCCGCGCGCTGATGATATATATCGAATCGATTCCTGAAGAGAAAGTGGCCGATCTGAATATGCTTTTCGGTGCCGTGGTGCTCTACGATGTCGATACTGAAGGGCGTATGCTTGCGAAAGAAGTGCGTGAGATCGAGTCAACAGTTAACGCCTAAACGCGGCCGTACTTGTCTTCGAGGCGCTCGATGTCGCTCTCGTCGAAGTCGCCGAACGCTATCTCGAGAAAGGCAATCCCTTCAGGGCCGCCCGTTACGCGGTGCTCCGAGTGGCGCGGACAGAAAAACGCGCCGCCCTCGCGCGCGTCAGCGTCCTTGTCGCCGATGCGGATAATGCCGGAGCCCTTGATCACGCGCCAGAACTCGTCGCGGTGCTCGTGCGTCTGGAGACTGATCGATTCTCCCGGGTGTACCGAGACTATCTTTACCGTCGTCTTCTCGTTCAGCGTGAAGCGCTCGAAGTTGCCCCAAGGGCGCTCCTCTTTCTCATAATGGGGCAAGTCTTTCATGGTATAAGTATATACTGTTTTCAGAAATTGAAAAATTGAAGAGACTCGGTTAGTATAAGTCGGTGCGTAAGCCGAGATAGCTCAGTTGGTAAGCCCTCCGGGCTTTCTGCTTGCGCTCACTCGCACGAACGAATGAAGACATTCGCTCGTGGCTCGCTCGCTTGGCAGTAGAGCAGCGCCATATCGGGCCGCTCGTAAGTCCGAGCATAGTTTGTTTTGCCGAGATAGCTCAGTTGGTAGAGCAGCGCCATGGTGGGTCGCAGACCCTGCCCACGATTCTCGCGAGGGAATCGCGAATCCCGAATAACGGTTAATATCCGCACAAACGGATGAGACCGTGGCGCAAATCTTTGCGCCCGAACGACTGACAAGGGTGTCCAGCAATTTTGCAGGATAAAGATACAGTCTAGCCCTCTCGTATAGAGAAAGGAGAGGTGTAAGCGAAGGCGCAGGTCGTCGGTTCAATCCCGACTCTCGGCTCCAGAATCAAACCCGAATCCGATTTTTCGGAGTTAGCCCGTGCGCGGTGCAATTCCTGCCAAGGGATTCCCGCATTTCCGCGCGCGCCCACAATCTCTTGAGCGAAGCGATTAGAGATTGGAAGTACTCTTTGGGGTGCTTCGCGCGCGCTGGGGTGAGGTTCGAGCCGAAGATTTTCATGCCAGTTGACTTGGGCGTTTCATATATGATACACTATTGTCATACTTATGAAAAGCAAGAATAACCTACTTGAGCAGCTTAAAACCCTGCCTCATTTCAGTAAAAACAGCGTATACCAGCTCGGCAAACAGCTGGGGCTAGAGGATTCAACGGTTAATACCTACATTAGCCGGTTTTTGAAGTACAAAGAAATTTACCGCCTCAAGAATGGGCTATATGTGTCGGCCGATTTCTTTGATAAAAATCGGAACGATATTTCGTATTCTTTCTATCTGGCGAATGTGATTCGCACTCCTTCCTACATCAGCTCGTGGGCAGCTTTGCAGTATTACAATCTTGCAACAGAAGCGATCCATTCAATCACTTCAGTTACTCTAAAGGTAACTAGAGAGTACCAGACGAAGGCAGGCAATTTCTCATACCAGTCGATCAATAAAGATTTTTTTACTGACTTTTCTCTGGAAAAAGGAAAGTTTGATTTTTATATTGCTTCTCCGTCGAAAGCATTGTTCGATCTGTTGTATTTCAGAACGAATCAGTTTCGCGGCGTTAAACTCGAAGAAATAAGAAAAATGATTGAGGAGCTACGGATAGATATTGATGAAATGAACAAGGAAGAACAGGAAAGATTTTATGAAAAGGTTAAAATATCTTTATGAGTGAACAGATTACAACAATCTTAAAGAGAGAACTTGACGAGCTCGCTGCTTACAGCGATCTTGACGCTGAAACTCGCAGGAACAAGCTAAAAGAAGCACTCCAGTATTATGTTCTTAACTTTATCTATCATCACGTCGAATACAGTAAATGGGTCATGTACGGAGGGTCAGCCCTCCGCATCATTCACGGGCTTGATCGAATGTCAGTAGATTTGGATTTCGAAGTACCCCACGTTGTAACGGAGAAGTTCTTGGAGGAGCTGAAAAAAGAAGTCGAAGAATATTTCTCTAACACATATGGCGTCGCCGCCGATTTTCTCACTATAAAAATTGCTACGGGCAGAGGCCTGCTTTTGAGATTTCAGGTAGGCGACGAGTTAAGTTTCGGCCATCCTTCAAAACAGGTGCATGTGAAAATTGATCTCAATCATTTTGTCGCACCCAAAACGGTGACCGAACGCAGGCCTATAAATCGCGACCAACTGTCGTTTGTAATACTCACCTACAATATGGCCTCGCTCATGGCAAGTAAAATTGCCGCCATTTTCTTACGCGGGACTAGAGGCGTTGGCGAAGCGGTGTATGAGGAAAAGGGTAGGGATATTTATGACTTGCTTTGGTATATGACCAAAAAAGTCGTGCCGGACTTTGATTATCTTGTGGCGAAGGGCATCGATGTGAAAGATCCTCGGATGCTTTTCGACAAGCTTACCCTGCAGATGAACAAAGTAAATGATGCCAACCTTAGACAGGACCTCTCGCCGCTTTTTGTAAACCGGATGTTCATAGACAACTGGCTCACAAACTGGAGAGAAAGCTATTTGCGGCTTCTTGATGATTATAAAATTCGCACCGTAACTAAATTAGAGCGAATTGTTATACACCACGACTTTCGTACCAGTAATCACTCATTCATATACTGGTATCACACAGAGGACGGTAGCTCAGTTCGCATCATGTATACCATTAGTGAATACTGGATTATGTTTCGTGAAGGAGACTTGCCTGTTGAGATAGATAAAAAGATTGAGGAGAAAATTGAATTTTCAAAGAACGGCTTAAGTTCGCAGTCTGATCCAAACGACAAGCTAAAAACCTATGCGACACTCTTTCATCAGAAAACGGAAAATTACTTCAAGAAGACAAATAGAGTTATGCTTGGCGACCATATAGACACGAAAGTTATTCGAATGACGGCTGAAAATCTAAATCAGAAAGAGGAGATCGTACTTAACAAATCGGCACTACTTTCCTGTGAGCTTGATGACCTATTGAAGTAGTGGATTTAGGGAGCTTCGCTGGTTTCAGACCCGCCAGCGAAAGGGTCTGGTGCGCACCACAAGAGTACTTCCATTTTTATAGTCTCTTCGCTCAAGAAATTTAGGTCGCGCAACGGGTGGGAGAAGTCCGCTCGTCTTCGAGCGGACTTGGGGCAAGTATTTGCATTTCGCCTCGGGCTGTTTCCGCTTGGGGTCCAGGCCAGGGTTCGGTCCGAAGATTTTTTGGAGGGGGATTATCAACAAGGGGGATATTGACATTGTGGAGTTGCTTGCAGGGTGTATACTAGGAGAAGTGTTCCGTTCGTGTGCGGGCTTAGCTACGTACGGCATTCTTCCATCATAGTTCCGATATGCTACTGGCATATCTATCGGCAGGTTCTGGTAATAAAAGGGCTTCAAAGAAGATCTTAGACATAACCAATATACGTATGAAAATGACTACAAGCGTTTCTATCGCCGCATTTGTTTTTTCCTTAGCATTCGTTCTGACGGGACCCCCTATTACGCACGCCGCGACGACCCCTTCGCTTGGAGCGGCGGGAACCTACGCGATTCTCGGCGGTACCTATACCAACACGACCGTAACGACAGTCACGGGAGATGTCGGATATACGACCGGACCAGCAACGGCACCGACGCTGTTGAGCGGTACTATCTACGGCGCCGGAGCCCCTACGCCTACGGCGAGGACAGACGCGGGCACCGCGCTGACCGCTTTGGGGTCTAATTCATGTACAGAAAATCTGGGAGCAATCGTGAATCTCTCTAGTGTCGGGGCGCATCCTACCGGCGCATATACTCCCGGAGTGTATTGCAGTACGGGGGCGATGAGCATAGGAACGGGGGGAATTACCCTTAGTGGCGCGGGGACCTATATCTTCAGGGCGGATGGCGCCCTGACCTCTGTAGACAACTCCGTTGTCACTTTGGCGAACGGCGCATCGTCCTGCGATGTGTTCTGGACTCCGACCGCCGCGACGACGCTCGGCGCGAACACCTCATTCGTAGGGACGGTAATCGACAACGCAAACGCCATTACCATCGGCAGTCTTACCTCCTGGATCGGGAGAGTCTTGTCGCTCGGCGCAGGCACGGTCACGACCAATACCAATACTATCAACTCGGCCTGCGTAGCCGCCGCGGTCGCGTCAAGCGGCAGTAATCCGCAACAGGCGACGATCAACGTGGTCAAGACGGTCATCAACGACAGTGGCGGGACGAAGACCGTCACCGACTTCCCGCTCTTCGTAAACGGCAGTCCGGTCATCTCGGGCGTGACCAACACGTTTCCGGCGCCTGCGGCCGCGTACATCGTGACTGAAACGGGGAATGCCAACTACACGCAGACGTTCTCCGGCGCGTGCGACAGTAGTGGTCGCCTGACGCTCATCCCGGGCGACATCAAGGTCTGTATCGTTACGAATAACGACATCGGCGCGCCCGCGCCCGTCGTGCCGCCTCTTATCGATCTGGTGAAGACGGCAAATCCTCTGGCGCTTCCCGGTGGCTCCGGACAGGTGACCTACACCTATACGCTTCGCAATATAGGGACAGTTCCGGTGTCTAATATCACAATGGTCGGCGATACCTGCAGTCCGATTGTGCTCGCTTCCGGCGACACAAACGCGAACAGCAAGCTCGAAGTGAACGAGACCTGGATATACCGATGTTCTACAACACTCTCCGCAACACATACGAACACGGTCACCGCGACCGGATGGGCAAACGGCATCAGCGCAATCGATATCGCAAGCGCCACGGTTATTGTCGGCGCTCCGCTCGCTCCCCCGATCATCCATGTGGAGAAGGTGCCGAGCGTATCCACTCTTTCCGCTCCCGGTGCCGTTACTTATCGGTATATCGTGAGCAATCCCGGCACCGCGGCGCTGAACAACGTCAGCATCACGGACGATAAGTGTACCGGCCTGCCCGGGCGCGTCTCGGGTCACCCGGGAGACCTGAATAAAAACAATCTGCTCGAAAGCAACGAATCGTGGGTGTTCTCCTGCAAGACGAATCTGACGCAGACGACGACGAACATCGCAACGGCCTCGGGGAGCGCGAACGGTTTGACCGCAACAGACTTCGCGTTCGCTACGGTCGTCGTCGCTTCGCCGAAACTGCCGAACACGGGGCTCCCTCCGCGCACGACAACTCCCTGGAGTGCCATTCTCCTCGCCGGCATTCTCGGGCTCATCGCGACCGTGTGGAGCGTTACCCTGAAGAAACGTACCGCATAACCCGGGCGGTACCCGTGGTCAGAACGGTATGACTGCCCTGGCGCAATCAGAGATATTCTTCTTTATCTCCTCGATAGGATTCATCATCCTGGGAGTGTTGGCCGCCATCACCCTGGTCTTTATCCTGCGCGCGTTCCGTTCGTTCTCGAGGATATTGGAAAAAGCGGAAAAAGATATTGACGCCATCGGCGATACGACGAAAGAGATGCTCGGCGATATGCGAGAGAGCAGTGTCTTCCAGTTCCTGTTCCGCCGCAAGAGAAAACAGAAAAGCCGCACGCATTAAATTAATCTTAATTGCATACCCCTCTTATGGCAAAGAAAAAAGTCGTGAAAAAGAAGAAAAGCGGAATATCGGCAGGCACGGTCGCGGCGATCGGCGCAGGCGTCGCGGCCGCGAGTATCGGAGCGTATTACTTTCTCGGACCGAAAGGGAAACAGCATCGGGGGGAAGCGAAGGCCTGGATGACGAAGATGAAAACAGATATCGAGAAGAAATTGCAGAAGGCGAAGAGCGTTACGGGGCCGCTGTATCGGGATACGGTCGACACTATCGCCGCGGCCTATAGCAAGCGATATAAGGAGCATGCGCCGGAGGTAAAAGCACTCGCGAAGAAACTCAAGGCAGGATGGAAAAACGCGCGAAACAACATTCACGGCTCGTAGTCATCCTTGCCGGATGCGCGCTTATCCTGACCCTCCTCTTTTTAGGCCTGAAAAGCTCGGGAGAGAGCGGTCCGCCGCCGCTCTTTGAAGAGGAAGAAACGCGAATCGGATTGCCGGTACGTCTGACGATACCGCGCATCGGCGTCGACGCGGCCATAGAGTCGGTAGGTCTCACTCCCGAGGGAGCGATGGGTGTGCCCGCGGACCCTGCGAACGCGGCGTGGTTCTCTGCCGGTCCGCGCCCCAGCGAGGAGGGTAGTGCGGTCATCGCCGGACACTATGGATGGAAAGACGGGTTGCCGGCGGTATTTGACAATCTGTCTTCCTTGCAGAAAGGGGACAAAATATATATTGAAGACGAGAACGGAGCACTGATCGCATTTGTGGTGCGCGAACTCCGAAGCTATGGGGCATACGAAGATGCCTCGGAGGTGTTCGGCTCGATCGACGGAAAGGCGCATCTGAATCTCGTCACCTGCGAGGGGGTCTGGAACAATGTTTCTAAAAGTTATGCCAAACGTCTCGTAATCTCTGCAGATAAAGAATGAAGCGCTTTTTCAAAAATAGATTCTATGTTAGAAATGGAGGGTATTGCCGCCTTAGCTCAGTTGGTAGAGCAACCCCTTCGTAAGGGGTAGGTCCTCAGTTCAAATCTGAGAGGCGGCTCCAGAAATCGCGGTTGTGCGGGTTGCAGAGAAATTGTAGAATATGCGCATATGTCACACGAAAGAATGCAGGATGGAAACAGTAGCGAAAGGGGAGCGCGGTCCGAGCGCGGTCCGAGCGCTGCGGCCGCAGGACACTTCGATGAGCGGGAAATGATTCTCGGGAGCAAGGGGGATGAATACAAGTCGGTGCAGATGAAGATTATGACCCTTGAAGCGGATCTCGCGAGAGGCAACGAGCGCGCTAGTATGGAAAAAAATCCAGATGCTCAAAAGCTTGCGATCGCTATTGGCAGGGAACTCCATCGAGAGATTGAGATGCTAATGGGCACTAAGGAACAGCTGGAAGATCAGATACGAGGTCTCGGCGGCGATCCGAGCAAGTACACAATCCAGTGATCGGCACGGCTAATGGCTAACGAGCGAGAGACACGGCTGACAGAACTGGAGGCGATGATGGCGTCGCCCGACTTCTGGGCGGATAAGGCGCAGGCGCAGGCTCTGGTACAGGAATATCAGCATCTGAAGGAGGGCGGCACCGGCGACCCGCACGATGCGGGTAATGCAACGCTCGCCATCCTCGCGGGCGCGGGCGGCGACGATGCAGAAGATTTTGCCCGCATGCTTCGACGCATGTATGAGGGCTACGCGAGCGCGAAGGGCTGGCGCACGCGCGAGCTCCACGCGAACGAGAACGACCACGGCGGTTATCGCAACCTTCTGCTCGAGATATCGGGATCGGGCCCATATGGCCGATTGAGGCACGAGGCGGGTGTGCATCGGCTCGTGCGCATCTCGCCCTTTAATGCGAACGCGAAGCGGCAGACGAGCTTCGCGCTTGTCGAGGTACTGCCGACCTTGGTCGCGAGCGACAAGGTGGAGCTCCGGCCGGATGATATTGAAATACAATTCGCGAAAAGCGGCGGCGCGGGCGGACAGAACGTGAACAAGCGCGAGACGGCGGTGCGCATCCTCCATAAGCCGACCAATCTCTCTGTGCACGTTTCAAGCGAGCGCAGTCAGCTCGCTAACCGCGAGAAAGCAGTGGAACTCTTGAAGGCAAAAATCTTCGCCAAAGAAGAAGCGGAGCGTCTCGCGGTGGCGAAGGGCCGTTCCGTCGCCGCCACGACCGCGAACGAGTGGGGGAGTCAGATCCGTTCCTATGTCCTCCATCCCTATAAGATGGTCAAGGATCACCGCACCGAGCACGAATCGAGCAATCCCGACAAGGTGCTCGAGGGCGACCTGGACGGCTTTATCGACGCGGCACTCACGAGTGAGGTACAATAGGGAACAATGATTTGGCAAAGTCAGACTTTGCCAGGGAGGTGGGGATAAGGGGGAGGTGGCGTTATCCACCGCTCGCGTTCCGTGCCGATTTGGTACACTCTAGCCAATGGATGCAAAGAGTAAAAAGATAGTGGCGGCATTTAAGAAGCAGGGCGCGCGTATCGAGACAAAGGCACGCGTCCGGCTCGCGGGGAAGAAAGACTTTTCGCTCTGGTACACCCCGGGTGTCGGTGCCGCGTCCCTCTACCTCTCGAAACATCCCGGGGACGCACGGAAGATGTCGGTGAAGAAAAACAGCGTCGCGGTCGTCTCCGACGGGTCGGCGGTGCTCGGGCTCGGGAATATCGGCCCCTACGGTGCTCTGCCGGTGATGGAAGGGAAGTCGCTCATATTTAAAGAGAAGGGAGGCGTCGATGCCTGGCCCCTGGTACTCGACCTCTCTCCGCTGAAATCGCGGGCGGCAAGCGTCCAAGAAGAAATTGATTTTATAGTCGAGACGGTGAAGGCTATTGCGCCGAACTTCGGCGGCATTAATCTCGAAGATATCGCCGCGCCGAAGTGCTTCGCTATCGAAAGGCGGCTCATCGAAGAGCTCGACATTCCGGTTATGCACGACGACCAGCACGGTACCGCGATCGTCGTGCTCGCAGGGCTCTTGAACGCGGCGAAGGCGGTGAAGAAGAATATCAAGAAGCTTAAGGTGGTAGTGAGCGGCGCCGGCGCGGCCGGTACCGCCGTCGCGAAGCTTCTCGCCGCCGCAGGAGTCGAGGATATCGTCCTTCTCGATCGCGAGGGAGCCATCTTCGCCGGTCGCGCCGGCCTGAACGCGCATAAGACGGAGCTCGCCGTGCTCACTAATCCGCGCGGAGTGCGGGGCGGTCTCGCCGAGGCGATGGCCGGCGCAGACGCATTCATCGGCGTCTCCGGTAAGGGGCTGTTACAGCCTGAAGATGTCAAGAAGATGGCGCCGCGGGGAATCGTCTTCGCGCTTGCGAATCCCGATCCGGAGATTATGCCTGAAGCGGCGAAGGCGGCGGGAGCCGCAGTCGTCGCGACCGGCCGCTCCGACTATCCGAATCAGATCAACAACGCGCTCGTCTTCCCCGGCATATTCCGCGGCGCGCTCGACAAGGGCGTGAAGAAAATCACCGAAGCGACCAAGCTCCGCGCCGCCCGCGCGCTCGCCGCTCTCGTCTCGAAGCCGGCTACAGACGCGATCATCCCCGATCTCCTCGACCCGCGCGTGGTAAGGGCCGTCGCGCGCGCGGTGCGCTGACTCGCCTCGCAGGCATGATGAAGAAGAAACGTCTCGGCCTGTATCGCGCGCTCGCCACTCTGCCCGACAGGCTCTATCCCTTTAAGACGGAGGTGCAGGGACAGTGGGTGCGCGGCATCCGCTCCTACAACGCCACCTTCGATCGCTATCAGAAGATGTACGGCATCGGTCGCTACGGCTTCAAGCTCGACGCCTACCGGCAGATATTTCATCTTGCGGGCTCCATCCTCTTCTTGGCGTCTGCGGCGTATGTCTCACAGTCGCTTCTCGGGAAGTCCGAGGCGATATACGCGCTTCTCGCCGCCGCTATACTCCTTATTTCATTTCAGGAGTTCTATCTGCATCGCCGGATGTATCGGCAACTCTGGAGAAAAAGCGTCATCGACTGGCTCGCGTGGTGCGGGCCGATCGGGCTGTACCTCTTCACGCACCTCCGCTAGGGAGTAACGCTTACCGAACCCTTTCGGGCCGCGTTGACGTGGTCGTGATACTTCCACACGCCTTCTTTGTCGAAGGTGAAGGAGAACGAGCCGCCGGGCGCGGTCGCGGAACATGCGTCGAACGGCGCGCTTGCCGCATCCTGACAGTGCTGGCTCAAGCTGGTCCCGTCGTAGACCATGTGCGTCGGATGTGCGGCCGAGGCGACCCAGAGATCCTTCGAGCTCTGGTTGACCCAGGTTACCGTCTGGCCCTTGCCGATTGTTACGCTCTCGGGGGAGAATCCTTGGTCGGTGTATACGACGGTGATGCCGGTATTTTCTTCAACTATCATCTCCGGCACCGTACTGCCGCTGACGGGCACCTGGCTTGTTCTTGTTACTGCCGATTCAGTCTCCGGAGCGCCGGCGGGGAGCAGATACCAGCCGCCCGCGATAACGATAGCCAGCACGATGACGATACCGATTGAATTTCTGTTCATACGGATTGCGTTATTGATTAAAAAGGTTCACTTGAATCCTAGCATACGCAGTATATACTTTACCCCATGTCTACCACCACCATCATACTTATCGTTATTGCAGTCGTCGCGCTCTGGAGTATTGCCGCGTATAACCGCCTCGTTACGCTCGTCAATCAGGCGAAGGAGGCATGGGCCGACATCGCGGTCCAGCTGAAGCGCCGTTACGACCTTATCCCGAACCTCGTCGAGACGGTCAAGGGGTATGCCGCGCATGAGTCGAGCGCCTTTGAGAATGTAACAAAGGCGCGTGCCGCCGCGATGGGCGCGTCGAGCGGCGCGTCGCAGGAGAAGGCGCAGGCCGAGAACCAGCTCACGGGCGCGCTCAAATCGCTCTTCGCCGTCTCGGAGGCGTATCCGGAACTGAAGGCGAATCAGAATTTCCTCCAGCTCCAGAAGGAGCTCGGCGATACCGAGGATAAGATCCAGGCCGCGCGCCGCTTCTACAACACGAGCGTGATGACGCTTAATACCGCCGAGCAGTCCTTCCCGGGCAATCTGATCGCCTCCTCGTTCGGCTTCGAGCCGATGGACCTCTTCGAACTCGCAGAGGCGGATGCCGCCGCCGCAGAGCCGGTGAAGGTGCGGTTCTAAATATATGGACATCGAAAAGGTGTCTCGCCGCAAGATAGAGAAGGAGAGTGAAGAACGATACGGAATAACGGCGGAAGAGAAAGAAGACTACATTGACGAGCGCGTTGCGTACAGGAATGAGTATGACGAAAGACTTGAGAAGCAGATAGTCGTTGACGATCTTACAGGACTGGCTAATCGCCGGGGGTTTGTAAACGAGTTGGAGAACGCGATGAAATCGATGCGCCAGTCCCTCAACCTGCGCCCCGAAGAAAGACGATCGAGAGAACAAATGGCGCCGGCTCTGGAGCATTTTTCCCTTTTGTTCATTGACCTTGATAACTTCAAGCGAGTGAACGACATTCTTGGTCATGACGCAGGCGACAAGGCATTGATACGATTTGCGGAGATATTAAAAAGCTCGGTCCGCAAGGGGTCGGTAGAGGCCCGTTTCGGCGGTGATGAGTTCGTGGTCTTTCTGCCGCGTACTAATGAAGCGGAGGCGGTAACGGTGGCAGAGAATATATTGAAGAATATGGAAAATGATCTTGAGTTCAATAAATTCGACGTAAGCGCTAGTATCGGCGTCCGTCATATCAACACATCGAACCTGACGGAAGAGATGACACCCAAATCGCTTACGGATGAAGCTGATATGCAACAACTGATAGCAAAACAAAGCGGCAAGAGCAAAGTAGAAGTGCATAGGTAAGGAACAATGAACCTCTACGAACAGCGTTCAAGCAATATTCGCCGGACGTGGATGCTTGTACTCGGCTTCTTGGTCATCGTCATCGCGGTCGGCTATGCGATGTCCTGGTATTACGGCAATCCGGCGATACTCTACGTCGCGGTCGCCATCGCCTTCGCGACCAATTTTTATGCCTACTGGGCTTCGGACAAGCTCGTGCTCTCGATGAACCGCGCGCGGCCGGCGACGCGAGAAGAGTTCTTCGATCTCTATACGGTTACTGAAAATCTCGCCATTACCGCAGGCCTGCCCCTGCCGCGGCTCTACGTTATCGACGATCCGGCGCCGAACGCCTTTGCGACCGGCCGCGACGAGAAACACGCGGTCGTCTGCGCGACGACCGGCCTGCTCGGCCTGCTCTCGCGTCCGGAGCTCGAAGGCGTCATCGCGCACGAGCTTTCGCACATCAAGAACCGCGACATGCTCCTTATGACGGTCGCGGTGGTGCTCGCGGGCTTCGTCGCCATCCTCGCTGACTTCTTTCTGCGCATGTCGTTTTGGGGCGGGGGGAGACACAGCGACAGTAAGCAGGGGAACGCGATTATGGCGGTCCTCGCCATCGCCGCCATCGTGCTCGCGCCTCTGGCCGCTAAGCTTATCCAGCTCGCTGTTTCTCGCCGCCGCGAGTACCTCGCCGACGCTTCGGGCGCCCTGCTGACCCGCTACCCGGAGGGTCTCGCCGGCGCGCTCGAGAAGATAGGCGGCTATGCCGCGCCCCTGCGGAGCGCGAACGTCGCGACCGCACACCTCTTTATCAGTAATCCCTTCGGCGCGAAGGCCGGTGGCGTCGGCGGCTGGATCGAGCGCGTGTTCTCGACCCACCCACCCATCCCTGACCGCATCAAGGCACTTCTCGGCAAGTGATTATTTTTGCTTTTTGTTGTAAGTTGGTAGTTGTGCCGATAGGAGGCGTCGCATAGCGGTCTAGTGCACCGCCTTGGAAAGGCGGCAGGCTCGAAAGGGTCTCGAGAGTTCGAATCTCTCCGCCTCCGCCAAAAATGAAGCCGCGTAAGCGGCTTTCATTTTTGGCGGAGGCGAGCAATGCGCCTGCGCGCATTGCGTGAGAGATTCGAAGACCTTGAGCGTATCGTAACGAGTCCGCGGGCGAGCGGACGAAGTGAGATGCGAAAGGTGTACTGAAACTGTAAGTTTCGAAAAGCGTAATCGCGGTCTCTCCGCTCCTATGTTTTGGCGGAAAGAATGCATTGAAGAATGGAATGGAGCGGCAGGGCGATGGGCTGTTTTTAGTCTATCACAATATGCAAAGTTTAGGTATTGCAATCCAGCATATACGCTGATATTATTATGGTGGATACAATACGAACAAGAGAATATGCGGATTTTGTCGGAAAACTGCGAAAAGCTCGGCTTGAGGCAGGTTTACGACAGATAGATGTCGCTAAAAAGTTGAAGCGCACGCAATCGTATGTGTCCCGCGTTGAGGTTGGCGAACAGAGATTGGATATATTAGAATTAAAGAAGTTTGCAGAATTGTATAATAAAGATATTAACTACTTTATCAAATAATGGTAAAATAAAAACATGAAAGAATCAAACATGGGTGCTTTCTCTGAAAAAAATCTTAGGGAAACCGAAAAATCAAAAACTGAAGCTGAAAGGATAAAAAATACTGCAGAAATGCTAGACCTTGGTTATGGTAGTAGTTTTGTTCATGTTGATGAATATAAAAATCCTAGCGAAGACACGCGAGCTAGAATGTTAGAAGATGAGGATGGAAAAATTCATTTTATACCTTCCAGGCATCAACTTAAAAGGGCTCGGTACGAGATGTATCTTGGTTTATTGCAAAATGAAATTGATAAAGCCAAAGAAGAAGGTCGTGATAAAGAAGCAAGGTTATTAAAAAGTCGCCTTAGAAGTGATGAAGAAATTTTAAATAAAACATGGGGAAAGGGCTTTGATCGTAATTATGGAGATTACAGAATTGAAAGATCCGATATTGATGTTGTCGCCGAAGGCGATACAACCAAACTTGTGATTCCTGAAGATGTTATTAATTCCGCTAGATGGGAGATGGAGAGAGATTTTGTTGTTAGAGGTAAAATACGAGAATTTATACAAACCCTTCCTCGGCGTGAAGAAATTTGGGATGAAGCTGAAAAGCAGACTTTTTCTCCAATTCCTTTCCGTGAAAATATGAGTCGAGCCTTCTCCACTTTTGAATTAGGGGAAGATGAAACCGTGTCCCAAAGGGCAAAACGCGAGGGAGCAAAAGCATTGGAAAAATATTTATCAGGCGGAGAGAGACCATACAGCTATATTGGAAGTACGGCAAATAGCAGAGATGAAGATGTTTCGATTGAAATTATTCAAGGAATAGAAGCCACAACAGGCGAAAAAATTTCCGCAAAACGCGTAAATTCAGTTCATTTTAGCTATAACACAAATAAAAATCTAGATGCTATTTCGTTGGTTTTAAAGAAAGATATTGAAAGTGAAGTGCTACAAGAACTAGATAAAAAGATCAGTCAGACACACAAAGATTTTCCTGCCACAAAAGGAAAGGACGGATTCTCCAACTATGATGATCAACGCAGAGAGGAAGGAAGACTCATTGCAGAAACCAAACAAGAAAACCCATTACTTTTTGATGGGACTTTGGTCATTAAACTTTCTGGGGAAAAATATTTCTTGCCTGATATTACTTGGAAGCAATACCCTTATTTGAGACCAAATGGGAAAATGGTTATGCCTTTTGCGGGTGGACCAAGCAGAGGAATTTTTGATGAAGATCATTTTTTTGCTTCCAGAGAAATCGATTCATCGGCTGGCGATTTAAAATTTTCTGAAGATGCCGCGGATACGGATAGCTATTATTATGATGAGGGCGTGAGCCATCATGACGGTAAAACTTATTTTAAAAACAGAGAAATGCCAAAGGCTCTTTTTACTGTCGACCAAAAAACAAATACACGAATCTACAGACTCGATGTTATGGATGAAATGATGGAAATTTTGCCAGAGGAAAATAAGGAAAAGATTTAACGAAATTTAAGAAGAAGCATAAATTGCTTTTCAAGCGTGCACGCAGTAGTAAGATTTGTTTGTGCCACAGCACAATCCATTTTCCTTGAGTAGCCACCAAGCTCTCTCGAAGCCACTAAGCGAACATACACAACGCCGAAGCAGCCAGCGCGAGCGAATGCGAGCGGGCTATGCGTAGGCGGTTGTGTGTGGTTCGCGGACTCTAGAGCTACCACAAAACGCGGATATGGGGGCGCCTCGGTCGCCGTGAGGGTGGAGAAAAGAGCAAACAAAAATGTTAAAATGAGATTGCTCTTTTCGAAGACTGAAACGACGAAACAAAACCAAAAATTTCCTTTCCTCATTTTCCGCTTCGCGGCGGAGGGGTGGGGGGAGGAGGCGCGAGAAAAATGCAAGGAAATTTTTTGGTTTTTGCACACGCGAGTCCGCGAGCGTGTCCGAGGCGCATTGGTTCGCATAACCACGCAATCGGAGCGTACGAGGCAGTTTAGAGCCACCACGCGCTCCGCGCGTGCGATTAGTCGGAGTCAGGATTTAATTCAAAATACATTCGAACTTCGTTCAATACACACCGCCAAAAATGAAGCCGCGTAAGCGGCTTTCATTTTTGGCGGTGGCGAGCAATGCGCCTGCGCGCATCGCGTGAGAGATTCGAAGACCTTGAGCGTATCGTAACGAGTCCGCGGGCGAGCGGACGAAGTGAGATGCGAAAGGTGTACTGAAACTGTAAGTTTCGAAAAGCGTACTCGCGGTCTCTCCGCCCCTATTTTTTGTTTGTCGGGGGAAGGGGCCAGCGAGTCCGTGAGCGGAGCGAGCGCCGAGTCTGCGAGGCGCGAGTTAGGGCTTCCGCTCGAAATAGGTTCGCGCAAAGGTTATAATCTCACCGCAACATATGGACTACAAATTACACGACACAACCAATCCATATTTGGAACGAGTTCGTTCACATAAAGAGCCATACTCTACAGAAATTTTAGCAAAAGAAATTATTGTATATCCAAATGTAATGTCGCCAAAATATGACTGGTCGTCCCGTTTTCATATCGAGAATATGCCGAACCAAAAAGATAAAGAATTTTTAGAAATCGGTTGCGGTTCGGGAGTACTTTCCCTTTTTGCAGCTTTTCAAGGAGCACGAAGAATTGTCGCGGTGGACATAAATCCAAACGCCATTGAAAATACAAAAGCTAATTTGCAGAAATACAATTTTCAAAACTTTGAAGCATTTGAATCAGACGTCTTTGAAAAAGTGAGGGGGAAATTTGACACGATAACTTTTGCTGCGCCCTATCACGGTAATAAACCAAAAGATATTTTGGAATATGGTGTTTCTGATCCCGAATATCGGGCATTAAGAATATTTCTCAAAGAAGCAAAAAACTTTCTAAAAGAAAATGGACAAATAGTTTTAGGCTTTTCAAATACCGGGGATTTAGATTTACTCAACACTCTTTTCATCGAAAATAAACTCCATGTCAAAAATTTTAAGGAAGAGGAAAATAATGGTTGGGAAGCACGCCTGTACATTTTGGAGCCGATAAAGTTCTACAGCAAAAAACAAGAGTATATCTATGACGATGATTATTTCTGGTTCAAGAAATACAAAAAGGAAATATTGTCAGGAAAAGTCTTGAAAGTCGGCTATGGTCTTGGTTTTGCGTCGTATTTCATAAGACTCTTCAATAAAGATATCTCTAACCTAGATATTGTCATCAATCCAGATTCGTTAAATGGGAACGAGGTAAAGATATACGACGGTAAAACGATTCCGTTTTTGGAAAAGAGCTTCGATACGGTCATTTGCACCTATACGCTTCATCATGCCGAAACTCCGGAATCTCTTTTTGCGGAATTATATCGAGTCTCAAAATCAAAAGTAATCGTGATTGAGGAAACGTATAAAAACTTTTTCCAAAAACTCCAACTCGCTTTTTTCTGTTGGTTTACGAATTGGCGTGCGGGACAAAAAGTCAGTATTACTTGGGGTAGCTATTTATCGTCGGGCGGATTTATAGGGTTGTTTATAACGAAGAAGCTAAGCGTTATGTACCACGAGAATGCTTCCCGTCGTTCTTATCTGGTTGAGTTAGTGATTGGCAAGAAACAGGATTAAGTGAAATATCGAAGTCTGACTTCGATATTTCCGTTGGGTGATCGAAGTGGGTTCGCGCAAAGGTGAGTATCTCACCGCACATAAGCGCCGTGCTACGATATAGGTATTCGTCCTATGAAAAGAATCGTTCTCGGCGTAGGATCTTTTTTGATATTGGCGGGAGTTATCCTTCCCGCCCCGCACTCCGCGCGCGCCGCCGATCTTACCTCGACGAGCTATCAGGTGCTCGCGCCGGTCGTTACGGCCGGCGGCGGGTACGCGAGCTCGACCAACTTTTCTCTCACCGGCGTCATCGCAGAGTTCGCCCACGATCTTTCTGACTCACTCTCCTTCGATCTCGTTCCCGGGTTTGCCGCATATCCGTTTGTCTCGACGCCGGTTGTGAGCGCGACGGCGGGTAATGCTTCGGTGAGCCTCTCCTGGACGGCCGCTACCGGCGTCCTCGGCTATTCCGTCTCGGGCTATTCCGTCGGACAATCGGCCGTCTCCGGCGGCCCGTACTCCTTCTCGTCGGTCGGCAACGTCCTCTCTCACACGGTTTCGAGCCTTACGAACGGCACGACGTATTACTTCGTCGTCCGCGCGGTTGATCCCTTCAGTATCGTCATCGCTACCTCCTCACAAGCCTCTGCCGCTCCCGCCGCTCCAGCCACCACTCCCGCGTCTTCAGGCGGGGGCGGCGGAGGTGGAGGAGGTGGCGGCGGAGGCGGAGCGGCCCTGCCGAGCTCCACCGGGTCGGTCTTGTTCTTCGGCAAGGCGTACCCTAAGAGCTCTGTCACGCTCCTGAAGGATGCGCAAGTCGCCGCGACGACCGTCGCGGGGACGGACGCGAGCTTTATGATCACGCTCTCGAATCTTTCTGCGGGGAATTACGTGTTTTCGATGTACAGCGAAGACAAGAACGGATACCGTTCGGCGCTCCTTACCTTCTTGGCGAGCGTTACTGCAGGAGTGACGACGAACGTGAGCGGCATCTTTATCGCCCCCACTATCGCCGTCGACAAGTCAGAGGTGAGCAGGGGAGACACGATAGCCATCTTCGGCCAGGTGGCGCCGCAGGCCGAGGTCGTGATCGAAGTAAATTCAGAAGAACAGTTTTTCAGCAAGACGGTCTCCGACGATAATGGCATCTACTTATACAACTTCGACTCCTCGATACTCGAATACGGTTCTCATTCCGCCCGATCGAAAGCCGCGATCAACAATCAGCTCGTGAGCGGGTTCAGCTCCCCTGCGGCGTTTAAGGTCGGCACGAGGAACGTCTTCGCCGCGACCGTGAAGAAGTGTTCCGCGGCGGGAGATCTTAATAGCGACTGTAAAACAAATCTCGTCGATTTCTCTGTCATGGCGTACTGGTATCAGCGGCCGCTCTCGGCGAGCGGCGCAAAAGCGGACTTAAATCATGACGGCAAGGTGAACCTCACCGACTTCTCCATCTTGGCGGCCAAATGGACCGGCTAATCTTTCTGTTCCTATGCGTACAAAATTATTTATTCTCCCCATACTCTTCTTCGCCCCGTTTATGGCTTCGGCGGCGGAAATCTCTTTTGAAGCGGTGCCGGAACGCGTCGGCGTCGGCGATACGGTGCGCGTGTCTGTCATTCTCGACAGTATTATTCCGGTCAATGCCTTCGCAGGGGCTCTTTCTTATGATGCGGCTATGCTCGAGCCGATCGCTACGAGCGATGGGAATTCTGTCATCAGCATATGGATCGCCCGTCCTGCGGTGCCAGAAGGCGGCGCCTCGATCCCGTTTTCAGGCATTACCCCCGGAGGATTCTCCGGAGACGGCGGCATACTCTTTTCCGTACTGTTCAAAGCGAAGGCGGCCGGCTCCGCAAGCGTCTTCCTCGGCGATGTCGAGGTGTTGCGTAACGACGGAGCGGGCGGCGAAGAGCCGATACGCGCTCACGCGCTCACGCTCTCTCTAGAGAAGCAGTCTCGCGGCGGATACGCCGAGCCGGACGACCAAGCGGCTCCCGAACCCTTCTTCGTGTATCTCGGCGATGATCCCGAGCTATTTGGCGGCCGCAGATACATCGTCTTTACCGCCGTCGATAAGCTGTCGGGGATAGATCACTACGCGATCGCCGAGACCCGTCTGCCATCGTTCCTTCTCCGCCTTCTCCCGCCTTCTTGGGAGATCGTATCGGAGGGTCCGTATGCACTTTCCGACCAGCGTCTCGTGAGCGCCGTATATGTCAAGGCGGTTGACCGCGCCGGCAACGAACGATTGGCGGTTTTTCCACCGAGTCGCCTCTTTACAGGATATGAAAAGCTGGCATTTCTAGCTATACTTTTGACAGTCGTCTTTCTCTCACAGAAGAAATGGGGGAGGCGATTCGGAAAGAACCTATGACCTCGCTCCTTCGAATCCGCGTAAGCGTCCTTGCGGCCGTTCTTTTCCTATGTCCTTCCTTAACGCACGCGGCGATACTTAGTTTCTCTCCGGCGAGCGCGACGGCTACTGTCGGCGAGAGTGTCACCGAGACGGTACTCGTTTCGAGTCCAGATCAGGCGATGAACGCCGTTTCGGGCACGATATCGTTCCCGCAGGACATCCTGCAGGTCGTCTCGATTTCCAAGACAAACTCCGTATTGTCGCTGTGGGTGCAGGAACCTTCGTTTTCAAATGCCAACGGCTCTATCTCTTTTGCCGGCATTGCGCCGAATCCGGGATATATCGGGGGCAGAGGCCAGATACTCTCGATCCAATTTCGCGCGAAGAAGCAGGGTACCGCTGAAATCGCGCTTACTTCTGCGTCCGAGGTGCTCGCAAATGACGGCAACGGAACGGACATCCTAACGGCGACTCGATCAGCAACGATAACCGTCTCTGCCGCGCAGGCACCGCCGCCTCAAGCCTCTCCCTCCGCGCCGTCGCAGACGGCGAGCCTTCTCGCGCGCATCACGTCGTCGTCGCATCCGGACGAGACGAAGTGGTACGCGCTTTCTCACGCGGTTTTTGATTGGACGAATGCTCAAGACGTTACCGCAGTCCGTCTCGGTTACGACAAAGATGCGGACGGCATCCCGACCGTTCTCTACAACGATCCGATATCGCACAAAGAATTGGATCTCGAGGAGGGCATCTGGTATTTCCATGTTCAGGAGAAGGGAACGGGAGGCTGGGGGCCGGTGAGCACGTTCCGGGTGCAAATAGACCAGACGCCTCCGCTCCCGTTCCCGATAATCTTTTTAAACGGAACGACCACGGCGAAATTCGGCGATACGATTCCCGTACAATTCGCGGCGACTGATGAACTTTCGGGTATCGATCGGTATCAAGTGATTATCGACGGCAAGGAGTCCGTGCTCGGCGCTGAAGAGGGGAGTCGTCCGTATGCAATAGCCGGAGACTCCGGCACTCACGCGCTTTTTATCCGCGCACACGATAAGGCCGGCAATGCGGCGAGTACGGAAGGATCGTTCTCGATCGCCATGAAAGAATCGGCAAAAGTTTCTTTCTTTACGTTCGGATGGGTGGCGATAAATTATCTGACGCTCATCCTTATCGCTCTCGCGATACTCGGTACGCTGTTCTTCGCGGCGTGGTACATCCGAGTCCACTTCTCCGCCTATCGCCGCAACCTTAACCGGCGGCTCGGTACGACGCATACCCGCGTCCATAAGGAGTTCGACAATTTGAAGGATGCCATCACCGAAGAGATACTCGCTCTCGAACAAGCGAAGTCGCGCCGCTCCCTCACCCGAGAAGAAGAGAGGCTCATCAGCCGTTTTAAGAAGTTGCTCGATCAGTCCGAGCAGGCAATAGAGAAAGAGTTGGAAGAGATACCGAGATAAGAAGGGCGGGGTATCAGGCGAGAATACTCGCCGCGAGTTATACTTAGCAACGCGAATATGAGCAAAAACTGCATAATAATCCACGGCTGTCCTTCTAGTGCGGAGAAGGCAATCAATCCAGAAACACGGACATACGACAAGCATTGGATCCCCTGGATCAAACGGGAATTGATCACGAGAAGCATTCCTACCGAAACGCCGATCATGCCGGATCCATGGGAGCCGTCATATGAAAAATTTAAGACGGAGTTCGAGAAACAGGATGTCGATGAACATACGATACTCATCGGCCATAGTTGCGGTACCACGTTCCTTCTTCGTTGGCTGGGAGATTCAAAACAAAAAGTCGCTAAACTAATTCTTGTCGCCCCTTGGGCGATTGCTGATAAAGATGACGAGGGACGGAGATTGTTCTATGAGCATCCAATCGACCCCACTATCAGGGATCGTGTCGGAGAGATTATCTATTTCACTGCAGACGACGAAGAATCCGATGGTAAGAAAAGTTTACAGATCATTCATGACGTACTCGGCGGCAAGATAATCAACCTCCCAGGGCACGGCCATTATGTGTTGAACGATATGGGAACCGAGGAGTTTCCAGAATTATTACAAGAAATAATTTCCTAGCCATGACTATTACATACGAGGATTTCGAGAAGGTAGACATCCGTGTGGGGAAGATAGTCGATCTCGCAGTCTGCTTGCTGACATGTAAAATCTAATCGAAAGCGGCTATTTCAGACAAACGGCCTAAGCGTAAAGCGAAGGCCGTTTTTCGTTCCAACGGTATCGATTCCTCGTATCTCGACGAGACGAGATATATTTTATTTACTGAGTTATTTGGCGAGTTCTCGCCAATCCGAGATATTTTCTTTGCCTCGCTTACACGTACCAACTTCGTCGGCATTCGAGCTCTATGTCTGAAAATAGTCAGAAATTTTTATTTCTGCTCAAAATCTTTTGATGAAATCGGAAGCACCTTATCCACATAAAATCCTTTTATTTCCAGGTTATTTCGGGCTATCGGCGTTATGATAAAGATCGAAAGATGAACAAGATTATTTCGCTCTCCATACAAGTTTTCTGTCTCTTTCTTGTCGTCGTTTTCTCCCTTTCCCTTTCGTTCGGGTCGGTCTTTGCCGCACAGCTTCCGGCAGAAATCTTCACCTATCAGGGTAGGCTCGCCGACAGCGGAGGGAATCTTCTTGGCGGCAGCGGTACGACGTATTATTTTAAATTTTCAATCTGGAACAATGCGACCGTCGGAAGCGGGACCCGCGTCTGGCCGACGAGCGCCCCGACTTCTGTCGGCTCCACCGTGCGACAAGGAGTGTTTACTGTCAACGTCGGCGATACTGCCAACGGATATCCCGATACGCTCAATCTCGATTTTTCAAATTACGCGAATCTGTATTTGCAGATCGAGGTATCTTCCGATAACAGCACATTCGAAACACTCTCGCCGCGCCAACAACTGACCTCTGCGGCGTTCGCGCGAGTCGCCGGCGCGATCGTCGGTACGACGACCCCGTCGCTTTTCGGCACGACGACGGCCGCGACGAATTCGTTCGTGACCATTGCCGCGACCAGCAGTAACTCGATCCCGCTTAGCATCGTCGGCGCGCTTAGCCAAGTCGCAAATTTATTCCAAATTAAAAATAGCACCGGCACCAATCTTTTCTCCGTTGGCGCAGACGGAGGAGTAACCGCGACGGAGGCGACTACCACTTCTTTCTTCTCGACGACTGCGAGTTCGACGAATCTGTATACCTCAAACCTTTCGGTTGGCTCACTCTCCGGCTTCTTGAAAGCGACGGCCGGCGCCGTCGCGACCGCTCTCATCAATCTCGCAAGCGATGTGACCGGCGTCCTCCCCGTTTCAAACGGCGGCACCGGCTGGGCCGCCATCCAGTCGGGCGCCATCCCGTACGGCAACGGCTCCTCGGCTCTCGCCACCACCTCGGCCGGCACGGCAGGGAACGTCCTCGCGCTCGTAAACGGCATACCCGCCTGGACGGCCACCTCGACGCTCTCGACCATCTCCGGTCTCTTGACGGAGGCAAAGGGCGGAACGAATCAGACCGGCTACACGGCAGGCGATATTCTCTATGCAATCTCTTCCAACACTCTCGCAAAGCTTGGTATCGGCGGTAGCGGTCAGGTATTGAAAGTCTCCGGCGGTCTTCCCGCCTGGGGTGCCGATCTCACCGGCTCCGGCGGTAGCGGTATCTTCGCTTCGACGACCGATGATCTGGCTATCTATCCGAGTACGCCGAGCTATGTCGTCATTCTCGGCGGCTCTGCGACCTCCACGACCGGCAATATCCTCGAAGTCATCGGCAATGCACTTTTCCGAAACGGCATTACCTCGTACGGCACGACGACGGCTCCGGCTTTCAGCGCGACCTCCACAACGGCGACCTCGACCTTTAGCGGTGCTCTCGCTGTCAGCGGTACTGCTTCGACTACGAATCTTGTCGCATCAAACTCGTTCACCTTCTCGAACGTAACCGGCTTCCTGAAGGCGACGGCCGGCGCCGTCGCGACCGCGCTCATCGATCTCGCAAGTGACGTGACCGGCATTCTCCCAGTTTCAAACGGCGGCACCGGCTGGGCCGCCATCCAGTCGGGCGCCATCCCGTACGGCAACGGCTCCTCGGCCCTCGCCACTACCTCGGCCGGCACGGCCGGGAACACCCCCCCCCCCCGCAACGCC